>ERZ773099.1908-NODE-1908-length-14910-cov-6.340088_pt1 | contig 14910 bp, 16 predicted proteins | sample MGYA00511120_ERZ773099 | MGnify/ENA primary metagenome ERZ773099 (study PRJEB29015, sample SAMEA2738012) | human oral metagenome | biome: human oral; feature: human-associated habitat; material: dental | place: China | collected 2104 ... | reverse complement strand
TTTGTTGACTCCTTTCAGAGCCCTATATGTGTACAGGTTTTTGTCCGCACCCCCGGCGAAAGAGGCGAAATAATTGTGTAGTTTTACCATCAGGATAATTTCTATGTGGTCATTACTGAAGTTCATGTAAAATGCGGACATGGGCATCCGGCTTTTTCGCAGGAGCAGTATGCAATCACCGCCGGAAACGCGCAGGGGAATTGAAGTGTGGCGGGCGTGCTGTTTGAGGGCGTGTGGAAGTAGTGATGCCCGAGTTCACGCCGCCACTCAATTCCCGCAAGTGAGGCGTGCGATTGCCTGCGACGAGGACTTGCCGGATGCCCATGTCCGCATTTTATATGGAAATCTGAAATCCGTTCACGTGTAATGCCGGGAAAAAACTCCACAAACGTTGGACACCGTCTTGACAAAAGTTTTGTTTGACAGCGGAAGATAGTTTTGCTATGATGTTTAAAAATATTTAATTAAAATTTTTTAAATAAAGCCTGAGTCAAGGCAAATCACGGAGGTTATGAAAATGAATTTTGAAAAAATCAAGCAGATTATGGTTGACACTTTGAGTTGCGATGAAGAGAAGATTACGCCTGAGGCAACGATAGCGGAGGATCTGTCGATAGACTCTCTGGATGCGGTTGAACTTGTCATGGCGCTGGAAGAAGCGTTTGACGTAAAAATTCCGGATGAGGAACTTGGGAACATGAAAACCGTTCAGAATATCGTGGACTGCGTTGAGAAATACCAAAAATAATTTAACATAGAAAAGATATGAAAAGACCGGTTATTGTAGAGATGTGAACATGTCACGCTTCTTAATCGGTCTTTGCAATAGTTGTGAAACAGTAGGATTGAGTATGAAAAACAGAGAAATATTCCGGTTGATCGAAAAATTCGAGGCTGCCGACATATCGCTGCTTGAGTATGAGGATTCCGAGGGACGCCTCAGACTCGAAAAAGGCGGTTTGACCGCTGTAACGCAAGGCGGCGCGGCGAATAACGCGAATAATGAGGGGATGTCACAGAACGGAGCAGTTCAAGGTGATGCAAAGACCGTTGTCGATGTGCGGCGGGAAGTTGCGGATCCGGAGTTCGGAGATACGGAAGAAAACGGCACTCTGAAGATAAAAGCGCCGCTCGTAGGTGTGTTCTACAGGGCGTCGGCGCCGGACAGCGAACCGTTTGCCGAGATAGGAAAAGAAATCAAAGAGGGAGAACCCCTGTGCATAATAGAAGCCATGAAGGTGATGAACGAGATAAAAGCGCCTTACGACCTTATCGTGAAGAACATCATGGGAGTTGACGGTGAGATGGTCGATTTCGGAATGGAAATATTTGAGGTGGAGAAATGCTGAAACGTGTTCTTATCGCAAACAGGGGCGAAATTGCGGCACGCATAATAAGAGAGTGCAAGGATAATTCCGTGGGAAGCGTTGCCGTGTATTCGCAGGCCGATGCAAATTCTCTGCACGTGATGCTCGCCGACAAGGCGGTATGCATAGGCGAACCCGCATCCTCAAAGAGCTACCTTAACATAGGAAATATAATCGAAGCCGCAAGGAATACGGACTGCGACGCTGTTCACCCCGGGTTCGGATTTTTGTCTGAAAACGCGGAATTTGCGCGTGTTTGCGGAGAAGAACACATTAAGTTTATCGGTCCGTCGCCCGAAGTCATATCAAGGCTGGGTGACAAGGCCGAGGCGAAAAGGACGATGAAAGCCGCGGGAGTTCCCGTGGTGCCCGGCTCCGACGGCCCTGTGAAAGATGCGGACGAGGCCAAAAAAGTTGCAGAGGGAACGGGATTTCCCATACTCATTAAGGCATCTGCCGGAGGCGGCGGAAGAGGAATGCGCATAGCCGAGAGTATGGAAGAGGTGGAGTCCGCGTACAACGGAGCGTCTATGGAAGCTGAAAAGTGCTTCGGAGACGGCGACGTTTATGTGGAAAAACTGATAAAGAACCCCAGACATGTTGAATTTCAAATTCTTGCGGACAGCTTCGGAAATACCGTGCACCTCGGAGAGAGAAACTGCTCCATACAGAGGAGGAATCAGAAGATGCTTGAAGAAGCACCTGATTTCAGCCTGTCGGAAGAAATGCGAAACGCCATGGGAAGAGATGCCGTCAAAGCCGCGAAGGCATGCGGGTATGAGAATGCGGGAACCGTTGAGTTCATAGTCGATGGCGACGATTACTATTTTATCGAGATGAACACAAGGCTTCAGGTGGAGCACCCGGTAACCGAGATGATTACGGGGATAAATATAGTCAAAGAACAGCTCAGGATCGCAGCCGGACTGCCGCTTGAAATCAAGCAGGAGCAGGTGCGGTTTAAAGGGCATGCGATAGAATGCAGAATAAACGCGGAGGATATATTCAGTAATTTTGCGCCGAACCCGGGACACATAAGTTTTCTTCATTTTCCTCTCGGCAATCAGGTCAGAGTGGAGAGCGGTCTGTACAGCGGTTGCGACATAAGCCCGTTCTACGATTCCATGGCGGCGAAGATAATCGTGCATGGCAGCACCAGACTGATAGCGATCAGAAGAATGAGAAGAGCGCTTGAGGAAACCATTATCAAAGGTGTAAGGACTACTCTGCCGATTCAGCATCTGATCATGTACAATCAGGAGTTCCTCAGAGGGAATTACAACACGGGATTCATAGACAATAATTTGGATGAGCTTTTGAGGCTGTACGAGAAAGCGGGAGGTAAGGATGAATCCATTCAGTGAAAGAAAAAATCTGCTTCACGCCATCAACGGTATAATACGGCCGCCGGCGCAGAATTCGGAGAAAGATGCGGAGAAGATTTTTCAGTGTAAAAGATGCGGAAACAAGTATACCAAGAGCATATTGAAGGAAAATAACTTTGTTTGCCCCGGATGCGGTCACTACGGAAAAATTTCCGCAAGGAAGAGGGTCGCGATGATTGCGGACAAAAATACGTTCAGAGAAATTTCGCGGTCGCTTAACGGCGGAAATCCGCTTGATTTTCCGGATTACGATGAGAAATTGAAAGAAGCGCGAAAAAAGACGGGTCTTAAAGAGGCTGTGGTGACCGGCACATGCAGGATCGACGGGGAAAAAGCCGTGCTTTGCGTGATGGACAGTAACTTTCTCATGGCAAGCATGGGCAGCGCCGTGGGAGAGAAGATAACAAGAGCGTGCGAGTACGCCACGCGGAAGAAACTTCCCATTATAACCTTTTCCGCATCGGGCGGAGCAAGGATGCAGGAGGGGATTTTGTCCCTGATGCAGATGGCGAAGACGAGCGCGGCGTTCGGAAGACACGCAAAGGCGGGCTTGGTATACATATCGGTGCTGACAAATCCGACCACGGGCGGAGTGACGGCGAGTTTTGCGAGTCTTGGCGATGTCATCCTTGCGGAACCGGGGGCTTTGATCGGCTTTGCGGGTCCGAGGGTGATCGAGCAGACCATAGGCGAAAAACTTCCGCAGGGTTTTCAAAGCGCGGAGTTTCAGGAAGAGCACGGCTTTGTGGACGCAATAGTAAGGCGCGAAGACATGAAAGAAACTCTGAGCAGATTGATAGTGCTGCACAAACGCCATAAGGCATAGGAAAGAGGCAAGTGTTGATGAAAAAGGTTTTAACGGCGGGGGAGAGAGTCAAGCTGGCGAGAAGCCCTCTGAGACCGAGAGCAAAAGAATATATTCAGGGGATATTCGATGACTTTATGGAACTTTCCGGTGACGGACTGTTCGGCGAAGATAAGAGCATAGTGGGCGGAATCGGAAGTTATCGCGGAATGCCGGTAACCGTAATAGGTCAGCAAAAGGGCAGAAATGTCGAGGAAAATATGGAATACCGTTTCGGTATGCCTAACCCGGAGGGGTACAGGAAAGCGATAAGACTGATGTTGCAGGCGGAGAAGTTCCACAGACCTGTAGTGACTTTTGTGGATACGCCGGGTGCATATCCCGGAAAAGAGGCGGAAGAAAGAGGTCAGGGGCAGGCTATCGCCAAATGCATACAGGTGATGAGCATGCTCAAGGTTCCGACGGTAACGTTCTTTATCGGAGAAGGCGGCAGCGGCGGTGCTCTTGCAATTGCGACCGCGGACAGACGGATAATGCTGGAGAACAGTATTTTTTCGATACTGTCGCCTGAGGGATTTGCCAGCATACTGTGGCACGACGCGGAACGCTGGGAAGAAGCCGCCACCGCGATGAAACTGACCGCGGAAGACCTTTTGACCCTCGGCGCGTGCGATGCGGTGATACCGGAACCGGACGTGATGGATGAAGAAGGCAGACGTGTTCTCTATAAAAGGATAGACAGAGTTTTGGAAAGGGAACTCAAGATGCTGCTCCCGCTGTCCGAAAAGGAATTGTTGAAGCGCAGATACAAGAAACTCAGGAATATGGGAAAAACAGATGGCAGGAATTAAGATTTTAGGTTACGGACTTTCTCGCGGGGACGAAAAGGTTACAAATTTCGACCTTGAAAAGAAAGTGGATACGAGTGATGAATGGATAAGAGAAAAGACGGGGATAGAGAGCAGATTCTTTGCACGCAACAAGACCAACCTCGACATGGCGGCGGAGGCCGGGAACGGAGCTATCGAACGCAGCGGAATAAGGGCGTCGGACATAGACCTTGTGCTTGTGTGCACTTTGACTCCGGATTATGCGACGCCGTCCGTTTCGTGCGGCGTTGCGGAGAGACTTGGGATCGGCAATGGTGCCATGTGTCTTGATATGAATGCCGCATGCTCGGGATTTGTGTACGGTCTTACCGTGGCGAAATCAATGCTGGAGAGCGGAAATGCAACCTGTGTTCTTATTATAGGAAGTGAAAAACTTTCTCCCCTGTTGAATATGCAGGACAGAGGCACGTGCATTTTGTTCGGCGACGGTGCGGGAGCATTGATTCTGAAGGAAGATCCTGACGGCGAGTTCTGTTCTCTTTCGGGGAACATGTACAGCGACGAGGTCCTCTATTGCGAGAGATTCGATCCCGCCATAAGCATGAAGGGGCAGGAAGTATACAGATTCGCGGTGAACAAGGTGCCGGAAAGTATAAACGCGGTATTGGAGAAGACGGGAAAAAGCGTTGAGGAGATCGACAGGTTTATACTCCACCAGGCAAACCACAGGATTATACACAGCGCGGCAAACAAGCTGAAAATACCACGGGACAAGATATTTGAAAATGTACAGATATATGGCAACACGTCGGGAGCGAGCGTTGCCATCTGCATGGCGGAGATGCTGGAAAAAGGTTTGCTGAAGAGAGGAATGAGAGCGGTCGCGTGCGGCTTCGGAGCCGGATTGACTTACGGTAGCGTCCTGTTTACGGTAGGATAAATTGATTAGGAGAATGGTATGAGGATAGACAAGATTTTTGGGATTAAATACCCGATTTTTCAGGGTGGAATGGCGAATGTGGCGACAGGAGAGTTTGCCGCCGCGGTGTCAAACGCCGGAGCGATGGGGATCATAGGAGCCGGCGGAATGGATACGGCGACTCTTGAGAAAGAGATTCACATCTGCAAGGAGAATACGGACAAACCTTTCGGCGTAAATATAATGCTTATGAACCCTTGCGCCGATGAGATGGCGGAGCTTATCGCAAGGGAAAAGGTTTCTCTCGTCACGACCGGCGCGGGCAATCCCGGAAAGTATGTGGACATGTGGAAGAATGCGGGGATCAGGATTTTTCCGGTAGTGTCTTCGGTGGCTCTTGCAAGAAGGCTTGAATCGCTGGGCGTTTCCGGATTTATCGCGGAGGGATGCGAGAGCGGCGGCCATGTCGGAGAGCTGACCACGCTGGTTCTTGTTCCGCAGATAGTGGAGGCGACAAATCTTCCCGTAATTGCAGCGGGAGGGATCGCGACCGGGAAACAGATGGCGGCGGTATTTGTTCTCGGAGCATCGGGAGTTCAGATCGGAACTCTTTTGTTGAGCAGCGAAGAATGTCCTATCCACGAAAATTACAAAAATGCCATAGTGAAAGCCAAGGATAACGACACCGTGGTGACCGGCAGGAGCGTCGGGGCGCCGGTGAGAATTCTTAAGAATCCGATGTCGAGAGAATACCTCAAGATGGAACGTGGCGGCGCGGAAAAGATGGAACTTGAGAAGTTTACCCTCGGAGCACTCAGAAAAGCGGTTCACGACGGCGATGTGAAGAACGGATCGCTTATGGCGGGGCAGGTGGCGTCCATGGTAAAGGAAATCAGGCCTATTTCCGAAATTCTCAATGAACTGGTGAAAAGTTATGAAGACACTCTTAGATAGGATTTCGAGCCCCATAATACAGGGTGGAATGGGGGTTGGAATATCTCTGGGCAATCTTGCGGGAGCCGTGGCGCGCGAGGGCGGCGTGGGTGTCATCTCCACCGCCAACGTAGGATTCAGAGAAACTGATTTCTGGAGTAACACCGCAGCTGCCAACCTGCGCGCTCTGAAAAAGGAAATCGCAAGGGCGAGAGAGATTGCGGAAGGAAAAGGTGTAATCGCGATCAACGCCATGGTTGCGACGAGAAATTTTGTGGAAATGGTAAAAGGAGCTGTCGAGGCGGGTATAGATGCCGTGATTTCAGGCGCAGGTCTGCCGTTGAATTTGCCGGAGATTGTCACGGAAAAGGTTCTGATCGCGCCGATAGTTTCGAGCAGGAGAGCCTGCAAGCTCATAATGAAGACATGGGAGAGCAGAAAGGGAAGAAAACCCGATTTTCTTGTAGTCGAGGGCAGCAAGGCCGGAGGACATTTAGGCTTTAAAAAAGAAGAACTTCTTGAAGGCAAGGTTCAGGATCTCAACGAGATAGTCAATGAGGTATCCGGACTTTCCGGAGGGGTTCCCGTATTCGGAGCCGGCGGAGTTTTCACGGCGGACGATGTGAGGCGGCTGCAGAAAGACGGCGCCGCCGGGGCGCAGATTGCGACCAGATTTATAGCGACGGAGGAGTGCGACGCCACGCAGGGGTACAAGGATCGCATCCTTGAGGCAAAGGAAGAAGATGTCGTGCTCATAACCAGTCCGGTAGGCATGCCGGGCAGGGCGCTGAGAAGTCCGATTATAGAAAAATTGAAGCTGATGGCGCGTATACCGCCCAAGAGGTGCATGGACTGCATAGTTACATGCAACCCGAAAACCACGCCGTACTGTATCAATGCGGCATTGGAAGCCGGATTTTACGGAGATTGGGAAAACGGACTGTTTTTTTCCGGCAGCAACGTCGGACGGGTAAACAGGATGACGACCGTGAAGGAACTGATGAAAGAGATAACTCCATAGATCGAGGGAGGTTTGAGATGAACGATGTAAATTTATGCGAACGATGTGAGAAACCCGGCGTGGGAGTCCTGTTTGCGGGGCAGGGAAGCCAGAAGAGCGGTATGGGTAAAGATTTGTATGAAGCATTCCCCGAATTTAAAGAAGTCTTTGATCTGCTTCCGCAGAAACAGAAAGATATCGCGTTTGAGGGACCTGAAGATGCGCTGAGAGACACCGTGAACGCGCAGCCCGTACTTCTGGCATTTGGAGTCGGTGTTTACAGAATTCTGGAGAGCAGGGGACTCAAGCCCGATTTTGCGGCAGGACTGAGTCTCGGAGAGTATTCGGCACTCACCGCAGCCGGAGTTTTTACGGACAAGGAAGCGCTCGATCTGATACGTTTCAGAGCGGAACGTATGGCGAGAGCCTCGGAGGGGACGGATACCGTAATGAGCGCCGTACTGGGTCTTGAGAGAGACGTAATCCGGTCGATTTGCGCCGAGGCGGGTAAAGCCGGAAAGGTTGAAGCCGCGAATTACAACTGCCCGGGTCAGATAGTCATATCGGGAAATGAAGCCGGGGTTTCGGAAGCCGAGAAACTTGCAAAGGAAGCGGGAGCAAGGAGAACGATGAGGCTTGCGGTGAGCGGCCCGTTCCATACCTCGTACATGGAGTCCGTAGGGAAAGACCTTAGAGAGAGATTTGACAGCGTGAATTTCGGCAATATGAGATTCCCCGTTGTTTTCAACTGCGTCGGCAGGGGAAAGAAAGACGACGAGGATATAAAGGATTTGCTCGCAAGGCAGGTTTACAGCAGCGTGTACTTTGATGACAGCATAAGATACATGCGTGAGCATGGAGTCAAAAAAATCATAGAAATAGGACCGGGAAAAGCTTTATCCGGCTTTGTGAAAAAAACTTGCAGGGACATAGATGTGATTAACGTGGAAAAGGCGGAGGATATAGGAGAGGCGGAAAAATGGACAGAGAAGTAGCACTGATAACCGGCGGAAGCAGAGGGATCGGAAGAGCCGTTGCACTGGCGATGGCAGGCAGCGGAAGAAATGTAGTAATCAATTATGGCGGAAACGCCGGGAAAGCGGAAGAAACGGCGGAACTTTGCAGGGCGAAGGGCGTGGAAGCCGTCGTGGTGCGCGCCGATGTGAGCAGCGCCGGGGACTGCGAGAAACTCGTAAAAGAAACCGTGGATCGGTTTGGAAAGATCGATGTTCTTGTCAACAATGCGGGCATAACGAAAGATAATCTTATGCTCAGAATGGACGTTGCGGATTTTGATGAGGTTATTTCCGTAAATTTGAAAGGGCCGTTCATGCTCATGAAACTCGTGTCCAAGGTAATGATGAAAAAGCGCTACGGGAGAATCGTCAACATGGCGTCGGTTTCGGGGATTCTCGGAAATGCCGGGCAGGCAAACTATGCGGCGAGCAAGGCAGGGCTTATCGGCATGACAAAGACGGCGGCGCGTGAACTTGCGAGCAGAAATATTACGGTAAATGCCGTGGCTCCCGGTTTTATTGCCACCGACATGACAGGCGCCATGAGCGAGAGGATTCTCGAAGAAATGAGTGAGAGCATACCGCTTAAAAAGATAGGAGATCCCGCGGATGTCGCGGCTGCCGTAAGTTTTTTCGCTTCCAAAGAAGCGGGATATGTCACGGGACAGGTTCTGTGCGTTGACGGCGGAATGTGCATGTAGGATACGGGGGAATGACTCGAGTTCCTGTCCGCGGGCGGATTGCGCCAGCCATGCATAGAGTGCTACAGGTTTTTGTGTCAAGTTCCCGCCTGCGGGAGGATTGCGCGCATAGTGGCGGAGCCGACGTGGATATGGAATATGGATTTATCAATATGAGAATATCGGAGTGACAATAACGGAGAAGAAATCATGGGAAGAAGAGTTGTAATAACCGGAATGGGAGCGATTTCAGCCATAGGCGGCACCACGGAGGAAATGTGGAAAAATGCTCTTGACGGCGTGTGCGGAATAGAAAAATTGGAGCCGTTTTCCGAAACCGAGATGAAGGCTAGCGTTGCGGCGCCCGTAAAGAATTTCGACCCCACGGAATTTATGGACAAGATGGAAGTGAGGAGAAGCGCGAGATTTACGCAGCTTGCAATCGGAGCGGCGCTTGCGGCAATTAAACAGAGCGGGCTTGATATCGGAGAGGAAGACGCGGGAAGATGCGGAGTTGCCGTTTCAAGCGGTATCGGTGGACTTGACGTAATCGAAGAAGAACATTATAGAGGGATAAAGAGAGGATTTGACAGAGTGTCGCCCCTGTTTGTTCCCATGTCCATAACCAACATGGCTGCCGGACTTGTTGCGATAAGACTCGGCTTTATGGGCAGCTGCACGGCTACCGTTACCGCCTGCGCATCGTCGACCAACTCCATAGGAGAAGCGTTCCGTTCAATCAGGGACGGCTACGCGGAGGTTATGGCCGCGGGCGGCAGCGAAAGCTGCATAACGGAATTCGGAATAGGCGGATTCACGGCTATGCGGGCATTGTCTGAGGCAAGCGATCCTAAGAGAGCGTCCATACCGTTTGACAAAGAGAGAGCCGGTTTTGTTATGGGCGAAGGAGCAGGAGTCATGATTCTGGAAGAGTATGAGCATGCAAAAGCCAGAGGCGCGGTTATTTTGGGAGAAATAGTGGGCTATGGGGTGAGCTGCGACGCCAATCACATAACGGCGCCGCTTGAAGACGGAAGAGGAGCGGCCATGGCGATGACAAACGCCGTTGAAGATGCGGGTATTGAGGCGGAAGACATATGCTATATAAATGCTCACGGAACCGGAACCCCGATGAACGACAAGTGTGAAACTCTGGCGATCAAAAAAGCTTTCGGAGAGCATGCTCGCAAACTGAAGATTTCATCAAGCAAGTCCATGATAGGACATACGCTGGGAGCCAGCGGCGCGCTCGAAGCCGTTATAACGGCAAAAGCCCTCGAAAGCGGTGTGGCGCCGCCGACGATAGGATATAAGGTATTTGATGAATATTGTGACCTCAATATTCTTCCGAACAGGAGCGACGAAATAGACGGAGAGTATGCGATGTCAAATTCACTTGGTTTCGGTGGTCATAACGGTTCACTGATTCTCAGGAAGTATACGATGGAGGATTGAAATGCAGTTGGATATTAAGCAGATTAAGGAATTGATTCCTCACAGGTACCCGTTTTTGATGATAGACAAGATTACGGATATGGAAGCGGGAAAATGGGCAACGGGAATAAAATGCGTGTCGGGCAATGAACCGCAGTTTGAAGGACATTTTCCGGAGTATCCGGTGATGCCGGGCGTTCTTGTGCTTGAGGCGCTTGCGCAGACAGGCGCGGTTGCGTTGCTTTCCGAAGAAGAAAACAAAGGAAAACTTGCAATGTTCGGCGGTATCCGGAATTGCAGATTCAAGAGAGAAGTGCTGCCGGGCGATGTTCTGGAACTCTACTGCGAAATAGAAAACAAGAGAGGTCCCATGGGATTTGGCAACGCAATTGCGCGCATAGGCAACGACACCGTTTGTCAGGCGAAACTCTCATTCGTGATCAAGTGAACACAAAATCTCGGAGGGAAGCGATGATAAAAGATAACTTTTCCGGTATCTACAACAAGTTCAAACTTCTTTTATATTCTAAGATGATGACTGAATTGGACGATGAGAAAAAGAAGTCCTTATCATACTTTGAGATCTTTTGTATGGAGATAATAGTGGTCCTAAAAAAACCTACCATAAACAGATTTGCTGCATTCGCCAAAATCTCGGCGCCCAATGCGGCGTACAGGATAAACCGTCTGATTCAGAAGGGATACGTCAAAAAAATTCAAAATGAAGAGGACAAGAGGGAGTATTATCTCTATCCCACCGAGAAGTACATGGATCTTTACGGCAGCATGTTCGATTATATAGGCCTCGTGTCGGAGAGAATAGAAAAACGTTTCAGCGAGCCTGAACTTAAGAGTTTCAACAGAATGCTGGAAATAATCGAGAATGAGCTTATGCCGGAAGTCAGCGCGCTTGACAAGTGAGCGCTTATGATAAACGGGCCTCGCGGTATCGTGTGCTCCGGTAAGCGGGTCTTGCGGTATTGCGTGCTCCGATAAGCGGGTCTCGCGGTATTGCGTGCTCCGGGCGATGAAAACGAATCCGTACCGGAAAGAATTGATTCGATGACCGGCAGGACTGTTTCCTGGATCCCGAGTCGAATATACAGGGTTTACGGGAAGGGCGAAAAAAGCTTTAATGGAGAATAGATTCAATAAAAACACAAAAGGAAGCATCGGCAGATCGGTGGGCATATTGTTTGTCTTGTTCATCATGATTTTGGGATGCTTTTTCTTGATGCGCAAGGTGTCGGAAAGCGCTGAGACGACAAACCGTACAAAGAACGGCAATACCGCGGTTAAGAAGGTGGCCGGCATACGGAAACTGCCCGCAGGTTACGGGGATGAAATCGCACAGTCGGGAGAACTGCACGAAATTGCATACAGGTCGGGCGCAAGAGTCACGGCAGGTAGAACGGTGAAAAGGGCGATGGTCTATACTCCGTACGGCTACGATAAGAATGAAAAAAGAAAAAGGTATAACGTATTTTACCTGATGCACGGTTACGGCGGAAATCATCAGACTTTTCTCGGCAGCAAAATGTCGCCGCGAACTTTTAAAAATATATTGGACAACATGACGGCGAAAGGAGACATCACCCCAACGATAGTGGTTTCAATGACATATACCGGGTCGGCGGGTTACTATGCTTCCATGGACGATCTCGGAACCGAGGCAGTAAAAGAATTGGCGCCGATCGTCGAGTCTAAGTACAGGACGTATGCCGATAGGACCGATCGCGCGGGTCTGGTAAAATCACGCGCACACAGAGCCATAGGAGGTTTTTCGATGGGAGGCTGTTCGACGTGGATGGCGCTGAAGAACAATGCGGACTGCTTCAAATACTATCTTCCGATAAGCATGCCCATGTACTACGATGACGGCGGCTACGCGGAGTCGCTCAGTCTCGATTGCGCCCGCAGGATCGCAGCCGGAGCAAACGCCGTAAGAGGCGGGGAAAAGGTGTACGTTTTTGCGGCGTCGGGAAGCAGGGATTTCATGAACAAGGCGACAAAAAAACAGGCGGAAGATTTGACCGAATACCGTGGATTCAAGCTGTCTCCGGGAGAGTTCGATAAAGGAAATGTAATCTTTCATTCATGGAAAGGGCATCGTCACAGTTACAAAGCAAGTTTCCCGTATCTCTACAACGGGCTGATTCGCTTTTTTGGACGAGCGGCGGCGTGAACCGGGCAGATTAATTTCTTAAAGGATGTAAGAGATATTAATCATAAACTTATTGTAATAGAATACACAGTTAGGAAGGAAATGAAATTATGAATCAGAAAACGTTCAAAATGATGGGATGGATAGCAACAGGCACCGCGCCACTTTAATCTTTTTGTTCAGCGCCTTTAAACGTAACGGACTTGGGAATCACATCTATTTAACTGTCGAAAACCCGTTGACTTTCCTGTGCTTTTGGATATAATAAAAAGTGGATACACGTTTCGATTATATGTGTTTGATTTTTTGCAAAGCAGGTATGTAGATGGATATTCAAAAACACGCCAGAGATATAGTCTACCGGCAAGGTGGAATTGCCAAGTCAGCCGATTTTGTCGCCGAGGGCATTTCTGCTGTGAAAGTAGTCGCTTTGTGTGACGAAGGACTTCTTAAACGTGTCAGTCACGGATATTATAGTCTTGCTGAACATAATATTATTTCGAGAGAGCAGATTCTCGCCAAGCTTTTCTCCAAGGGAATAGTTTGTGTGGAATCTGCTCTCTTTCATTATGGATACAGTGATTTTGCGCCTCGTAAATGGTCGATTGCTGTCCCGCGCTCCATGTCACGGACGAAGATCAGGGATAACATACTTCCTTTGCGGACTTATTACGTTCGACATGGTATCTATGAACTTGGTAAAACAAGCGGTTCCTTTAACGGGGTAACGCTGCCGGTTTATGACCGTGAGCGCACGATCTGTGACTGCTTCAAATATCGCACAAGGTTTGATACTGAGATATTTAACAAAGCGCTCAACGCATATGCAAACGATCCAAACAAAAATCTGCAGAATTTTTATGCATACGCAAAGAAACTGCGTGTGCATAAAAAAGTAACTGAACTAATGGATGTGTTGCTGAACTATGAGCAGTCTTGACGCAAAATGCCGAAAGATTTATACTTATGCATATCAAATGAAAACCTGTACAGCCGTATGGACTGTTGATTTGTTGGAGCATGTAAGAAATCAATCGATTCTTAACAGCTTTTAGTCGGAGGAGGGATGTTAAAATGAATGTGGAAAAGAAGAAAAGCAGAGTGGCGATCGCAGTTCTGACAGCGTTTGTCATGGCATGTGCAACGCTTGTTGCATCAGGTTCCGATGCGTTTGCAAAATCTTATCCTTTCAGATTTGCCGTTAAAGCGAACCAAAAGAATGCCAAAGAAAAGCGTGGCAGGGACAGAGGCAATGTGCCTACGGTAAACCGTTGGGGAGTTCTGTTGTTGAAGTCGGGAGAAGGCAAGGGCAGCTGGACCGACTTTTGGCTGACCGGCGCTGATGGGGAACAGGTCTCAAAGTATATGAGAGTCAGATGCGGCGGAGGATGGTATAAGCAGGATGCGTATGAGAACTCACGCTCAAGAACGGTATTCCTGTTTGCGGAAGATAATAAAGACAAACCGTCGGGCTATAGCGTTAAAGGTCGCTGGAAGCCGCAAGATCGGTGATTTTTATCCAAAGATGAGAAGATGAGTGTAACTCTATATGAGCATGGAGTTACACTCATTGTTGTTTATGGCTGATTTTTAATCGCAAGTCACCAAAAAATAATAGCCATCGCGTACTTTAATGTGTTATAATGACCAAATAAATATTTTTTGTGAGGAGGTTCTCCTGTTTTTCAACGATATATGCGGTATTACGCTTGCGGTTTTTTGATAGAGGGACAGTTGCCGTGTTGCAGCAATACGACTGTTTGACGCAGGATATGATTATTTAGTACAAGGCGGTAATGATGTTGCATATGAATCCTATACGATTTTCCTCTGATTTCAAAGGTTTTGTTTGCGTTTGCAGAATATTTATTGTATAATGTTGTGGAATATAGGTAAGGTAGGTGTAATTATGCTGGATTCAAGCACATCACTGATGCTGTTGATCCTGCTTGGTGTCATAATTCTTGTAATCCTTTCGGTTGCATTTTTGACGCATATGAAGAAAGTCGATAAGGACAATGACATCAAACTGAGTCATATAGATGAATCCGTTCGTGAAATAAAGCAGTGCGTCACATATCTGGGAAAGAACGCGGTTGCGGAACATCGTAACGAGTGGGGCGGTCGTGAAACGAAACCTGATGTTCGCGGAGCACTTAACGAATCTATATCGCCGGGAACTTCCCGAACGAGCACGCAAATTAAGAACGCCGATGTGCCGCGCGCCGGAAGCGCGCCGCTCGACAGACTTGTGTCAGGCGGAGCCGCACCGCGGAGAACCGGATTGTATCGGGAAGGATCGCGCGTACCTAACCCGGAGGAACCACGCGTGCCGAAACCGGTAGAACCACGCGCACCCAACTCGATAGAGCAAAGC
>ERZ773099.1903-NODE-1903-length-14932-cov-4.256772_pt1 | contig 14932 bp, 14 predicted proteins | sample MGYA00511120_ERZ773099 | MGnify/ENA primary metagenome ERZ773099 (study PRJEB29015, sample SAMEA2738012) | human oral metagenome | biome: human oral; feature: human-associated habitat; material: dental | place: China | collected 2104 ... | reverse complement strand
TTGTATAAGAAGCTGCATCCTGTGGTGATGGTGAATCATCATCAGGAATAAAATCACCTAAATGACTATCATCTTCTTCACCTATCGGAGTTTCCAAAGAAACAGGATCTTGAGCTATCTTTTGAATTTCTAAAACCTTCTCAACCGGAATTTCCATTTCAACTGCAATTTCCTCAGGTGTTGGCTCCCTACCATTTTGTTGTAACAAATGTCTTGAAGTTCTTATTAATTTATTAATAGTTTCAACCATATGAACTGGAATTCTAATTGTTCTTGCTTGATCAGCAATCGCTCTAGTAATTGCTTGTCTAATCCACCAAGTAGCATATGTACTAAATTTAAATCCTTTAGTGTAATCAAACTTTTCAACAGCTTTAATCAATCCCATATTACCTTCTTGAATTAAATCCAAGAACAACATACCTCTACCAACATACTTCTTAGCAATACTAACCACCAATCTCAAGTTAGACTCCGTTAATTTTTGCTTAGCAGCTTCATCATGTTCGTAAGATAATTTAGCATATTTTAATTCATCTTCAAAAGATAAAAGTGGAATTTTACCAATTTCTCTTAAATACATTCTTACTGGATCATCAACACTAATACCTTCAAGTGTATCAATATTAACATCCTCTATATCTAAATCTTCAACTTCTTCCAAATCTTCAATATTTGGTTCTTCATCGTCAATATCAACAGTCTCATTAGCTACTTGAATATTTAATTTTTCAAGTTTATCAAACAACTTTTCCATTTCTTCTGGAGAAAAATTACCAAGTTGTGCTGCTAACTCACTATAATCAATCTTTCCCTTATCCTTTACACTATTAACAATTTGATCAATTTTTGATACAGTATTACTATTATTTTTATCTTTTTTAGATGCTTTAGTATTTGTTTCTTCAACGTTCTCTAAACTTTCTATTTTTTCAACAGTTTCTAAGTTCTCAACGTTTTCTACTTCTTTTTTTCTAGACATTAAAGCCCCTCCTACTTCATTTTTGTAAGTTCCAAAATTACATTTGTTAACTCATTTTCAATCTCTTTTTTATCAGCTTCTTCAGCATCATTGTTATTTTCTAATTTTAAAATCAATTCATTTCTTAAAGAAATTAATTTTTCTTTATAATATACCTTTTCAATATCCTCAATTGCTTTATTTACATCACTAATTTCAAAATCATATGATAAAATTCCACTAACATAGTTAATATCATCCTCATCTTCAAATAACGAAATTATATTCTCAGGAAGATTATTCAAATCAATTCTTTCATATAAAATACCAATAATTTTTTTATTTTTTTCAGACTTTATTAAATCTAAATCAACAACATTCTTAATTTTATCAAATGCAGCTTTAGTATAATCAACTAATAAATAAACCACCATTCCTTCACGTTTTCTAGTTGCTACATCAATTTTTGAATCTTGAGTATCTTTCAATACAATATTTGATTTTTCAAACTTTGTAACTCCAGCTAAACTCCTATAAAGTAACTTATCAACTTCAGAAACTATAGCATTTTTACTAATTTCATAAACTTTTGAAATTCTATCAATATAAACTTCTCTTTCAATATTATTATCAACATTAGAAAGAATTTTTGCAATTTCAGTTAAAAATTTAACTTTATCATTAACATTATTCAAATCCAGATTTGTTCTTAAAACTTTTATTTTAAACTCAATAGCTGAAATAGCTTCATCCATTGCTTTTAGCATTTTCTCTGGTCCAAACTTTATAACATATTCATCAGGGTCCTTAGCTCCAGAAATTTGAAGAATACGAATATCAATATCCATACTTTTTAAAATTTCCATTCCCCTAATAATTGCCTGCTGACCTGCACCATCAGCATCATATCCTAAAATAACTTGCTCAGTATTTCTTCTAAGTAATCTACCTTGAGAATCAGTCAATGCAGTCCCCAAAGAAGCCACAACATTAGTAATTCCTCTTTGATATAAAGAAATGGCATCCATATAACCTTCAACAATTAATAATCGTTTTAAAGGTCCATGAACTCCTTCCCTTGCGACATTCAATCCAAACAGATTTCTTCCCTTACTATAAACAATATTTTCAGGAGAATTGATATATTTTGGTTTACTATCATCAAGGACTCTACCTCCGAAAGCAATAAATCTTCCTCTTTCATCCCTTATTGGAATCATCAATCTATTTCTAAATTTATCATAATAACCCCTGTCGGACTTTCCAATTAAGCAAGAAGCTAACAGTTCCTCTTCAGTAAATCCCTGTTCTTTTAAATATCTAAGCAATTCATTGCTACTATTTGATGCATATCCCATTAAAAAAGATTTCAAAGTAGCATTATTCAATTTCCTCTTCTTTATATAATCCTGTGCAATTTTAGAAGTCGGCTTATATAAATTTTCGTGATAAAACTTTGCAGCCAATTCATTAATTTTATAAACTCTATTTTTTAATTTAATATTTTCCTCTTCAGCTTTGCTAATATCATTTAGCAATTGAATCCCACTCTTCTCCGCCAACAATCTTACTGAATCTAAAAAACCAATATTTTCAATTTTCTTTACAAAATTAATAACATCTCCACCAACTCCACAACCAAAGCAATGAAAAATTTGCTTATCCGGTGATACCGAAAAAGATGGTGACTTTTCATTATGAAATGGACAAAGACCAAAATAATTTCTACCTTTTCTCTTTAACGTCATATATTGAGAAATTGTAGAAACAATATCATTTCGTGATCTTATTTCATCCAATATTTCATCATTATATCTCTCCATTAATCAGCCTTTCAAAATCAATATTATACAATAAATATATAATCAAATAAAAAGCAAAGGAAATACAAGTTAAAATAATATTTCCTTTGCCTTATATTCTTTAAACAGTAGTTGTTCCATTATCAAAAGGAATAAATTTTGTAACCGCACTTTTTTGTAAATCAATTGTAGCTTCTGTTGGTACTCTGTACTCTTTATAAGACATTTCAATTTTATTATCAATTAAACGTTCAACTTCATCCTGTGGAGTTTTTTCAGCTAAAGCTAATTCGCTAACTAGTATTAATCTAGCATTGCTAAGCATTTTCTTTTCTCCAGTAGATAATGTTCCTTTTTCTTTTTGCTGGAAAGTTAAATTTCTTACAACATCAGCAACTTGATAAATATCACCTGTTTTCATTTTATCTAAATTGTCCCTATATCTTTTATTCCAATTTTGAGACATTTCAGTTTCATCCTGTTCCAATAATTTTAATACATTTTTAGCACCAGTTTCATCTATTATACCTCTTACACCTAAAGATTCAGCTTTAGATGTAGGAACCATAACTTTTACTTCTCCCGGCATCTTAATAACGTAATACTGTAGTTTCTCTCCCAATATTTCTTTTTCTTCTATAGAATCTATTGTCCCTGCACCATGCATCGGATATACTATGTTATCACCAATTCTAAACATACAGCACCTTCCTTTTTATGTAATCTGTAAAATATAAAATTCTCATTCTTTTACACATTATTATTATAGCACTTTTTAGGCTTAAAGTAAAGTCAAATACACAATCTGATAAATCAATTATGATATTATTTTAATAATTAAATTAAAATAATATTTCAAAAAACATAGTTAAATATTAAAACCCAAACCACAACAACCTTTTTATAATCGTCTCTTTCTTATTAAAACAATTCATTAATATTACAATTTTTTGAATAGGATTAAAAAATTTATCTAGTAAAAATATATCAGAAAATCTATATTTTATTTTTTTATCCCTAACAATTTCATCACATGTAAACATTTTACATGGTAAACATTTTGCAGAACAATGCTTATCAATTAAATATTCACATTGAACTAATTTATTCGAAAAAAAATGCTTAAAATGTCGACAACATCCACAAGTACAATTAAAATCTCTCTTGGCAAAACATTTATCATTTTTAAAATCACAAATATTTTTAGTAATAAATTCATTATCTAAATAATTACAAGCAACATCATAAATATATTCATATCTATTAATTTTTCTCTTCAACAAAACAACTTTAATAGCTCTAATTAAATCAATAACATCTTTCTCATTTGCTCCATCAGAGTTAAAAACTATAACTTTAAATTCTTCATCAATCATTTTTCTAATCTTATTATTAATATGTTTTATTTTATTAAAAATTTTATTTTTATCATTTAATAAATTAGAACCATCGAATACAAAAATTAATTGTTCATTACTCAAGTCATTTTTAAATTCATAGTTTACATTAGAAAGAAAATATATTTTGGACAAATTAGTGTTAAATTTATCAATTTTTTCTATATCATCCATTTCTTTATTTAATTTAACACTATAAAATTCCAATCTTTTTCTACTCCCCTAATTAATATATACTATTTTTCTTTAACACTTTTAATATCTTGAAGTTCAAATCTGTATTTTTGACCATTTTTATTAACTTCCTCTAAAAACATATCATATGGTCTACACCACAATTTATTTTCCCCATATAAAGCTCTATAAGCCACCATTTTCTCTGCTGTTTCACTATGGTATATAATATCTTCAACAAAATAAAAATCTCCCTTATAATGTCTATAAATTCCTTTAATTTTTAACTCTTGCATATAAACCTCCTTTAATTATTATATAAAAGAGCAATTAATAAATTAATTGCTCCCTCCGATGTATTTATTATTCTTTTATTTCTTTATTATTTTCTTTGTTTTTATCCATCCAATTTTTACCGTCAACTGCTCTTGCTACTAACATAGATACATTTGGATCCCCAGCTGCATTTAATAATGTTGCTGGTGCATCAATTAAAGTTGCAATAACTGTCAATATTGGTAATGCTTGTAGAGGAAATCCCATCATTGTTAAAATTAACATTTCAGAAATCGTTCCACCACCTATTGGAACACCTGTTATTAGTAAATTTGCCAATATTGAAACACCTATTATTTGTCCAATACCTGGATTAATTCCAAACAAACAAACTAAAAACATAATTTTAAATACTGATCCTATCATAGAACCATCTTTATGAAAACTTGTACCAAGAGATACAACAGTTCCAGAAATATCGTCAGATATTCCCATTTTTCTACTTGCCTCAATATTTACTGGTATACAAGCTGCAGAAGAACATGTTCCAACAGCAGTTAATGTAGAAGGTATTATATTTTTCCAAAAAGCAATAACTCCCCTCTTTCCTCCAGCGATAAATGCGCAAATAGTATAAAATACTACATAAAACAACAATGCTACAATAGTATAAATTACAAACAATTTAGCATAACCAACTGCAATTGATTCACCAAACTTGCCAACCATAGTTGCAAAATAGCAACCAAGTCCTATTGGTGCATACCAAATTACAATTTGATTCAATTTTAATATTATAGCATAACAAGAATCTAAAAATTCTTCCACAGGTTTTGCAGAATCTCCAGCCATATTCATCGCAATTCCAAACAAAATAGATGCAACAATTAAAGCTATAATATTTGATTTAGATAATAATTTAGAAAAATCATTAACAGTTAATGTATTTGCAACTATTTGCAATATTGATTCATCTTCTTTTTTATCTTTTTGTTCCTGCTCTTCCACTGAAACCAATGAATTTTTAATTGTTTCAGAATCTTTTGTTTCAATTAATTTAACTTTATAAGTAGAAAAAACACCAACTAATAAAGCAATCAATCCTGTAAGTAAAAACATAATTAATGTTATAACCATAATCTTGCCCAATCTCTTAGGCTGCTTCATCTTAGCAATTGCTGTTGTAATACTTAAAAATACCAATGGTATTATGATAATAAACATCAGATTAATAAAAATGTCCCCAAATGGACTTAAAATAGCTGCTTTTTCTTTAAATACCAATCCAACGATTGTTCCAATTATTATCGCAACTAACAAAATAATAACTGATTTGTAAGTTTTTAAAAAATTTTTCATAATATAACTCCTATAAAAGAGCTTATAAAGTAATATAATCATATTAACTCTATTTATATATTACAAATATTTAATTATTTCTTGTCAGTAGATCCAAAACCACCAACTCTAACGCCTGCGGCATTATCATTATCAACAACTAAATATTTAGTAAACAAAACTTGACCTATACAATCACCCTTTTTTACTTCAATGTCATGATCACTGCAATTAAAATATGCAAAATAAAAATGACCATCATTTCCTTCATTTCCATAATAATCAGAATCAACTAATCCAACACTATTAGCCATTAAAAATCCTTTTTTAGGACCACTACTTCTATTTAACAATAAATAACATTCATCAGATTGACAATATGCTTTAAGTCCTGTAGGTATTAATGTTGGCTTAATTCCAGGAGTGAATTTAGGAATTATAATATCTTCAGCTGCTTCAACATCATATCCCGCTGAATTTTTTGTTGAACGCTTTGGCAAGTTAATATTTCTATCTTCCCATCCCTTAGCAATTTCAAAACCACGTAATCTCTCCATAATAACTCCTTTATTTTAATTTTGTATAGCAACCTCATTATAAAAAAATTTATATTTCCTGTCAATACACAAAAAAATATAATCTATTTATTCAATAAATCAAATATTGTTTTACTTGATTTTATTGCCATATCCGAATTAGTAACTAAGTTACTAATATCTTTTCCAAACCATTTTGGTAATTCAATATGATTTGCTTGATTTTCATATTTATATTCTATTTCAGCAAAAATAAGTCCATTATATATTCCTTCAAATATATCTAATTCAATAATTAAATCTTCAATATATGGAATAAAATATCTTTTCTTTAAAATACAATTATATGTAGCATTTACACTTAAAGAATCATAAGTTAACTTATCTATGTTATTTTCTATTTCATTAACTGATATACCATTTTTACCAGTCTTTATTGTATAATAATATTTATCTACATTATCTATTGCAATCTTTCTTTTTCTAATCGCTGTTAATTTATCAACATACAAATAATCTTGTTGAATTATTTTGCATTTATAATTATCAAGATTTAAATCTATTTTAGATATATCAGATATTAAAAACTTTCTCTCTATTTCCATACATTACTCCTTTTAAATTTAACTATCTATTATTTTCATATCTTTTATTTCTATTTTATTTCCAAATATATTCTAATAAAATTTTCTTCAAAAATCAAATTTCAAACAAACAAAAACTTTATAATTATTTAATTTCAAAAATTTAGAAATCTTTTTATAAATTTAATAATCTATTCATGTCTCAATTTACTTCTAACTTTTTTATAATCAGGCATATATTTACAAAGCATATTCCAAAAATCCTTTGAATGATTCATATGTATCAAATGACAAAATTCATGTAATACTACATAATCAACAACTTTTTGTTCATATTCCATTAAATCTGGATTAATAGTGATTTTTTTCTTAGAATTGCATTTTCCCCATGCAGTTTTTAATTTTTTTATAACAACTACATCAGGAGAAATATTAAGTATACCAATCCATCTATTCACTGTTTTATCAACAACAGACAAAGCAATTTTATAATACATTTTTTCAATTAAAGCTTTAATTTCATCAATAGAATAATTATCACTAATATTCAAATTAATATATCCATTATCCAAATTAAGTACTGCTTTTTTTAAATTTCCATATTGAATTTTCAATATATAATCATCACCTAAAACTTTAAAAACTTCACCATCAATATATTTCTTCTCTTTTTTCAACTTATTTCTACTTTCAATAAGCTTTTTAACAATCCAGTCTTCTTTTAAATTAATAAATTTATCAATTTTGTCATCAGAAACGTTTATTGGCGCTTTTACTCTAACTTTTCCGTCTTTAATCAAAATATACATATTCTTAATTTTAGATCTTATAATTTCATATTCAAACTTTTTATTATCTTTCACTTAAAAATTCTCCATTATATCTAATTCAAAAAATTATAACAATTACCAACCAACAATTCAACTCGTAAAATCAACTTGAAAGAATCTCTTTCTTTAATATATAATAATATTGTATATTTTAAGAAAGGTATCCAATATGAAATATAATATAAAAATGAAAAATAATCTCTATGAAAGCGATAATTTAAAAGATTTTCGTGATTTAATACAATTATACAAAAATAAATACATGCAATTATCAGCATTTGAATATAAACTAAAACCAACTGATAAAACTTTAACAATAAAAACTTTTAAAGATTTTGTAAACGATATTGAAAATTTTGGAACATATATGTTAAAAAATAATTTTAAAAGAATAGCAATTATTTCCCCAAACAGATATGAATGGTGTGTTTCTTATTTAGCAGCAACAACTTCAAACTTAGAAGTTGTACCCCTTGATAAATCACTACCTTTAAATGAAATAGCAGATTTGCTAAAACGTAGCGAAGCAGATACAATAATTTATGCCAAACAATATCATGATGCCATAATAGAATGTCCAAATAAAATATGTTTTGACGAAAAATTTGAAGATTCTCTTCTATATTCAGAAGAACTTGAAAAATCAAAAATATTAGATCACACTGAATATAATAATATAAAAATAGATAATAAAAAAATGTCAGTAATGATATTCACTTCTGGAACAACCAGCATTTCAAAAGCAGTCATGCTTTCTCAAAAATCAATATGTACTGTTATAAATGATACCAAAAGAATGTTTTACGTATCAGAAAATGATAGATTTCTTTCTTTTCTACCATTGCATCATGTATTTGAAAGTATAATAACATTTTTATTTGGTTCATCACTTGGAGTTACCTTAGTATTTTGTGATGGTTTAAAACATTTTGCAAGCAATATTAAAGACTATAATATAACAGGATTTGTATGTGTACCATTAGTTATTGAAATGATTTATAAAAGAATTATAAAAGAATTAAAAAAGAAAAACAAATTGACATTAGTTAATATCTTAAGGAAAATTTTTAGACATACTTCAATAAAAACAAGACGTAAAGTCTTCAAATCAATATTTGATAATATTGGTCCAAATTTACAATCAATTATTGCAGGTGGAGCTGCATTGGATAAAGAAACAGCTCAGGGATTATATGATTTTGGCTTTGACATATACCAAGGTTATGGTTTAACTGAAACTTCTGGAGCAATAGCAGCTGAAAATAAATACATAAAAAAACCCGGCAGTGTTGGTTTCCCTTTTACAAGTTCTGAAATACAAATATTCGAACCTGATAAAACAGGAGAAGGTGAAATAATAGTTCGTGGTGATGCAGTTATGCTAGGTTATTATAAAAATGAAAAAGCAACAAATTCATCAATAATAAATGGTTGGTTCCATACTGGAGACTTAGGAAAAATTGATAAAAAAGGTATCTTATCGGTAACAGGTAGAAAAAAAGACGTAATTGTTTTCAAAAATGGTAAAAAAGTCTTCCCAGAAGAATTAGAAAAAATAATTAACGATATACCATACGTAAATGAATCAATGGTATTTGGACATATTGAAAATACAAAATTAAATAGAAATTCAGATATAGTATTATTTTCAGAAATAGTAATTTTACCTGAAAATATAAAAAATTATTTTCCTAATAAAACAAAAGAAGAAATTTTTGAAAAGGTAAACGAAGACATTAAAATACTTGTAAATAAAAAAATACCAGCATATAAATATATTAGAAAAATAATCATATCAAATGAAGAATTAATAAAAACAACAACCCAAAAAATAAAAAGAAATAAAGAATTAGAAAAAATAAAATCAAAATTGGAAGTCTAAAAACTTCCAATTTTATTTTTTATTAAAAATTGGTTTTCTTGTCATTTCCAATAATCCGAAGCTTAGTAAAATCAATCCCAGTCACTCTTCCTCTATCATTTTTAACACACTTTTTAAAGTGATCTATAATAATTTCCCTCTCCTCATCATTTCTTAAATTAATAAAGTCAATTATAATTATTCCTGAAAGATCCCTAAGTCTAATTTGTTTTGCAATTTCACCAACTGCTTCAAGATTTGTATTAAAAAACACTCCATCCACACTATTAATATTTCTTCCCGAATTAACATCAATCATTATACCAGCAAGCGTATTTTCAAAAATCAAATAGCCTCCTGATTTTAAAAATATTTTTTTCTTAATTTTATTTTTTAATTCTTTATTCACAAATTTCACATTCAAATCATAATATTTATTTTTTAATAATTCCATTTGCTCTAAAGAATTCGTTTCAATTTTAAAATCACTTCCAGATAAATCATTAATTAATTTTTCAGTAATTCCTTCAACTTGATACAAACAAGCAATATTTTTTGCCTCTCCATACTTCATAATAATTTCATCAAGTTTAATTGATAATTCTATAATTTCATCAATTAATTCATTATATGAAATATTCATTGCAGATGATCTAACAATCATTCCATATTTATATTTTAAATTTAATAATATTTTTTTTAAATTATATTTATATTCATCACTTAATTTATCCGAAAAATAAATTCCCTCATCAAACATCAAAATAACATTTCGACCCACAAGTTTAATATTTTCAGTTAATTTAGGACCCTTATCTTCAACCGGATTTTTAATAACTTGAACTAATTTAAAAGTTTTTTTATCAATTAATTCACTTATTTTCTTACCTTCTTTAAAACCTTTTATATCTTTCGACTGAAGCATTCCATCCTTATTTATTCCAATATTACAAAAAGCCATATCAGTCCCATCAATAATATTCTTTACTTTAGCAATATAAATATTACCTTCAATATTCTCAAAATCATCATAATATTCTACTAATTCATCATTCTGATAAACTCCAATTTTATTATTAAAAACATCAAGAAATAATTTATACATCTTACTCACTTCCATTATTCAAATTCATTGCTAAATCAATTCCTTTTTCAATAATATCAATTGTTGCATTACCAGCTTTTTCAATTGCAGGAATAAAATTTTTATATTTTTCATCACTAAGTTTCTCAATAACATGCTGAATTAATAATTCTTTAAATATAGGCTTTCCAGTACCGATTCTAACTCTCGGAAAGTCAAAATTATCAAGATATTCCCTCAAAGATCTCATACCATTATGAGTTCCAGGTCCCCCTTTTTTTCTAATTTTAACTATTCCCTCATCTATATCAATATCATCATAAATAACAATTAAATTCTCAATAGGCAACTTATAAAAATTCATAGCTTGAATAATCGCTTTACCACTCTCATTCATATAAGTTTGAGGCTTCATTAAAATAACTTTTTTTCCACCAATAATTCCACTTCCAATTAATGAATCAAATTCTTTCTTTTTTATATCAATATTATATTTTTCTGAAATATAATTAACTGTATCAAATCCCACATTATGACGTGTTTTTGAATATTCCGGTTCAGGATTTCCGAAGACCAACTATTAAATACATAATATTCCTTTCAATTAAATAATATTATTTTCACAAGCTCTAATCAATCTATTCATAATACTTAATCCTAAATTAGATTTTTTCAAGCCCTCAATAACTGCATAATCACAATTATAATCATCAATTTTTCTCAAATTAGAAAATATATTTTTTGAAACCAATTTCAAATCATTTCTACTTCCAATCGATAAAAATTTATCAATATTAATATATTTACGATCTTCATCAAAACCTAAAACTAAGATATCATCCCCATTTTTTAATAATTGATTAATTTTTTCTATTTCATTATCCACAATTAATACACATCTTTTATTAGGGGCATAATGTCTATACTTCATCCCTGGACTTTCTACTTTTTCATTATTTTCAACTTTTTTAAAAAGATGATCACTTAATTTAACACATCCGAATCACTTTTTCTATATCATCTTCAGTAATAAATCCAGGTCTTAATATTACAGGAATATCATCAATAACTTTCACAACCGTAGATTCAATTCCAATATCAGAATCTCCACCATCAACAATAATATTAACTCTACCATCAAATTCATTAATAATATCAGAAACATTAGTTCCACTCGGTTTTCCAGAAATATTAGCACTAGGTGCTGCAATAGGAAAACCACATTTGCTAATAACTCTATTAATAATAATATTTGAAGGCATTCTAATTCCAATGGTATCCATATTACAAGAAGCAACATTAGAAATTATATTAGTTTTTTTTAAAATAAGAGTAAAAGGACCCGGCATAAATGCTTTTATAAGTTTCTTTTCAATATTATTCAAATCATGTACAATTCTATTAATCATTCCAATATCCGATACATGTACAATTAAAGGATTATCCTGTGCCCTTCCCTTAGCTTCAAATATTTTTTTACAAGCACTATTTGAACAAGCATTTGCACCAAGTCCATAAACAGTTTCCGTTGGTAAAATTACTAATCCATTATTTCTAAGAACATCAACTACAGTATTTAATTCATTTTGATTAATTTCATTTTTCCAATCAAAAACTGTCATATATTAACACTTCCTTATATATAATAATTAAATAGTACTACCTTTTTATATATTTATCAAGCTCTATCCTCTAAAACATCATTATTTTATAAATTTTTATTTTCAACATTCTTCTTTTTTAACATAATTTTTCTTAATATATATGAAATTCCAAATAAAGAAGCCGTAATAATTCCATAGGCAATAGCTTTTATTCCAGTTTTAGGAACAATTAATAATTTATTACTATCTTTATTATCTTTAAGTTCTAGTTCTTTGTAATCATCAATTGTTTTTATTTCAACATTATTATTTACTAAATCAGAAACATCATATTCCCCACCACGATAAATCTTAAATCCATATTCTCTAGTTTCACCCGGTTTAAAATCTTTAATTATTCTTCTAGCAGTATTTTCATAAAATTCCCATCCAATATTTTCATCACTACTAGCTTTATAACCATTTGGAATATAATCAATCAATTCAGCATCCACCATTTTTTCTTCAGTATTTTTAACAACAATTTTATATTCTATCACAACTCCCAAATTATTTTTAAAATCACTATTTGATATATCCGCTTTAGCTAATTTCCCATAATATTCATGAATTCGACCTTTAATATCAGCTTTAACAATATTCATATCAACACTTAAATTATGTTTCAATTTTCTATAATAATAATTTATTTCAATATTTTTACGACCAATTATCCCCTTTTCAATTTTAGGTTTTTCAACTAAAATATAATTCTCAAATTTCTTTTCAGAAGCATTATATTCATCACCTTCTCGTAATTTTTTATTTTCTTTATCCATAACTTTATTATTTTCTTTATCAATATGATTTATTATTAAATTACTTTCTTTAATATAAAAATAATTTAATTCAATATCCGTATCAGTAAATTTAATATTTTCATCTTTAGGCCCTTCAACAAAAACATAATCTTTAAATTTCTTTTTTTCAGATTTAAACGAATCTCCTTCCAATCCATTATTAACACTTCCATCTAATTTTTGATTAGTTTTTTTATCAATATAATTCACAATAATTTTAGAATTCTTTTTATATAAATACTTTACATCTATATTAGATTTTACCTTTCCATTAGGTTCACCAACAATTTTAATAAAAGTATATCCTGAAATATCTTTTTTCACAGTATTATATTCACTATTTACTCTCTTATTTTCTTTTTCCGAATCAGCTATTTCTTTATTTTTATTTATATCAATATATTTAGTACTAATGTCATAAAATTTTGAATAATAATAATTAACTATTTGTTCTTCTTCCTTCAATACAACTTCTGTATTTTCAGGTGATTCAATTAGTACATAATTATCAATATTTTTTCCAGCTGTTTTAACAACTTTTCCAATTTCGCCAGATTTATAATCTTCTTGCAAAAGCTTTCCCGTTTCCTTATCAATATATCTAATCTTTACTCCAGAACTTTGTAAATTAAAAGTTACTTTCAAATTAGAATCTCCACCAGCTCTTTCCATATAAAATACTTTTAATGTATGTTTTCCTTGGGGTAATCCATTTGTAAAAGCTTTCTTCTCTACATTTTTACTATTACTTTTTTGATCTTGACTAGCAACTAATTCATACCATACTTTATTTTTAGCAAAATTAATATTTCCCTTTAATGGAGTATGAGCTCCACCTAAATCAAGTACCAATTTATCATCAACAAATACCCAAACATCATCATCACCTGAAAAATTAAATACCATATCTTCAAAATTTCCAGTTTCAGAATTTAAAGTTTTACCATCCTTTGTCATTAAAAACGGAATATCAAATCTAGCACTAAAATACAAATTACGTTTATCAGGATTTTTAGTATTATCGCTTTCATTATTAAATGGATAAAATCCATATTTATTACCTTCTTTTAATATAAACTTTTTATTAGCATAATCTTTAACAACAAATACTTTATTACTATCAAAAGAATAATATCCATTTTTTTCTTTCTTAAAAGGAAATTTCCAATTATTTAATGTTTCAACATATTCATTCCCTATAACAGCATTTTTAGGAAAAAAACTTGTACCATTTTTTAAATTATCAACTATTTTTAAATTATCATTTTCAAGACTTGGTTTTGCTAAATTCCAATAAACTCCATCAACCTTTCTACTTATATTGGGTGCGATAAATTGATTAGAATAGCCATTAGAAACTAATCCATAACACATCCCAAATAACATCATATTCTCATCAACTTTAGCTTTCTCTTCCTGCGATAATTTATCATATTTATCCTTAGACATTTTCCTCATCTTAGCATTATATTTATTACCATCAAAATCCACTAAAGTACTATTAACATACTTCACATCTTTTATAACATCATTAGTAGCTCCAAAAACTTTAGCATTTGTACCCAAAACAGAAACCAGTAACACGGTACTCACAATTCCTGCTTTCAATACATTACTTTTATTCATATTACTCCTTTTCTGCTGAT
>ERZ773099.1902-NODE-1902-length-14932-cov-7.123278_pt1 | contig 14932 bp, 9 predicted proteins | sample MGYA00511120_ERZ773099 | MGnify/ENA primary metagenome ERZ773099 (study PRJEB29015, sample SAMEA2738012) | human oral metagenome | biome: human oral; feature: human-associated habitat; material: dental | place: China | collected 2104 ... | reverse complement strand
ACGGCAATCGCCAAGCGAAAGCCCTACTATGCGGTGTTCCGTGATGCCTCGATGGTGGACGACAGTGCACTGACGAATTTCGACCAGCTCTTTGCGGCGTACAGTCCTGCGACGATACGAAAGGTGCTGTGAGTTGCTATGATAGGAGCGATTTTATCAGCGATTCCTTTGGCAATTGTTTCAGCCGCATGATATACGGAAGGCGACTTCTCCCTCAGGGCTCTGTAAGTCGACGGCTTTGGGATGTTTTGGAGGTGCGAGCATGCGCAAAGAACCGGCAAATATAGGCGGCGGTGATCGCTTGGCAGAGCAAATCGCCGTCCTGATCGAAAATGCCAAGAAGCATATCGTTACTGCGGTCAACTCTACCATGGTCGTCGCTTACTATGAGATTGGTCGTATGATTGTGGAGCGTGAGCAAAAGGGGGAGCAACGGGCGGCGTATGGCAAGGGCCTCCTAAAGGAACTCTCGAAACGTCTCACGAATCGTTTTGGCAGAGGCTTCTCGGTGGATAATCTTGAGAATATGCGTCGTTTTTATAGCACATACAGCAACGAGGTGATTTCCGAAACAGCGTCTCGGGAATCTGTTGCACAGAAATCCGAAACACTGTCTCGGATTTCTGAAACTGCTCCGACAAACTTGCAGACACTCTCTGCGAAGTTCACGTTGAGTTGGTCGCACTATTTGTTCCTTATGCGCATCACGAATCCGAAGGAACGCAAGTTTTACGAGGCGGAGGCTGCAAGTGAGCGATGGAGTCTACGCGAGCTGAAGCGGCAGTTTGACTCTGCGCTCTATGAGCGTCTGGCACTTTCCCGTGACAAGAAAGCCATCGCCGAGATATCCCAAAAGGGTGTGATTGTGGAATGCCCGGAGGATATTGTGAAAGATCCGTATATCTTGGAGTTCCTGGGACTGCCCGAGGACAGCCGTTATTCGGAGTCCGATTTGGAGCAGCGTCTCATTGATGAATTGCAGCATTTCCTCTTGGAACTGGGAAAGGGCTATACTTTCGTCGGTCGGCAGGAACGGCTGACCTTTGATGAACAACATTTTTATGTGGACTTGGTGTTTTTCAACCGTTTGCTCCAATGTTTTGTCCTCATCGATCTCAAAATCGGTGGGGTCACACATCAGGACTTGGGACAAATGCAGATGTATGTGAACTACTATGACCGCAAGGTGAAACTCGCAACAGAGAACCCAACCGTTGGCATCCTCCTTTGTAAAGAGAAAAATAATGCTGTTGTGGAGATGACACTGCCGGAGGACAATACGCAGATATTTGCGAGTAAATATGAGACGGTGCTGCCGCGCAAGGAGGATTTACAACGCTTGCTCAATCGGTAGGATTATTGTGTAAGGAGCTACTCTGATGAAATTTCATTTTACGGTGCAGCCGTACCAGACGGATGCGGTGGAGGCGGTTGTCCGTGTATTCGAAGGGCAACCGTATGCCGCACGCACGACATATCTGCGTGATGTGGGCGTGGCGCAGGGGAATCTGCTTGTGGCAGAGGATGGCTGTGGGGATGCGCCTCTTCTCACGGCAGAGGCGGACGACGGTTTTCGCAATGAGGAGCTGCATCTCTCGAAGGAGCAGCTGCTTGCGAATATCCGCAGCGTGCAGAGTGCGCGCAATCTGCACTTGTCCGATACGCTCTCCGCACCGCTTGGCGCGTGTGCGCTGGATGTGGAGATGGAGACGGGCACGGGTAAGACGTATGTCTATATCAAGACGATGTTCGAGATGAACCGCCGCTATGGCTGGAGCAAGTTCATCGTGGTGGTGCCGAGCATTGCAATCCGCGAGGGCGTAAAGAAATCCTTCGAGATGACGGTGGAGCATTTCATGGAGCACTACGGCAAGAAGGCGCGTTTCTTCGTTTATAACAGTTCGAATCTGAATCAGCTGGACGCGTTCTCTGCTGATGCGGGGCTCTCGGTGATGATTATCAATACCCAGGCGTTCGCTGCTTCGCTGAATGAGGAGAAGTCGATCGAAGGGCGCGGCGGGAACAAGGAGGCACGCATCATCTACTCGAAGCGCGATGCGTTCGGATCGCGCCGACCCATCGATGTAATCGCGGCGAACCGTCCGATCCTCATCCTCGATGAGCCGCAGAAGATGGGGAAGAAAGACTCGGTGACGCAGAAGGCGCTCGCGCAGTTCCGTCCGCTCTTTACGCTGAACTACTCGGCGACGCATGCGGAGCGTCACAATCTCGTCTATGTGCTGGATGCGGTGGACGCCTACAATGCACGCCTCGTGAAGAAGATCGAGGTGAAGGGATTCGAGGTGAAGAATCTGCCGGGGACGGGGCGCTATCTCTATCTTGCAGAGATCGTACTCTCGCCGAAAGTTCCGCCGCGTGCGCGGATCGAGTTTGAAATCGCATATAAGGGCGGGGTGAAGCGCGAGCTGCACATCGTCTCTACGGGGGACAGCCTCTATCACCTCTCGGGCGGGATGGCGCAGTATGAGGACTATGTTGTGGAGGCAATCGACGCCCCTGCGGGGACCGTGCTTTTCCTGAACGGGACGATGCTCCATACGGGGGATGTGCAGGGCGATGTATCGGAGGCGGATCTCAGGCGTGTGCAGATTCGTGAAACGATTGTCTCGCATTTTGAGAAGGAGCAGAGGCTTTTCGCGCGTGGGATCAAGACGCTCTCGCTCTTCTTCATCGACGAGGTGGCGAAGTACCGTCAGTACGATGCGGAGGGCAATGCGCTCCTCGGGGAGTACGGGCGGATCTTCGAGGAGGAGTATCGCGCGGTGATGGACGAAAACCGCAATATTTTCGATCCTGCATATATGAAATATTTGGATGATGTGCCTGTGGAGAAAGTACACGCGGGGTATTTCAGCATTGACAAGAAGACGGGACGCGCGGTGGACAGCAGCGTGAAGCGCGGCTCGGATCTGTCGGACGACATCTCGGCGTATGACCTGATCCTGAAGAATAAGGAGCGGCTGCTTTCGTTCGATGAGCCGACGCGCGTGATCTTCTCTCACTCGGCGCTGCGCGAGGGCTGGGACAATCCGAATGTGTTCCAGATCTGCACGCTGAAACATGCGGCGAGTGTGACGGCGAAGCGGCAGGAGGTGGGCAGAGGCCTGCGCCTCGCCGTTGATCAGGCAGGACAGCGGATGGATCGAGCGCTGCTTGGGGATGCGGTGCATGAGGTAAATGTGCTGACGGTGATTGCGAGCGAGAGCTATGCAGGATTCGTCGGTGATCTGCAAAGGCAGATGGAGGCGGAGCTGTACGATCGTCCGAAGGCGGCGACGGAGGCCTATTTTGCCGGAAAGACGGTGCAGACAGCGGATGGTGCTGCGGTTCAGCTTGATAAAACGCAGGCGCGTGCCATCTATAAATATCTCCTGCGTCATGACTACATCGACGATGATGACCATGTGACGGAGGCTTATCGTACAGCTCTGGCAGCGGGGACGCTCGCGCCTCTGCCTGAGACGCTCGCGCCGATAGCGGAGGGCGTGCATACCCTCGTGCAGGCAATTTATGACGAGAGTGTGCTGCGCACGATGATCGCGGACGCGGGGGCGACGAAGACACCGGAGAATAAGCTGAATGAGCGGTTCCATCGGACAGAGTTCCAAAAACTTTGGAAGAGGATCAATCACAAGTACGCCTATACGGTTTCCTTTGACTCCAGCGAACTCGTGCGGACTGCCATCGACCATATCAACGCGGAGCTGAGCGTCAGCCGTCTCCAATATACGATTACCTATGGCGGTCAGCAGACCGATCTGGATGTGGGCATGGTGGCGGATGGCAAGAGCTTTACCTACGGCAAGAGTCGGACGAGCACGCTGAAACGCGCACGGGGAAGCACGGTGACCTATGATCTGATCGGTCGTATTGCGGCGGGAACAACGCTCACGCGGCGGACGGCGGCAGCGATTTTGCAGGGCATCAAGGCCGAGGCATTTGCGAACTACCGTGACAACCCCGAGGAGTTCATCCGCACGGTGACGCGGCTCATTCTCGAGCAGAAGGCGACGCGCATCGTCGATCATATCGAATACGATACGATTGAGGGCAGCTACGATTCGAGTATCTTTGCGACGGAGAAGCGTCCCTACGCCGAGGCATACGAGGCGGAGAAGGCGATTCAGAACTACGTGTTCACGGACGGCAATGTGGAGAGGAAATTTGCCCAGGATCTCGACGGCAGGGACGAGGTGCTGATCTACGCGAAGCTGCCGCGCGGGTTCGCCATCCCGACGCCGGTTGGTAACTATGCGCCGGATTGGGCGATCGTGTTTCGCGAGGGGAAAGTGCGCCACATCTACTTCGTCGCAGAAACGAAGGGAACGCTCTCCTCGCTCCAGCTTCGCCCGATTGAGGCGGCAAAAATCGCGTGTGCGAAGAAGCTCTTTGAAAAACTGCACAGTGACTGCGTGATCTACGAGCATGTGAATGATTTTCAGACGCTGCTCCATCGTGTGATGAAGTGAGTGTGCATCGAGCTGTGCCTGTTCCTTTGGACGGAGTTCCGTTAAACTAAGGCCATGCGGCTGCAGACTGGGATTCGGAATTATGCGAAGAAGAACAATGCCGCTGCACAGGAGGATCCGGCAAGTTGACATCCTTGCAGTTGACACATAGCTCTGCAGAGGGGTGGGTCGCTATTTGGATAATTTTGTGTTATAATATAACTGAGTGCAGTAACCATAGGGCGCGGAGAAGGAGACGGGGATATGAAATACGATGTTACGATCACGAATATTGGAAGTCTGGCCCATAACTTCCTGGAAAACAGCTCGAGCATCATCCTGCTTGATGAAGGCGTACGCCCGAATCTTTCAGAAATGGTCGTCGAGCATACAGCCGGCGAGCTTACGGAAGATATCAAGACAGGCGATACGCTCATCATGGGCGCAAAACGCAAATTCAAGGTCGTATCCGTCGGCGATGCGGCAAACGATAACCTGCGCAAGGAGGGGCATTGCACCATCGTCATCAACGCGGAAGGCTCGATGCCCGGACAGATCATCGTCAAGGGAAATCTGCCGCCGCGCCTCAATGTCGGCGACAAGATCATCTTTGAATAAACGCAGGAGCAAAGAATACATTTCGAGGAGTCGCTTTACGGCGGCTCCTTTTGCATTGAGTGTGATCGCTTGCAAAAATTGACAGAGGTAAGGAGATAAAATGGGAAGAGCATATTATTCGAGTTCAATTCAAGCGTTTCTCGCTGTTGGAGTAGATCATATTCTTGGGCAGTTACTAATCAACGATGTGTTCAAGACGGAGGATGTTCAGAAAAACGCATGGCGTGAGGAAATTTCTATCTTAAAAAAGCAACTTTCTGCACTTTCAGATGGAGGAATTATCTTTGAATTTACGATTCCGAGAATGGGACATCGGATTGATGTTGTGCTTATCGTTAAGGGAATCGTTTTTCTGCTAGAATTTAAGATTGGTGACCGAGAGTATAGAAAAGCGACAGAAGATCAGGTGATGGATTATGCGCTTGATTTGAAGTATTTTCATGAGGCGAGCAAGGAGCGTATAATTGTGCCAATGGTTGTGGCGACGGAAGCGGCGGGACGTTTCAGTTCGCCGTCTTTGTTGGAGGATGGTATCAGCGAGGTGGTGTACTGTAATCGATATAATATTGGCGGAACGGTTCTACGCATAGCATCGCAACTGCATGTGGCTCCATTATCGCTAGAGATGTGGTTGAATTCCCGTTATGCACCGACACCGACTATTATCGAGGCAGCACAGGCACTCTATCGAAATCACTCGGTGCATGATATTTCTCGCAATGATGCTGGAGCAGAGAATCTAACCGAGACGACTGCAACCATCAATCAAATTATCGATGATTGCAAGGCGAGACATAAAAAAGCGATTTGTTTCGTCACAGGTGTTCCAGGAGCGGGAAAAACATTGGCAGGATTGAATATTGCTAATGAACGTCATCGGTTTGCTATGGATGAACATGCGGTGTTTCTTTCAGGCAATGGACCTCTTGTGGAGGTTTTGCAAGAAGCGCTTGCACGTGATCATGCAAAAGTAACAGGGATGACAAGGGCAGAGGCGAAGCGTAAGACGAAGGCTTTTATTCAGGTGATTCACAAATTTCGTGACGAGGCGTTAGCTTCAGGACAACCGCCTATTGAGAAAGTTGCTATTTTCGATGAGGCTCAGCGTGCATGGGATGTGCACGCGCTTAGCTCGTTTATGGCGCGGAAAAAGGGCGAGCCAAACTTTTTTCAATCGGAGCCGGAGTTCCTCATAAGCGTTATGGATCGCCATGAGGACTGGGCAGTGATCGTATGCCTTGTTGGCGGTGGGCAGGAAATACATACGGGTGAGGCAGGGATATCCGAATGGCTAGATGCGTTGCAGAAAAAATATTCTTCTTGGGGCATTTATCTTTCTGATCAAATGACCGACTCGGAATATGTGGGAGATGGAAGTATTGAGGGGATTCTTGGGGATTGCTATTATACGGTTGCACACTCGCTCCATTTGGGAGTCTCTTTGCGCTCCTTTCGCAGCGAAAAATTGTCGGGATTTGTCAAAGCTCTACTCGATAATGATATTGTCGCGGCTCAGAATATATATGAAGAGCTTCATACCGATTATCCAATCGTTCTGACACGAGATTTGGCTCTAGCAAAGGCATGGGTGAAAGAGAAGGCGAGAGGAACAGAGCGTTATGGTTTGTTGGCCTCTGCAGAGGGAAAACGTCTCAGAAGCCTCGGTATATCGGTGTCGACAGAAATGGATCCTGTGGGATGGTTTTTAAATGGTAAGGAACATGTAAATTCTTCCTATTATCTTGAAGTCCCGGCCTCTGAATTTGAAATTCAAGGCTTGGAGATAGATTATGCTCTTCTGGCGTGGGATGCTGATTTTCGGTATGTTAATGGTGAGTTTGATTATTATCGTTTTCGAGGAACAAAATGGAACCACATTCACCAGGAACAGCGGAAAAAATATCTAAAAAATGCCTATAGGGTCCTTTTAACGAGAGCGCGTCAAGGGCTTGTCATTTTTGTTCCGAGGGGTGATTCGAGCGATGCTACACGAAGAGCGGAATATTATGATGATACGTATGAGTATTTACGTAGGATTGGAATTTGCGAGATAAGCGATGGCTTGTGATCTCAAATTTCGTACATTAGAATCATTTTTAAGAACCATTTTTAGGTGGCTTAATACGCAACAGGAAGAGTTTTTCTTCCTATATGCTCCTCGCTTGCTGTAATTGTAATATCGGTGCACTTCCTCTTTTGTGAGGTTACTGTTTGTTGCACCAACGTCAAGTAGTTTGTTTTGGTCACGGACAAAGATAAGGCGCATGGGGAGGAGGTATATTTCTTTTACGATTGGGTCCTCCACGAATTGTAAATGCCTTGTGTGTTGTTCATCTCTTCTGAAAATATTTCATTGGAAATTGATTTGTCAAGTCTTGCACAGGCGCATAGGTTATGCTATGATATGGTCAAAGCAGAAGCCGCCTGAAATGCACGCGAGCTTTACTTTATGTCTAACCTACAGTTTTCTAAGGGAACCGGGATAGGCTTGTGGATGCTGGATCGTCTTGAGCGAATAGCAGAAGCAAGGCTCGAGGTACCCACCTGCGAGTCGCAGGTTTTAGACATATGAAGCGAACGACATTTTGGACATCTGCTTTGAAAAGGGGTCGCTAGAAGGTTCATGGCTGGTGGTCTCTTTTCGCTTGTGTGATGTCTGTAAAGCGGCCCCTTATGCAAGCCGGATGCTTTACAGGCTTCACTCTTTTTTATCCTTTTTTTGCACGAGCGGTGCTTTGGTGATGATGTTTTCGCCAAAGCGCTTTTTTAATGCATCGATGGCGCCGTAGAGGCGCTCTTTTTTTTCGTCGATAAAGAGGGAGGGCAGGGCGTCTTTTTCAAAATTTTCCGCGGTGATGCCGAGGAGGCGGATGCCGCTCTTTATGCCGAGTTCGCGGAAAAGGCCGCGCGCTGTGTAGAAGATGGAGCCGTCGTGGCAGGTGGCTTCGGGCAGGGTGCGGCTGCGCGTGACGGTGGAAAAGTCGCTGCGCCGGAGTTTGAGCTGGATGGTGCGTGCTGCCGCCCCGGCAAGGCGCAGGCGCCAGCCGACTTTTTCGGCAAGGGCGAGGAGGGCGCGTTCGGCTTCTTCGGGGCTTTCGATATCTTTTTCGAAGGTCGTTTCCTTGCCGATGGATTTTGCTTCGCGTCCGCTCTCGACAGGCCGCTCGTCGCGCCCGAAGGAAAGCTCCCGGAGTGCGTGGGCGGCCTTTTGCCCGATGGCGCGGGAGAGGCGGCGCTCGTCCATTTTTTGCAGATCGCCGATGGTTTTGAGGCCGAGCGCCTGCAGCTTTTCTTCTGTGCGCCTGCCGACGCCCCAAAGGCGGCGCAGCGGCAGGGGGGAGAGGCGGGCGACGGCGTCTTCCGCGCGAATCTCGACGAGGCCGTCGGGTTTTTCGAGATCGCTTGCGAGTTTGGCGAGGAACTTGTTCGGTGCGATGCCGACGGAGGCAACGAGGCCGGTTTTTTCGTGGATTTCCGCCTTGAGTTTTTCGGCGAGGGCGCGCGGCGAGGCGGCGAGAAGCTCCATCCCGGTCATGTCGAGGAAGGCTTCGTCGATGGAAAGCGGCTCGACGAGCGGGGAATAGCGTGCGAAGACGGCGAAGACATCGGCGGAAACGGCGCTGTAGAGCGCATGGTTTCCCGGCACGAAGATGCCGTCGGGGCAGCGTCTCCGTGCCGTTGCCATCGGCATGGCGGAGTGGACGCCGAAACGGCGCGCCTCATAGGAGGCGGTTGATACAACGCCGCGGGAGGCCGGTCCGCCGACGATGACGGGCAGGCCTCTGTACTCCGGATGGTCGCGCTGCTCGATGGCGGCGAAAAAGGCGTCCATATCAATATGGAAGATGATGCGCTGCATGGCAAACCTCCGTGGCATGGTTCGGGGTACGGAGAGGTCACCGCTCCATGGGGACGATGGCGAGCGTCTTGCCCAAGGGGGCGAGGAGCTTCATGACGGTGGCGATGTTCGGGCTTGTCGTGCCGCGCTCCATGCGGGCGATGACCGGCTGCTTCACGCCGCTCAGTTCCTCCAGCTGCTTTTGCGTAAGGCCGCGCTCCCGGCGAGCCTTTATCAATTCGCCGATCAAGGCGACGCGCAGGTTGCTCTCGGCGATTTCCTCGGGGGTGAAATGCGCCTTCTCCCACGATTCCCAACTTCTCCCGATAGCACTGTCAGTCATGGTGAAATCCCCTTTCCTTCAAATCTCTGAGTTCACGTTTGGCCTTTTCGATTTCACGTTTCGGTGTCTTCTGCGTTTTCTTCATGAAGTGATGGAGCAGGACAAAACTGCCTTGATGCCATCCGACAAAAAGTATGCGGTCACGAATGGGGCGCAGTTCCCAAATATCACCGTCAAGATGTTTGATATATGGTTCGCCTGCCAGTTTCCCGTACTGTCTGAGGATGTTTATATAGTCCTGTATTTTTTTCAGTTTGATCATGCTGTCCTTGTCACTTTTGGAGGCAAGTTCCTCGAGATATTCAATGACGGGTTCATGACCATTCTTGTCGCGGTAAAAATATATGGGGTGCATATATGCGCTCCCTTCTATAATTATGCCTTAAAAGTTATCGGAGGGCAAGTCGGTATTTTCTTTTCCTTGCTTTCAGCGGAACAAATCCGTGATTTCTTCTTCCGACAGTTTGGCCAGGAAATTTTCGCCGGGTTGTATCATCTGGTCGATGAGGGCTTTCTTTTTTTCCTGCAGGGCGTAAATTTTTTCCTCGATCGTGTTTTTCGTGATGAATTTCAAGACTTGGACATTGTTCTTTTGGCCGATGCGGTAGGCGCGGTCGGTGGCCTGATCTTCGACGGCGGGGTTCCACCATGGGTCGTAATGGATGACCATGTCGGCGCCTGTGAGGTTCAGGCCGGTGCCGCCGGCTTTCAGGGAGATGAGGAAGACGGGCTCCATGCCTGCGTTGAAGTCGCGCACGCGGCGGATGCGCTCCAAGGCGGGCGTCGAGCCGTCGAGATAGGCGTAGCCGAGCTGCATGGCGTCGAGGCGCTGGGCGATGTGAGCGAGCATGGTCGTGAACTGGGAGAAGATGAGGATGCGGTGCCCTGCCTCGACGGCGTCGGCGACGACTTCTTCGAGCAGATCGAGCTTGCCCGAGCCGCCTGTATAATCTTCGAGGAAGAGCGAGGGGTCGCAGGCGATCTGCCGGAGGCGCGTCAGGATGGCGAGGATTTTCATGCGGATTTCGCCGAAGCCATGCGCCTTGAGCTCGGCGGCAAATTCTTTCTTGGCCTGCACGAACCAGGCGGCATAGACTTTCTGCTGCTCTTCGGTCATCTCGTTTGTCATTTTGCGCTCGACTTTGTCGGGCAGTTCGTCGAGGACGTCTTTTTTCATGCGGCGCAGGATGAAGGGGGAGATGTAGCGGATGAGGTCGGCGCTGGCGTGTGGATCCTTGGCACGCACGATGGGCATCTCGAAGCGGGAGCGGAACATCGTGCGGCTTCGCAGGTAGCCCGGCATCAGGAAGTCGAAGATGGACCAAAGCTCCGTCAGGGTGTTTTCGATGGGGGTGCCGGTCAGCGCGAAGGAGGCGTCTGCCCGGAGGCTTTTGACGGCCTTGGCTGCCTGCGTTGTGGGATTTTTGATCTGCTGCGCTTCGTCGAGGAAGATATGGCTGAAGCGTTCTTTTTCGTAGAGTTCGAGATCCCGTTTGAGCATGTTGTACGTCGTGATGACGGCGTCGGCGGGCGCTTCGCCTGCCCGTCCGAGGGCGCGGGCGAACGCTGCTTCACGCTCCTGCTTGGTGCCTGCAATGACGGCGGCTCGGAGGCCGGGCGCGAATTTTTCTATTTCATCGAGCCAGTTGTACATCAGGGATGTCGGTGCGACGACGAGGGCGGGCGGCCCGTCTGGCGTGCGGTGTGCGAGCAGGAAGGCGATGACTTGCAGCGTCTTGCCGAGCCCCATGTCGTCGGCGAGAATCCCGCCCAGACGGTAGGCGGCGAGCATCGAGAGCCAGGCAAAACCTGTCTGCTGGTAGTCGCGCAGCACGCCTTTGAGTTCGGCGGGCGGCTCGATGTCGGCATCGACGGGATTCTTGATGTCGCGCACGATGTTTTTGAAGCGTTTGCTGCGTTCGAGGCGGATGCCTTTTTCTTCCTTGGCGAGTGCGTCGAGGTAGAGCGCCTGCCGGAGAGGCAGGGAAATCTTTGCCGCATCCTTGCCCTTTTTGATGCCGACGCTCTCGATGAAATCGGAAAGCCCCTGCAGCTGCTGGTCGGCCAGCGTCACGAAGGTTCCGTCCTTGAGGCGATGGTAGAGGCGCTTCTCGCGGTACGAGTGCAGCACGGCTATGAGCTCTGCGAAGTCGAAGCTGCCGGCGCCGAGCGAGACGTCGAGCAGATTTTCTTCACTGACGGAAATGCCGACCGTCACGGGTGGCAGACGGCGCACGGGTTTTTCGTGGAAGGCGTCGGCATAGTAGATGTCGGCAATGCGCGAAAGCTCCGGCAGAGCTTCGTCGAGGAAGAGGAAGCTCTGCTCTTCGTCGGGCTGCACGAGGGAAGCGTCCTCGACGAAGAAGTCATAGGCATCGAAGAAGGCGCGGATATTTTTTTCCGCCGCCGCGTCGCGGATGAGCTGACGCCCGCTCGCCGTATGGTGCGGCGCGGGATCCTTGACGGGGTTGAACTGCACGTCCTCGTAGCGAAATTCGAGCCGCGCAGCGAGGCCGTCCTTATAGTAGTCGATATAGACGGCGGCGGAAAGCGGCATGATTTCGTAGCGTTCGGCGAAGCTGGCGGCGACATGCACCTCGGCGACTTTTTCCAGCTCGGGCAGGATCCTGCCGAAAAAAGCCGGCATGTCCTGTGCGGCGATGGAAAGGCTGCGCGAGCTGCCGAAGGATTCCATCGTCGGCTTGAGGCTCGCGGTGAGGGCGGGCGGCACGCGGTAGACCGTGTCGTCGAGCAGCACGAAGCGCCCGTCGCCGTCGAGCATGTGCACGTCGTCGGTGGCGAGCACGAGGCGTCCTGTGCCGTTCCGGTCCAGGACTTCGAGGCGGATGGGAGGGATGCCGTCCTGCACCGTGACGTTGCGTTCTTTTTTTCCGTCGGCAGTGGCGAGGAATGCATGTTCCGCCATAAGGGAAAAGAAGCGTTCGAGCAGGCTCGGCGAGAGCTTGAGGCGCTTGGCGTCGAAGATGCGGCTGCCGCCGCCGGTACCGCGAAAATAACTGCTGGAGTAGAGGCTGCTTTCCTCGTCTTTCCAGACATCGAGCAGAAAATGCCAAAGGGCGGCGGAAAGTCCGGCGGCGAAGGTCGCGGCCTTTGGATCGACGGTCAGATTCTTGCCGAATTCTATGGGATAGCCCGCGCGAAACGAGAGGAGAAAATCTTGTATGCTGCGCATGACGTAGAGCCGTTCGCGCCCGAGGCGGAATTCAAGCCAGCATGTCGGGCGATTGTATTCGCGCTCAAAGAAGAAATGCGGCTCGATGAAGATGGGGGATTCCCTGAGGGCGGCGGGGGCACGGCGCCCTTCTTCTGCAAGATGGGCGCGCTTTTCCGCCCGTGCGAAGCAATCGAAAATGCGCCCCGTGGGCTTGGCACTTTCTTTGTCCAGGCTTGCGTCGAGCTGGCTCGACTGGATGGTTTTGAGGAGGGCGACGACATGCTTGCAGGCGCCGGAGTAAAGCGAGGCCGCGGGACAGGTGCAGTCGTAGGCCTCGATGTTCTCGCCCGCAGGGTCGAGGCGCACGCGCACCTCGTAATCGCTCGTGCCCTCGACCGTCGCGACGTAGATGGACGTGTTCGGACGGCGCGTGATCTCGGTGACGCGGCCGTCCTTGAAGTAGCGGCAGCCTTTGCGGTAGGCCATGTTGTTGGCAGACGCATGTATGGAAGAATCCTTGAGCACGGGCATCTCTCCTTTGCCTGGGGCTTGAGCGTATGAGGAATGTATGATAGTATCATACGAGAAAAAGGAACCGTATTTTAAATGATGGAAACCGTATCCCTTCATTCTAACAGAAATCTTTTTTACCGTAAACTTGCTGCTGCATGAAGAGATCTCGTCGGTCCGCCTCGGCGGCAGACCGTTTTGGAAAGGAGAGCACATGGAACTTTCCCGCGCGCGAATCCTCATCATCCGCCTGAGCTCCATCGGCGATGTGCTCCATGCGACTCCTGTGGCGAGAAATCTGCGCCGCGCCCTGCCAGAGGCGCGGATCGCATGGCTGGCAAGCCCTCCGGCAGCAGACCTCCTCACGCATTTTCCCGATATCGACGAACTGATTGTCTGGGACAGGCGGCCCTTCGACAGGGCGGTGGCCGCCGGCAATATCCTTGCGGGCCTGCGCTTCCTGCGCGAGGCAAAGTGCCTTCTCGCGCCGCACCGCTTCGATATCGTGCTCGACGTGCAGGATCTCTTCCTGACAGGCATTCTTGCGCGCCTTACGGGTGCGCGGATGCGGATCGGCATACGCGAACGAAGCGAGGGAGGCGGATTCTTCATGACGATGAAGGCGCCGCGGACGGAGGAGCCGCACAAGGTGCGCCGCTACCTCTCGGTGCTCGCCCCGCTCGGCCTGGCGCACGACGATACGCGCATATCGCTCGATTTGCCGCAAGAGCTCGTGGGTTTCGCCGCCTCGTTTTGGGCGCAGCACGGCATCGATGCGCAGCGCCCCATCCTTCTCGTGAGTTTGCGCACGACGTGGAAGAGCAAGGAGTGGCCGCCCGAAAATTTCGCCGCAGCGCTGCGGGAAGTGCCTGAGGACGTGCAGATTGTCTTTTCCGGTGCAAAAAGCGACGCTCCCTTCATCGGGAAGGCGCAAAGGGAACTCGAAAAAAGCCGGCGGGGGCGCTCCCTTTCCATTGCCGGCGAAACAAGCCTCCTCGAGACGGCGGCGTTGATGCGGGAGGCGACGCTTCTCTTTGCCCCCGATACCGGCCCGCTGCACATCGCTGCCGCCGTCGGTCTGCCGACACTGAGCCTCTGGGGGCCGACGCGCCCCTCCATCTACGGCCCCCTTCATGGGAACAACGTCTTCTTCGAAACGCCCTACGACTGCCCGCCGTGCTGCAAAACGCACTGTCCCCATGGAACGAACGCCTGCATGGCAGCCATCGAGCCCTCAGCGGCAGCGCGCCGCCTCAAGGAAGTGCTCGAGTGTTTGCGGAAATAAGTTTCGCAGGCTTTGAGAAGAACGGAAAACAAAAAGGCTGAAGCCGGATGGCTTCAGCCTGAAATTTCTTGGTGACTCCTATGGGATTCGAACCCATGAACCCGCCGTGAGAGGGCGGTGTCTTAACCACTTGACGAAGGAGCCGCATGAACACGATTTATTATATTACATATTCTGCAGTTTGGCAAGACTTTTTTTGAGCCGATCGAGAGAATTTTTTTTGCCGAGCAGGAAGAGTACTTCCGTGAGGCCGCCCGGTGTGACTTTCTGCCCTGAGACGGCGATGCGAAGCGGCCACATGACGGCACCCTTCTTTTCGCCTCGTTGTTCTGCGAAAGCGTCGAGCGCCGCGTTGATGGTATCGGGCGTCCACGGCTCCAGGCTGTCGAGCATCGGCAGTGCTTCGGGAAGAAGGGCGCACGCCTTTTCCGGGTTCGTCTTGTTGCGCTTGTTCGTATAGCAGTCGAGGTCGTAGTCGGGCATCTCAATGAGGAAATGGATCTGCTCTTTGATTTCGCCGAGGCGGCTGAGGCGCGGGCGCAGGACTTCGGCGGCATAGTCCCACTTCTCGGCGAGTTCTGTCGGCAGGTCGCCGGCGAAGGGACGCGCGAGTTTGGCGAAGGCGGCGGGATCCATCGACTTGAAGTATTCGCCGTTCATCCAGTCGAGCTTCTTGTAGTCGAAGATGGCGGGC
>ERZ773099.1901-NODE-1901-length-14937-cov-6.997514_pt1 | contig 14937 bp, 13 predicted proteins | sample MGYA00511120_ERZ773099 | MGnify/ENA primary metagenome ERZ773099 (study PRJEB29015, sample SAMEA2738012) | human oral metagenome | biome: human oral; feature: human-associated habitat; material: dental | place: China | collected 2104 ... | reverse complement strand
CATGGCGGTGGGGTGGCCGGGATTGCTCCCGGCCACCCCACCGCTTTATCAGCTTCTATTTCGCGCCTATTTTGCGTGATAGCGGGGGCTGGTTCCCAGGTGCGTGGGAACCGTGACCAACGGATCGGTGATCAAGGATTCGTCAAAGCCCCTGTAGGAATACGAGTTGTCGTTGACGATCTGCAGGGGGTTAACGACGCCGTCCGCATACTGCTGGACTTCGTCGGGTGTCGGGCTCGATCCATTCCCCTTGTCTGCGAGCGGGTTCACGTCGGGCAGCGTCGTGGGATCCGTATTGAGGATTGCCCCCGGATCGATGCCGCCGTATCCGGTGTACTGATTCCAGGTGTGGTCTGGGTTCAGGCCCGTCTTCACCAGGAGTTGGAGCAGCTGATTAGATGTCGCATTGGGCCACTTCTGACGGGCGAGCGCGAGGACACCGGCGACGATGGGAGACGAGAATGATGTACCGGACGCCTCAACGATCTGATTCGTCGCAAAGTCATGCGTTTTGACCGGACCGCCAACGGCTGTCGTTGCTACTCCCTGCCCCCAGGACGAATAGTCTTGACGGTTACCATCGACACCAATCGCACTAACACCGACGACTCCGGACCACTGGGACAGTGACGATGAGTTTTCATCCGTTGCTTCATTTCCAGCGGCAGCTGTGATGATCACGCCCTTGGTCAGTGCCCTCGCGACAGTCCATTTCAGTTCGTCACCCTGAAGCGAGCTGGAAGCAGAAAAATTAACGATTTGCGCACCGTCGTTCATCGCTTGGTTGAGGAGCCACGGGACGCTGACTTTAGATAGGCCATTCTGAGTTTCAGTACACGAAGGAGATGCAGAATCTCCCCTGCTAGGGGCAGGTATCTGATAGGTGAGAAGAGAACTCTCGGGAGCCACTCCATAGACAGATGACACCAAGATCGAAGCAACTGCGGTGCCGTGGGTCTTGGAGGATGCAGAAGAGGTAACTTCACACGTTGATTTGTTATGAATATCCGAATCCCTCAGCTCGGGCGCAGTAGCATCCACCTCCCCATCAACTATGGCAATGGTTACCCCCTTGCCGGTGTACCCCTTCGCCCTGGCCTGATCCAGGTGGTAGTACGCGAAGTACGGCTGGTCCTCCGCGGTGATCGTATTGTCTGCACGAGCTGAGGTGGTTGGGAGCGTGGTGACACCAGCGGCGATGACGAGAGCGGCAGCGAAAGCTCCCCACGCGCGCCTACTCTGACGACGCGCTCGTCTCGGCTTTACCATTGGCGTGGGTCCCATCCATCGTCCTTTCGCGGGGCGGGGCTCAAGTCCTTATCCGACCCGTAGGTCTGGGACATCGGGTTTACGTAGCCCTCGGGCAGTTCTTCTCCATCATCGTCAAAGCGGAAGGGCGTGTACTTGCGACGCGCCGACTTCTTCTTATCGTCCTTACCGCTAGCTCCGCCGGCACCTGCTCCTCCCATGAAGCCACCGGCACCACGTGCACTGCCCTGACCAGCGCCTCCCGAGGCCGATGCCTTAGCTGCGGAGCTACCGGGGGCGGCGGTCGTGCCACTCGCACCGGTCCCTGCCCCGCCGGCCGCAGGAGCCTTGTACGTTCCATATCCCGGGCCAGAGTAGGATCCCGTGCGAAGGGATGCAGCACCTGCAATACCACTGCCAGCGCCACCGGAAGTGCCCGTACGGCCCAATGCGCTCAGTCCGCCAGCCCCGAGGCGTGAGGCGGCACCCATCCCCAGAGAGCCTGCTCCGAGAACGCCGGCACCGCCCATACGGGCAGCAAGCGTCGACTCGCTACCAGGACCTCCGTTCACGTTCCACAGGGGGTGGTAGCGATCGACGGGTGGCGCGGGCGTATATCCCCCCACCGTTCCGTTTGCATGCCGATCGCCATTGACCCGCGTATGCAGCAAGTCCATACCCATGAGATCCTGCGGGTCGGTGACAGGGTTCAGTCGCGAACCGACTTCTCCCTCGGTGATGTACTCATTCGGGATGCGAGGTGACGACATGATGCGACCGCTCACCGGCCCACCCTCGTCATAGCCATCCGAGTAGAGCCCAGCCCCCGTGCCACGCAGGTCGGAACGCCCGTAGTCACTGTCGCGATCACCGGGATACACGCCCGGAGCGTGAGGGGAGACGTTCAGGTATCCATTCTCGATGTCCCTACGGACCGTCGAGATCGAAGGGCCAGGATTCTGAGGAGAGCGGAAGTCCACATCACCATCAAGATATCCCTGAACATTAGTGGTCTGGGTATTCAAACCGTCAGCCAGCCCTTGCATCGTATTATTCGCTCGCTCCAGAATGTCCGTCGCAGCGACCTCCCGCTGCGCGTTGGCCTGGGCGATAAGCGCCTGGAAGTAGGCATCGGCCGACACCGCGAGCGTGTTGATCGGTCCGCCGAACGGCCCGAGGTACTTCACGACGGGTACCGCCACGTGCGTCGCGTCGGCAAGCTTCTGCAGATTGGAGTCGATGAGAGTGGGTGAGAGCTGCTGTGTCTCCTCACGGATATGCGTCATGGCTCGCCGCGCCTCGACGTAGTACTCCATCGCGGTGTTGTCGTTTTCTTTAATTCCCTGGACCTGCTTCATCGTCGCGTCGGCCCACGCATCAATCTGATCGCCAGTTTCACCCGTGAACCCCTGGTAGGAGCGCATGTGGTGCGTGACGTTATTGGCCTCGTTCAGGCCGCACACGATGGTATTGTGCTCATCATCCGAGGCATCGAGGGCAGCGGCACTCTCGATCGCGGCAACCAGGCGCATGAGACGGTCGTACATGGGGCTATCAACCATGATAATTCCTCTCCTTCTCAGACCTCAGACGGCGCATTCTGCGTGGGACTCGTACCAGCACCAGAGGCGCTGCCGCCCGAACCCGAGGTCATGGCACCGTTGGTATTTCCATACTGCGTTGTTCCCCCGCCAGCGATCTGCGAGGGCGCCTGGGTTGCAGGTGGCACCGCCGATCCTGCTGATTGTGGGTCCATCGACGCAAGGATGCGAGCCAGCTCATCGGCGTTACCCTGCTCGGCGGCTTCAAAAGCGCTCACAGCTGTATCGACGTCACCGTCAAATTTCTGGAAACGGACCGTTTGGTTGGAGACGACATCTTTCTCAGTCCGCAGATATGCAAGCAATGAGCGACGCATCGCCTGAAACCCCGCTTCTTCGGACCAATACTCCGCCTTCTGAGCGTCGATCAATCGGCTGATCGCCTGAGAGGAGTCAGTAAGCGATTGCTCCCCCTTCTCCATTCTCCGCTCGTTTGTGCGTGCTTATCTGAGTCAAAACCGACGTCTGCCATGGGCTACCTCCACGAATACCAAGACCGACAGGTACGTGTTCCACGGAACACTACGAGAACTCTGCAAGTATATGACCACTTGTTCACATTGACAAGCGCGTCCGAGGACCACGTATCGGTGGCAGACCAGCAGATATGGGTGTGGGCCCGGCCAATCGGCCGGGCCCACACCCAACGGTTACGGGACGTTCTCCTGTCAGCCCCGCAGCGTCCGATCGGCAGCCATAATATCGGCTACCTCGTCACGCGTGGGCGAGTAGGCACCCTGGTGCAAGATGGTGATGCCGGAGGTAATGATGCCGCGGTGGATGGCGGGCAGGATCTGGTCCCACGAGGCCTCGCGCAGGCGCTGCTTCGCCTCGCCGGAACCCAGGAGTCCCGCGTCCACGAGGCCGGAAATCAGGCCGGCCATGAGCGAGTCGCCCGCGCCCACGGTGTCCACCAGCTCAACGTCCAGCGGGTCGACAACCATCATGTCGCGCTCGGCGGCGGCCTTGATGTAGACACCCCAGGGGCCGCGCGTGCACAGGATCAGCGACGGGCCGGACTGCGCCCACTCACGGATGACGTCCTCGACGGGGCGGCCCGGGTACAGCCACTCCAGGTCCTCATCCGACGCCTTCACGACGTCCGAGAGGGCCACGATCGCCTCAATGTGCGGGCGGGACTCGTCGGGCGTGCCCAGCAGGGCGGGGCGGATGTTCGGGTCGTATGAGACGGTACCTCGGATAGCCTGACGCTTAACAGCGGCCAGGACCTTGTCGGCGCCGGGCTCAAGGACAACTGCGTATGAGCCGGTGTGCACGTGCCCGACACTGTCGGGATCCTCCACCGCGGGCACATCCCACGACAGATCGAATTCGTAGGTGGCACGGCCTCGCTCATCAAGGTTCGCATGAGCGACCGTCGTGAAGTCAGCCCCATCGGAGCCGGGAGTCAGGGTCACCCCCGCCGCTTCGGCGTGAGCGCGGACCTTGTTGCCGCGGGCATCGCGGCCGAACCATGTTGCCAGTTCGGATTCATGCCCTAGCCGGGTCAGTCCGGCTGCGACGTTGAGCATCGATCCCCCGACGACCTCGACGGGTTCACTGTTCGGGCGGGTGATCTCATCGATGAGAGCTTCCCCGATGTTCACGATTCTAGTCATTCGTCAACCCCAGTTTCTCTTCCATTTCTTCGAGCGGGATGCCCTTCGTTTCGGGCATCACCTTCAGGACCCAGAATAGCTGACCAACCATCGCGAGGAAGAACAGCCCGAATGCGAATCCACCGCCGAGCTTATCTGTGAGCACCGGGAACGCGTAGGTGGTAATGAAGGCGAAGACCCAGTGTGTGAGCGAACCGAGGGACTGGCCGCGCGCGCGTACACGGTTGGGGAAGATCTCCGAAATGAACACCCAGATAACGGACCCTTGACCAAACGCGTGAGAGGCGATGAAGGCAAGCAGGCCAATCAGGATCAGCCACACCGGGACAGCACTTCCTGGCGCAAATGCTCCTCCCTTGTAGGCGAACATGATGGCCGACAGGAAGCCCAACGACACGAGGTAGCCGATGGAACCAACAATCATGAGCTGGCGGCGACCAAGCTTATCGATGACGGTCAGGGCGGCCATCGTGGCAATCAGGTTCATGAGGCCGACAATGACGGATGCGACATAGGGGAATGCCGGTCCGAGCACCTGTTCACCACCGGCGAGCTTCATGACCTTGGGCGCGTAGTAGAGGATGGCGTTAATGCCCGAGAGCTGGTTGAACATCGCGATGCAGAAGGCCATGAGGATGACCTTGCGGTAGCGGCGCGTAAAGAAAGCAACCTTGCCGCCCGCGGCATCCTCAGCGATCTGCGTCTTAATCTCGTTGATCTGCTCGGTGCTCTCCTCCTGCGTGGAGGTGAGGCGCTCAGAAATCTTGACGGCGTGTTCCTCGTGGCCGTGGGCAAGTAGCCAGCGAGGAGTCTCGGGCACGGTGGCAAGGAAAATCAGGAAGAAGACAGCGGGCACGGCCATGACACCAAGCATCCAGCGCCAGGCAATATCTTCATGCACAATCTCGCGGATGACCGCGTTCGAGGCATATGCCAGCAGGATACCGAAGACGATATTGAACTGGACCAGGCCCACCAGGCGTCCGCGCACGCGGGCGGGGGCGATTTCAGCAGTGTAGATGGGTGCAACCACCGAGGACAGGCCGACGCCGACGCCGCCGAGGAAGCGGAACAGCATGAAGAAGGCGATCGGGAAAGAAGACGCGGCGACAAATTTGCCGTCCCCGACCGAATTGAGCGTAGGAACCGGCGCCAGGGCTGTGGCCAGGGCTCCGACGCCGAAGAGGATACCGATCCAGAAGAGGACGGGTTTACGCCCAAAGCGGTCGGCGAGCTTACCAGCGATGATGGCGCCGAATATGGTGCCGATGGTCGCAATGGCGACGATCATACCCTCGCCCATGGAGGATAGAGCGTAAAGCTCGGTGAGTTTTTCTTCCGCACCCGAGATGACGGCTGTGTCAAAACCGAAGAGTAGTCCGCCGAGGGAGGCGACGATCGCGCTTCGAATGACCAAGGGCGGAATGGAAGTCGATGATGCTGACGTCTTTGTTGTCATGCTAGCTCCGCGCTGTGGAGATGGGACGCCCATGGCGCCGAGGCCGTTCCGCCTCTGACGCGAGCCTATGAATTCAATTGGTCGGACGATTAGGACCTAGGAAGCGATTACACGAAAAGCCCTGAAGTGACGCACACGAATACGCCCGCGAGAAAGAAAAAAGTAACGACACTTACACAAGAGGATTCGCGGAAGCATCCACCATGTGAAACAGCAATCAAATCTCGATCGCGTAGAGTCTCGTCTGACCCACCGTGCGGAAACCCAGGTAGTCATAAATGGCGAGGGCACCCGTATGGTTCGCCGATCCCACGCCTGTCGCCGCACGGTCCATGCCGTCGCGTTTCTGCGCCTTCATCGACGCGAGGATCAGCGCATCCGCGACCCGGCCCTCACGCCACTGGGAAAGAACACCCAACTGGTCGATATACCCCTCGCGCCAACCAAGAGCCGCCCAGTCCTGTTCGTAGCGCGAGGCAAGCAGGAATCCGGCAACGCGCGGTCGATCACCGGTGCGATCAACAGCGACAAACGACCACTCTGGAGCAAAGGCGGTGCGCCCCTGCATCCATTGCTCCTGCGTCAGCGGGGGACGCCCCCACTCAAACTCGTTGAGACGGTTCGCCGCACGCAGGGCAGGTTCCTCCCACTGGGGATCCCAGGCCTCGACGCTCATGTACGAACCCAAATCAGGTACCTGCGGCAGCCCCTCGAGCGACGCGCGCAGCTCGTAGTAGGTACGGGTCCAGCGGAAACCGTGAACCTTGAGCTGCGTCTCGAGATCATCCTGTCCGGTCTCGACATGGCAGGTGATCTGTGCGGGACCGTCCCCCTCGACCCCGGCCAGCATCTGGCGCGCGGTCCCCTCCTGCCAATCCACGATCGCATTGCCGAGGCCGATGCGGCGGAAGTCGGGATCCACTCCCCCGACGCACACGCACTCGACGCGCCCCGGAAAACGCAGGACGACCTGCGCGAAGGCAACGACGCGCCCGGCCGCGATTCCTCTGCGCGCAATACCTACCAGGCCACGCCACTGCGAGGCGCCCGAGAGCATCTCTGCAACCTCATCCGGGCTCGTGCGATACGGCGGGTTATCGCGAGCCTCCATGCGAGCAAACAGGGCAGCAAGACCTGTGTGGTGGGCAGGCATCAGCTCCTCCCACTCAATCCCATGATGCTCGCCCGGGAAGGGGACGAACTCGGGGGCATTTGCGCGCTGTGCGAGAGGAATGCTCATGCTCGCCTCCTTCCGGCTCTACTGGTCGATCGTGTAATAAACCTCGGCGGCCTCATCAACGAAGCCAAGGTGTTCGTAGATATTATGCGCGCCGTCGGGACTTGACATATCGACATCCAAGCCGATCCGACTCACTCCCGAGGCCGACGCTGCCGCGACCGTGTGCCCCACGAGAGCCGTCGCCACGGAACGGCCACGGTGAGCTTCGGCGACACCCAGCAGGTAGATGTACGCCTCGGGCCGACCTGTGGCCACCCAGCGCTGCGCGGGGCGCCCCGTCATCGCATAGCCGACCACGTCACCCTCGGAATCGACAGCGACAAAAGACCACCGCGGATCAAAGTGATTCATCGCGTCATCCCACCACAGGGCACGCAGCGGGGAACGGAACGACTGCTGGAAAGCCTCCATATGGATGGCACGAACCTGCTCCTGCGGAACCTGCGTCCACGGCAGGACCCGGTAGCCGTGGCGCGGCTGCGGGGCAACCTCGCCGCCAGCAAGGTCACGGTACATGACCTGGTACGTGCGCTTGGCAAAGAAACCGGCCGCAATGTAGAGGCGGCGACGGTCGGTCATGTGCGCGTCGACGAGGTTCGAGATGGACACCGGGACCTCAGACTCGGCACCGAATGCCTCGACGAGCATCTGGCGAGCGCGTCCATCCTGCCAGTACAGCAGGGCTCTGCCCACGCCTCGGCCACGCCAGTGCGGGTGGATGTATGCGCTCACGATGGCGGTCGCGGCCTCGTGGATGCCGCGTAGCACGCGCACGGATGCCACCGCGCAAATGTTTCGCTTCGCGTCGAGGCCGACGATGGTGTCGACCCAGTCGCGTCCGTTCTCGCCCTCCATCATGTCCGCGATATCGTCGACTGACGTGCGCCGGATGGCGTTATCGTCATCTTCGATCAGGGAGATGAGTGCATACACGGCGGGCGCGTCGCGGCCGATCATGGGCCGCCAGCGCAACCCGAGGTGATTACCCGGGTACGGGACGGACCCGGGCGGCGTGAGGCGCTGCGCAAGTCCTGTCATGCGTATCATCCTACCGGCTGATAGGGCCTTTAGTCACACTGGGATCTGACATATGGCCAACAGACCTGAACGTTCGTGCAACGAATCAGCGCTTTCCGCTTCACGTCACGCGTCGATACGCGTGCGATCCAGCCCCGCAGACTCCTCGACGATGAACTCCTTGCGCGGGCCCACAGTCGAACCCATGAGCAGCTCAAACACGTCCTCCGCCTGGCGCAGGGCTTCCTCATCCGCCAGCGTGATACGACGCAGCGAGCGATGCGCCCGGTCCATCGTGGTTTCCGCCAGCTGGTCGGCATCCATCTCACCCAGGCCCTTGTAGCGCTGGATGGGCTCCTTCCAGGTGCGCCCCGACCGGCGCAGGGAGGCGAGCTTGCGGTGCAGCTCGTCCTCAGAGTAGGTGTAGATGTACTCGCGTTTCTTGCGTCCCTTGCCCGCGACCTCGATGCGGTGCAGGGGCGGGACGGCGGCGTAGATACGGCCAGCCTCGACCATCGGGCGCATGTAGCGGAAGAACAAGGTCAGCAGCAGGGTACGGATGTGCGCACCGTCGACGTCGGCATCGGTCATCAGGATGACCTTGCCGTACCTGGCCTGGGACAGGTCGAAGGTACGACCGGAGCCCGCGCCGATCACCTGGATGATGTTGGCGCACTCAGCGTTAGCCAGCATGTCCGCGGTCGAGGCCTTCTGCACGTTGAGGATCTTTCCTCGAATCGGGAAGAGGGCCTGGTACTGAGAATTACGCGCGGCTTTGGCCGTGCCCAGGGCGGAATCGCCCTCGACGATGAAGAGCTCAGTCTCCTCAACGTCCTCGAGGCGGCAGTCCGCGAGCTTGGCGGGCAGCGAGGATGTTTCGAGCGCGTTCTTCTTGCGCGAGATCTCCTTGTGGATGCGCGCGGAGACGCGGGCCTTCATCTCGCCGACGACCTTCTCCATGAGGAGGGAGGTCTGCTGCTTGTCGTCGCGCTTGGAGGAAGCAAACTTGGCCTTCAGCCAGTCGGAGACGACGCGGTTGACGACGGTGCGAATCTGGGGCGTGCCCAGCGTTTCCTTGGTCTGACCTTCGAACTGAGGCTCGGGGAAGCGCACAGTGATGACGGCGGTCATGCCCGCCTGGACGTCGTCCTTCTCGGGGCGCCCATCCTTCGCGCCGACCTTGAGCTTGCGCGCGTTCTTGTCGATGGCGGCGCGCAGCGTCTTGAGGACAGCCTGCTCGAAGCCTGCGACGTGGGTGCCACCCTTGGGGGTGGCGATGATGTTAACGAAAGACTGGACGGTCGTGTCGTAGCCGATGCCCCAGCGCAACGCGATGTCGACCTCGCAGGTGCGCTCGACCTCGGTGGCGCGCAGGTGCCCCGTCTCAGAGTCCAGCGCCTGCACCGTCTCGTTGTAGGTGCCCTCGCCCGTGATGTGCCACGTGTCGGTGACGGGGCCGTCGGAGGCCAACCAGTTCGCGAAGTCGACGACACCTCCGTCGAAGCGGAAGCTCTCGTGGAGCTCCTCTTCGCCGCGCTCGTCGTAGCAGTTGATGGTCAGGCCGGGCACGAGGAAGGCGGTCTGGCGGGCGCGCGCCAGCAGGTTCTCCCACGAGAAGCCCTCGGTCGACGGGAAGATCTGGAAGTCCGCCCAGAAGCGCACGCGCGTGCCGGTCTGGGATTTCTTCACCTTGCCGACCGTCTTGAGGGTCGAGCCGTCCACGAAAGGCTTGAAAGGCGAGTTGGGGGTGCGCTGCTTCGAGTCGTCGAATTCGCCAGGCTCGCCGCGGCGGAAGCACATCTCGTGGGTCTTACCGCCACGGTCCACCTGCACGTCGAGGCGCGCCGACAGGGCGTTCACAACGGAGGCGCCGACGCCGTGGAGGCCGCCCGAGGCCGCGTAGGAGCCGCCGCCGAACTTACCGCCGGCGTGGAGCTTGGTGTAGACGACCTCGACGCCCGTCAGGCCCTGGCCAGGAACGATGTCGACGGGGATTCCTCGGCCGTTATCGGCGACGGAGGCGGAGTGGTCGGGGTGCAGGCGCACGTCGATCGTGTCGCAGTGACCTTCCAGGGCTTCGTCGACCGCGTTGTCGATGATCTCCCAGAGGCAGTGCATGAGGCCCCGGTGGTCGGTCGAGCCGATGTACATGCCGGGGCGCTTGCGCACGGCTTCGAGCCCCTCGAGGACCGAGAGGTGCCGTGCGTTGTAGTCGGATGCGTCGGTAGGAGTCACGAGGTGCATCATATGTGGGTCAACGCTCGTTTGCGGCCAACGGTGCGCGTGGCGCAGGTTCTGGGATGCTTTCCACGATTGACGCGGTCGGGGATGGATCGCGCTGGTGGGCGCGGCTTCGGGGCGGACGGGGGCTGTGGTTGGAGTGATTTCCACTCCCCCTTACTGTTGTATCGGCGTACGGTCGAGTGATTGCGCCCCGGGTGAACAGGGGTGCGCGGCACGGGTCGATGGTGTGTGATGGAAGCATGAACGCACAGACTCTTGAACGCCCCGTACTGGACGAGCCGCAGCTGAACGCGGCGAATCGTTGCGACGCCTGCGGCGCTCGCGCCTGGGTTCGTGCGACGATGCCTTCGGGTGGCCAGCTGTACTTCTGCGGCCACCACGCAAACGAGCACCTGCCCTCGCTGGTGGGCGGCGGCGCACAGATCCTCGACGAGCGTCATTTCATGAACGACTGAAAGCGAGCCTCCCGCAGCGGCGGGAGGCTCGGCTCGCAGGCGCGGGCGGGGACCACACGGTCCCCGCCCGCGTTTTTTCTTGCACACATCGTTGTTGCACCCCTTTCCGACGACTGCGTGACAAAACAGCTCCTGACCCGCGCTTTCACCCCTCTCCCGCGCGCACCTGTTAAAGAGCGCGTGGTACAGTTGTGAGCCGCTTTCTGGCACAAAAGATGGCGAACTGACACACTTTCGTCCGCATTGGAGCAAAGCCATGAAAATAGCGTGAAACGAAATTAAATATCAACCAAAGAAGTTCGTTCTCATCGAGTTCCTGATTGCCACGCTCATGTTCATGGTCGTGTTCCTCTCCGGCCTTACCAACGGCCTCGCATCCTCCGTATCCGCGCAGATCGCGAACTACGGGCCCCTCACCTACGTGCTGTCGACGGATTCCGATGGTGTCATTCCCTATTCGTCGGTCACCTCCGACGACATCGAGGCCCTCGAAGCAGCGGGAATGCGCAACTACGCGAGCCTCGTCATCCAGCGCGCGACCATCACCCGGATCGACGACTCAAACACCCTGGACATCACGTACTTCGCGACGGATCACAACGAATCCAATACCCTCGAGCCGCCCCTCATCGACTCCGACCTGGCTATTTCCGATCTTGGGGACAACGAGGTTGTTCTCGACAGCGCGTTCGAGAACGAGGGCATCCGCATCGGAGATCGGGTGATCGACAAGATGTCGGAGCAGGAGCTCACGGTCGTCGCCTTCGCCAAGAGGGCGAACTACGGATACAGCGACATCGGTTTCGTCAGCTCGCAGACTTTTGCGGCTATGCGCACGGTGACCGTTCCGAACTACGAATGGCAGGCTCAGACGGTCGTTACCTCGGATGAGATTGCGGAGGGGGCCCTCCCCAGCCATCTGATGACCGCCGACCGCCAGCAGGTCATCGACAAGATCCCCGGTTACAAGGCCCAGAACCTCACGCTGAAGCTGATGACGTGGGTGCTCCTCGTGGCCTCGTCCGCGGTCCTGGGCGTCTTCTTCTACATCCTCACCCTGCAAAAACTGCGACAGTTCGGCGTCCTGAAGGCGATCGGCATGCGGATGCGCACCATCACTTACATTCAGATCTCCCAGCTGACGATCATCTCGATCATCGGCGTCGCGATCGGCCTCGGCCTCGCCGCCGCCATGGCGCCGTTCCTGCCGAGCACTGTCCCTTCCATCATGGCTCTTGCAGACTCAGTCACCGTCGCGATCAGCTTCGTCGTGACATCGATCCTGTGCGGCGCGCTGTCGCTGCTGAAGATCAAGAAGGTGGATCCCATCGAAGTCATCGGCGGAAACGGAGAATAAAGTGGCAATCATCGAACTGGATTCGATCGGAAAGTCCTACGCCGACGGCGACCAGACACACCACGTGCTGAATGGCCTCAGCCTGAGCGTCGACGCTGGTGAGTTCGTCGCGATCCTGGGGCCCTCTGGTTCCGGAAAGTCGACTCTGCTGTCCATCGCGGGGCTCTTGCTGTCCGCCGACGAGGGGCGCATCTCTATCGCCGGCCAGGATCTGACCGAGCTCAGCCAGAGGCAGTGGACGCGCAAGCGGCTCGAGCTCCTCGGTTTCATCTTCCAGGATCACCAGCTGCTCCCCTACATGCGCATCGGGGACCAGCTCGAAATGGTCGCCAAGCTCAAGGGCGAGAAGAACAAGGCCGCGCGTCAGACCGAGGTCCGCGCCCTCATGGAGGACCTGGGGATCGAGGCCTCCTACGCGAAGTATCCGCGCCAAATGTCGGGCGGCCAGAAGCAGCGGGCGGCGATTGCTCGCGCCTTCATCGGCAACCCGAAGCTGATCTTGGCCGACGAGCCGACGGCGAGCCTGGATCCGGATCGCGGCCAGGAGATCGCTCAGCTGATCTGCAAGGAAGTGAAGTCAAAGAACAAGAGCGCCATCATGGTGACGCATGATCGCTCAATCCTGCCGTACGTGGACACGATCTACGAGCTCACGCACGGCACGCTGACCGGGCTCGAGGCCTGAGAGCGTCGGGCGCTCGTTTCGTGCGCGCTGTCAAGGAGTCAGTACTAACACTCTCCGAGACAAGCGCGGACTACGGAGCAACTAAGCAAAGCTGACCCGCCACTCGCGCAAGCATTGTCCCCAGCTGCGCCAAGTGATAAAGCGTTTGACGCTCCCACCGGCGCACAGCTGTGGAGCACTGTGAGTCCCACCATCTGAGCTCTCCCGGATCACGGGTATTGTGCGACCAGTTTAGAGGGGCTAAAGTAACGTCATGACGCGACCGATGCCGTACCGCAAACTAAAGCGGGAGCTTCTCAAGGCGGGCTTCGTGGCGCGCCAGGGTAAAGGAGATCACGAGGTCTGGTCGAAGGACGGTATCACAGTTGTTATTACACAGACCCGCGAAGTGTCGCCCGCATTAACACGACAAGCTCTTGAGGCTATCGAAAGGAGCAAACAGAAATGACGAGCATTATCGTCACCGCCCAGCGGTGGGAAAGCAAACTCGGTGGTGGCTGGGAGCTCCTCAACGGCGACCACGCAATGACGCAGGTCCGACGCCTTTCCGACGCCCGACAGCAAGTGATCGATTACCTGGACACGATTGACCCAGATGTCGACCACAGGGACTGGGATATCACCGTCATCCCAGCTATCCCACAGGCGCAGTCCGTCAAAGAAGCAAAGGCTGCGACACAAGACGCCATTGATGCCCAGGCAGCCGCTGCTGCTCAATCCCGCGAAGTCGCTCGTTCACTGCGCGCCTCAGGTCTGTCCATTGACGATACTGCCTGGATCATGGGCGTTTCCCGGTCCAGAATCTCTCAGCTGGCACGCGCATAACTGGCTCTTCATAGTGATATACGAATAGCGATTCCTATACGGTCCTCCACTCGCCGGTGCGCTCCCCATCCTCAAAGCGCGCCGCGTCTGCCTCAAGATCAGCATCGGTGACGACGCAACCACCCGCAAGATGATAGACACCGGTCTCACATGCCTCATGGGCAGTCATGCTTCGTTCATCGAACGCGGCCGGAGCACCTTTCTCGTCGTAGATATCGGTGTCCGTGAGCCACGGTTCACTGACGTCATCGCATCGGGTCCTCAGCTCGCCGAAAGCTGCCCAGTCAACGCCATTGTCGAAGCTGTCGCCTTGTTCCTGCTCACTTACGTTGCATCGTTCGACCATGCGTTAAGGCTATCAGCGACGCTTGACAGTACACTCCCCTACTCCGCCAAGCGCTGGGAGACCACGGTCATTACGCAGCAAACTCCCTATATATGACCCGATGCACTCCGGTGAATTCGCATCCCTGTCCATCACGGGTTTGCTTCCGTCAGCTTCCTCAGCCCGATACACCCCGCCAGGACCCATATGGCGAGCGATCTCTCGGCACACCACCGAAGGGCTACGCCCAATCAAATGACCGATGCGCACCTGGGACCAACCCGCACCCAACCCCGCCACTATCGCGCCCAATCCCGGGCAGCAAGCATCCGACGACACCCCATGACCAGGCTCCAAACAGAATCACCGCCACACGAAATCGCTTACCCCGATGACACCGCCGACACTGCCGCCACAAGCCATAAACGTAAAAGCAGTATTACAGTTACACTGCACTTCTAAAACAGGAATGCTAAGGTAGTAATACCTAAGAGATCCAACATCATAATGTAAGATAACATGCCCCAAGGAAGAGGAGTGAAATCATCGAAAACAAAATCCCGTTCCACGAGGCGAAACACATTAACAGATAAGGGGAACAACCGATGGCAAAGATTAAGACTATTGCATTTTTCAACAACAAAGGAGGCGTAGGAAAAACAACTTTGGCATGCAACTTCGCATCCTGGCTCTCGATCAAACAACACAAAAAAGTAATCGTACTCGACTGCGATCCACAGGCAAACGCTACACAACTCTCACTAACAGATGAAAAATGGGATGAAATCTACTCAGATATAAATAGATGGCGGTGTCAATGGGTGGTAGCAATGAGTTGGTTGAATGCTTCTGTGGGGGTGCG
>ERZ773099.1898-NODE-1898-length-14961-cov-6.505568_pt1 | contig 14961 bp, 12 predicted proteins | sample MGYA00511120_ERZ773099 | MGnify/ENA primary metagenome ERZ773099 (study PRJEB29015, sample SAMEA2738012) | human oral metagenome | biome: human oral; feature: human-associated habitat; material: dental | place: China | collected 2104 ... | reverse complement strand
TGTCGTTCGACGCGCTCGCTTGCGATCCGGCCTAGCCCGTGCTACCCACCAGAAACCCCGAAGAGCCCGAAAAGATGGCCAATACAATGCGACGTCAGGCCATTCCCATGACGTGGGATTACGCAGAAGTTAATCCACTTTCATCTTCATCGGGATCACTTTATAGCATGATTGGTCAGATTTGCGAAGTCCTCAACACGCTGCCTGCTAGACCACTCTGCGATGTAGTTCAGCGTGACGCCGCCAAAACAGACGGTGTAGCAAATCTGCTCGTTTCGACTGATCCACCATACTACGACAATATTGATTACTCAGACCTTTCTGACTATTTCTACGTTTGGATGCGTCGTAGCTTGAGGGATGTATGGCCTCGCACATTTGGAACCATGCTCACACCAAAGGCGGATGAGCTGGTGGCTATACCCTGGCGTTTCGAAGGCGGTGCCAACGAGGCAAAGACCTTCTTCGAGAATGGTATGCGGGAAGCATATGCTCGTCTCGCCAAGGCAATGTCTGATGATTACCCCATGAGTATTTACTACGCCTATAAGCAATCCACAAACACGGATGATGGTCGCACATCAACTGGATGGGAGACCATGCTTCAGGCGCTCATCGATGCCGGATTGTTGATCACTGGCACCTGGCCAATGAGGACCGAACTGATAACAGCCCTCAAGGGCAATGTGAATGCCCTCGCATCCTCCATCGTCCTCGTCTGCTGCAAGCGCGAAGAGGGCGCGCCCATCGCAACCCGCCCAGAGTTCCAGCGTGAGTTGCGCCGCATGCTCCGCAGGGGTGTCGAAGATCTCCAGAACGGCTCCATTGCTCCTGTCGACATGGCGCAGGCATCCATCGGCCCGGGCATGGCGGCCTTCTCAAAGTACGCGCAGGTGCTCGAGTCCGACGGCACGCCGATGAGCGTTCACACGGCGATCGGCATCATCAACGAGCAGCTCGACGCCCTCATGGGCGAGAGCGGCGAGTCGTTCGACAACGAGACGCGCTTCTGCATCACCTGGTACGAGCAGTTCGGCTTCACCAAGGGCGACTTCGGCACCGCCGAGACCCTGCGCAACGCCCGCAGCGCCAACTTCAACGAGCTCGTGCATTCCGGCGTGCTCGTGAACGACGGCGGCAAGACGTGGCTCGTGAACCCGGCCAAGGCAGAGGCACCCAGCCAGACGCGGCTGTTCAACTCCGTGTGGTCTGACCTGATGACAGCCATTACCGCCCTTGAGACCGGTGGCATCGACGCTGCGGCTAAGTTCGTCTCGGAGCTGAACATGGGCAAGGCCGACCGCGCCAAGTCGCTCGCCTACATGCTCTTCCAGGCTGCTGAGCGCAGCGGCAGGACGGAGGACGCGACTATGTTCAACGGGCTCGTGACTTCGTGGGTGGACATCTCGGAGCGCGCCGAGGAGTACAAGCGAGCTAAGCCTGTACAGTATCAGCTCGACTTCAACGCATAGGAGGCGTGAGACGTGGAGATAAAGATCAACAACAACACCCTTATCGGCAGCGCCTTCGATGCTATGCGTGAACCGCTCGGCATGTTCGAAATGCGCGAGATGATCCGCCGCTACCACGACAAGTGGTGGCGCGACGGCGTGCACGGGCACCTCTATGAGGACCAGCGGCGTGACGTTGCATCCGCAATGGAGTCGAACGACATGAAGTGCATCGACTCGCTCGACGTGCTGCTGATGTTCCGGCTCATCATTCAGTCGTGGAGGGACGTCTTCATCGCCGTGCTCGACCGGCGAAGCCAGACGTGGTGCCGTGAGCTCATCGACACCAGAAACGCTTGGGCGCACAGCACCGGTGACGGCTTCTCGGACGAGGACACGGCGCGTGCGCTCGATACCATGGCACGCCTGATGGAGCAGATTGATCCAGAGACCGCCACGGGGATTCGCGACCTTTACCGTCAGCTCGTATCACGTGACCAGGTGACCGCTGCGCAGCCGGAACCCGCGAAGGCGACGACCAGCTCGTTTTCCTCTACGCCAGTGACCGGCGGCTCTGAGGCCCTTCGCCCCTGGAGGTCCGTCGTCGCACCGAAGGACGACGTGGCACGCGGGCGCTTCAAGACGGCGGAGTTCGCACTCGACCTGGCTACCGTAGCCAAGGGCGATGCCCGCTTCGAGTACCAAGATCCCAAGGAGTTCTTCAGCCGTACCTATATAACCGAGGGTATGAGATTACTGCTCATCACGGCACTGCAGCGCGTGAGCGTAACCGACGACGATGACGGCGATCCCGTGGTGGAGCTGAAGACCGCCTTCGGTGGCGGCAAGACCCACAGCATGCTTGCCGTCTACCACCTGATGCGCAACTCGAAAATCGCGAAGGAGCTGCCGGGTATTGCCGAGGTGATGGACCAGGCGCGCGTGCCGAGCCTGCCCGACAAGGTGTACGTAGCGACGCTCGTAGGGACCGACCTGGAACCCGCCAACTTCAAGAACCCGTCCTTCCTCAAGGGCAAGGTGAACACGCTCTGGGGCGAGATGGCCTACCAGCTGTGCCTGCAGAAGGGTGACCCGGAGCCGTATTCCATCATCCGCACCTCAGACTCGAAGAGCGTGGCACCTGGCACCGACGCTCTCGTGCGTTTCTTCGATGCCATCGGCCCCTGCGTGATCCTGATGGACGAGTTCGTGGTGTATGCCCGCAACCTCTACGGCAACGACAACAAGAACCTGCCGGCTGGCAACTTCGCCAACGTGCTCTCGTTTATACAGCAGCTGACCGAGGCAGTGAAGCGCACCGAGAACTGCATGCTCATCGCATCGCTGCCCGCAAGCGCACGAGAGCTGGGCGACGAGGGCGGCGAGGAGGCGCTCAAGCGCGTCGAACACGTCTTCGGGCGACTGAACACCATCTGGCGCGCGGCGAACAATGAGGAGGGCTTCGAGATCGTAAAGCGCCGTCTGTTCAAGGAGTACGACCAGCGCCTGGCCGAGCCCGTGGTGGACGCCTTCATGGACTACTACAAGGCCGACCCCGACAAGTTCCCCATAGAGTGCCGCGACCATTCTTATCGCGAACGCATGCTGAGGTGCTATCCCATCCACCCGGAGGTGTTCGATAGGCTCTACAAGGACTGGAGCACGCTCGCGAACTTCCAGCGCACCCGTGGCGTGCTTCGCTTCATGGCGACGGTCATCTACAACCTGTGGGACAACAACGATGCCGACCCGCTGATCATGCCTGGCTCCATCGACTACGGCGACAGCCGCATATTGGAAGAGATATTCCAGTACCTCGACCCGGCATGGAACGCCGTGGTCGACAACGACGTGGACAGCCCAAACTCCGCGCCTGCGCAAATCGACAAGAACAACGGCCGCTTCTCTCGCCCGAGGGCGGCGCGGCGCGTTGCGAGGACCATCTTCCTGGGCAGCGCCCCCACGGCACGGGGCGAGAGCCTGCGCGGCCTGGATGCCTCCGACGTGCGGCTTGGTGCGGCGATTCCCAGCACCGGTGTGACCGTATACGACGACGCGCTGAACAAGATGCGCGACGAGCTGAGCTACCTGTACAACACCGGGATGCGGTACTGGTACGACACGCACCCCACGCTGGAGAAGATGGCGCGCGACCGTGCGAGCCGCATGGAGCAGGAAGCCATCGAGAGCGAGATGATACGCATCATCCGCGATTCCGAGAAAACGAGCGCAAGCGGGTTCGCGTCTGTGTATATCTGCCCGAACTCCTCGGTCGAGGTGCCTGACGATGATTCGCTGGCGCTTGTGATCCTGCTGCCGAACAAGTCCCTCGGCAAGGACATCGAACGGTCGAGCGCGCGGGTGTTTGCCGAGGACTGCCTGACGATGCGCGGCGATGCCTTGCGTACCAACCGAAACGAGCTGCTGTTTGCTGTCATCAGCTCGTCGGAGCTGGCGGATGCCAAGGATGCCGTGCGTCGTGCGCTTGCCTGGGCGAGCATTGATGCCGAGGCTGAGGGGCTGGAGCTGACCCGCGCTGCGCGTACCGACACGTCGCGCAAGCTGGCCGCTGCGAGGGACCGCGCGAAGCGGCTCGTGCTAGGCGCATACAAGCACCTGTTGGCACCTTCCCAGGATGCGGGCGACTTGCGGCGCATCGAGTGGGACGACCTTGCGATTGCCGGCAATGACAGTATCTCCAAGCGCGCTTTTGATCGGGCGTCCAAGGAAGAGGCAGTGCTCACCGAGTACTCGCCTTACCTGCTAGACCGCGACCTGTCGCAGATGCTTTGGCAGGAGCGCGACCATGTGGGTGTGTCGGAGCTCGCTGCTGACTACTCGCGGTATTGCTACCTGCGGCGCTTCTCCGACGAGGGCGTGCTGCGCGAGGCCATTGCAGCAGCAGTGACGAGCAAGCAGTACTTCGCTTATGCCGACGGCTATGACGAAGCTGCCGGGAGGTACCTGGGGCTCGTGCTGGGCGAGCGGCCCATCGTGAGCATGCACGACGGGCTTGTGGTGCAGCGCGAGAAGGCGTTGGAACAGCTGGCGTTCGACCGTGGTGGGGACAGCGATGGCGGTGGTGCCGGTGGTGGCTCTGACGCTGGCGACGGAGCTGGTGCTGGCGGGAACGGCGACGGTGGCAATGCTGGCGGCGAGGGCACCGGGAATGGCGGCGGTGCTGTTCCGCCGAAGCCGTTGCCGCGCGAGGTCGAGCTTGAGATGCAACTCGACAAGAATGCCGCCGGATACCAGGTGGGCTCGATTGTGGAGGAGATCCTGCAGCAGCTCTACGACCTGGGCGGCGCGAGCACGGAGCTGACGTTCAGCGCGTATGTGAGCGTGGCCGATGGGATTGACGAGCAGACGCAGCGCGTAATCAAGGAGAACGCGAACGCGCTGGGGGTTACGATTCGGGTGAGGTAGAAGCGAACGACGGATGGATTGCTGAACCATGAATGAGCGCCGGACAATAGACGTTGAGGACCTCGTCGTTGACGAGGGGAACCCTCGCTTTGAGGCGGTGTCCACCGAGGATGACGCGCTGTATTCGATTCTTGCCGACCAGAAGCTTGGCAATGGTAACAAGATATTGAACCTCGCCCGTGACATAGCTGCGCATGGACTCAATGCCTCCGAGCTGCTTGTCGTCAGTCCGATAGAGGGAACGGATACCTATCGGGTTCGCGAGGGGAACCGCCGGGTTACCGCAATCAAGCTTTCCTTGTTTAGCGAGCGTATACCCGAGGACTTCCGTAGCCTGGCACCTCGTTTTGAAGAGCTGGCGGATGCGATGCAGGCTCATCGACTCGTTGAGTGCTGCATATGCGATGACGAGCAAGAGATACGCAGGCTTCTTCTGCTGCGCCACGGTGGCGAGAGTAATGGCATCGGCACTGTGAAATGGAACTCGGCCCAAACGACGCGCTTCAACGAGGAGGGAAACCCGCAAACCGCACGTGCGCTTTCCTTTGTCAGACACTTGCAGGAAGACTATGGCCAAGGCGATTTGTGGAAAGCTGCAGCCGTGATACCGCCGACCAACCTTGGTAGATTGATCACCACGCCCGAAGTTCGTCAACTGTTGAACATCGATTTGGTGGTCAACGATGCGCACTATCGCGGTGGCCACGATGAGCTTCTGCTCGATGTGCTCTTGACGTTGAAAGACAAAGGTGTCGGAGCGATTTACGACAAACAAACGCGTGTGCGACTTGTCGAAGAGGCTGCAGAGCGATTGGAGCCTGATGGGCCACGACAGTCGCATCTCCCGTTTGACACGCCAGGTGCTGATGAGGGCGAAGGCAGCCCAGGCGGAAGTGGTGGCAATGGTGCCGCCCCTGAGGCCGAAGGGGCACGCTCTGATGCAGGTGTTCGCGATGAATCTGCGCCGTCCGACTCGCAGAACACGGCGCAGGAGCAAGAGGCTGCTGAAACGTCAGGGCCACAACGGTCCGGCGATGCTGCAAGCGCGATGGTCGACGAGTACCAGTCGGATGCGACTTGTACTGGTGGTGTGGTCCGCAGGAAACCAGTGAGCCACAGCGACGACAAGAGGATGTTCGGCTGCAAGCTCAGGCCAAAGGGAGCGAAGTCGAACGATCTCTATAGAGCAATCGAGTGGATTGACCAGCTGTATCTGACCGATATTAATAACAATGCGTACCTGCTCCCCATACTCGGATTCTCTCTACGCCTGATGGTGGAAACCGTAGCTCGCGAGTATTACCAAGCGCAGAGCAAAGACCCTGGTGTGAATGCCTTCAATAGCTTTGTGAAGGAAGTTGCCAAGCCTGCGATAAAGAAAAAGCTCGATGCATCTGGGAGGGCAGACATGGCTCTTGCATCCGAATGGATCAATGAAGACATCCCGTTTGAGGGTCTGCTTCACAATTGGGCACATGGGGTTCTGCCAGTCGATCGCTCGTCTTTGGTTCGGCAATCGGAGCTTGTCGCTTTAATCGTCAACGAAGTCTGGACTTAGGGGGTTTGTCGACGTGAAGGCCATTCGTCTATTCATCGAGGACTTCCGTCAGTTTGAGAACTGTGAGGTCATCATCGGCAATAAGCTCACGGCTGTTGCCGGAAACAATGGCACCGGCAAGTCCACGATACTGGGGCTGCTGGCAAATTCCTCGCAGCTGCCTGGGAAGAAGACCTATATCGGAAAAGCATTCCGTGGTGAGTTTGCCGAGCTGTTCTCTGGGTCGCCCGAGCATGATCCGACAGGAAGCAAGATACGCTTGGACTACGAAGAGCATGGCCAAGGTAAGTCAGTCGTGTTCAGAACGGCATGGCAGAACAAGGGCACCAGATTTCGCGTCATCCCAAAGCGTGAGCCAGAGGATGGTAAGACCACAGAGGCGAAGCTCGAGTCGCCAGTAATCTATCTCGGTCTGTCGCGGCTCTATCCGTTTGGCGAGGCAGATGCCAAGACGCTGAAGCGCCACGCTCAGCACTGGGATTCAGACGACGATCGCGACTGGTTCATCAATAAGTACCGTGAGATACTCAGCATCGGTACTACGGAGATCCGGTCGGTGAGCAGCTTTGATATTGCACAATCGAGGAAGCGCGGTACTGGCGTTGAGACCGCTAATTACGGTCCCTCAGCAAACTCTGCTGGTCAAGACAACCTCGGCCAGATACTCATGGCTGTCCTCTCGTTCAAGCGGCTTGCTAGGGAGTTGGGTGAGGATTGGGACGGTGGATTGCTGCTCATTGATGAGGTCGATGCCACGCTGCACCCAGCTGCCCAAAGAAAGCTTATTGACCTGCTGTTAAAAGAGACCAGTAAGTGCGGATTCCAGGTCGTGTTCACAACGCATAGCACCGTTGTGCTTGGCCACCTCACCGGCAAGATTGGCCCCATCAGCCAAGATGACCCAAATGACATAGAGATTGCTTATCTCACGGATGCTAACAGGGTGCTTGAAGTCGACAGGAACCCTTCTTGGCACACAATGACCAACGACCTGTTCGTGAGAACACCCGGCGTATCCCCATCGAGGGTAGGTGTGTTTTGCGAGGACGCAGAAGCTCGCTGGTTCATACAGGAGCTTATCGAGGCGTTGTACCCTGCTTTATGGCCGCGGCTACGTCTTATCGAGGCGGCTTTCAGCTGCGACACACTGCTTCAGCTTTATCGTCACGATTATCCGTACATGAAGGATCGCATCGTGGTATTCGATGGCGATGTGGCTGAAAAGAAGATCAAGGAACAGGTATCGAGTCTTTACTACCGTGAGGGCGGAAACATAGTGCGACTTCCCGGCAATATCCGACCCGAGCAAATCATCTGGGACTATTTGAACTCAGCTGACACCAGCGACCCTTTGTGGGGCAACTTGGCACCATACGACTATACCTATCGGGCAATCACCGAGAACGGTCCGCTCTCTCCTGTGTACTCGTCACAGAATCCCGAGCGAAATAAGTTCAAAGCTTGGTTCAAGGACAACCAGGCCGTATTCCGCGATGCAAAGGTCGTGAAAACGTGGGCGGATGCGTGCCCAGACCCTGCATGGCAGTTTATCGAGGCATTCACGGCTGCCTATAACAGAGTTGCAAGGAGGACGTCAGCCGACCACATGGCTGTGGCCAAGAGGCCCGGCGGCACTTAAAATACGGACTTGTGACTAGGGCTACCTTGACAGAGAGGAGGTGCTACCATGCCAATTACTTATACACCATTGCGGTTCCCTGGCGGGAAGTCGAAAATCTACCCCTTCATGATTTCGCTTATCGAAGCCAATGAGTTGCGGGGGTGCACATATGCAGAGGCTTTCTGTGGCGGGGCTGGATTGGCAATGAAGCTCCTCCTGCAAGGTGATGTGTCGAAGGTCGTTCTGAATGACTTCGACCCTGCCATCTACAGCATTTGGGATGCCGTCGTGAACCATCCTGACGAACTCTGCGAATTCATCAATACGGTACCGCTGGACATGGACCAATGGTATGACTGCCGTGACGCATACCAGGCAGCTGATAGCCCTTTTCTTGAGCTGGGAAAGGCTGCCTTCTATTTGAACCGCACGAATCGCTCGGGGATACTCACAGGCGGCGTGATTGGCGGCAAGGCACAAACGGGCACCTATAAGATCGGTGCAAGGTTCAACAGGGAAACGCTCTGCAAGAAAGTTCGTGAGATTTCCGCCCACGCGGCCGATATCGAGCTTCACAACCTCGATGCTCTCGACTTCATGAAGACAGTTGCCCCCAATATGGGTGACAGCTCCCTGCTCTATCTTGACCCTCCTTACGTACAGAAGGGCCCGGGTCTTTACGAGAACAGCTTTACAGATGACGACCATCGTGAACTGGCTAAGAGCGTAAAGGCGTACAGCGGCAAGTGGATGGTGACTTACGACGCCGATGCGCTTGTCGACGAGCTTTATGCACCTGCCGATGATTGGGCGATTACGACGAGCGAAATCAAGGTCGGTTACAGCGCAGCTTGCGCACGAAACGTCGCATCGGAACGACTGGTATTGGGACCAGGAATGAAGAAGCCGGAAGAATAGTACTCACACCGTAGCGCCATAGATTGTGAGCTTGTGACAGCCCCTTAGCCTACTCATAGGTTGAGGGGCTGACTGTTTTGTCGGCCACGAAATGAAAGGTGGCTGATATGGCCGGTGATAACCATGGCGACAAGACGCAGGAAGTCGCGGAAACCGCGCGGGAATACGGGCAGCAGCAAACGGCGCAAGAGCAGCCGCAAGTGAGCGGCACGGACTGGGAGAAGGCCATCGCCGAGCGCGACGGCCGCATTGCGGAGCTGGAGCAGCAGGTAGCCGATGCCGCCAAGAACGCAGAGACGGCAGAGGCGCTGCGCAACCAGATTGCGGAGCTGAAGGCGCAGGGCGAATCCGACCGAATCGACTTCAAGCTTCAGCTCGCTGGCGTGCGCAACGTCAAGGCTGCACGCGCGGTGCTTGCCGACCACGGCGGCGACGTTGATGCAGTGTGAATGTCAAGCAGTCTTTCCTGGGTAGGGTAAGCTCTTGTTCCCTTCGCCTGGCAAGCAGTGTCTCCCAGCCCCTGGCAAGGGGGCTTCCCTTCCCGCGGTAAGGTCTTTTTCCGGCCGCTGGCCCCGCTTGCAGCCTGTCGGTCGCGTAGAGCTCGGGACGTCTGAGCCGGTAGGGCTCGCCTCTGAGCGAGAGGCAGCGGGCGTGGTGCAGGATGCGGTCCAGCACCGCCGTCGTGAGCGTCCTGTCGCCCACCAGCTCCTCCCGTTGCGTGATCCCCTTGTTGGTGGTGAAGACCATCGACGAGCGCTCGCACGCGTCGGAGACGAAGCCGAGGAAGCGGCTCGCCCGCGTCCTGGCGATGGGGGTGCAGACGATCTCGCCCGCGGTCACGAGCCGGCACCTGCGCAGGTAGCGCAGCCTGAGCCCGGCCTCCCTGTCCACCTCGGCGTCGTCGGGCGCCTTGACGAGGGACTCCATCTCCTCGAGCGCGACGGCGTGGCCCTCGTCCACCGCCGGGGGGCCGGGCCCGAGGGCGGCCATCGCCTTGCCGGGGCCGGGAGGGCCGGCGAGGACGACGTTGCCGCGGGCGTCGAGCCGGTCGAGCGAGGCCAGCTGCTCCACCTGCGACGCGGCGATCCCCGACTCGAGCTCCGATGGGCCGAGCTCGGCGAGCGGGCGCACGCCCGGCGGGAGGTGCGTCGAGGCGTAGTTGCGCCGCCGCCTCCGCTCGGAGCGGCCGCCCGGCTCCGCGGAGGGCAGGGCCTGCGGGAAGCCGCGGCATCCGAGCGCGTTGCGCCCGGCCGACTCGGCCAGGTCGGGCAGCGCGCGCGAGGCGCGCCTCAGGCCGGGTGTTAGAGCCGGGAGATTTTAACCATAAATAGTCGGATTAAAATGACCGCCCTATGGTCAAACAAAGGCAGCCACCACGTCCGAGCCCATGGCTTGCACCCACGCTGGCAGTGCCCGTACGCCGGCGATAGGAGGACCATGGGTCGAAACGAACGCAATGGCCCTCGAGAGATCATGGACAACGCCCTGGCAGAGATGGCCGAGGAGGCCGGAGGGACTCTCGGCCCGCCGAGGGCGAACCTGGCAGCCTTCTGCAGAAAGACTGGTCCTGCCCGGCCCGAGGCGAGGACGCCCGAGAAGAAGGGGTCCGAGGTGACGCCGCACGGAAGGTGTGGCACGAGGGCCAGGGCCGCCGTGCCCGCCGGGTTTACCGACACGATAGACGAGCTGCTGCGGGGAGGCGTGACGAACTCGTCGGTATGCCTCGATCGCATTAGGGAGAGGGGCTACGAGGGCGGCCTGACCACTGTCAAGGACTACATCGCCGGCCACCGGTACCTCGTGCCGGCCAGGCGCAGGTCCGCAGCCGTGCCGCAGGGCAGCCGCGGTCGCAGGTCCCATGCCAGGCCCGGCGAGGCCCATCGGGCGGGCTGGGGGTTTGCCGACGCCGGGGGCTGGCTGGGCGGAGCCTGCCGCATCGCGTGCCTTGCGCTGGCATGCCGCCACTGCGGCACGTCGTACGTCGGCCTCTTCCCGAACGCACGCCAGGAGAACCTGTCCGTCGGTATGGCGCGCGCCTTCATGCCGATGGGCGTGCCGGAATGGGTGTCGGCCGACAACACGGGGTCCGTCGTGATCCGCCGCGACTCGGACGGCAGGCCGGTCTGGCAGGCAGACTACGCGACGTTCATGGCTTGCGTGGGCTTCAAGACCAGACTATGCAGGCCGAGGCATCCCTTCACGAAAGGTAAGGTCGAGCGGCTCATCCGTTTTGTAAAGGAGAACTTTCTGGCGGGTCGTACGTACGAGAACGTGACGCGGCCGGACGCCTCGGCGCTCGAGTGGTGCTCCGCGCGGGGATCGCGCTACCGCAAGGCGCTCGACTGTGTTCCGCTCGAGGAGCACGCGAGAAGCTGCTCCGCCCGTGCCGCGCTGCCTGAGGCGGCGAACGAGTTGTCGACGTGCCTCTGCCCCCGGCGCAGGACAGGCTTCGACGGCTTCGCCGGCCACGGGGGCAGGCGCTTCGGCGTGCCCCACTGGTATCCCGGTCGCCCGTGCCGCGCCGGTCGGGAGGGTCGCTGCCCGCGCACCTGCTCCGACGGCCCGTCACGCGAGCTGGCAGCCCGCGAGGCGGCGTGGTCGCGTCGCGGCGGCCTCTGCGAGGGCCAGCGCGCCGACGGCCGGCCCGAGGAGGTGCCCGGCGTGCCAGTCACCGCCGGGATCGCCCAGACCGGGCCGCCCGCGCGCGACGACGGCTTTGCCAAGTTCGACTTCGGGAGGGGGCTGCAGTGAGCGACCTATACGCACAGACAGGCGAGAGCGCGGGGGCGCTCGGCACGGCCTTGCCGGAAGACGAGCTCGCCTCCCTGACGGAGCGACTCGACATGGGCGAGCGCGAGCTCGAGGCGGTGGCCGACGTGTTTGCCTACCTAGCCGAGCGCAGGCGGCAGAACAAGGCGGGGACGTGCCCGGAGACGGGCAGGCTGCCGCCCGAGGCGCCCAAGACCTTTGCCAACTTCGACTTCGACAGGCCCCGGGGCGCCGACCGCGCCGCGACCGGGCGGCCACCCGCCATGGCCGACCCCCGTGCGCGGCGCAGCCTTGCGTCCGTCGGACCCGAGGGCGTGGGCAAGACCCATCTCGCCCGGGCCTACGCGCGCGGGTGCTGCGAGCGGGGCATGCAATCGTATCATGTCAAAGCCCGCGAGCTGCGCGACAAGCTGGCGAGCTCCGTCAGGTCCGGAGGCGGGGGCTGCGCAGCGGGCACGCTCGCGAGGGCGAACTGCCTTGCGGTCGACGAGATCGGGCGCCGCGCGTCCGGCAAGGAGCGCGCCGGGCCGCCCCTCCGCGTCGTCGAACGCCGATGCGAGCACGAGGGCCCGACGCTCCCGCGCGTCCTCGATGGCGCGACGCTGTTCGTGGCGAGGGGGGCCAGGCCTCCGCAGTGCGGGCTCGAGGACCTATGCGGCGGGGACGGCGCCCGTGGTGGCCAAGACCCACCCAGCTGGGCATCCCGCAGGCTGGGCAGGGAGGATAAGGACTCAGAAATTGACGATTCCGGCGTACTGGCGATTCTGATTTGACTGGGATTGGCGATTCTCACCTGACTCTACGGAGGGCTAAAATAACCTGACTTTAACACGGGGGCCCCTGGCGACGCGGCGAGCGTGCCGACGCGGGCGCTTACGACGCGCCCCTCTCCTTGAGTGCCCGCCGGCAGGGCTCGGGGCACCGCGCGTCGGCGTCGGCTGCCGGAAGCACGTCCGTCGCGACCGCGGCGACGTCGGTGGCGCGTGCCTCCATGGGGTCGAGCACGGCCTTGGACTGCGTGAGGCGGCAGCGGCAGCCGCGGCGGCACGCGGCCATCACCTCGGCGGCGAGAGTCCCGCTGGGGCGCCGCCCGCCCAGGTACCGCTCCACGGCCGCGAGCCGCCCGCCCAGGCGACGCCCCGGGCTCCCTCGCCTGAAGCCGTTGGTGAGGTGCCGGGGCCCCGTGCAGCTCCGCCTGAGGCGCAGGCGCCCCGCGGTGTCCAGCCAGTCGCTGGCCGGCTGCCCGCGGCGCTCGTCGAGACGTGCGGACGAGCCCTTGGTCTCGCATATGCCGCGCGCGCAGGCGTGCCGTCGGCGGGCGTCGCATATGCGCGGCTCGCCGCCGACCACCCGCCTGTGCGCGGTCGTGTGGCACATGTCCCAGGGGACCGAGTGCCTCACCGACCGGCGCGGCACATACGGCCGCCCGTTGACCGGGGCCTCGACGAGGTCGGCCGGCGCGGCCTCCCACGGGCTCGGCGGCGGCCCCAGGGCCGCCCTCTCGACGCGCCCGAGGGCCTGCTGGGGAACCTGGTAGGCGCCTTGGCGAGTCTTGCGGCTCTCGCGCCCGGCCCACGCGGGGAGCGCCCCCTGCACGTCGCCTGTGGCCCCGAGCTCGCGCGCGCTGAGGAGCGAGCCCCTCACGGACCTCACGCCGCTCCCCACGGCGCCCTTGCTCCCCGGGCCCGCCTTGCGGCACACCCAGGGCGTGATGCCCCGCCCCTCGAGGGACGCCTTGAGCGTCGCGGTCCCGAAGGCCTCGCCGCAGGCCTCCTCGGAGACGAGCGCGCCGTCCTGGCCGATCGCGTAGGCGCGCACGCGCCCTCCGCGCTTGCGGCCGAGGCGGCGGAGCGCCCGGCACGACCCCTCGGGGTTGAGCCTGTGGTCCCGCGCGCACGCGCCGAGCAGGCGCGAGTGCCACGGCGGCACGCACATGAGGTGCGCGACGAGGCCGCCCCCGCAGTCCTGCTGCCCGAAGTCCACCTGGGCCATCCTGCCGGGCTCGGGGACGTCGGCGACGTCGTGGCGCCTGCGCGCGTCGGGCCCCTCCCCGACCCCGCCCCCCTCGCGAAGCCTGCGGGTGTAGTTGCGCAGCGTCTGCTCGTTGCCGGGAGGGGCGCCCATCTCGCCGGTCTCCGCGAGGCGCTCCGCGGGCACGTCGTGGACCGGGCCCATGTGGCGGCCCGGGTTCCCCCCAGTATCTCGACGATCGCCGATGCGGGCGGCTCGACGTCGAGCGCGGCCTGCCTCCTGACCCTTGCGTGGCCGTCCTCCGGGACGCAGCCCATGTCGTGGTACTCGCGAGCCGTCTTGGGCGTCGGCACCCTGTCGTGGCGCGCCCTGAGGGTGTCGTAGGCTTCGCGCGCCGTGTGCCCCGCGAGCCCCAGCTCCTGCATCTCCTCGATCATCCTGTCCCGTGTCACCTTGTCGCTCCTGGCGATCGGTCTTTGGTCGGACACGACCGCCAGGATGCGCCGATGATGCCTCCTCCCGCCAATCCGCTTGGAAAATCTCGTCACCGGGACGTGGGAGGGAGTGCGTACCGCAACGCGGGAAATAGTGATTACCGGGCCCTGGGAAATACTGCCTACCGACGATGGGAAGGACTCCTTACCTTATCCTCGGTAAGAAACGTTACCCTCTACAGGAGGCTCACGATGTCGTAGCGGATGCTGGTGAGGCCCTCCACATCGGCCTCGGCGAGGTATGCCGCCGCGATGCGCTCGAAGCGCTCCTGGTCGGGCTCCTCGCGGGGCATGTCGAAGCCGCCGCACTTGGTCGTGGTGTCCACGAAGACGAGCTCACCTTCGTCCATGGCGATGAAGCCGATGCTGTCCGAGCCGTGCGCCCAGCTCTCCTCTAGGACCTCGCCAGGCACGAGCACCTGTTGGAAGGGTCTCTTGCGAACCTTTCCCATGCACTTCTCCACATGAACAGGAGCTTCGGGCAAGAGCTGGGCGACGAGGGCGAGGTTCACGTTCTTTTCGACGACTCGATCATCTCCGACACTGCCGCCGAAAAGGCGCAGGACATGGCCGAGGTCGGAGTCACCATGCACGCCTGGGAGTATCGCATGAAGTGGTACGGCGAAGACGAGAAGACGACCAAGGCGCGGGCGGACGGGTTGAGAAAACAGGCGGGCACCGTTGCCGACTCTTATTAACAGCTCCGAAACCGCATGAGTTCAAAAGCTTGGTGATTGGATTATCTACCTGCTC
>ERZ773099.1896-NODE-1896-length-14966-cov-2.558179_pt1 | contig 14966 bp, 13 predicted proteins | sample MGYA00511120_ERZ773099 | MGnify/ENA primary metagenome ERZ773099 (study PRJEB29015, sample SAMEA2738012) | human oral metagenome | biome: human oral; feature: human-associated habitat; material: dental | place: China | collected 2104 ... | reverse complement strand
TATTTATATTATATACCTAACATTTTTAAAAATCAATACTTTTGTAAACCTTCACCATCAGCAGGGAGGTCTCGATAATTTGTACAAGTGCCGTTTTCTGTCCAGCAGTTACGTGTGATACGGAAATTTTTAGTGAACTCACCATCTTTACTGTTTAAAGCGTGTCTAGGATACGGGAAGTTAGTATCAACTAATTCTAGTCTAGACTCGACCCGGCGATAAAAATCTGAAGCTCGACCGGTAGCGTCTACGACTGCCTGGATACCACCAAAGTCGGCGCCGTCACAATTCTTACCGTTTGCTTCTTCGCAAAGTTTGATCTTGAACTCAGTAGAAGGGGTAATATAAGGAGAAGAAACTCGGATGAAGGTGGCACCCTGAGAACGCTCATTACCAATAAATGGTCTAGGCAATTGTATGACAGATGAACACATGTATTCGTCTCGGTTCGGATCACAGGCGACTTTAACTGGAGTATTAATAGCTTTGTCGTTTGAATAAGCAAAGGAATTGCCATTTTGATCCACTGCTTCATCTGCAGTGATATTTGTACCTTGCGAAACCGGCTTTAGGAAGAGGAAACCACGATTTGTAGAACCACCATTATTGTTTCCAGGTTCGTCTTTATTAGTATAGAAATAACCAAGGGAGAAATAATCACGCTTATTAATAGCATCAGTTTGAATAACATCAGTTTGGAAAAGCTCTAATTTTAAAGTGGGAGGACTGAAAGGGTTTGCGGGATCGTGCTCAGCAAGAGTAGTAGTATCGCTATCTTGATAGTGAACGCCTTGATTTTTGCGATTGACGGAATGCCATTCAATTACCATGGATTTAATTTTATCGATATTGTCAACACGAAGTGGGACAACCTTAGAGCTATTTTCACGGTCTAGAGTGGAAGAATAATCGTGGATATCTTTTTTGATTTTTATACAGGTATATGCCTGGTCGAGAGTTTTGGCGAGTTCGGTATTTTTGCCACCAGTATTATTACTCATATCTGTGACGGTATCCATGATAACAGCACCAGAAGATTTCTGAACGATACGCCTGAGCGTGGCGCTGACTACATCGCAACTCTCTTCTTTCATAAGCTGCTCCATATCTTTAATGGTTTCTTCGCAATCATCACGATCTTTAGTCTTTGACAAATTAGCGGTAAAGCCACGGTTTAGACAGTCGTGATATTTCATCAAAGCAACCTTAGCATCTTCAGTACCAGCGAGAGCAGAGTCGTAAGCGGATTGGGAAAGCTCATTACTGGTAGCTTGGGAAGATTCGGAAAGAATAATGCAGATAAAACTGATAGTAATAACGCTGAGTAATAATGTTGTAAAAACTACAACATATATAGAAGCGGCACCTTGATAAAATTTTGATTTATTCTTTTTCATATATATTCCTTTCCTGCTGTTCATCGCTCTGCATCTTACCCAGCGCACGAGCAGCGAAATTAAATTTATTAAGCGAACAGTAAGCGAAGTCACTAATGAAGCCATCTGCTGGTTCTTTACAGTATTCACCAAGACCGGTCAAGTCGATCCGCCCCATGGTAGTGGCCAAGACAAAAGTGCCAGAATAAAGCGCCTGTCTAGTAGTACTATGAATCGCAGGCTGAAAAATACGCATATCATAAATCGCAACATTTTGAGTGGATTTACCAATTAACTCAACGGCGTTATCAATATGAGTTTGCGCTTCAGTTTTGAAATTTTCACCGTCGTAGGATAGGTTAGTTTTATTGGTGCCGAGCAAACTGTATTTGGGATGAGTAGGATCAGAAGCGGACTTGTTCGTAGGGATACGATAGTCATAACCGTCATTAACATGGCTGGCACAGATATTACGCTTAATATCAAAGACTTTGAGGAGTTTGATGTCTTTAGGGTTGCCAGAAAGGTCATTATAACCGTCTAAGGTAGCTTTATTGATATTTTCTACTACAAACTCTGGATTATAAAAATAGCCACTATTCCAGATAAAACTATATCTACCAGTACAAAGCGCACCGTAAACTGGGACATTCATGATTTGGTTAGTTGTTTTATCTCTGACGTTAGAATATTTTTGATAAAAAGTGTATTTGTAGGCCTGGTCGTTATTACACTTCTCAATATTGGCACCACCGGTTTGAATTTTATCTCGACAGACTAAATTTGCTGGGCGAGAAGGAGATGCGGCAATAGCGTCTGAAATTTCTCTGACGATATGGCGACCGACGGAGTTAACGTTTTTAATAGTAATACCCTTTTGATAGGTGACGGTTAAATAGCTAATCAAGAATGCGATGGAAATTAGCAGAGTGGAAAAAAATGACATAGCCAGAAGAAATTCAATGATAGTAAAACCATTTTTAGTCTTGGTGAGTTTCTGAGGCCTATTTAGCATCTTTGCCTTTCTCAGCATAGCGGGGATTATAAAGACGCAAAACTGTGCCAATCGTACTTGGTGTAGCGTTGCCGTTTGAGTGCCAGCAGGCCCTGATGTGAAAATCGAAGAACTGAGGTTCGCTGCTACCAGCGTCCTGTGGAACACCCTGCACCCAGAGACCTTCTACTTTGGTGATTTTGTCAAATGGGACTGGCATGTCGGCGGTGTCACTGTTGGAATTATTCTCGATAATTTTTTGATCAGAATTATTCTTGTCGCCAGGAGTAGGTAACTCAGACTGCGAATAAATCAAACGAGGATAGAGCGGTGCGACTGAAAAGAACGATTCTGGCTGGTTTTTTAAAAAGATGATGCGATTTTTTAGATCATCTATTTTTTTGCGCTGAGAAGTCGTGCTTAAAATTCTAGTATTGACGACAAAAACATTTGCTTTACTGCGGGCCTGTTCCATAGCGGTTTGACAGTCTTCGTAATTTAGCGGCAAGGCTGGATCTCCGCCGTTTGCTTCTAAATTTTCCCAAAGTTTAGAATATTCCTGAGCACCGATCTCTAAATCTCGGTCTGCGACGAATGAGTTATGAATAAAACGCAATGCTTCAGCCTGAGCATCAATCTCATTACGCACCATAGTGATCTCAAGCGCGGTCTGAGCTCGTCTCAAACCGTGATTCATGAGAGACATAGATATAATAGAAACGATGGAAAAAATAGAAATAGCCAACATGACCTCTATCATGGTGTCACCCTTTTTTATTTTTTCAGACATTTATTATCCTTACTTGATTCTGAAACGAGGTCGATGGCGGAAGGATTGCTAGTGCGATAATCAATGTGGAGGTCTCGGCTGTTTGCGCCAAGCAACATGCCATCACTAGAGCTAATACAAAAGTCTACGCCAGCTTCATCCTCTTTCAGATCGTTGTTTTTAAACAGGTCCGTCAAAGAGTAACTGTTAAGCGGCAGAAACAAAACCACCGCAGCCTACTTCCCTACCGTTAGCAAGATCTGAGCCTTTAATGATTTTATCAGTGTAGAAAGTCTGGAGTTGATTGCTCTCTGGAGAGCGGATGATAGCAAGTGAACCACGTAATGCTTTTTTATGGTTTTTAGGATCTTCGATAAAGCCGCCCCATTGCAAGCGATATTCTTCAAGATTAATCGGCCGGACAACGCAAGTGGAGACATCATTTGGTTTGGGGAAGGCGCCGATAATTTCAGGATTAATTGCTTTGGAGTCTTCGTAAATTTTAGTCTCGGTATTAAAGCCGGTCATGGCATCTTTAGTGTTTTTGGTTTTGTTTACATCTGGAGTGTAAATCTTGCCAACGATATCATAAACTCGAACAACATAGCCACTGAGCTGATAATTGTCCGCACTAGTTTCGTCAAAAGTGAGCAATTTACCATAATAAGCACAATCAGAACGACCGGGTAGACCCTTATATAAATCTGGTAATTGACCGGTTTTTACAGTGTTTGAATCTGAACTGCGAATAGCGGACTCGCTTTTAAAATTACAATTATCCTTACTATAGAGTGCTTCAGTGCGGGAGTTTTGCACATAAAGGGCGGAAGAGTAAGTGCGGCGAATAAACTCAGTAAAATCTTGTACAGAATCCTGAAACCTCTGCCTAGAGATACCGCTGCCGCCACCGACTAAGACCCCTGCCAAAACTAAGCCAGTCAAAGCAACAACCAAAATAACCTCTATCATAGTGAAGCCGCTAAGTTTGTGGGGCTTCTGTACTATGTCACTAGACCGATCGTCTGCTTTTTCCCTCATGTTTATATTATAACATAAATTAAAATGTAAAAATACAGAAATATTGTGTTAAAATTTTTTTATGAGAGATAAGCAGATTAAATACTTAAATTATACCCTGCGGCTAATTATAATGTCCACTGGGGTAGTTTTGTCACTGGCGCACTTTTTCCCAGGAGTTTATGCGCCAAAAATCTGGAGCTATTTAGCCACAATTATGCTGGTTTTTGTGCCAGATGTACTCAGACTAATAAATATCAAAATCGACCAAAAGTTAGAAATGGCTTACTATCTATTTTTGATACCCGCTATGATAATAGGGATAGATCTGGATATGTACAAAATAATTCCACCGATGGATAAAATAGTACACACCGGCAGCGGTGTATTTACTGCATTTGTGGCAAGGAGTTTTTTAAAACAAACGACAAACACAGAGAAGCCATGGTTTAAATTTTTGTTTGTGATGGGATTTGTAGCACTGTGCGCAGTGCTGTGGGAATGTTTTGAGTTTAGTTACGACCAACTTTTTCACGGCAGGATGCAGCAATTAATTTCAAACGGGGTGGCAGACACGATGTGGGATATGATAGTGGCACTAATGGGCGGGTTTATCACAATGATGTTACTATTTTTTAGCAGAGATCTAGAAATCGACTAAAAAGAACTAATGTGCGATAATTTATACGTGTTATCTAAGACTTAGCTGGATTTGATCTGCAATATTTTGCCAATCTAGAAGAGAAAGATCAGATGCACGGGCGTTTGACTGAAGGTTTAGTGCGGCAAAAATCTGCGAAACCTGCGACTGAGAAAAATAATTTGACAAATTATTGATTAGTTTTTTGCGAGGTGAAGAAAAACCGAGTGAGGCAATTTTGATCGCATAATCTGAAATAGCTGGAGAGAAGCGGGGGATGAGCGACACTACGGCGCTATCAACCTTTGGTGGTGGAGTGAAAAATTTGGCAGATACGGTGAACTCATACTTGACATCTGCAAGATTCTGTGTTATAATGGATAGAAGGGTATGCTGACCCGTTTTAGCGGTAATACGCTCTGCAACTTCTTTTTGCATGAGTAATACAATCTTTAGTGGCTTGGATTTAAGATTTGAAAGCTTGGAAATAATGGGCGAGGTGATGTAATAAGGGATATTAGCGGCAACGACAAAGGGCTGATTTATTTCCTGATCTAGGTCAAAATCAAGAAAATTAAGGTTTTTGACGGTTAGATTTTTACCGGGGAAAGAGTTTGGTAGATTTTTGGCTAAATTATCATCCAGCTCGACGGCAAGAACTTGGTTAAATTGACGAAAGAGTGCAGAGGTGAGAGTGCCAAGGCCAGGACCGATTTCAAGACATAGAAGAGAGGATTTTTGAGGTGAGATTTGACCAGGGGCAGAGTTCTCATCTAGATCTGGGCGAGCAAGTAATGCGATTTGATCTAAAATTTGGCGGTCTTTCAGCCAGTGTTGACCAAGAAATTTGCGGTTTTTCATAGATTAATACCAAGTACTGCGCTTATTAATACCATTACAAGTACCAATACAGTGCCAAAATTCTAGGGCCTGGCGCCAACCACCATAACGCTTAGTGACATAGCCGATCATCCAGCGAATCTGGGTGACGGGGTTAGTTTCCCAGTCAGCGCCGGCGGATGCCATCTTATTACCGGGGAGTGCCTGCGGAATGCCATAAGCACCAGAGTAAACATTGCGAGAGTAGGGGTTACAGCGACTTTCTTTGTTAATAAGATCCAGGGCATAAGGTAAGTCTGCCTCTGAAACACCGGCAGCACGAGCATAGTCAACACAGGCACCACTAGTGACGGCAGCTTTTTTATTGATTTCCGGAGTGTCAACCTTGGTGCCGACAGCGACGATACGAGGCTTGGGAGCGACGATGACCTTTTCTTCCATTAGTTCCCGGGAGACTTCTTTTTGATCGACATTTTTCACACGATATTTGACCACTTTACGGCCATCTTCGCCGATCTGGAGCAGCTTGGTTTCACCTCTTTTTAGAGTATTATCTTCTTGCTTCTCTTCTGGGGCGGGCAAAGAAAGTTCCGCCGTAATAACAGATCCACCACTACGTTTAATTTCATAAGAGGAAGAAACGCCGGAAAGGAGATGGTCAGTATCATGCTTATAATCGACAGTGTCTCCATCAAAAATAGTAAAACCAGCAGCTTTGACGATATTTTCTTCATCAAAGCTGGCAGTTTCGATGATACGGTGGTCTTTTTGATCAGAAACTAAGACTGGACGAGAACGGTAAATATTAATATTAAAATGGTCAGAATCAATAGGAGCATGGACGTCTGGCTCGACAATATCAAGCTCTGAAACGGAGATTTTAGTACGAGATAAGAGGTCTCCGACAGTGGTAGCAGTGGTTTTTAGACGGAGGGTCTTATTTTTATCATAAATAGTGACAAAATGAGGGTCGCCATTATTAATATTTGCCTGGTCAGAAGAAGTGGAATTAGCGCTGGCATGATTTGAGATATCAGGATAAATCCTCTGAAAAAAGGTAAAAGTTAAAATAGATATCGTAAATATGAAGATACCTAAGAAGTTGAAATCAAAGCTTCTGTGACGAAGTTTCATTACTTTAATATAACACACTTTAGTGATTAATCATAGATCGGCAGATCATCCGGGGGAAAATCGTCAAAAAACTCCGAAAAATCGTCAGTACTAGAATTAACAGACTCGTCTTCAATAAAATTAGTATCTTCGGTGTTTTTATCAAGAAGTTTTTGACTGCCATGAGATGGAATGTAACCGATTTCAAGTAGAAAACGAGAAGGATCCTTGTAAGTGCGACCACCAAAAGAAAAGCGAGAACAAGCATAGCTTAGGGTAAGCTTTTGCATAGCTCTGGTCATACCAACATATGCTAGACGGCGCTCCTCCTCGATATTTCCCTCGAGTTCAGCCTGAGTAGAAGGAAAAAGCCCTTCTTCACAGCCAACCAAAAAGACTACTGGAAATTCTAGCCCCTTAGAAGCGTGCAAGGTGGTCAAAGTGACGACATTATTCGTACTAGAACTATCGTCTGAGCTAGACATCAGGGCGGCATCAGCAAGAAAATCAGTTAGAGTTTGATATTCGGAAGCGTTGCCAATCAAAACTTCTAGGTTCTTCATGCGTTCTTCTTCAGTAAGTGGGTCACTGGAAAACAGTTTGGCAAAATCAAAATGTTTAACAACGTCACTAATAATTTCGGCGGGAGGAGTGGAGTTGTTAATTTTTAAGACAAAATCGGCTAAACTTGCCAGACTTTTAGCGGCCTTACCGGAGAGGTTAGCAGAAACAGCTGGATTTAAAAATGAGTAATAAGTAGTAGGATTAGTCGGGACAGAACCTGGTTCTAATTCTGTAAAATTCTCTAGATGGTCTAAAATGAAAAAGATTTTTTCCAGACTGGCCTCGCCGATGCCGCTAATGACATTTTTGATTACTCTTTCTAGACTAACTCGGTCGATAGGGTTTATGATTAATTTAAGAATAGACAAAACATCTTTGATCTCCTTGCGGTCGTAAAAACGCATGCCGCCAACGATTTTGTACGGAATATGGGCGGAAATAAAGGCTTTTTCAAAGGGGTAAGACTGAGCGTTGGTGCGATATAAAATGGCGATGTCGGAAAAGTTTGGAAAATGGGTGGTGGGGGTATTTAAAAGACTTTTTGGATCGCCCTCAGGCGTGGTTTGAGAGGTTTTGGCACCAGAAGCAGAGCTTTCTATTGACATTTCTGAATAAGTATGGTATAATGGAGAAATGTATTCGAAAATCTTGCGGGCAACAAAGTTTGCTTCGTCGGCCTCGTCATGAGCTCGATAAACTTCAAGAGGAGAGCCATCCGGGGAGTTAGTAAAGAGGGTCTTTTCCATGCGGGTGGTGTTTTGATCAATAATACGCTGGGCAAAATGCAAAATATTACCAGTAGAACGGTAATTTTGCTCGAGCTTGACGACTTTTGCCCCCTTAAAATCTGCTTCAAAATTTAAAATGTTTGTAAAATCTGCGCCACGCCAAGAATAAATCGACTGCCAGTCGTCACCGACCACACAAATATTGTGTGATTTTTCCGAAAGCATTTTGACGATATTATACTGAGTATGGTTAGTATCCTGATACTCATCTACCAGAACATGCTTGATTTTATCCTGCCAACGCTGCAAAACAGTAGTGTTTTCACGAAAAAGCTTTTCGACGATGAGCAGTAAATCATCAAAATCGACGGCGCTAGAGGCAGTTTTGGCAGCCTCATAAGCTCCATAAAGCTTGGCGATCTGTTTTTGCTGAGGATAATAAGCCGTAGCGGCGTATTCTAGGGGAGTATTTCCTTCATTTTTACTCTTACTAATGGCGCCTAGCACCATTTTAGGCTTTAGAGATTTGGGATCATAGTCAAGCTGCTTGATGAGACGTTTGATGAGTGACTGTTGATCGTCGGTATCATAAATCACGAAATTTTTATCTAGGCCAGCAGCTTCATACTCGATACGCAAAATACGCACACAAATACCGTGAAAGGTACCAAGATATGGAAAAAAGGTTTGACTGCCGACTAATTTGATGACTCGCTCTTTCATTTCTTTGGCAGCTTTGTTGGTAAAGGTAACAGCTAAGATTTGAGCAGGATTTATGCCATTTTTTAATAAATTAGCGATGCGGTAAGTGAGAGTTTTAGTCTTGCCAGAACCAGCGCCGGCTAAAATCAGCAGTGGACCTTCTAAAGTTTGGACGGCTTCAGCCTGACGAGGATTTAAACCACGCAATAAGTCTATTTGAGAATGAGGTAATTCTGACATGACTTAGTTAAATCCCTGCCAAAAGTGAAATATCTGCACCAAGCTTGGAAAGGCGCTTAGCGAAATCTTGATAACCACGATTAATCGAATAAATATTGCGTAAAATAGAAACGCCAGGTGCCGCCAACATGGCGATCAATACCACGACGGAAGGGCGCAAGGCTGGAGGTGCGACGAGTTCAGCTGGTCGCCAATTAGTGACACCCTCGATATAGACTCGGTGAGCGTCAAGTAGTTCAACTTTAGCGTTTAATTTACTAAGCTCTGCAGTATAAATGGCACGATTTTCAAAAACCCAGTCATGAATCAGCGTTCGACCTTCTGCACAAGCGGCAATAACAGAAAAAAATGGCAAATTATCTATATTTAATCCGGGAAATGGCATGGGATGGATTTTGTCTTGAGGTGCAATTAACTGTGATTTTTTAACAGTGAGATCTACTAACCCGGTATGACCGTTGTGAGCAAGATATTTTTTGGAAACGTCGATTTTTGCTTCCATGGTTTTGAGAATTTCAAGCTCAATTTGGAGAAACTCGATCGGGACACGACGAATAGTGATTTCGGAATTAGTAGCAAGTGCAACAGCGATAAACGACATAGCTTCAATAGGGTCTTCAGACGGATGATACTCGACATTTTGGCTGATTTCACTTAAGCCTTCTACTACTAGAGTGGTGGAACCGATACCGGAGATTTTGACACCGAGTTTTTGCAGGAAAAAACAGACATCCTGCACCATGTAATTAGCAGAAGCACCAATAATAGTAGTCTTGCCAGGAAAAAGAGCAGCAGCCATCAAAACATTTTCTGTAACGGTATCACCACGCTCGATCAGGACGATTTGTTTATCTTTTTTGCTAATATTTTTAACTTCAGCACTATAAAAACCGCTCTTTTTAGCAGCATCAACCTCTAACCCAAAGGAAGAAAGCGCCCGTAAATGTGGCTGGACTGTGCGAGTACCAAGCGAACAACCGCCAGCATAAGGTAATTCAAAAGATTTAGCACGATGTAAGAGTGGGCCCATCAACATCAAAATAGTGCGAGTGCGACGGGCAGCTTCAATATCCATTTTTGTTAAATTTAATTCATCTGGTGATATAATTTCAAGATCTTTATCGTTGTTTACCCAGCGAAATTTCACACCAATAGAAGAAAGTACCTCAATGGTACGAAAGACCTCCTCTATGCGAGCAATACCTTTAATAGTGGTTTTTCCCTTATTTAATAAGCTGGCACAAAGTAAAGCAACAGAAGCATTTTTACTAATATTAACAGTGATGCGACCGGAAAGTTCTTTACCGCCGTGGATACGAAAACCCTGAGAAGAATGGTCATTTATAGAGAGAATTTGATGACTAAGCGCCTTAGAAAGCTTGCTAACTAATTCAAAAGAAATATTCTGATGGCCTTTTTCTATGCGAGCAATAGCCGGCTGACTGGTACCGACTTTTTCGGCTAATTCCCCTTGGGTTAAACCTTTTTCAGTGCGCAAACTGGCAATCATGGCACCAATTTCAGTCTGATATGATGGCACTGTTTTCATTTAGCCTCCTTTTTTATTAAAAATAATTATATCACAGGATGTATAAAAATGAAAGGATCTGGCTAAAGAAGTAGTGCTTTTAATATAAATTATGAGACAATTTGAGTTGGTTTATTTACCGCAAACGATATTATTGGCATGGATCCAGCCATCTAGGCTGCCGCCGTCTAAAAATTGACCATTATTTGGAGCAACCCGCATGATACCACCTTTTTGAATGTAAGAATTAATCGGGTCAGTAATCATGTACTCTTGTTCGTCTGGAGCAAAGTTATGAGTATCTACATAATCAACAATCTCAGTGATAAGGGCTGGACTTAGAATATATTTACTAACATTAATGAGGTGACTGGGAGCTTCGGAAGGCTTGGGTTTTTCAATTATATTTGACATAATGTGGTTTTTATGTTCTATTACACCATATTTCTCAACTTCGCTTTGATCGATCTCAATGCCGAGAATAGCGGAGTCTGATGTATTTTCGAGAGATGCAGTGAGTGACTGAGTGGCGGACTCACCACCCGGGTTCCAGATAAAGTCATCACCCATGAAGAGCAAAATTTGCTCATTTAGGCTAAATTGTTTAGCAACAAGGGCAACCGGAACAGCGGTACCGTATTTATCAGAAGAATCTTGTTTGATGTAGTGAATTTTGACATCATCCGGCAAAGTTTTAGCCTCAGCAAGACGATCTAGCTTGTTACGTGAGATGAGATAATCGTTTAGGGCTTGATTTTCAGAATAAAATTCTCTGACCTGGCACGGCTCAACATTACTAATCACCATGAAAATTTCTTTGACGCCGTATTTGATCAATTCTTGCACAGAATAATCGACTAGCGGACGGTTACCAACTGGCAACATGGATTTTTCTATGATTTTTGTGATGGGCAGCCGACGGGTACCCCAACCAGCGACGGGGATAATGGCCTTATTGATGCTATTTTTGATCATTGGTAGATTCCTTTGTTTTAGGAGTAACGGAAAAATGATAAAGTGCAAAAAACTGTTTAACAGCAAAAGCGCCAAGAAAGACTATGCCGCCAGTGACAAAGATAAGAAAGACAGAACGTAAAAGCGGAAAAACGCTACAGACCAAATAAGCAACCACCGACGAAGGGATCAGAATGACGGCGGAAAGCATAATGGTTTTGATAGATTTTGATTTGGAGATTTTTAGTTCAGAAAAGATCTCGCCGCTATGCATGAGGCGCAAAAATCCGACCAGGGACAAGGCAGTGGCGGTAAGAATACCAGAGCCAATGTTGGAAGAAGTAATAACGCCGATAGCGATGCCAAAAATAATAAAAATAACAGAGGAAATGTAAGCTAATGTTGGCAAATCTGGTTTTTTGTTTGAAAAGAAATTCTTGATCTTAACAAGCTTCTGGCGGACAAACTCGATAGAGACAAAAAAGATGATACTGAGAAATAATAACAGGGTGAAAACCTGAACAGAGAAAGCTCGAGAAACCAGTGAGAGCGGGACTAAATCAAGTAGGGCAGTATAGCACAAAATTAGAGCGGTAAGAGCCAGAACATTTTTTTTGATTTTTTTAGAAATGAACGGCTCGTAAATATGCATGAGGGCGCCAAATACAGAAATCAAAACGGCAGAAAGGCTAATAAATAGGAGGACGATAAAATTTGTCATAGTTATATATTAACACAATTTTAGTAAAACAGAGAGAAAATAACAGAAAGCAAGTGGAGCGAGATATGATTGTTAAATGTTTTCGTTGCGGATGGTTTCGATGATGTTCTGTTTGTTGGCGGAACGGATGGAGTACTGCATAATGATATAGACTACGAGGAAGATGAAGGCGATACTGATGAGAATGGCAACAAATGGCGGATAATAAGGGATGGGCTCTTTAGAACTGATAAGAGAGTGTAGAGTTAAAGTGATCGCAACGCCAATAATAATGCCGACTGAAAGAGATTTTAGTCCATAAAAGAGGCTTTCTAGGGCGACGATACGGTTTAATTCTTTTTTGGTGACACCAACAGAACGAAGGGCGGCAAATTCACGACGGCGGAGAAGCATGCTAGTGTGAATGGTGTTGAAAACATTAGTAAGGCCAATTAAAGTAATGACAGTGATGAAGCCGTAGCCGAAAATTTGAACAATTAACATCATGTTATACATGACACGAATAGCTTCACCCATTTGATAGTAGTTTCTTTTGTCGATTTTTTGTTGAGTAAGGAATTCGGCAGTGGATTTTTCGGCCTCTTTGACATTTTTAGCACTAGCAAAGACGAAAACTGATTGGGAGCTTTTAAGGGATTGATAGTCTGGGTTGCTGGCATGGGTGATGATTTTTAAATATCCACCTTGGGTAGAAACGTTTTTATTAAAGCCAAGTGGCATTTCCTTAATTTTGGCGATATTTGCAGTGAAATTTTCAGTGTTTTTGGTGCCGTCGGCATTTATGTAATTAACGTTTCTGAAGTTAATTTTATCAGAAGCAAAGGGTGTAGTAACGATTGAAGTTTTTTTGTCTGAAATTGTAATAAAATCAGGAACAATTACCTTTGTGGAACTACTCAGATGATTCTTCTTTAGAATATATTCAAAACTTTCATCATCAAGAAAGCTTAGCATGGCGGGGATAGAATCTTTAGTTTTGCCATCTTCTCCATCTTGACGATGGGCGATAAAACCGTGTTGCCTGAAGAAAGTTTGGGCGTCTTTACTAAAATCTTCGATGGGGATTTTGACAACTTCGTTAGCAGTGAGAATGGTGGTGTCTGGATTTTTGATAATGTTTTTTGAAATTTGACGAGCGACCGAGACATAATTGGAAAAGTCCTGATCTGTACGACCATTAAGGGCAAGACCATAATTATAATTGACATTTCTAAGAGTGTTACCAGCGATAACGAAAATGCTGGAGACAATATAATTGATTGAAATGAAGGAAACCACGCTAATAATCAAAGAAATAATAGTGGTGCGATATTTTTTGCGATTGCGTTTGAGGTTTTTGTATGAAATAACCCCGCCGATGCCAAAAATTTTACTGATAAATTTAGGAGTTTTGAGGCTTTTATTTTTGATTTTAATGTCTTCTGAACTACGAATAGCTTCGATGGCGGAGATTTTTTTAGCACGACGAGCGATAAAGAAGATTGAAAGATAAATAGTGATAATACCGGTCAAAACTGCAACAATAACGCCAATGAAAGAAATTTTCACAACCAATTTACTATCAGCAGAAATGAAATCTTGCATGAGTAAGTTGACAATATTGATCAAAATATAATTAGCAAGAATACCGAGACCGACGCCCAATATGATGCCGACAGACCCAAGAATATAGCCTTCGAGCATGATAAGACTCTTGATCTGTTTGGTGGTGGCACCGAGGCTTTTGAGGATGCCAAATTCTTTGATGCGCTCAGTGGCGGAAATAGAAAAAGAGTTTTTAATAACAAAAATGGAAGTGAGCATAATAATAGCAACCACAAAAGCAGCAATAATGAGTAGAACCACCATGGTGCCGTCGGCAAGGTTGACTCCTTCGACATTTAAGAGATGGGAATTTACAGTCCGCAGGCCTCCTTCTGTCTTGGCGCTTTCACTACTGATGCTGCCATAAAATTCACGTTTATGTGCATCTGCAGTGGTAGGCTTTTTTAAGGCATAATAAAGACTGGTGTTTGCAACTTCGGATTTTTGGTTTGGCGTTGGAGTGGTGATGATAGATAAGACGTCGCCATAAGGTGAGCCAAAAATATAGCTACGAGTTTCATAAAAACCAACAATTTTATATTCTTTATCATTTAGAGATGAAACTTTTATGGTTGCGCCGATTTTGTACTTTTCGCTATCTATGTCATGAAAATTAACACTGATGATGGCTTCGTTTTGGTTTTTTGGGGCTTCACCAGAGGTTATTTTGATGCCGGCGGTTTTTAGCTGGCTTGAATTAATAGTATAAACTGTTTTTAAGATTGCAGAAGATTGAGTGGGAGTGACGGATGATGGGTCTTTAAACTCCTTGATGTCTGGAGTGAGACGTTTGACAATGAAATGATGGTCAATGTTCCTATCTTGGATAATTTTATCAAAAAGTGAAACACGGTTGGTGGAAAAATGGTAATCCCCTTCTGTGTTAGCAATACTTAAGCGGGAAGTTTCTTTGACGCTGGTAAACATGGTGGTGACACAGGTAATAAGAGCGACAGAGAGGATGATGCCGATGGTAGTGACGATATTGCGTTTTTTGTTGAGTTTGAGGTTTTTGAGGTTTAATTTTGCTAAAATGCCCATTATTTTACTCTTTCGTCTTTGAGAATTTTACCGTCTGCGATGGTAATGATGCGGTCAGTGAGTTTGGCAAGCTCGGGGTTGTGAGTGATCATGATAATAGTTTGACCAAATTCTTTGTTATAAGATTTAAGGAGCTGCATGATTTCGTCGGAATT
>ERZ773099.1895-NODE-1895-length-14980-cov-5.768844_pt1 | contig 14980 bp, 22 predicted proteins | sample MGYA00511120_ERZ773099 | MGnify/ENA primary metagenome ERZ773099 (study PRJEB29015, sample SAMEA2738012) | human oral metagenome | biome: human oral; feature: human-associated habitat; material: dental | place: China | collected 2104 ... | reverse complement strand
CGATTAGTAGCTTAACGTTAATAGTAAATAAACACTTAAAGATTAAAAAAAAGACGATATTTCTATCACCTTATAATTACTTTTTAATCTATAACTTCAAACTCTATTTCATCATAAATATCTATATCATCATAATCTTCAGTTTTAACATCACTATCAAAGTCTCCTTCAAAAAACCATTTATAGGCTCTTGAAGCTATAGTCTTAGTTTCAGCATAATCTAATCCACCACTAACTGTCGCTCCAACTACCGGAATCAATTTTCCTAAATTAATAATTCCTTTGCTTCCAAATTTTGTTAATAATCTGAAACCCACTTTTTTATTAATAGCAATTAATACTTTTCCAGGTACTTTTTGAACTAATTTTGTTGCAACTTTTTCTCCTACTGCTATACCTGCTTTTTTCAAGAATTTATTAATAGATAATCCAGCTAGACATGAATAAATATAAGTTTGTATTTGGTCGCTTTGCAAGTCATAACCTGCCATATATGCCGTACAAGCTATCATTCTAATTTGTACATAAAGAACATTAACAAGATTTGCTGGCAAAGTAAATGATATTGTTACAATTCCGCCAAATCCTGTAACTACTCCGGATGTTGTGCATTTTATTATTTGTTTGTCCATCATATCTTTACAAGCCTCTTCCTTTGAAGCATGCTTGCTTAAATAATCATTAGCGAACTCCTCTATTGATGGACTTACTAACGGAACTCCCCCTAATACTTTTGCATATGTATCATCTAATAATTTCGTCATATCATCTACTGAAATAAAACTTTTTTTCTCCATAAATACTATCCCCTAAATATAATTTTTATATTATTAATTATATCATTAAAAAGTTTTTTATTCTATATTTAGATGTATCTTCGATACATTCACTTATGCTTGTAAACAAGCATAAGTATGAGATCTTTCGACTACACTACGTTTCGCTCAAGATGACGTACAAGGAAAAATCTTCGATTAAGGGCTTAACGTTAAAAGTAAATAAACTTCAAATATTATTAAAAAATGAATTTAAAAATTGCATAAAAAATAATATAATTCACGTGACGATATTAAGCAAAACAATGCCCCTAACACGTCATCTCGACCGGAGTTGAGCAAAGCGAAACGAAGTGAATCTAGCCCTAACTTTGTTTACTAGTAAACAAAAGTAGGTCTGACGGGGTAATTGTATCTTTAGATACAATTACTCTGGAAATCTCATATTTTGTTATAGAAAAAGATGATATTTCTATCGCCTTGTAATTACTTTTTAATAAATAAAATTCAAACTATATACAGCAAAAAACAGTAAATCTTACGACTTACTGTTTAAAAGAATTCTTTAAATTCTTCTTTAAATTCTAATATTTCATCTTCAGGAAGATGATGTATATAGTCATTAATGTCATTTGAGTCAGTATAACCACTTAATATTTTATCAGGACAATCATAACCAAGTTTTCTTGCAACATGTACTGCAAATTCGTTAAATGCATTTCCAACAGCTGTTATAATATTTCCATCTTCAACTACTGATTGTGGTAAAAAATTATTTTCTTCAATAAAGGCAAATGATTCTCTCATTTCAACAAATAAAGAATCTGTATATTTTTTTCCTTTCAACAAACCTGCTTGTGCTAGGAATATTGGGCCGGAACAAATTGCACAAATTATAAAACTATCATCATTTACAAAACTTTCTAAAAATTCTTTGATTTTTTTATTTCGTATTGGTTGTCTTAAGTCGCTACATCCTGAAAGAATCAAACAATCATAATCATCTTTACAAAATTCAGAACAAGTTTTTACCGGATTTATCAAAATTCCTTCTTCACTCCTAACAGGGCTTAATTCTGTATATATTACATCGGTAAAAGTATCAAAATACCAACGAAATACATACATTAGATTTGCAACTTCTTGCAAACTAAAATCAGGATAAACCAATAATGCAATTCTTTTTTTCATTTCCTATACCTCCATTTTTTTCTTTTTACCTATACATAGCCAATTCTATGCTATCCATATATTGCCCTAATGACATATTGAATTTCTTATAGTCTGCCTCTTGGAACTCATCTGTTGCACAGACAACGGAAACTCTTACAGTTTGTAATTGATTAAAGAATGTTATCATTAATGGAACTTGAATAATCTTTGAAACTCCTCGAATTGTCATTGTTCTCGCTTCGTCTAATTGTAAAATTTCTTCTTTTGAATTGATATTCACTTTATTATTATCAACTAGAATTTCTACATTATCATAGTATTCATATACTAAACTAACTGCTTTACAAATATTCTCCCAGCCAACTTTATATGTCAAATTATATTCAGCTAAAAGCCAATCATTTTCTTTTTTTACGCCCAATAGTAACATAATCTCTTCTCCTCCAAATTTATTTAAACTTAAATAAGTCCTTCAGCATTGATACGAATTGCATAGAACTCCTGAAATGTATCCGGCTCATTTTCTATTGTATCTTTCATTTGAATCAACTTTCTTTTTCCAACTCGTCTATCTAAAATCGCAAAAATTCTTACTAGTAAATTTTCACTTTTTAGGCTTATTTCTATGCTTTGATTGCCAAATTCTGCAAAGGCTTTATAAAAACAACGTTGGTCAAATACTCCCAATTTTAAAGCTGTATCGTCCATAAATGCATTTTCTTTTTTCATTCTTTCTTCGTATTTTTCACCTTTAGGAAATAAATCGGCTTTAAACCAGTTATTCCAAAAACAACCTTTGATGATTTCTTTTCCGTCATATCTTATTGCTGCTCGTCCCTCATGGTCAGGACTTTTGCTATAAGTTGTAGCAAAATATTGAATATGCCCTTGAAGACTTTCAGCAAGATATTCTTTTTCAAGTTTTTTTCTTATACCGCTCCAACTAGCCAATATTATCTCCCCCTTTTAAATCAATTTTATTTAGCTATATTTTGACTATTTCCTAAAAATAGAAATCGGAATATAATTTACATAAATAGAAAGGCCAATGCAAATTAATACATTTTTAGAATCTCCAGGCATTGTCTCTAAAAACATTCTCCAACTGGTATTGGAAAAATAGGAATTATAAATTATAGCGGAATATATAAAATTAATAGAGCATAATGCAGTTATCAACAAACTTATCCTTTTAAAAACTATGAAATTTTCATCTTTATATTCCTTAATACGACCTATTAAAGCAAAAACAATTCCTCCAATTGCTATTATTAACCACATATCCGACTCCTAAAAATATTTTCTTATCATTTTATATTTTACATCATATTTATTGATATTTCAAATACAAAAAACAGTAAATTATATTAACTTACTGTTTAAATCATTTTTCTATTTCTTATCTCTAAAAAGTGGAATCGCATTTATTAAAATAGACATAAAAACGCAAAACCATAATATCCCACTAACTGTTGGAATAACGTCCATAAGTGCACTCCAATCTTCTTTAAGGACATAGCTTGAAGCTTCAGAATAAAATGCACATACAGTCAATGCTGTTAATGATAAACTTATAAACCCGAACCATTTTGAATTTTTATTATTAAATGAAAATACAATATTCAATATTGCAAAAATTATCGCTCCAATACCAATTATTAACCACATATTTGCCTCCTTAAATTCCACTTTTATTTGCTAATTTATATTTTACATCATATTTATTGATAATTCAAATATAAAAAAAACAGTAAATCATATTGACTTACTGTTAAACTACTGTATTTTAGCTTAAACAAAATCAAATTTATAAATCTCTACGCAAATAAATCATATCAACCAATTGGATACCGTCTTCATATATTGGGTGATTATAATTATCCGTAAAAAATTTTTTGACAATATGCGAGCGAGAAAATCCACATTTCAAATAAAAATCAATAGTTTTAGGACTATCTCCCGTGCCAACTTGTAATGTAGAAAATTGATTTTTATATTTAGTAACAACAAAATCAATTAGAATTTTTCCGTAACCCATTCTTTGAAAGTTAGGGTTTGTAGCAATATTTTTTATTTCAAGAACTCCATTTCCCTCATCAGTAACTACACATTCAGATTTAACACCATTATCCTCTAAAATAAACATTATTCCTCTATCAATATATTTGTCAATCATATCTTCTTGTTCATCAGCAAGAATCAGAAGCTCCATATACTGCTTTTTGTTTTTTCTAATTTCCAATATCTTCATAATTTTATCCTACAATTTCAACTTATTTAATCCTTTATATTCATCATCACATTATTATACATATTTTTCAAACCTAGACTGTTCAATTACCTTATCTCCAAGTAAAGTAATTGCTTTTTGTGGACATAGACTTATACATCTATAACACATTGTGCATTTGTTTTCAGGAACAGCTTTTTTCTCTTTTATGCGGATATTTTTCATCGGACAAACCCTACTACATAAACCACAACCATTACAATCATCGTTTATTTTTAATTTATCAGTATATCCCATAGTTTTACGATAAAACCATAATCTTTGACCAAAAAGTCCCTTCAAATGTGATATGAAAGATAGTCCTTCTCTTGGATATTTTCCATTTTTAATCTGTTCTGCAACTTCTTCTAATCGCTTATCTGCATTTTTTACTATTTGACTGTTTTCTTCAATAGATTTTTTCAAAAGCTTACTGTCGCAAACGGAGTCAGGCATTTTTATCTGTATGCCTCCCAGAATTTCTGCTCCATATTTTTTTAAAATTCTTGCAGTACATCCCGCTCCATCTCCACTGAAAAGTCCCATTGTATTTACACAAAAAACTTTTTTACCTTTCCAAAGAGAACTATTTTTCTTAATAAAATCTCGTACCATAAATGGAGCATTAGAAAATTGAGTTGGATATCCTAAAAAAATCACATCCTCTTCTTTTAATAAACCTATAATCTGTGGAAATTCTAAAGGAACACATTTTGACTTATCATCTATCAAATTTACAAGTTTTTCAACACAATGTTTCGTGTTTCCTGTTCCACTTAAATAAATGCCTATCATATATTCCTCCAATGAATTCTAATCTACCAATTTTACTTTTCTATATCATCTAAAAATTCTTCTACTTTTTCCAAATATGCTTTTGGCTGATCCCCGTGAATGTCGTGCATAGAATCAAATCCCTCAATTAAAGTACTACCTTTAATCAATTCTTTAACACGCTTTGCATCTTTTTCATCCATTGCAGAAATCAGAAGTCCCTCTTCATTATAATATGAAGGTGCTGTATTTTTTGGTGGTTTTACATGTAATATACAAGTTGGAACAGTAATTTCTTTTAACAATTCCTCTTGTTTTATTCCCTTAAAGAAACTGAAATCATAGAATGCATCTCCGAATCTTAAGTCATAATCACCTGTTTTATCTTGTAAATTAGCTGTTAATTGAAGTAAAGTATTTACTCCTAACTTTGGTGGATAATACCAAACAACCGGTATCTTAGTTTTATCCTTTTGAAATCTTTTCATTGCAGGTTTAGCCACAATTTTATCCCAATTATCTTTTCCACCCTCATTAAACAGTTTTCGCATCGGATCATTCTTTAGATAATGTTCAAAATAAGTAGTATTAGGTTTTTCAGTTAAATAATTGTGAATATTTTCGAAAGTTTTATAAGAAAATGTATTTTCAGCACGTCCTTTTTCCGTTGCAAAAAATGGTCCGTCTTCTAAAATAATCGCCTTTACATTTTGCGGGAATTTAGCTCCTATATAGGCAGTAATAAGTGCACCTGAAGAATGCCCTGAAATAATTGTTTTTTCTCCAATTTTTTCTTGAATAAATGATGCAATATCGGAACCTATGCTTTCAATATTATATAAATCAGGATTTTTACTTGACTTTCCATGTCCATAATAATCAAGTGCAAAGACATGATATTTTTTTACTAATTCAGGAAATACAGTACGATAATCCTTCCAATCTACCATTTGTCCATGCAATAATAGAATAGCCGGACCATTCTTTGGACCTTCAACATAATTTATTACATTTCCATTTTTTAAATTAAATTGTTTTTCTTCTAAGCCTAAACTTGAAGCCTTGTTCTTCCTGAACTTTTCACCTGAATAGTCATAATTTAGATTATAAATTGCATAGATTACAACAGAAACAACTACAACTAAAAGTAATATCACTATAAATTTTAATATCTTAATCTTCTTCACTTAAATCACCTTGAATATTAATCAAAACTTTTGTTGCCACATCTCCATTCATAATTGCCAATCCTCTTCTTTCATCTCCAAGAATTAGCAAATTATCTCCAGTTTCTATGGAAAAAATTTCTCTTGCCTCTTTTGGAATAACAATTTGTCCTTTAGTTCCTACCTTTGCAGTCCAAGCATGTAGTTTTCCATCTTTTTTACTTTTCATATCTACCTCCGTATAATAAGTATGTTTATTCATACTTATTATACTACATTGAAATTAAAAAAGCAAATCACAATAAAAAAACAGTAGATTTTAATTTCTACTGTTTAAATAAATTTATCTTCTTTAAATATTTTCTCTTTTTATAAGCAGATAGCTCTTTTATTGCAATGTTTAGAGATAGCTTTGATTTTTTCTTTTCTTTTAAAGAGCCTACAAAGACGATTTTTTGTTCAGGTAATTTTAGTATATATGTAGTATATAAAATTGCCTGTGGTTGTGGAAATTTAATCTCCAATTCACCTTTTTGGATTTTAATTTTTTCATTTTTCATCTTTAAAATTGCATAATCGTCATATAGTTCAAGCTCTGCTTCTTCATCTTCTCTACTCCAAAATTTAAAGACAATCCAAAAAGGTACTAACATAGAAATCGGAATTAATCCAAAAATCAAATATACTGCATGCTTAGGATGGTCTTTAAAATATTGTGGCTCATTTGTACTTGCAAATCCTAAATAAATAAGAAACTCATAACAAAGAAGAATTCCTATCACTATTCCTATAATAACCATAATATGTAGCAAAGTTGGAGTGTTTTTGTTATATCTAAAATTTATTTTTCTCATTTTAAATTCTCTCCTTTATAATATAAAATTCAAAACCCTTACTAATTTATATTTTACATTATATAATCTAATATTTCAATTAATTCCAAAAAAAGACTATGAATTTAGATTCACAGTCCTTTTTCTAATATTAATTTGATATTGCCATATTTGTCTTTTCAAGGTTGAAAAGCTTTGTAATTGTCCAAACTAAACCTATTGCCAAAGTGATATGACCAAGTCCACTTATTCCGTTTATAGCGGACATATTTATTGTCTTTGCTCCCATTCCAACAACTTCATAAACTCCGATAACGAGCATATTTACTATTGTAAATACAATTCCCACTTCTGTTATGTAGATTGGACGTTTTAGTTCCTTAATTTGATTTTCAGACATTTTGCTTGTTAAAAGATATAGTAGAAGCATAAATGCAAAACCTAAAACCAAAACATGCACATGAATTTTTCCTAAATGTGTAGTATTTGTAAATTTATAAAATTTTGTAAATTCACGATAGAATACCCCACCAACAAGTCCCATTATAAGATTTGTAAAGGCAAGTCCTAATAAATTAATTCTTGCAAATTTGTTAATGAAATATTTATAACCAAGTACAACAATCATAAAATACGCCACAGTCTTTGGCATCATAAATGCGCCAACAGCTGGATATATTGAGCTCCACAACACAACTGGTACATAGAATAAAAAGCTCAACAAAATTAATATCCACATATTTTGTAAACCATCTTTTTTTCTTTCTTTATATGACCAGAAAATTAAAAGTACCCCCATAATCGCAAAAGGAATATTTCTATAAATGCCAAAAATATAATTTCCTTCAGCAGTTCCCCAATTATTCATTGGCATTAAAACTAGAGCTACTCTAATTAATGCCAAAGCATAAATTACAATCTTCTTTTTATTATCTGTATCGCCACTTTGTCTGCGATAAAAATAATAATATAATACATAGAAAATTGTCATTGTAATACTTGTAACAAATTGTCCCCAAGACAATGCAAAACTATGTCCTTCAAATCCTTTTGGGTTAAGATGAGAAATTATTCTTGGAAGTAAATGAAAAGCATCACCTGCTCCTAATAAAATTGCCATAAGCCCAAATAACTTTGCATCTTTACTTTTTTCTAATAAAAGTCTAATTCCTAAACCGATTACGAGTGATAAATATGTAACATCAAATAAACTTTCAACTATTGCCATAGTCTTAATCCTCCATAAAAATTTTAATTGATAATTCTTATCTATGTAAACCATTTCATAAAATAACAACAAAGATTTTGTATTTTAAAGTTTATCTTCATTAATCATCATTAAATCTAATATACCCAAGCAAATAAAATCCTAACATTAAAATGTTTTGTTATAATAACGATTTTCTATTGAGTTTTTCGTATTTCTACTTATCATTTAGAAAGTGTGTTTAAAATTAAAAACACAAAAAAACAGCCGATTTCTTGGCTGTATTAAAAACTATTTTCTTGATGCTTCAAATATACTTTGAATTGAGCTGTCTAACATTTTATCAAATTCTTCCTCAGTTTGATTTACATTAAGTCCTTCTGTTAAAGCTCTTGAGAAACTTGCTATAACTCCGTGGTTTTTAGCAAGAAGTTCATTTGATTCTTCTCTTGAGTAACCACCTGAAAGAGCAACAACTCTAACAACTCTCTTATGGTCAACTAACTCTTTATAGAAATCAGCAACAATTGGTAATGTAAGTTTTAACATTACTTCTTGTCCTTCTTCTAATTTATCAAGTTCTTTTAATATTTCCCTTTTTAAAATTTCTTCGCATTTTTCCTTTTCTGTTGAATTTATATCAACTTCTGGTTCAACAATTGGAACAAGTCCACCTGCGATAATTTGTTTTGCAAAGTCAAATTGTTGTGCTACAACTTCTTTGATAGCTTCTTCATTTGCTTTTTTAATTACTGAACGCATTTTTGTTCCGAAAACTCCATATTCAACGCCTTTTTTTACAGTTTCAGCTAAGTTTGGAATTTCTTTCATAAGTTGAACACCGTTTTTTTCTTCAGCTAAGCCCTTGTCAACTTTTAAAAATGAAACTATACCTTTTTCATTCCATAAATAGTCCGGAGTGAATTTACCGTTAACTTTTCTTTCCATTGTCATTTCAAATAGAATTGCTCCTAATATACGTTCTTTAGTAAAAGCCTTTGAAGTAACAATTCTTGAACGCATTTCGTGAATTAAATCGAACATTTCAGCTTCATTTGAATAAGCATCTTCATTTACACCATATAATCTTAATGCTTTCGGTGTACTTCCACCACTTTGATCCAAAGCTGCTATAAAACCTTCATCGTTTTTGATTCTGTTAAATTTTTGTAAATCCATATCTTCGCTCCTTAAAAATTATTAAGTAAATTTTACTCTAGATATATTTTAACATATTTAAGGTAATTTAACAAACTTATAAGTTCTTTGCTTTTAAAAATTTTTCTTACTTAATTGCTATAAAAAAGCAACTATCATCTTGATAATTGCCTTATACAAATTTTTTACATTTTTAATATACTTTCAGTTAAAACTTTTGAAAAATTTATTCCCAATCTCGTTCCTTTGTCATTCGCCCATTTAGGTATTGATAAAGTTTTTTTAACTAAAGATGTATCTTTTAAATATTTTTCTAAATCTATCTTTACTAAAGTAACAAATTCATCATTCTTTGTCTTTACATTTTTTATTGGAGTGGATTTTGGTAACTCAATTCCTCTTTCTATATATTCAGATAAAACAAGACCTAATACTTCTTCTGCCATTGAAATACCAAAAGAAATATCGTCGGTATTTATTCCTGTATAAGCTTCTTTTATATCGACACTCTCAATAAAGTAACCTTGTGGACTTTCTTTTTTAAATACAAATGGATACACAACAAACATAAAATCACTCCTTACGTAATATATTATAATACGTATGATTACGTAAGTCAAATTTTTATATAAATCTATTTATATTTAATTTTATGAACAAGTATTATTAAAACTAAAACAAAAGAAATGCTGTTGGCAAAAATAAGAGCAAAATCTTTTATCTTTAATCCATGAACTAGCCAAAGGAAAATTCCTGTTGTTTGCATAATACACATAATCAAAGAAAGAGATTGTGTATTTTTATCTTTTATTATCTTTATAACTTGCGGTGCAAATGCAAAAGTTGTAAGACAAGCCGCTACTATTCCTATCATATAACCTCCTAATATTTCATTTAATGATTTTACCATATTTCGACTAAAAAATACAACTTGACAAAAGATTTTATTTATTATAGTATAGACTAAATAACATATAAATTAGGAGGTAAATATGGAATTTAAAACACTTTTTCCCGAATTTGAATCATTTGACTTTGGATATCTAAAGGTTGATGATATTCACGAAATTTATTACGAACAATCAGGAAATCCAAATGGAGCTCCAGTTGTATTCGTTCACGGTGGTCCAGGTTGTGGTTGTGGAGAAAAATCTAAAAGATTTTTAGATCCATCTTTTTATAGAATAGTAACAGTTGACCAAAGAGGTTGCGGTAAGAGTAAACCATTTTTGGAATTAAAAGATAATAACACACAAAATCTTGCAAAGGATATGGAAAAGATAAGAGAACATTTAAAGATTGATAAATGGCTTGTCTATGGAGGTTCTTGGGGTACTACCCTTTCCTTATACTATGCAGAAAATTATCCACAAAGTGTTGTAGGTTTAATTCTAAGAGGAATTTTCTTAGGAAGAGATGAGGATATTAAGTGGTTGTATCAAGGCGGAGCTGGAATGTTCTTCCCTGAAGCTTTTGAAATCTTTAAATCTCCTTTTAATGAAGAAGAAAGAAAAGATTATGTTCAAAGTTATTACAAATACTTAACTTCAGATGATTATGAAACAAAGAAAAAATACGGAAAATCTTTCAGTGCGTTTGAAAATTCTGTTGTTGCTCTTGAACCGAGAGTTATTTCAGAAGAAATCACTGATGAAGATATTTCAATGGCAATTATGGAATGCCACTACTTTGTGAATAATTGTTTCTTTGAAGAAAATTACATTTTAAATAATGTTGAAAAAATAAAAGATATTCCTACAATAATTGTTCATGGCAGATATGATGTAGATTGCAGACCTGTTGGGGCTTATTTATTGCACGAAAAACTAAATAATTCAAAATTGATTTTTCCAATTTCCGGTCATACTTCTTTCGATCCTGCAATGACTCACGAGCTTATTTTAGCACAAGAGGAATTTAAAAAACTTTTTTAGATTTTTCTTAATAAAGGAGGTCAATATGGAAACAAAAAAAACTAATTTACCAAAAATAGTTTTTACTCTATCTTTGATTTCATTTTGTATCATAGTATTATCATTTATTGTAATTCATTTTACAAATTGGGTAGATAATTTGAGTTCGATATATTTTTATATATTATATATAACAACTTTTATTTTGCTTGGGCTCTCAATGTATTTTACAAGAAATTTAAGTAAAATTTATTCTATAATAAGTGTAATTCTTTTCTTAATTACATTTAATATTAAACCTATAATGTTTTTTATATTAAGTTTAGGAGGTTTGATATGAAAAAAGAAAATTTATCAACAATTTTGTTTTTACTCGGTACAATAATGGAATTAATTTTGCTACTATATGTGAAATCCTTTAAAACAGGACAGGGAATTCACCTTCCAAATTATCTTTTTTATTTGGGATTCTTTTTCCCACAATTAATCGGAGCAGTGGGTGCTTATTTTTCAAGATATTCAAAAAAAGTAGGATTATGGTTATTTTTAAATCTAAGTTTAATCATTTCCACTTTCTACTTTTATATCTCATTTCTTGAAGTAATAGACTAGGAGATAAAATGTTAAAAAATGATTATATAATGAGAAAAATTGAAGAATGGATAAGTATGATTTTAGAATTTGTCTTTAAAATCGACAAAAGTTCTTCACCTGAAAAACTATTAAAATTAGAAGCAAGTACTGAAATTTTAAAAGACTTAAAATTAAAAATAGACAATGGAAATATAAATGAAGCTGAAGATGCTTTATTTGATATATTGAAATTCAAAACTCAAGACAGCTTGTTAATGGGTCTCCTTTTTTACTCATATCTAAATGAAAAGGATTCAAAATTTTTAAATGAACATAATTTTGAAAGAGATGAAATAAAAACAGGATTAAAAGACTTGTTAAACGAGTTTAATATGAATAATTTATCAGACTTGATTTAACTAAAAGCTGACTTGAATGGTCAGCTTTTTGTATTAAATTGAGTATCAAACTGGAAATTAATAGATTTTTATGTTAATATAATTATATAAATTACAAAGGAGGTTTTATGTTTAATCCGATTAAATACGAAGGTAATTTAGGAGAACAATACTCCTATTTAATAAAAGATTTGTATGAATTATGTAGTAATGAAGAAAATACAATATCTAATTTAGCAAATGCATCCGCCCTATTAAATTTCTTTTTAGAAAAAATTAATTGGGTCGGTTTTTATATATTAGATGAAAAGACAGATACTCTGGTTCTCGGACCTTTTCAAGGACTTCCTGCCTGTGTAAGAATTCAAAACGGAAAGGGAGTTTGCGGAACATGTTCAAGTCTTAAAAAGACTTTGAATATTGAAAATGTCCATAACTTTGAAGGCCATATTGCCTGTGACGGAAAGAGCAATTCAGAAATTGTTATTCCGATTTTTAAAAGCGAAAAACTTTTTGGTGTATTGGATATAGACTCTCCAATTTTTAACAGATTTTCAAAAGAAGAACAAACTTATTTGGAGGCATTTGTTAAGCAACTGGAAACTCATATATAAGGAGGTTAATATGAAAAAACTTTTTAAATTTTTGATTTTCATAGGTTTGTGTTTGATTATCTTCATTCAAGCTTTAATCTATCATTCTCAAAAAAACGAAATAAATACTTATGAAGAATATGTATTAGTCCTTGGAGCAAAAGCAAACAACGGAAATCTTTCAAAGACTTTAATAAACAGACTTGATATAACAATTGAATATTTAAATAAACACAAAACCGCAAAAGCTGTCCTATGCGGTGGAAAAGAAAAAAATAACGAATACTCCCAAGCCGAATATATGCAAAGATATCTTATTGAAAAAGGAATACCAAAAGAAAGATTAATTGCTGAAACAGAAAGTAAAAATACTTTTGAAAACATAAAATTTGCACTCGAAAAACTTGATAAAAAACCGTCAGAAATTATGGTAATCTCATCAAGCTATCATCTATTTAGAGCAAAATTTATACTTTACAGATTCGGAGTTTTAGCAAGAACTGTTCCTGCAAAAACTCCTGCAGGTGCTGTGATTTCATCGTATGTAAGAGAAACTTTTGCTGTTGTAAAAACTTTTCTATATGATAAACCAACAAAACAAGACATAGAAAATTTGCATAATAAAAACAAATAATTACGATTTAACATATTATAATAACGATAGAGCATAAAAGAATTGAAAAAACAAAAAAATTTCAAAAAAAGTGTTGACAAAAATGAATAAAAGTTATATAATATGTAAGTAATCGTAACGGGGTGTAGCGCAGTTTGGTAGCGCACGTGGTTTGGGACCATGGGGCCGGGAGTTCGAATCTTCTCACCCCGACCAATTCCTATGAGTTTTGCTCATGGGAATTTTTTTATGTAATTTTTTATTTTTGTTTCAAATGCAACAGATTTTTAATACAAATAAGGCTATAATATTATTAACATAAATAATAAATCGTATAAAGAGTAATTAAATTGATTAGAGAAAAGGAGAATGACAATGAAATTAGAAAAAAGTACAAAAATTGGTGAATTAGTTGAAAAATATCCAGAAGTTAAAAACTTCTTAAAAACATTAAGCCCAGAATATTCAAATCTTGACAATGAAGAACTTTTTGCAATGATGAAAGATATTGCAACTCTTGAAATGATTGCTATTAAAGGTGGATTTGAATTTGACGAATTAAAAGAAAAGTTAGAAAACTTTATTAATGCTTAAACGCATCCATACTAAGACAAAAAGGCAGGGATTTTCCCTGCTTTTTGCTTATTGTGAAATAATTTTGGTTATAGTATTTTTCATTTGATATATCTTCGATACATTTACTTTTGCTAAAGCAAAAGTATGAGATCTCTCCGCTCCGTTTCACTCCGGTCGAGATGACGTGTTGAGAGATATCTTTGATTAGTAGCTTAACATTAGTAATAAATAAACTTCAAATTTTATTAATTTTTTGATATGAAATTTCCACAGTCGATTGTTATCAAATCAAAAATTCGGACAATCTTTGTGTCAGACCTACTTTTGTTTACAAGTAAACAAAGTTAGGGCTAGACTAACTCTGGTCGAGATGACGTTTAAGGAAATAACTTCGATTAGCAGCTAGACGTGAACAGTAAATAAACTTTAAATTATCTTTGTAAGTATAATAGAAAAGAATTAAAAGCTCATAATATAGTATTTAAACATCATATATGAAACGAAATATTTCACGTCATAGCACCCAGCAAAGAAAAGCCCCTAACACGTCATCTCGACCGGAGTGAAACGGAGCGGAGAGATCCCACTACTATTATTTGTTTACAAATAATAGTAAGTCCTGTAAAGGACTTATATAAAAATAAAACAGCTATATATAATTACAACGAAATTATCCAAAAGATTTTTAGCTAATAAATTTTTTTCGATGTATCTACGATACATTTACTTTTGCTAAAGCAAAAGTATGAGATTTCTCCATTTCGCTATCGCTACAGTCGAAATGACGTATAAGGGAAGTACCTTTGTTTAAGAAACAGCCGTAAAAGATAAATAAATGTCACATTTTATTAACAATGTCCCTAAGAGATTTCCAGAGTCATTGTATCAAAAGATACAATTACTCCGTCAGACCTACTATTGCTTGTAAACAAGCAAAGTTAGGGCTAGATTGACTTCG
>ERZ773099.1890-NODE-1890-length-15001-cov-16.427539_pt1 | contig 15001 bp, 15 predicted proteins | sample MGYA00511120_ERZ773099 | MGnify/ENA primary metagenome ERZ773099 (study PRJEB29015, sample SAMEA2738012) | human oral metagenome | biome: human oral; feature: human-associated habitat; material: dental | place: China | collected 2104 ... | reverse complement strand
ATCATCTTCTGGTACAGCTCGGTTACTCGGTCGCGCTCGTTTGGGGTGAGGTCGCGGCCGTTGTCTAGTGCCTCGGCAAATGTCGCGGTACCAAGACGGATAGCGATGTGAATGGGCTCGCCCAAAGTGCCGCTGTAATCAGGGATACACACGGCAGCGCCAAGCTCGATATCGGCGGTGAATTTACCGCCGGTGACGGGAACGATAGCGGGAGCAGGGAGAATAACCGTACCGACGCTGGTGCGGGCTTCGGGGGCATGGATTTGTAAAGCTGTGACAGCGGCTGGCTGGTTAGTTATTAGCCGCAGGTCACCGGTGATGGTGGGCATGGTGGGGCCTCCTAAGGGCAGTGGCGGTGGTTAGGTGCTGGGCAGGATGATAACCGTCGCGGACTTATAGGTTTGGAAGATTCCGCCAGTGGCGGACTCGTGGTAGCGGTTACCAGCAGTGATATCGGCGCAGGAGACATCTGTGGCGCCCTGAGTAGCAACAGCAATCATGAGAATAGAACCGGTCCAGTCGCCTTTGGCCTCGAATCTGGCACCAGATCGAACTTGCAGCCCGGCGCTGAACCATTTGAGAGTACCCCATGCTTCGCCGTTGTTGATCCTGCCGGATGAGCCGGTGAAGATGTTGGCGCCGCCAGTGTCAATGTGCAGGATGCGGGGCATACCCTGCACCGTGGTTTGCAAAGCTTCGATCGCTTTCCTATCGGCAGCGCGGGCGGCTTGATCTGCTTCTTTGGCTTTTTGGTCAGCGATGCGTGCGGCAGCATCGGCTTCCTTCGCTTTCTTGTCTGCGTCGTCAGCGGCGGCAGCTGCTGAGGTCGCTTTGGTGTTTGCCGTGGCAGCCGCTGAGGTGGCACTGTTGGCGGTGGTCGCCGCGGTCTCGGCAGTTTTGGTTGTAGCTAGTCGGCGTCGGCGTTCCTGTTCTATTTGGCCGAGGATGGCGTCGTTGTGGGATCGGAGACTGTCGGCGTCGGCGATCATTTGGCCGCCGACGTGCACCCGCCAGCCCACTGCTGCGGCGTCACCACTGGTCATGTCTATAGCGGTTACCGGCAGGGTGAGGGTTTTCCCCCAGACCAGAACGTCGACGAGGCTAGCAGTGTCGAAGTCGACACCTGGGCGGAATTTTCCTAGGCCGCGGCCCATAATGTCACGCTCGAAAAACACCGCACCCTCGACCCGGTTTTGGGCGGCGTCGATGATAGATTCAAGATTGGACTGTTGGGCGTTCAAGTCGATGCGGGCGTCGGCGCGGACGAATCCGATATCGAACCGCCCCGTGGGGCGCTGATCTGGGCGGTAAATGTACCCTTCTTGCAGACGATCGTCTTGTTGGGCCTGCTCCTTACCCTCGGGGATGTCCACTTGGAAAACCCCGTACACATAGGTGGAGGTGCGGCGACCAACGGTCATCTCGCCGCCATCAGCAATAAGCGTGGGCATCATTATAGTGCCTCCTTTGCCTGCTCAACTGCCACGACAACCGTAGGCAACGACAACGCCAGACCGGTGACCGGCGGATCGCCTGGCCACCACATTCGGGCGGTGATGATAACGCCCGCCGCGGCAGCCGGTTGGGCGATCTCCTCCAGCAGCGGCCCATCCGTGGGGCGCAGCAGGATACGCGGGGAAGAACGCCCCGTCGGGGTGGTCAATACCTGGATCGGCGGATCCGTAGTGATCCCGGCAACCCGGAACGCCGCCGCCAGCGACTCGGCAATCAGCCGCCGGATGGTGGCCTCTGCGGGGCCATCGAGGGTAGCACCGTCAGCGACGGTCACCATTTTCATCCCCGCGAGCTGGCGGGGCCGCGAGAACACCACCTTGGTGTTCTCTGGGCCTACCCAGTCGCGCTCAAACCTCCTAAACGACTGCTGCCACGTGGTCGGGGCAGACATTGCGGGGAATCGAGATAACAGCTTCGTTAGCCCCACGCCGTGGATTGTGAGGGTGGCAGGGGCGTCGGCGTCACCCCTGGCCACGGTATGGGTCACCCAGTACACCCGGCGCGGCACCCCTGCGCGTTCTATGGCCACGAAGCGGGTCCGGTCGGCGACGGGGACGAGCCGGCCTTCGGGGCTGAGCACGCCGAGTTGCTCGGCGACGAGCTCGGTAACAACGGGGTGGATGATGCCGCGGCGACTGCGGCACAGGACTGTGAGTTCTAGGGAGCCTGGGTCGTTGCGTGCCTCCGGCGCCACCATGGATACCACGGGCGGCAGGTCCATGAGGGGGTTGCCGTCAGCATCGAGCAGGCCTATCCACTGGCCGGTGTCGGCAATGATCTGCTCACGGTGTTTACGGTGGGCTGTCCAGTCAATCATCTGTGTCACCTCCAGGGGTCGAGGGTGGAAACGTGCCAGTTGGCTGTCACGCCTGCGGGTAGCTGGTATGTGCGCTGCCCGCCTGCTGGCACCCCCTCAGGCAGGTATGGGATTTGCCGCCATAGGGTGTGGTCAACGGCGCCTGCGGAGTCAATGATGGCGCAGGAGTCGGCAGGGTTGAGGAGCAGACGTCGGCGTTCGGAGGTGGCGGGTAGGGCTAGGGTGGCGCCGGAAGGGAGGGTGATAGGGCCACCATTTCCTTGCCAGGTGATTTCCAGGTAGGCGGTGACGTCACCGAAGTTCGAAACATTGATCTTGCCGGTGCCGGTGTATGGGCCGACCTTCCAGACGCCCTCATCAGCAGCTAGCGGGATGCGCAGCTCTAGGCCGCTGGAGCGGCTGTACACCTCGGTGGGGTCGCTGATGGTGCCGTCTAGCCGGCATCGGAGCCTAGCTACGCCGCGGGGCGTGGCGACCGCTAGCTGCCCTAGCCTGCGGTGAGAGAACGCCCTGCGCAGCTCGAAGGTCAACACCTCCGCGGGCTTGGTGGGGGTGGAGTCTATCACCAGGGTAAGCAACCCGTGGATCGGCTCGACGACATGTGATTCGAGTAGCTGCCCCGGCATACCCACCGCGGTATATGCGCGTTCCTTGACGCTCCCGACGAGTTTGTCGACGCCGCCCTCGGCAACTTCGATCTGGCCACCAGTGAGAGCGAAGGATGCGCCGTCAGGCGACACGTAGGTCATCTCATACACATTGTCTCTCCTTCCTCTCTAGATTCGGGCGTTCACATAGTCGGCGCCGGTGGCGGCCTTCACCGCTTCGGTTGTGATGCGCGCAACATCGGCGCGTGTGAAGGTGTTAACGCCGTCCGGGAGGTGCACATTGATGTCGATGGTTTTCACTCCGGCTTGGGTGGCGCCGGAGCGGGCGGCATCTACAAGCGCGCGGGTGTGCGCCAGCTGGGATTCAGCGGCTTGGGCTTGGCGTGCCGCCAGTACCAGCATGGCGTCGCGCTTGGTGGCTGCCACGCGGGCGGCCTCGGTGAGGGCGTCGATCTCCGCCTTGGTGGTAGCCTCCGCTAATTGTTTCTGTAAATTCGCGTAGTCCACCTGGGCTTTCAGCGCTTCGGCTTTCGCAGCACCCGCGAGCTCTAGCTGTTGCCGCCTGGTATCGAGAAGGAGTTTTTGGGCGTCGGTGGCGAGCCCTAGCCGGTCAGTGCGGTCCGTGGTTTGCCGCTGGATAGCGGCGATCTTCGATTCCACACCGTGGGCCATGCCGCCCAGGACAGCATCGGTCCATTGGTCGGCCAGCTTGGCGCCGCCGATGGCTGCCTCGGCGCCGTATTGGGGGGTAAGCGCGGCGCCGCCGATAGCAAGCGCCCCACCGCCCAGGCCGCCCAAAACGACCCCAGCCTTTTGCGCCAGGCCCATGCCTTTCCAGGCCTCCTTCACGGAAGACCTGTTGTTGAAGAGGTCGAAGCCGCCGCGCACCAGGTCGCCGAGGCCGCCGAGGGCAATGGTGGCACCTGGGATAGCGCCCAGAGGGCCGCCAGCCGCGAAGCCTGCGGCACCACCGGCAATGCCAGCAGCGATCTTACCTAGGCCACCGAGGAGCTTCCCGATGCCACTAAAGCCGGCGCTGGCGCCCTGGGCTGCCGCGGGTGTTAACCCGTACAGCTGGGCGGTTTGCTGCGTGAGCGCCTCGGTTTTGATCCTCAGCATCTCTGCGGTGTTCGCCTGGGTCAGGGTGGCGTCAGCGACATCTAGCTGGGCTAGGGCCTGTTTCTGGGTGGCGGCGTGCTGGTCGGCAGCCGCCTGGGCGCGGGCCTCGGCAACCGCCCACTCCGCGGCCTTCACAGCGGCGGTCTGGGCGACAACGGAGTCGGCAACCTGACCGATCGAGAAAACCCCCGTGGTGCGGAAACGATCGAGGGCGGCGCCCATAGCCTCAATACCGGTCGACCCTAACAGCGCCTGTTGCTTGCGGGTTTCCGCTAACTGTTTCTCCGCCTGGGCCACCGAGATGGCGCCCTGCGCACGAGCAGTGTGTACGTCCCATTCCGCAGTTTGCAGGTCCAGCAGAGATTTTTGCAGCGCTAAGCTGTTGCGGATCTGCGATTGTTGCAGCTCCCCTATGGCCTTGCGCTCACTGTCGGCGATCTCGGCGGCTTTGCCGAGGGTGTCGAAGAACTCACCGAAGTGCCCCGCGGCGGAAGCTAGGTGCCCGCTCACACCGTCAATGAGGTCAGCCAGGGCCTGGTAGTAGGCTGCGGTGACTGTGCGCTCGGCGGCCTCTAGTCGCTTCGCGGAGTCGGCGGCTTTCTTCCTAGCCTCAGCCAGCTTCTCTTCCTGCTGGGCGATCTTCTCGGCAGCCTCCTGGGATTTCTCCGGGGCATCCTCACGTACTTTGGCGAGGTTACGTTCGGCGTCGGCGATATCTTCGGCACTGGCCTTGTCTTTACTGCGGGCTTTCCGCAGCCGGTCCTGGGCGTCGATCAGTTTGTCGGCGTTGTCACGCTCGGTTTTCGACAAATCCTTGCGGGCTTTGGCCAATTCCTTCTCGGCGTCGGCGATGTCTTTGGACTCATCGGCAATGGCCTTACGGGTATCCACCAGGCCTTTTTCAGCGTCGATCACAACCTGGCTCTTGCCGAGGAAGCCGCCGCCCCAGGCGGCTAACTCTTTAGACCCGGCGCGTACTGGTTTGTCCAGTTCTTTCGCAGCTTTGACGAATGCTGTGGTTGCCGTCGCCAGTGCCGCGGTGAGCTTGTCGACGGCGCGGGCTAGTTCTGGGGACGCTGCCTGCAGCTGCCCACTACGGGCCGCCTGGCTTAGTGATGGTGGCAGCACCATCTCTGGGCGGCCAGAAAGATTGACAGCCACGCCACCGTGGGGGAGGATGCCACCCTGGTCATAGACCTTTGCGCCTAAGTACTTGATGGCCAGGTCATGGAGGGATTGAGCTTCCCCCCAGCTCACGCTGGTGCCACCGCCGGTGAGGCTACTAAACGCCAGCTCCAGAACGGGGAGGTTCAGGTCAGCGGCACTGCCGGAAAAATGCGCCCAGTTCGTGAAACCCCGCCCGTCGAGGGGGCCGGCACCCCGCCCGATGGTGAGGCCGCCACCGGTGTTACCACCGGACTCAATATAGGTGCCATCAGGGAGCTTAAGAGCGGTGTGCCCGTTGGCGCCGCCACCGTTGTCCCACCAGCCAATCTGGAAATCGGTGGGGTTGCCGCGGCCGGGCAGGGCGCCATGGGCGGCAAGCCAGGGGCCTTCCGTGGCGGTGCTCATGCGGGACTGGAAGATCGGGGCGCCCTCCCACGAGTTCACCGCGGCGCTCACAGCGCCGGAGCAATCCACGCCAGCCGGGGAAAAACCGCCCAGAATGTAGGGGGTGCCATCCAGCGGGGCCAAATCAGCCTTAACCTTCTGCACCCGCCCGCCCGTAGCGTGGCGGGGCAGCTCGTTATAAAGGGCCGCCAGAGCGCCTGGCCCATCACCCTCGTTCAGGTGGCGCAGGGTGTGGTCATATTGTTCAGCTGAGCGTCGGTTGATGACCCACTCGCCGGCATCCACCCACGCCAGGGGCACGCCTTGGGGGTTGACCGCAAAGATGCCATCGGTAGTGTCGGTGCCGGGGCCGGCTGTTGGTAGTCGGCCACCAGCCGCTTTCCCTGAAAGCCCGGTGGCTTTCGCCGCTATGCCCACAACGTTTACCGGCCCCATGGTAGTAATCGCAACTAGCGCATTCCAGAGATCACGGAGTTTATTGTGCGCAGGTGCGGTGTTCGCGTCGACGGTCGGCATCGCTGTGGTGCGGGTGAGGGCATCCAGCTGTTCCTTGGTGGTGTTGAATCCGGCGTCGAAAAGATCCTTGTTCAGTTCGGCCTGGGGTCGGGCTGATAGACCGGTCAGGTAATAGAGGTCGCCTTTAGCGATCTCCCCAGTCTTGAGGAAATCATCAATGATGAGCTGGGCCTGGGGAGAAGGCTTCTGGATCGCCAGATCATCAACCAGGTTCTTAGCAGCTGCCGCGTTGGTAGTGAACTTCGTGTCATCCAGCAGCAGTTTCACGTCGACCGGTTTGTCGCCGATGGTGTCGGCTTTCGCCGCCACTTCTCCGAGCTTGGCCACAGCGTCAGCATCGGTGGCCGTCAGCTTCATGTTGATGCCATCAGGCAGCTTTTCTGCCTTGACACCCAGGTCTTTGAGCACGCCCATGGCCTGGTCACCCACGGCTTTGACCTCAATACTGGTGCCGGCTTCGAGTGGGTATAACTGCGACCAGACTGTGGCCAGTTCCTTCTTGGCGCCCTCACTATTGACGCCGACCAGGGTGGTGATCTCTCTGGGCAGCACACCATAGGTGTCAGCCAGGTGCTGGACCTGCTCCGCGGTCAGGCCGAACTCCTGGCCGATGATAGCGAAGGAGCCCTGCATCTGCTGGTACGTCTCATTGGTGTTGCCGCCCGCGGTGGCGACCTTTTCCAGTTCCTGCCGCATCGTCGAGAGCTTCTTACTCAGCTCTCTAGCGGAGGCGTTCGTCATGTCTAGCTTGCCGGCAGCTAGGTCGCCCAGGTTCTCGCCTAGCTGCTCAACCGGGTGGTTCGCGGTTTCGGCGGATTTCACCATGTCATCCACAGCCTGAGCTGCGGACGCCATGGCTTCTTCTGCTGCTATGGGGGCCAGGCCCATAGCCTGCATGATCGACTCCAGGGCGTTCAGCTTATCGTTAGCGTTGGCCGACGAATCAGCCAGAACATCAATGCCCTTGGCGGCTTGAGCGGCAGCAGGGTCAACCCGGCGCGCCGCTGCGATCGTGTCTTCGATCTGCTTCCGCGATTTCTCCAGGTAGCCCGCGGCACGCTCGCCTTCCTCACCAGCAGCACGCAGCGCGGCAACGAGTTTCTTATAGTCGTCACCGCCCTCGGCAACGATGCTGTTGAGGTTTTCCATGCTCAGGCCGAGAGTAGTGAGTGTGGAGTCTAACGTGTTATAGGCGGCCGAGACCTCGTCTGCCCCATGGTTGATTTCCTTTAGCTCTGCGAATGAGAGTTTACGGCGGTCTTCGGAGGTAATAGTGGGAGCATCAGTAAGATATTTATAGAACGGGTTCGCCCTGTTTTCCCCAACAGCAGTGAACTGTGTCAGGGTGGCGTCAGCAAGTTTTTCTGCAGCTTTTGTTGCTTGTTCAGTTAAAGCCCCAGTAGTGCCCGCGACTGCTTTAGCCAGATCATTTTGGGCAACTTGAGTAGCTTTTGTCGCTGCTGCTAGCTTGCGCTGGGCCTCAGTAGCAGCATGGTTCGCTTCGACAAACCCGCCGACGACTGCGGCTGCGGCCATGATGCCAACAGCCCATGGGCCACCCAGCGCGCCTACTAAACCGCCAGCGGCGGATTTCATGAGGGAGAGGCCGCCTTTAGCAGCGCCCGCGGCAGCATTGCCTATTTTTGCGGCGCCGGATGCGATAGTGTTGCCCGCATAAAAGTAGCGTTTAGCCGCGACTTGCATGGTCTCAGACCCGGAGCTGAATGCCTCCCGTGATCTGCCTAATGCCTGCGTCAACCCGTTGGATGATGTAATCATGTATTGGGTTTTCGCGTCGAACTCGCTGATCGCCTTGCCACCTTTTCGGTAATATTCTCGCAGGTCAGCAACGCCCTGTTTCATCGTGGCCATCGACTGGGTGGCTTGCTGGATCTTCGTGGGGAAGTCGGCCCAGTTTTTCAGGGCCATGACGGCGGCGATGCCGAGCAGGGGCCCGGTGAAGTCGTTGGCGAGTGTGGATGCAAGGCCGGCTACAGGGGTGAGGGCGGTAACAAGCCCGTGCACGGCGCCTGAAGCTAGGTGGATGCCTGATTCGGCAGCGGGGCCGATCTTGCCGAGGGCGGCAGTACCAGCGTCGGCGGCTGCCACCAAGTCATCCTGGAGAGCCTCGAATAGGCCGAGAGTGAGGTCTTCTTTGGCGTTGGCGAGGCGTTCCAGGGCACCTGGTAGGCCTTTGGTTTGGGCGGCGGCTACCTCGGCGGCTTGCCCCTGCCGGGTGACTGCTTCTTTGAGAGCATTAAAATCCTCGGTGGTTTTACCAGCAGCTATGGATGCGAAGCGCATGGCATCGGAGCCGAACAGGGTGGCGGTTGCCGCCTGGTACTGTTCCTCTGTCATGCGGTTTGACGCGGCGTTCAGCTGGCCGATCAGGGACGGCAGCCCCACGAATCTGCCTTGGGCGTCGTAGACGGTTAGGCCCAGGTCGTGGATGGCGTTTTGCGCGGGTTTGCCTTGATCGGTGAGCGCTAGCAGGGAAGTTTTCAGCAGGGTGCCGGCGTCGGAGCCGGTGATGCCGGCGTTGGCGAACATGGCGATCGCGGCCGAGGTATCGTCGATGCTCACGCCAAAGGCATGGGACACTGTGCCGGCCTGCTGGAGGGCCTGGGCCACGTCGGTGATCTCCGCGGCCGAAGCGTTCGCTGAACCGGCGAGAATGTCGGATACCCGGCCTGCTTCTTGGGCGCCCAAACCGAACGCTTGCAGAGCCTGCCCCTGGATGGTGGCGGCTTGGGCGGCGTCGATCTGGGCGGCAGCAGCCAGCTGCAGTGTTCCCTTGGAGGCTTCCATGGATTGGGCGACGGTTAGACCGTTCTTGGCGAGCTCGGTCATGGCCGCTGCGGCATCAGATGCCGACGTACCGGTCAAAGAGATGTCGTTGCCGAGTTCCCTAGCCTTGGCACGCACAGCATCCATCTGTCCCGCGGTCGCCTGGCTCACCGCCGCCATGGTGTTCAGCTGGCTTTGGTACTCGGTGCCGACAGACACAATGTCGCTGGCGACACTGCCAAGTCCGAGGGCGACGCCGATACCTGCGCCGAGTTTCCCTGCAATACCCAGGGCGCTGCCTAGGCTGGATTCCAGCGCGCGGTTGAACCCTTTAGTGTTCGGTTCAACCAGAATATCAATTTTGCCGCCGGCCATTATGCCCTCCTCTTAACGATTTAGACGCTCCTAGTTGCCGCGCATGCGCAGAAACTCCGTGATGGTGATCTTCTTCCTTGACGGCATAGCCGTCTTCTCCGCCGCCTGAGTGGCCGCCCGCACCAGTTGCTGCTGCAGCGCAGGTGGGCGAACCGCGACAGGCCATAGCTGTGGCTGCTCCGGGGGCTTCACGCCTAGTAGTTTCTGGCGGGTTTTTTCCGCCTGCACTTCGGGGTCGTCTGGGTCGGTGATCCACGACCGGTATTCGGAGTTCAGCCAGTAGTCTTCCCTGTCCACCAGGCGGGCGATGTTTTCATCAGTAGGGGTCCACTCATCCAACCCATCGGCCAGTATTGCCAGGTCAACCCACCACATTTCCGACAGCGCCTGGCGGTAGTTCAGGTGGTATTTGGATTGGAACCCGACCAGCCGCCTAGCGAACTCGCTAGGGTTAACTAGCTGGAGGATGTAGGAAAAAAATTGCCATCGGCATCCCGGTAGCCGCAGATCTCACCGATGACATCAAACACCCGCATGACCTCGGCGAGACTCAGGGTCATGAGCTGGTCAACAAAAGCCTCTTGGTCTTTCTTGGGGGAGTCGGACACTAGGGCGATAACCCGGGTGGCCTGGTCACGCACTGCTTCGTCAGCATGGTCAAACAGTGCCCGAACAATGCCGTGAGCTTCCTGGCCGGTGAAATTGCGGCGCAGCGACAGGTCAACGCCGAGCAGGGTAACGGGCACAGGGTCGCCGCCGTTGATAGCGAGAGCGCGCTCGAATAGGTCGATTTTTTCCATGAGGTTTGGTTTCTCCTAGTGTTTGGAAGGAATAAGGGTTTTAGACAGAGCCGACGCCTAGCCCGCTCTACATGAGGCCAGCCAGCTTGTCACGGAGGTTGTCGAGCACTTGTGGCGGGCGGCTGGGAGGTTTAGCCGGCCAAATAGGGCCCATGGCATCTGCTGCCCAGCGCGGCACCAAATGCACATGCAGGTGGGGGACGGTTTGGGTCGCTGCCGCCCCGCTGGACTGGATGATATTCAGCCCGTCTGGGGCGATAGCTGTACGTAACGCCGCGGCAACCCGCAAGACAGTGCGAGATAGGCACGCGGCATCAGCCTCTGGCAGCTCCCAAATATCGGGTATGTGCCGGCGGGGAACTACCAGGGTGTGGCCAAGAGCCGCGGGCCGAAGTGGGAAAAACGCCACGGCATGGTCGTCGCGGTAGACTTCTCGCGCCCACCCATCCCCCATGATGATTGCGCAAAATGGGCATGAAGTGGTAGCCATTAGGGCACGGTGATACCTGCGGGCAGCTCGGGAAGGACTTCCTCGAAGCCTTCAAGGAAACTGTTGTCGAACTCCCAGCCGTCCAGGTTCTGGTCGTCGAGGGTGGCGCGCTTCGCCGGCGATGCCAGGGTCACGCGGGGGCAGTAGAACGCCATCTTGGAAACGCCATCATCGAACCGGCAGAAGTAAGCGAACTCCTCACCAAGCCCAAGCTCGGCAACGTAGAGATCACCCTTCTTAGTGATCTTGCCGCCCTGTAGTCGGGTCAGCAAAGCAGCCTTCGAGTTGTCGACAGCGCGGAACTTCATGCCGCTCTCTAGAGCATCGCGGATGATCTTGTAGATGGCGTTGCGCTTGTTCCAGATTTTTTTCTTGGTGACCTGCTGCTCGGCCGTCACCTCAATGCCTGCCTCGATGCCGCCGTAGGCGTCCCACCCGGTGAGGGTAGCGGCAAACGGGTCGGTGGGCATGGCGGTGCCTACGGGGGCGCGGAACGCGTCGCCATCCAACCAAACATGGGCTTTTTTGGAATCAGCATAATCAGACATGATTCACTCCTAACAGTTTAGATTGTGCGCCTGCGCAGGTGAACACCAATGCGAACAGGCGCGTAGTAAATGATTCGGTCGAGACCCCGGTTTTTGTCCTCCAGCTGGATGGGGCCGTCCACCCAGTGAGCCGACCAGGCGTGGGTGTCATCAACGATGACATTTTTCGCCCTGGCCATTCGCTCCCCGGCGCGGGTGGCAAGGTTCCATGCGGTGATGTCGGGGTCTTCGGGGATGCGGGAAACATCGGGTCGGGGCACCCAGGGGGTGATTTGGATGAGTACCCGGTGCAACCTGGGGTCGCCGCCCTGGTGACCTACGGCTTTGACTGTGACGTGGGGTTTTGTGAGCGGGTCGGGAACCTCCCGGCAGGTGACGGCACCACCGTGCAGCAACCGGATGAACTCCTCGTCAGCCAGCAGATGTTTGCGTACCTCTCCGGGGATGTAGGCGGTGGGGATTATGTTGCTCATCGGGGCCTCATGCCTCGGTAGCGGCCGAATCGCATGGCGGTGCCAGTGAGGACGGCGTGGGCGGGGGTGTCGGCGGTGCCGTATTCTTTGTGGATTGCGAGTTCGTCGTTGTCGACAACCCGCACTATGGTGCCACGCACGTTGACGCCAATGCCGTCACGGTAGTCACCGGTGAGGACGGGGGCGATAGCTTTAGCTTGGCTGGCTATTTCCTGGGCGATTTTCTTTCGGGCCGGCACCGTTTGGCGCCGCAGCTCGCGGAGTATTCGGCGCCGGTACAGGGTGAGTTTCGCTTTCGCCACTGGGGTCCTCCTTTGCTTCCTTCTCGGCCGCTTCGGCGGCTTGGGCGGCTTGGGCGGCTTGTTTCTTGCGGATGTCGGCGAGGTGGTAGGGGCTGCCGGCCGCGGTAAAGAAGGGGTTGCCTGCGTCGTCGGTGCCGTGGTAGATGCCGTTGTGAACGCCTTCCTCCTCGGGCAGTAACTGCTCGGCCTGGGTGGCGGGGATGGTTTCGGTCATGGTTGTTCTTTCTCCTTTGCTCTGCGGACTCGTGCCGCAATGTAGTCGGGTGGCCGGCCTGGGATGCCGCGGGCAATGCCGTCGCTGATGCACTGCCACACCCGGCCGTCGGGACCTGCGAATTCGTCTTTGGCGGTGACGTCGAGGTCGTCCACAGTGACGCCTGTGGGGGCGAACATGACGAGGCGTTCGTCGCGGATGCCGCCGGTGGGTGTGGTTTCTTGCATGCCGGTCCAGTAGGCCTCTTGGACAAGTCCGGTGCCGGCAATGGGTTCGTAGGTGGTGGCGATGATTTCCCCGGTGGCGGGGTCGTCACGGGTGGTTGTTTGCCGCCGATACTGCCACCCTGGCTGGAAGAGGACACGAGGGGTTAGCATCGGTCCTCCGGCAGCGTAGGTGTTGCTTTGCGGCGGATACTCCAGGCGCCCTGGGCCAGCTGCGGGGACAACAGGACAATTTCATCAGTGGTGAGCCACAGCCGTGAGCCTTGCCCCAGGCCGCCGTCGGTTTCCCATTGCATGGTCACCTCCGGGTAGGCCAGCTGGGTGAGCCCACCCCGGTCCTCTTTGGCGATAGCGCGGGTCACCATATCCTCCACGACGCCGGCAACAACCGCGGCGCTGAGCCGGTGTTGCTGGATGCGGGTGGGGATGCTGGGGAACCGCTGGAGGACGATGTGTTCTGCCCGTTCGATGAGGCGTTTTGCTTCCTCCAAGCGGGCGTCGTCGAGGTGTGGCCACAGGGTTTTAGGGTCGGCGGTGAGCCAGGTGGCCATGGGGGTTACTCCTCTGCTGGCGGGGTGGCTGCGGTGACTGCCGCGATGATTTCGGCTTTGGTTTTGCCTTTGACTTCGATGCCGAGCTGAACAGCTACGGTGACCCAGTCAGCTTTCGGGGCGCCATCGGCTGGCAGCTGGATTGGCGTCTCCTGCGGCGCTGTGGGATTTTCCTGGTCGAGGATGATGTAGCCTTGCCGCTGGTAGTAGTCCAGCCGGTCGTCGGGAACATCAGTGCAGACGCCACCGACGAACAGGTCAGCGCCGATGGGGCCGGTGTAGCCCTCGACGGGGGTTTTCACGATGGCCATGATTAGGCCCCGATCTTGACGTTGCGCAGCACCGCGGCGGCCTTGGTGGACTTGAGTACCGGGGCGACCGGACCAAGCTCCACTTCGCCGCGCTTCACGGCGCCGGAGGTGCTGAAGTCGGGCAGCCAGGTTCGCAGCATTTGGCCATCGGTGGTGGTCACGCCGTGGAAGCCGTCTAGGCCGATGCGCACGGCGTAGATGCTGGTCTTGCCCGCGGTCACGGGGATCACCGGGTCGTTCGTGCCGGCTTTCTCACCGGCATCCGCGAGAATGACGTTGCCGAGCATTTCCCGGGTGATTTCATGGCCACCCGCACCAAGCAACCCCTCGACCGGCTGTTGCGTGTAGAGGTTGGCCCGGCGTGCGGCTGCCCGGATCTTCGCCAGCACACGCTTACTGCAGAGCAGCAGGGTGGGTGGGCCATCCAGAGCGCCGAGGAGTTCGTCCAGATCGTCGAGGATAGCCAGCGCGGTGTCGGCGGTAGTGAGAGCGGTCCAGTCTTTCTCCCCCGTGGCGTTCAGCTCGGTCACGGAGTCCTTCAGCGCCTTGTCCAGGCCGTCAAAGCCTTTGGCATCGACCGCGGTGTCGCCGGTGATGATCGCGTCGTTGAACTTCGCATTGGTGGCTTTGATGAGCTGAGAGGTTTGCAAAGCCACTTCGTCGCTGGCTGCGGGGCCGAGGTGGGCGAGCACCCGATCCACTTCAAAAGTGCCGCCCAGCGGTTTGAGCTCCACGGACTTTTTTACAGTCTTGACTTCTTGGGGGGTGTATTCTTTGCCGATTTCGCGGAAGTCAGCGGCACGCTGGGTGATTAGCCTGCGGTATCCGTATTCGAGGGTGGCGCCGCCGCCTGCGGGGTTGACCGCGGTGTCGAAGATCAAGGCATCTAGCAGCGGGGAGTTTTTGCGGAACTCGTCGATGATCGCCGGGTCGTAGTCTTCCAGGGTGTTGAGTTTGGCGTCTGCCAGGGTAATAGGCATGGCGCGATCCTCCTATCTTTCTATCTTTTATGTGATGTTGTAGTGGTTGCGGAGCGCCTCGGTGAGGCTGCGGGGGGTCATCTTGCCGCCGGCATGTTGCCCTTGGGAGGGGTCGACCGGCGGCTCGCCTAGCGCCGCGGCTAATGTCTTAGCGTCGGCGGCGAGCTCTTCCGGGGTTGAGCCCTGAAGCCGCCCGGCCAGATCAGCTGGTAATCCCGCAGTTTTCAGCGCCTCGGCAACCGCCGCCTGGTGTTGTTGTTCGGCGATCTGCGCTTCCAGAGCCGCCACGCGGCCCTGGGCGGCTTTAAGGTCCGCTGCGGTTTTCTCTTGCTCTGTCATCTGGGCGCGCTCGAACTCTGCCAGGCGCGCCTTCAGCGCAGTGTTTTCTTCCTCGAAGGCTTGCCTTTTATCACGCTCTTTGGCGAGATCGGCAAGCACTTGGGTTTTCGAGCCTCGACCGTTCGGGGCATCGTCACTGTCCCCGTCACTATCGCTGTCGCCGTCGGTGTTGTTGGTGGCTGATGCGGTTTCGCCTTCCCGTTGCCGGCCACTGGCCTGGGGGGTAGAAGCGGCCCCGGCGGCGTTGCTAGCACCGCCGGCTAGTGGTTCCTGGCCGTCGATGGGGGGCTGCGTAACGCACCGAATGTGGTAGCGCATTAGGCCGTTGACAATCATGGATCTTCCTTCCTTCTTTTTGTTTTTGGGCATAGAAAAACCGACCTCCACTTTTGGGGGCCGGTGTCACAGTTTTTTAGGGGCTTACCAGAGTGGGCAGCTGAGGGGCGGCGGGGCGGCGTTT
>ERZ773099.1889-NODE-1889-length-15005-cov-6.270435_pt1 | contig 15005 bp, 12 predicted proteins | sample MGYA00511120_ERZ773099 | MGnify/ENA primary metagenome ERZ773099 (study PRJEB29015, sample SAMEA2738012) | human oral metagenome | biome: human oral; feature: human-associated habitat; material: dental | place: China | collected 2104 ... | reverse complement strand
CAGGAGGGTGGACTTGCCGCAGCCGGAGGCACCGACCAGGGCGGTGAAGCTGCCTGCGGGCAGGGTGAGGTCAACGCCGTTGAGCGCGGTGACGTCGGCGTTGCGGCGGCCCTGGACGCGGAAGACGCGGGTGAGTCCGGCTACCTCGATGGCCGGCGGCACCTGCGTCGGCGGCATCGAGACCGGCATTTCTCGCGTAACCGGGCCGAATTCCTGCTGGGCTCCACGAAAGGCGCCCGGCTCGACGCCGACTGCGGTGGAGCGCTCCTGGCGACGGATCATGACAGCCCCCAAACCCCTGCGACCGCAACGACGAACCAGGTGAGGACGGATACCGTTCGGCTTCCCGCCAGGGCGCCCAGGCCCCATCGTGCGGCCGCCCTCCTCAGCCAGGGCCCCATGATCGTCAGCAGCGCGGCCAGGACCGACGGCAACCAGGTCCGCACCTCGGCGCCGCTCATCCTGGCGAGCAGCTCGCGCGCACCCGCCCCCAGGTCGTGCGCCAAGCCCGCCACTCCCCCGCCGGACGCGCCAGCGCCCAGAACCGGCATCAGCTGCTGCCCGACGACGGCAATCAGCAGCGCCAGCACCACGGCCTCAGCGCCCACCGCCACGTACCAGCGGGTGCAGCCCCGATGTCGTTCGCGGACGCGCACCTCATCGGAGTCAGCCGGCAGCACCGGCTCGTCGGGTCCCAGCCCGAGCACCTCGGTTCCGGTGAAGGCCTGGAAGCGGGTGGGTGTGCGGGCCGGTCCTGAGGAGGCAGGGCCGGAGGCGTAGCGGGCAACGGCTGCATGGCGTGGAAGGAACGGGTCAAGGCTCATGTGCACCAGTTCACTCCCCACGGGCCGCGGTCGCACTGGTGCCCGCTCCCGTCTTCGTATCCGGCCAGCCCCACCTCACCTACGGTCGGGCAGGCACCACCTTGGGGGTGCCAGCACCACCCCGGGACACCCGTATGGCTCCCACGGGGGCGCCAGCAGGAGTGCACCCCGGGCCCAAGCCCATTAACGTCGTCGGCATGACCTCAACGCCATCCAGCGTTTCCCCCACTGAGCGCAGGCCCGGCTGGTACAGCCGGCGTAGCCTGTGGCCCCGCATCATCGGGTGGGAGCTCCTGCACGCCGTGCTGTGGATGCCGATGGTCTTATTCCTCCTCCCAGCCACCTTGATGTTCCACCTGTCGGTCCCTCTGGGGGCGGCGCTGGAGCGCATCATTGCGCGCAGACTGGGCGCGGATGCCCCCTCCGGCCGCAAGGAGGGGGAGCGCAAGAGCCCGTGGCTGCTGGCGCGCCCCGCCCACGTGGAGTTCTGGCGGCAGGACCTGCCCCTGTGCCTGGGGGGCCTGGCCCTGACCACGGCATCATTCCTCGTCGGCGGATTCCTCGGTACCGCGGCGGTCAGCAGTATCCTGGCGCCGTTCCTGGCCTCCCCGGAGGACACCTTCACAGTTCGTCTGTTCGGTCCGGAGATGACGGTCACCGGCCCGCAGCAGGCCTGGCTGCTGGTGCCGGCCGGGTTGCTCGGCCTGGGCCTCGCCGCCGGGGCGCTCCTGGGTTTCGGGGCACTGCGGCTACTGCTGGTGGAGGCGCTGTCGGGCGAGCGCAAGAAGCAGCGCCTGGAGCAGCTGACCGCCGAGGTCGGCCACCTCACGGCCAGCCGAGCCACCCTCATGGACGCCTTCGAGGCCGAGCGCACCCGCATCGAGCGGGACCTGCACGACGGCGCCCAGCAGGACCTCGTCGCCCTCACCATGAGCCTGGGCGGGCTGCGCCTGGCCGCCGAGTCCCTGCCCGATGACAGCACCACCGCCGCCTCCCGTACCACCCTGCTGAAGGGGATAGACACGGCGCAGGACCGCGCCGAGGCGGCCCTGCGGGACCTGCGTGAGACGGTGCGCGGCATCCGCCCGGCGGTCCTGTCCGAGCGCGGGCTGGCACCGGCCCTGAAGGATCTGGCGGGTCGGGCCCCGCTGCCGACCAGTGTCGTCGTCAATGCCGAGGAGGGCGACCTGGCCCAGATCTCGCAGCCTGTGGCGACGGTCGTCTACTTCGCGGTGTCCGAGGCGCTCACGAACGCCGCCAAGCACGCTCGGGCCGAGCACGCGACGGTGACACTGCACTGCACGGACAGCGGGCTGAGCGCCCTCGTGACCGACAACGGGCGCGGCGGGGCCGACCCCGAGCGCGAGAACGCCACCGGCCTGCGGGGCATGGTACAGCGGGTGGAGTCCATCGGTGGGCAGTTGGAGGTCGACTCCCCCGTCGGCGGTGGGACACGGCTGATGATCACGGCCCCGCTGACGCCGCCTTGGGGCACGGACGGCCCGGAGGATGACCGGGCGGGCGATCAGCAGGATCGCCGGCCGGACGGGCGACCCAGCGGTCACGGGGGCGGCCAGGTGCCCGCCGTTCAGGAGGCCGGTCCGGCGGGCGTCTCCCAGGGCCGACAGGCCCGGCCGCAAGCGCTGACGCCGGCAGCGGCGTCGGCTCCTGCGTGAGCACGTCGCCAGCCTCCGCAAGGCCTGCGGTCCTGGCGGTCACGACGGATCCGCGCGACGGATCCGGCCGCCGCGGTGATCCCGGCGGCACCGGCGTCCTAGGAGAGATCCCGGTGTCCACAACCCACACCCACCCGGTCGACTGGGGCAGGATGTCCCCATGAGGATCATGCTCGCCGATGACGCCACCCTCCTGCGCGAAGGGCTGGCCGGGCTGCTGACCACCGCCGGGCACGAGGTCGTGGCACAAGTGGCCGACGCCGACACCCTGCGCGCCGAGGTCGAGCGTCTGGCCGCTGCCGGGCAGCTGCCCGACGTCGTCGTCACCGACGTGCGGATGCCGCCGACCGGCACGGATGACGGGCTGCGCGCAGCCATCGACCTGCGCCGGGCCCATCCGGGGCTGCCGGTGGTGGTGCTGAGTGCCTACGTGGCCGGGCCCTACGTGCAGGATCTGCTGGAGGAGACCGAGTCCCCGGCATCCCCGACCGGCGGCGGCGGTGGCGCTGTGGGCTACCTGCTCAAAGAACGCGTGGGACGGGTGGCGGACTTCCTGCACTCGCTCGACGTCGTCGTGGGCGGCGGAGTGGTCATCGACCCCGAGGTGGTCTCCCACCTCATGAAGGCCGCCCGCGCCGCCGCCACCGGGCACGAGGCGGCCCCCGCTACCTGGACCGGTCAGGCTGCGGAAGCCGCGGGAGCAATGACGGAGCCGACGCCAGGAGCGTCGTCCGGTGCGCCGGTGAGTACGGCCGCCACACCACCCGGCCCTTGGGTGCCGGTGCCTGTCCGGGCGGGATCGCCGCTGACGCCGCCGGGCGGGATCGCGAGCGCGGCGCCGGGCGGAGCGGGGCTGGACCGGCTGACACGGCGCGAGCAGGAAGTACTCGAGCTCATGGCGCAGGGACTGTCGAACGCGCAGATCGCCGAGCGGCTGGTGCTCTCCGACGGGGCGGTGGCCAAGCATGTGGCGAACATCTTCCGGGGGCTGGACCTGCAGCCGGGCGAGGAGAACCGGCGTGTACGGGCCGTCCTGGCCTGGTTGCACGCCCGGGCCTGAACTCGCCCGCGACCGGGGGCACCCTGTGCGGACCGGGGACCTTACCGTTCCGCTCCTCACTGGACGGAGACGTCTCACGCGTGCGGGTGCAGGACTCCTGTCCCCGACGGCGTCAAGCGTCCCCGCCCAGTCTCGGGGATGCGCAGGAGTCGAAACGGCCCCGATGGGTCAAGTTTCTCGGTGCGGTGTCCAAATCTGCAGCAAAGGAGCCGGCACACTGTTCATACCTCCAGCAGAACCGCGGAATCATGCGGTTTCATTTCATTCGCCTCAGTCCGCCCACGTCCTTTGCTGCAGATTTGGACACGACGTGGTCAGCACTGAGGAACCTCGAGGGGAGCTCCGACACTGCCGATCTCCCTATGACCGCGGCAGGGCGGCTGCGCGGCAAGCGCGGGCACAGCCGGTGCGACGTCGGGACGGTGCGGGCTCGGCTGTAGGCTTAGGCTGTTCCCATGCGCCTCCACGTTGCCGACCACCCCCTCATCAACCATAAGCTCTCCGTCCTACGCAATGAGAAGACGCCGTCGGCGGTATTCCGCCAGCTGGTGGACGAGCTCGTCACCCTCCTCGCCTACGAGGCCACCCGTGAGGTGCGCACCGAGGAGGCGGAGATCAGTACTCCCGTGGCGGTGGCGCAGTGCCGCCGGCTGGCCGACCCACGGCCGATCGTGGTGCCGATCCTGCGCGCGGGCCTGGGGATGCTGGAGGGGATGACCCGCCTGCTGCCCACCGCGGAGGTCGGCTTCCTGGGGATGAAGCGCGATGAGGACACCCTGGAGGTGGAGACCTACGCCAACCGCCTGCCCGATGACCTCTCGGGCCGCCAGTGCTTCGTCATCGACCCCATGCTCGCCACCGGTCACACCCTCGTGGCCGCCATCGACTACCTGCTTGAGCGCGGGGCGCGCGACGTCACCGCGATCTGCCTCATCGCCGCCCCCGAGGGGGTCAGGACGCTGGAGGAGGCGGTCGGCGAGCGCGCGAACGTCACGGTGGTGACCGCCGCCGTCGACGAGCGGCTCAACGAACACGCCTACATCGTGCCCGGGCTCGGCGACGCCGGGGACCGCCTCTACGGAATCGTCGACTGACTCTTCGACCGATCGAAAGACTGCCTGCCCCTTGAGCAACAACGAGTCGGGTACTGATGACCCGACTCGGCGGTATGCCGCCGTAAAGTCCGTTAGGCTCGGGAGCCATGACGACGGGGCACTCACCTTCTTCCGCGGACTACGACGCGACGACGGCGCTCAGCAGGTTCGCCCCGCCGCAGGACCTTGAGCGGATCGCCGCCACCCGCCCCGACCTGCACGCGGTCCTGGCGACCAACCCGTCGGTCCCACCCCAGGTCCGTGCGGTGCTGGAGTGATCCGACGACGACGTCGTCCAGGAGGTGCCGGCGCGCCAGGCCGGGCGGGGCGCACTCCGGTCCGCCGAGGTTGCGCCGCCCGCGCAACCGGCACAGCCGCAGGTCCCCGGCCAGATCGACGCGATGGCGCCGACGATGGCGGTGGGAACAGCGGGGGCACAACCCCCGCAGGCGACTCCCGCCGGTTCGGGCTACGGGCGGGTTCCTCAGGGCTACGGCATCACTCAGCCGAGCGCAGCAGGTGCGCCGTCGCAGGGGACCTCGACTCAGGGGGCCGCCCCGCAGGGTTATGGAATGACGGCGGCCCAATCCCAGCAGAGCCCGCTCCCGCAGGATCCTTCTCAGGCGGATCAGCAGGTGGCGCTGTCTCCGTCGGCGCAGATCCACTCGCCGCCCTCGATGCAGTCCGCGGCTCAGCCCATGGGGCAGCGGCCCGCGATGCCGCCCGGGGTCCGAGCCGGGATCGGGATGCCGTCGGGCCATGCGCTGGGGCATGGCCAGGTCGCGACGACGGCGTACGGCGCACCGATGTACGTGCCGCCGGCACAGCCTAAGAAGAGGCGGGGCCTCAAGGTACTCGCGGTGGTTCTGCCGATCGTCCTGCTTATGTCCGGTGGCGGCGTGGCGGCCTGGTACTTCTGGTCGGCGAGAGACGTCTATTCAAGCTCTCAAGTCATTGCCCTCTCGAACTCCTGGAGCAAGGGAGCCGACCAGGCATGGAGCGCCGACGTCCCTGCCAACCTGGAGCCGTATGTTGTCGGCGATCATTTCCTCACATTCAACAGGACTGACGCCACCCTGACTGGCCACACCCCTCTAGGTAGAGACATGAAGAAGGCGTGGCAGATCACCCTCAATGACGAGAACCTGACGACCAACAATGCCTCCGTCCCCAGTTTTCAGACGTGGGGAGACAACACGATCGTCTACAAGTCCACCCTGATTGACGTGAGATCCGGAAATACCTCCCCGGCTCCTTGGGGCGATGGGAACTCGGAACTGATCGCCAGCGACATCACCATCTTTTGCAATTCGAGCGACAAGTGCACCGCCTGGGATGCGAACCAGAAGCAGAAGTGGTCACGCGACATCCCCGGGACGGGAGAGGCATCGACCTTCACCTTTCTACGCAATGAACTCACCCTGACACGAGACGGTCGACGCTACATCTGCCTGTATAACATCGTTATTAACATTGATAGCGGGGAAACACTCATCCTGGGCAGAGGCTCCAGAGCCGACACCGACCTCAGGACCATGTACTTTAAAGACGGTTGGGGTACCTATAAGGAAGACAAGAAGGACTCGACCCCCGACTCTGAATCATCATCCGCAACACGACTCGAAGTAACAACGTACAACGTCAAGGGGAATAAGCAGGACAACTACATCGAGACTCTTTCCAGGGAAACGAGAGTGGTGCTGGACGAGAATGAGCTTCTTACGGCCAAGGAGTATCGTACCTATTTCAAAGGACAAGGACTACAGCAAGGCCGCACTGACATCATCAATCAACGAAAGCGGATGCCTCACCAAGCTCACTCCGAAAAAGGGCAAGTCCATCGGTGTGCCTCAGCTCGAAGATGGCGGCGGCTCGGCCGGTGGCTCAGATTCTTCCCGCTGCCCGTCCGGCGCAACGACTTCTCAGGACGGCGGCGTCGTCAAGCTGACGACGTGGAAGCACGAAGACACCAACGCGTTACTGATGCTTATGAACGTCAAGACCGGCAAGGAAATCACGTTCAGTGGGATCGATTGGAGGAGCGGTGACTCGCTGGTCGTCGCGAAGCCCGACCTCATCATCAGCTACGACAAGGACGACGGGAAGGTGATCGGCTTCAAGCCGGCATCCTGAGACGGCGCCGGGGCAGTGCCGACGGGGACATTCTGCGCGGCCGGGGACATACCGCTCCAGCCGGGGACATGTTGCGCGTACGGGGACAGAAATCTTGTCCCCGTACGCGCAACATGTCCCCGCCCACAAAGAAATGTCCCCGGCGGCGTCGAACGTCCCCGTCCGCGGGTGTCCGCGTCCCTGCGCGCAGATTGTCCTCGCCTGCGGCGTCCCCCAGGACCAGCGCGCCCGCTTCGCAGGGTTATCGGCGTGAACGTGGTGCTTAAGATCTGACTTTGCGTTGGAATAACAACTGAAAGTCGGAGTGATTGTGGTTCTGTCCGGTAATCCGGCCGGGTTGTTGACACTCCGGGCTGATCGTGTATCGGGTGAGATCCCGTTCCCCTCGGGCCAGGCTGTGCCCGATCCGCCACACCGCGATGAAGAAGTCCGGACGCACCGCTGCCGGCGCGCAACGCTGGAAGTGCACCACCTGCAACACCTCCACCACCGCTGCGACCAGCGCCGCGCCCGGCCTGAGGAGCCGCAGACGATCAGGTCCGCGCCCCCAGGAGACCGCCGACTTCGCGCTGCTCATCTCCTGGGTCACCTCCAGCTCCAGCCAGGCCCAGCTGTACCACGGCGACGACCGAGCCTTCAGACGCCGCACCTCCTGGTGCTGGCAGGTCCCCGTCCCCGCACCTAACCCCGCAGCACGTGAGCTCGACCAGGTCCTCATCGACGGTACCTGGCTGCACCACGACTGGGTCCTGCTCATCGCCCGCACCACCACCGACGTCATCGGCCGGCAGTGGGCCGCCAGAGAGTCCACCACCGCCTACTAGGCGCTACTGGGCCCCATCCCACCACCCCAGGTGGCAACCACCGACGGCGCCCCCGGAGCCCTGAAGACCATCACCACCACCTGGCCCACCACCAGGATCCAGCGCTGCCTGACCCACGTACGCCACGACACCGTACGCGACCTGACCCTGCGCCCCCGCACCACCCACGGCCGCGCCCTGCTAGGACTGTCACGCAAGCTGCTGACCATCACCACCACCGACCAGGCCGCCACCTGGACCACAGCCCTGAACAGCCACGCCACCGAGTACAGGACCTGGCTCAACCAGCGCACCACCGCCCAGGACGACCCCGCCACCGCGGCCCTGACCGGAAAGAAGTGGTGGCACACCCACCCCCGCACCCGCCGCGCCTACAAACGCCACGCACCCCAGTCCTACTCACCTACCTCACCCGCGACGACACCACCCTGGAACGCACCACCAACCCCGTGGAGCCCATCAACGCCCGCATCCGCGACGCCCTGCGCCACCACCGCGGAGCCACCCCCGACCACCAAGCAGCCACCGCCGAGTGGACACTACACACCTACACCCACCAACCAGCCACCCCCGAACAGATCCTCACCACCTGGCACACCCAAGGACGACCCCCACGCCAACGCATCCCCACAACCCCCACCATCACCAGCACCACCCACCCCGCCGACTGGGGCACCACCCCCACACCACAAGAAGGACTACGGCCACGCAAAGGCTGGGCCGGACACACCCACTAACCCCACGACACGCCGCCTAAAGCACCACGTTCACGCCGATAACCCCCGATACCCCCTTCGCGCCTCACTTCAGGCCGGACGCCAACACGAACAAGCGGTCCCGCACCTCAGGTGCGGGACCGCCGGAGTAGGCGCACCGGTCCAAGCCCGATGCTCGCTATACGCCTAGGTTAGCACAATATTGTGTACCCATGTCTAGCGAGAACGCGCTCCTGGAACTGCTCGGCCCAGCACGTCACCAGACGTACATTGACGCAGCCGCAGGCAACCCCCAGCGAGCAGCAGAACTCTACGAGTGGAGCAACAAGCTCGCAGGCGCCTGGCACTCTCACATCGCCTACGTCGAAGTCGCCGTGCGCAACGCGATCGATCGGCAACTCCGCACCTGGAACGCCTCTCAGGTACGACCAGACGGGACCCCCTACTCGGGAGACTGGACTCGCGCCAACGGCACCGCGGAAGAGATCTACACCATCATCGGCAGGAGCATCTCTGAAGCTCATGCAAGCGCAGCCAAGGAGGCAAGGCGACGGCCAGCAAGCCATCCTCGCCACGACACGTCGCCCACCCATGACGACGTTGTCGCTCAGATGACCTTCGGGCTGTGGACACGACTAGTACTTCATCCACCAGAGTTCTCCGGTTCCGGCCCCGGACGGACTGGTTTCAAACAGCGTGATCTCTGGCGGAAGTGCCTCTACCTAGCCTTCCCCGGCGCCCCCAAGGGGGACACAGGCCGGATTAAGACAGGCAGGCAGCTGGAAGGAATCAGACGCATACGCAACCGAATCGCCCATCATGACAACCTCCTCAAGATCGACACCACCGCTCGCCTCAACGGCTCCCTAACACTGCTGAGGTACATCAACCCCAGCTTCCCCAACCTCGTCATGGCCCACAACACGCTTCGTCGGCTGGTCAAGGAGGATCCTCGAATCCACTGGTAGGCAAACACCCCCACTCTCCAACAGCTCTTCAGCACCGGAGTTCCAGCCACAACTTCCACGCGCGGTCATCGGACGTCCTCAGTTGGTGGGATACTTCTTCCCGATCCCCCATCCTGACGACGAAGAGGCCGACTGTTGAGCAAAGAGACTGAGCGCGATGCGCTTCACCGTGCGATCTGGCGAGTTGCCAACGACCTGCGCGGGAGCGTGGACGGTTGGGACTTCAAGGCCTACGTCCTGGGGTTTCTTTTCTATCGATTCATCTCCGAGAACCTCACCGAGTACGTCAACGCCGGCGAGCGCGAGGCCGGGGACCCGGACTTCGACTACCGCTTCCTGTCGCACGTCGACGCCGAGGGCGCCCGCGACGGCATCATTGAGGAGAAGGGCTTCTTCATCGCCCCGGGAGACCTGTTCGACAACGTGCGCGAGCGGGCCCCGCGCGACGAGAACCTCAACGAGACGCTTTCGCGCATCTTCAAGAGCATCGAGGCCTCAGCGACCGGCACGGGCTCGGAGTCGGATCTGCGCGGGCTGTTCGACGACGTGGACGTCAACTCCACCAAGCTGGGCCGCACGGTAGCCCAGCGCAATGACAAGCTCACTCGGCTTATGCAGGCGATCGGGGACCTGGACCTCTCCTACGGGGAGTCCTCGATCGACACCTTCGGCGACGCCTACGAGTTCCTCATGACGATGTACGCCTCGAACGCGGGCAAGTCGGGCGGCGAGTTCTTCACCCCGCAAGAGGTCAGCGAGGTGCTGGCCCGCATCACGGTCATGGGCAAGGACAGCGTCAACCGCGTCTACGACCCGGCCTGCGGCTCGGGTTCGCTGCTGCTGAAGTTCGCGAAGGTGCTCGGCAAGGACAAGGTGCGCGGCGGATTCTTCGGCCAGGAGATCAACCTGACCACCTACAACCTGTGCCGGATCAACATGTTCCTGCACGACATCAACTTCGCCGACTTCAGCATCGCCCACGGGGACACGCTCACGGACCCGGCGCACTGGGACGATGAGCCCTTCGAGGCGATCGTCTCCAACCCGCCGTACTCGACGAAGTGGATCGGCAAGGACGATCCGGCTCTCATCAACGACCCGCGCTTCTCCCCGGCGGGTGTGCTTGCCCCGAAGTCGAAGGCGGACCTGGCCTTCACCATGCACATGCTGTCCTGGCTGGCAGTGGATGGGACGGCGGCGATCGTCGAGTTCCCGGGAGTACTCTACCGAGGCGCCGCGGAGGCCAAGATCCGCCAGTACCTGGTGGAGTACAACTATGTCGACGCCGTCATCCAGCTTCCGCCGGATCTGTTCTTCGGGACGACGATCGGCACGTGCATCATCGTGCTCAAGAAGTCGAAGCAGGACAACAGCGTCCTGTTCGTGGACGCCTCGAAGCAGTTCGTGCGGCAGGGCAACAAGAACAAGCTCTCGGCGGAGAACCAGGAGATGATCCTGGAAACGCTCGCCAAGCGCGCCGACGTCGATCACGTGGCCGCGCTGGTGAGTGCGGAGGCGATCAGGGAGAACGGTTTCAACCTGTCGGTGTCCTCCTACGTGGAGGCGGAGGACACTCGCGAGGAGGTCGACATCGTGGAACTCAATGCCCGGATCAAGGAGATCGTGGAGCGGCAAGCGGTGCTGCGCACCAGCATCAATGAGATCGTGGCCGACATCGAAGGCGGTGCCCGGTGAGCCGCATCGACGACCTCATCCGTGATCTCTGCCCCGACGGCGTGGATTACAAGCCACTCAGAGAACTCGTTCATATCAAAAACGGACGAGATTTCAAACACCTGAAGCGGGGAGACATTCCTGTCTACGGATCGGGAGGGATCATATCCTATGTAAATGAAGACACATCGAGGGGACCGTCAGTCCTTATTCCACGAAAAGGTTCTCTCAATAAACTTTATTTTATTGAAGGACCCTTCTGGACTGTAGACACCATTTTCTACACAGAGATTAGAGACCAGTTAGAGCCAAAGTACCTCTTTTACTACCTCCAGACTCTCCACCTGGAAAAAATGAACCAAGCAGGAGGAGTTCCCAGTCTCACTCAACGCACCCTAAATGAATTAAGGATCCCCACTCCCCCTATTTTAATCCAACGGGAGATCGCGAGAGCTCTAGACCAGTTCACCCAACTAGAGTCGGAACTGGAGGCAGAACTTGAGGCAGAACTTGAGGCCCGCCGCCGACAGCTTACCTATTATCGCGACCTCATTGTCGCCGGTTCACAGCAAGCGCAGCTTATACCCATTAAGGACATCGGCAAACTCCAGAGGGGACGACGATTCACTCGTAACGACATGGTTGACGAAGGAATCCCAGCGATTCATTACGGAGAAATCTACACGACCTACGGCTGTAAAACAGACTCAACCACCTCATTCGTAAAGGATGAGATCGAATCACAGCTACGATTCGCGCAGCCAGGAGATGTCATCATTGCTGCTGTCGGAGAGACTGTTGCCGACGTCGGCACTGGAGTCGCCTGGCTAGGAGCCACACCTGCCGCCTATCACGACGACTCGTTCGCCCTACATCACGATCAAGATCCAAGGTACATATCGCACACCCTTCGCACGAGCGACTACCACCGTCAGAAAGACAGATTCGTCTCACGAGCCAAGGTGAAGCGCCTCTCCGCAAAAGGAATCGAGCAAATCCGAATTCCGCTGCCGCCGCTTGACGAACAACGCCGCATCGCCGACATCCTCGACGACTTTGACGCCCTCATCAATGACCTCACCTTAGGCCTTCCCGCCGAAATCGAGGCTCGTCGCAAGCAGTACGAGTACTACCGCGACCGCCTCCTCACCTTCCCTGAAAAGAACTGACATCATGAGCGGAAAACACATCGAGCTCTTCCTCGTTGACGGGGAGCCAGGTGGCATCACGACCGCGAACGTCTCGGGGTGGACCGGTCATATCCTCTCAGGCCCTCGCACAGCCCTCACTCGTATCCTCACTCGAGACGAGGCTCACCGCAACGGCGTCTATCTCCTGCTTGGTGACGACCCTGATGCGATCGAGAACATCGCCTGTTATATCGGCAGAACTGAAGACTTCTCTGCTCGATTCCGTCAGCACGACCGTCAAAAAGACTGGTGGGACCGGGCAGTCCTCATCAGCAGTCGTGACGACTCCTTCAACGAAGGACACTGGGGTTACCTCGAAGCTCGTCTTGTCGAAATCGCTAACACTGCCAAGCGCTGTTCGCTACCCGACAACACCCAGACACCACAGCCCCGGAAGCTCTCGGAGGCTCAACAATCAGACGCCGAGGCATTCCTCGACCAGGTCCGCGGCGTTCTCCCGGTCCTCGGTGTCAGCATCCTACGCAGCACCAAGACGCTCCCGGAAAGGCAAGCCCCTCCCCCGAACATCGATTCCCCTGTCTTTACGCTCTCTGTCCCTAAGCGGGACATCCATGCCCAAGCCCGCGTCATTGGGGCCGAGTTCATCATGCTGGAAGGTTCCCGCGTCGTCGGGGAATGGACCAACAAGGGGAGTTCTCAGAGCACCCGTCGCGTATATAGGTCCCTCCGTGCTCGTCACACAAAACTTGTTGCTGACGGGAGTATCGCCGTCGATGGTGTCACCGGCACTCTCACGCGGGACATCCCTTTCCCCTCACCATCCACTGCCGGATCTATCGCCACTGGTCGATCTTGCAACGGTCGTACCGCCTGGAAGTGGACAGGAGGCACCTATGGTGACTGGGAGAACCGGGACCTCGATCCCACGGCCACAGTCACAGCAGAATCTCTCCAACCCTGACGAAAGCGTCTTCCCATGAGCATTCGTGAAGCCTCAGCCGTCGGCATCGAACCGGTCGTCATGACCAGTGAGAGCACCGTCGTCGGACTCTATGAGCCCGAGGGGACCGACCGCGCCGGCTACCAGTCGGAGGCCGACCTGGAGGCGGCCTTCATCCGCCAGCTACAGGCTCAGGCCTACGAGTACGTCACCTTCTCCTCGGAGACTGAGCTCATCGCCAACCTGCGCACCCAGCTCGAAACCCTCAACGACTACACCTTCACCGACGAGGAGTGGGAGCGCTTCTTCGCCCAGTCGATCCGCACCCGCTCAGGCGGCGGGGACGAGATCGCGGAGAAGACCCGCCGTATCCAGGAGGACCACGTCCAGACCCTCATCCGGGACAACGGCGAGTCCAAGAACATCCGGCTCATCGACAAGCAGCACATCCACAACAACCGTCTGCAGGTCACCAACCAATACGTCGTCAAGACCGGAGCCCACCACACCCGCTATGACGTCACCGTCCTCGTCAACGGCCTGCCGCTGGTGCACATCGAGCTCAAACGCCGCGGCATGCCCATCCGCGAAGCCTTCAACCAGATCGACCGCTATCAGCGCGACTCCTTCTGGGCGGGCGCCGGCCTGTTCGGCTACGTCCAGATCTTCGTCATCTCCAACGGCACCCACACCAAGTACTACTCGAACACCACCCGGTTCGACCACGTCACCGAGTCCACGCGCGGCAAGCGCGAATCCAAGGCCGCCAGCTCGGACTCCTTCGAGTTCACCTCCTGGTGGTCCGACGCCGCGAACAAGCCGATCACGGACCTGGTCGACTTCACCCGGACCTTCTTCGCCAAGCACACGCTGCTGGCCCTGCTGACCCGCTACTGCGTCTTCACCACCACGCAGAAACTGCTGGTCATGCGGCCCTACCAGATCGCCGCGACCGAGGCGATCCTCCAGCGGATCCTCACGGCGTCGGCCAACAAGCAGACTGGTACCGTGGCCGGCGGCGGCTACATCTGGCACACCACCGGCTCGGGCAAGACCCTCACCTCCTTCAAGACCGCCAAGCTGGCTGCCGGGATGGAGGGGATCGACAAGGTCATCTTCGTCGTCGACCGCAAGGACCTGGACCACCAGACCATCAAGGAGTACAACCGCTTCGCCGAGGGGACGGTCTCCGCGAACCAGTCCACCAACCAGCTGAGCCGGCAGATCAACGACCCGGAGACGCGCATTATCGTCACCACGATCCAGAAGCTCTCCAACTTCGTGGGCCGCAACCGTAAGCACGCCATCTACACCGGGCACGTCGTCCTCGTCTTCGACGAGTGTCACCGCAGCCAGTTCGGGGACATGCACACGGCCATCACCAAGGCCTTCCGCAACTACCACCTCTTCGGGTTCACGGGCACGCCGATCTTCGCGGCGAACTCCGGCTCCAGCGGCAATGTCCAGCTCCGCACCACCGCGCAGGCCTTCGGCGACCAGCTGCACACGTACACGATCGTGGACGCGATCCGGGACAAGAACGTGCTGCCGTTCCGCATCGACTACATCGACACGATCAAGATGCCCGACGCTGTGCGCGACGGGCAGATCAGCGCCATCGACACCGAGCGTGCCCTGCTGGCGCCCGAGCGGCTGGCCCAGGTGGTGGGCTACATCCGTGAGCACTTCGACCAGAAGACGCGGCGCAACTCCTCCTACACGCTGGGGCAGAAGCGGGTACTGGGCTTCAACTCCCTATTCGCGACGGCGTCGATCCTGGCGGCGCGCGCCTACTACATGGAGTTCAAGCGACAGCAGGAGGGGCTGGCCTCGGACCGGCGCCTGAGCATCGGTATCGTCTACTCCTACGCGCCTAACGCCGATGCGCCTGGTGAGACGCTGGCCGATGAGGCCGTGGACCCCTCGCAGCTGACCGCGGACGACC
>ERZ773099.1886-NODE-1886-length-15036-cov-5.393966_pt1 | contig 15036 bp, 16 predicted proteins | sample MGYA00511120_ERZ773099 | MGnify/ENA primary metagenome ERZ773099 (study PRJEB29015, sample SAMEA2738012) | human oral metagenome | biome: human oral; feature: human-associated habitat; material: dental | place: China | collected 2104 ... | reverse complement strand
CCATGAACGAGACCCACGACGCCGAGAAGGAGATGGGCATCGTCGAGATCCAGGGCGGTAAGAAGGTGTTTTTGGGCACCATCAAGCCGGAGATGTAGGGGATTTTTTAAGAGGTGAACGAGGGGGCTGCTTTGCGGCAGCCCCCTCGTCTTCAATCCTCAGGCGACGGTGTAGAACCGTATGTCCGGGTCGCCCGCCCAGGTCGGCTTCAGTCCGGCGACGACGTCGTCCTGGAACATCTTGGTCTCCAGGTAGGCCTTCGCGTGCTCCATGCTGTCGAACCCATGAAGGACCTGCACGTCCTTGGCGCGGACGGGCGCGCGAGGCCTGCCGACAGGGGCGTGGAGCTCATGGGCGGATCGCCGTGATCAGAGCGCTCGAGGAGAGCCCTTCCAGAGCCCGCAGGTCCTCGCCGCTCAGGTCGCCGACGTCCTGCCTCACGATCTCCGCGTTGACCTCATGGGGCTTCGTGAGGACCACATTCACGTCGGAAAACCCCGCCCTCTCCAACTTTGCCTTGTACTCCTCCGCCGGAAGAGCGCCGGCCAGTCACCCGCTCCAGGCCGCGGGACTCAGCTTGAGCTTCTCCGGGACCGGCTTCAGCAGCACGACATCCGACACGCAGAACCGCCCGCCCGGGGCCAGGACCCGCGCGGCTTCCGCGAAAACCGCATCCTTGTCCGGGGAGAGGTTGATGACGCAGTTGGAGAGCAGAACATCCGCCCCGCCGTCGTAGAGCGGCAGGTCCTCGATGCAGCCCTTCAGAAGCACCACGTGCCGCAGCCCCAGCCGTTCGAGGTTCTTCCGCGCCCGGGCCAGCATCCTGGGCGTCATATCCAGTCCATAGACCAGGCCGCGATCGCCGACGGCACGCGCCGCGAGGATGAGGTCCAGTCCCGCCCCGCACCCCAAATCCAGGACGCGTTCTCCGGGCTGCAGCCGCGCCGCCTCCACGGGATTCCCGCAGCCAAAGGACTGGCGGGCCGCGTCCCCCGTTCCCGCAAGCGCGGCATCGTCGTAATTGCCCCTCGTCATATCCGTCACGGCATCTATTGCGGAACCCTGGCCGGCCACACGCCTGTCTATGGCCTCGCCATAGGACTCACGCACGTTCCTGCGGATGTCCTTTTCCCTCATCGCATCCCAGCCTCCCCGTTCCCTCCGGGGCGACACCCCGTCCCGGATCTCCCATGGCGGTCATCACCGCTGGCCGGGCACTTCAAAATGCACGGCTCATTATCCGCCATTCTGACACATCCGTTCCCTTTCGGCAATGCCGCGATGGGACGCTCCCATGGTTTTCCCTTCCCCTTCGCGGAACGGGAAGAGGAAGTTCAGGATCCGATAAAAAGGTCATTTCTGTGTTTTCAGAGAAAATATCGCATCAAGGAGAGGATCAAGGAGTCCAGGGTTACTGCAGACGAGATTGTGCCCGCTTTTGCAAGAAAGCTGTCGATAGGACGAGCTGAGGTGCTTACCTGAAAAAAGTACAGGGGGGCGGGGCATTGGTATGAGCCTCGTATCAATAAAGGGAAAGATGGAGTGTAATGCGAAAAACCTGAAGGAGAAGGCGGCCCGGGTGAAAGCCGCCTTCTTTCATCTTTATGCTGCTTATCGTGCAGCTTGCTACATCAGTCCCATTAAATGGGGCAAGAACGTTGTCAGTACAGGGCATACCGTCAGCAATGCCAGAGCGGCGACGGCCGCAATGATCAGGCCGATGGCGGGCCGTGCGATCTGCTCCATGGTCAGTCCGCTGATGCGTGCTCCGACGAACAGGTTCACCGCGACGGGCGGCGTCACTTGGCCGATCGCCAGGTTGATGGTCATCATGACCCCGAACCAGATGGGGTCCCAGCCGAGCGTCCGGATGATCGGGATCAGGATCGGCAGGAAGATGTACATGATGGAGTTTGCGTCCAGCAGCATCCCCGCGAAGAGCAGGATGATGTTGATCATCAACAGGATGACAGAGGGGTTGTTGGAGACGCCCAGCAGCAGGCCGGCAATCTTGTCGATGATTCCAACGGTCGCTCCCAGCCAGGAGTAAAGCCCGGCACAAGCTACGACGAGCATGACGACGGCGGTGCTCACCACGGTTTCGCTGAGAATTTCATAGAGCACACGCAGGGTGAGAGTGCGGTAGATGACCAGGCCGACGAAAAGTCCATAGAACACGGCGACGGCTGCGGCCTCGGTAGGAGTGAAGATGCCTCCGTAAATGCCTCCCAGGATGATGACAGGAGTCATGAGCCCCCAAAAGGCGTCCGCCAAGGCCCGGAGGAGCGTTTTCGCATCACCGCGCGGCTCGCCGCGAAACCCGTTGCGTCGGCTGTAAAAATAGACGGCCAGACAGAGAAACCCGGCAACGATGATACCTGGAACAATTCCCGCCGCGAAGAGGGTGCCCACGGACTGCTCCATGATGTCCCCGTAGACGATGAAGGAGATGCTGGGGGGAATGATGATGGCCAGACCCGAGGCGACCGAGACGACTGCCGTGGCAAAGGCCTTGTCATATCCCGCCTGGGCCATGCTGGGAATCAAAATCAGACCGAGCGCCGCAACGGTGGCTGGCCCGGATCCGCTGACTGCCCCCCAGAAAGCGGCTACGATGACTGTCGCTATGGCCAAGCCGCCTGTGACGTCGCCGACCATCTCCTTGATTAACTTTACAATACGTGAAGCAATCCCGACTTTTTCCATGATAATGCCTGCAAGGATGAAGAAAGGGATGGCCAGCAACGGAACTTTAGCGATGCCCGCATAGAAACTGTAGGAGAGCATCTGGTAACCCATATCCCAAAACCAGACAACCGTGATGGTTGCCATGCCCAAGGCGACTGCGATCGGAATGCGCACGATGAGAGGGATAAGAAAAAGCGCCAGGGTCCAGAACACCGGATCTTTGAAGAGTGTGTTGGTCATGTGGTGTTCCTCCCTAATAGGATTTTTCCCGCAGGGTAATACGCGCGGCCTGAAGGATTCGAATAATGATGATAGCCGAAAACACGGGTATCGCCGAGGAGTAGATACAGGTAGGGATAGCCAGGGCGTCCGACGTCACGCCCAGCTCCCATTCGTCGAGGACCTGAAGGGCCCCGAGCCAACCCAGAAGGGCGAAGAAGGTCAGGGATACGGCTGTAGAAATGATGAAGCAAAACTTTTTCAGGCTACGCGGCATCAGGTCGTAAAAAAAGGTCATGGCCAGGTGTGCGTTTCGTCGAAAAGCGATGGAGGTTCCGAGAAGCACGATCCAGACGAACATGCTGATGGTGATCTCCTCCGTAAATGCCAGAGGATAGGTGATGAGGTAACGAGTGACGACATTGGCAAAGGTCACGACGAGCATGATCGACAGGATCAACGCTCCAAGGACCTCCTCGAAATAGTCGCAAAATCTTTTCAGCACAAAAAAAGCCTCCTCGAAAAAGACGGAGGACAAGCCTCCGGGAAGTTTGAAAGGAATCATTAAGGGGAGGATCGGCGAACTCCTCCCCTTTCTTCATGCTCAAAAAACGCGTGTCGCTATTTCACCGTCGCCATGTCCTCTTCGGCGGCCTTCACGAGGTCCTCGCCGATCTTGGAACGCCAGGCATCGCGGACGGGCTGCGTCCTATCCATAAGCACCTTCATTTGTTCAGGGGTCAGGTCCGTGACGGTCATTCCGACCTCTGTCAGGTGTTTATTCCAGTCGGAGACCTCGGGGGTTTTTCCGATTCCCTTCAGGAACTCCAGATTTTTGCCTCCGTCGTTCTCATCCAGCCCCACGCGGGCCAAAGCGATTTGATAGGCTGCAGCCTCCTTGGCAGCCTGAGTCAAAAGTGCCTGGTCCTCCGTAGAGAAGGAATCCCACACCTTGGGATTGACAACGAACAGGGTGGGGTCGGCAACGTAGTGCCAGTTGGTCACAAACTTATGATACTCGTAAATTTTCACGGGATAGAAGGTGTTGATGGGATTCTCCTGTCCGTCGACAACGCCCTGCTGAATCGCGGACATGGTATCGCTCCAGACCATGGTCACAGGGTTGGCACCAAGAGCCTTGAAGGTATCCAAAAACAGGGGGCTGCCGACGACACGGATCTTCAGACCGTTCAAATCCTCGGGGGATGCGATGGAGCGCTTGCTGTTGGTCAGCTCGCGGAATCCGTTTTCACCGAAGCAGATGAACTTTCCTCCCTTGGCCTCGACGGCTTTGGCTATCATCTCGCCCGCCTTTCCGTTTGTGACGGCGTCCAGTGCCTTGTAACGATCATGCTGCGCCGCAAAGAAAAAAGGCAGTGCAAAGAGGTTGAGCTCGGGAATCTGCGGGGAATAATTGATGGTGGACTGGCAGGCGAAGTCGATGGTCCCATTGCGAAGCAACATGAAGGCATTGGTTTGTTTTCCGGTCGTCAGTTGCGCGTTGGGATAAACCTTGATGTTGATTTTCCCCTCGCTGCGTTCTCTGACCAGATCGGTGAAGTATTGAGCCCCCATGCCCCAGCCTGTGGTGATGCTGGGGACAATGTCCAACTTATATTCGGCCTTGTAGGCTGCGGAGGCTGGAGCGGAAAGGAGGGAACAGAAAAAAACGAACGCTGTTAGAACACCGAACTTTCTCATAATTGAAATCCTCCTTGTTTTTTGATCCCGGACGCGAAAGAGCGTCAGGGAAAGATACTCCCCCTAAAGTTCTCAGGATGGCAAAGGGACGTTCCCATGATTGGCAAGGTCCTCCGTAAAAACGGAGATCCGTTTTTACCGGAAGCATCTTGTCTTGTATACAAGAAGCTGTATAATCTACTTAACATTATAGCAAATTTTAATTTTTATGGAGGGCCTTTTTGTGAAACCGGGGACAAAAAAGGAATTGGCCTATAGAAAGATCAAGGAGATGTTTCTGGACCAGCGCTTTTTGCCCGGGACGATGCTTTCGGAAAACGAGATAGCCAATGTGCTCGTCATGAGCCGAACACCCGTTCGGGAAGCCCTTCAGCTTCTTCAAAACGAGGGATTCGTAACCGTTTATCCCAGGCAGGGCGTCCGCTTTCAGGGGATGACCACGTCCACGTTAAGAGAGATCCTTGAGTTGCGTGCGGCGGTGGAGGGGTATGTCATAGCGGCATGTCTGCCATTGAACCCGCAGCGCATGGCGGAGGTGGAGGCGATTATCGAACTTCAGAGGCCGTGTTGTGTTTCTGGGGATGTGGAGGAATATCTGGTGCACGATGCCGCTTTTCATAACTATTTCGTCGAGCTGTACGACAACTCCTTGATCTCCGCGGTGGTCCGCTCCATCGCCGAGCGTTTTCGGAGCGTGGGCCTCAAAATTCTGCGGGACGCCGAAAGCGTTCGGCTCTCCTTTCAGGGGCATCTGGCCATCATGGCTGCTGTGCGTGCCGCGGATGTTCCCGCAGCGTTGACAGCCGTACATGCGCATATCAACTTTGGAAAGTCGCGATTGATCAGCACCATCGATCCTCTGACCGCAGGAGAGTTCATGCAAGAGGGCGCTGAAAATTCTCTGTAGGAAAAGAAGGAAATGGCTGGGCGCGCAGAGACGGGCGCCGCAGACAGGGGGAAAAGAGGTGATGCTTGTGAAAGGGCTTCGTTTCGATGCAGGGGAGGCCCGGGTACGCACGTTTATTCTCCGGCTCCGGCCCGGGACAGACCTTATGGAGGGAATCCGAGCATTTTGCGAGGAGCGGGGCATCCGATCCGGTGCGATAACGACGCTTTTAGGCAGTCTGCGACAGGTGCGTTACGTCTATCCTGTTGTCGCTCCGGGTACAAGGGCGGGTTTGAAGTATTGCGACCCCATTGCGGTGGATGGTCCCATCGAGGTGCTCTGCGGCGCCGGGACGATTGGAGTCATGAAGTCGGACGGGACGACGGTCGTTCACCTTCATGTGGCCTTTACCGACCCCAAGGGGCGGGTGCTCGGAGGGCATCTCTTGGAGGGCGGAGGGGCCGTTGCCGTGACGGCCGAGGTCGTGATCGATGCCCTGGACGGGGTGTCCCTGACGCGCGCTGTGGACGGGGAGACGGATATGCCCATCTTTTCGTTGGGCGATTAGATTCCGGGATTCTTGGGGACGGGAGTCTCCGGTAGAGGACTTTTAAGGGAGGTTGTTCAAGAATGGATGCACCGAATATCACCAAAATGTCTGCACAGGTGCCCCTGAAGGATTACGACAGGGGACGGCTCGAGTTCTTCTACGAGACGATGCTCAAGATCCGAAAGTTCGAGTGTTCCGTGGAGGAGAATTTCCTGGCGGGAAACATCCCGGGGTTCGTTCACCTCTACATCGGGGAGGAGGCCATCGCCACAGGCGTTATGGCGAACCTGACCGACAAGGACTATATCGAGAGCACACACCGTGGACACGGCCACACGGTGGCCAAGGGTGCGGACCTGAATCGCATGATGGCCGAGATATATGGCAAGAAAACGGGGTGTTGTAAGGGAAAGGGCGGGTCCATGCACATCGCCGATTTCAGCGTGGGGATGCTGGGGGCCAACGGCGTTGTCGGCGGTGGGTATAACCTGGCGGCCGGGGCGGCTCTGGCACAGAAGATGCAAAAACGCAAGGACATATCCGTCGTCTTCTTTGGCGACGGCGCGAGCAACCGCGGAACGTTCCATGAGGCGGCCAACTTCGCCTCCGTCTGGAAACTGCCGCTTCTTTTTGTCTGTGAGATGAACGAGTACGCTTCCACTACGCCCTATTTGACGGCGACCTCCGTGGCGGACATATCCCGCAGGGCCTACGGCTACGACATGCCGGCGCTCATCGTCGATGGCAATGACGTTTTCTCCGTCTATGAAGCGGCAGGGAAACTTGTCGAGCACATCCGTGCCGGGAATGGACCTGCTTTCCTGGAATGCAAAACCTACCGCGTCAAGGGGCACTACGTGGGGGACCCCGAGAAGTATCGGACGCGCGAGGAGGTCCAGAAAAATATCGAAGAGCGTGATCCCATCGAGGCCTTCAAGAAACGGGTGCTGGCGGAGAAGGTCTACACTGCCGATGACCTGAAGTCCATGGAGGAGAAGGTGGATGGCCTGATCGCCGCCGCGCTCAAGTTCGCTAAGGAGTCCCCGGAACCGGATGCTTCCGAACTGATGACCGGGATATATGCTTGATTCGAGGTGTGAGAGATCATGACTGTGAAGAACATCACGTTTTCCCAGGCGACGCTGGAGGCCATGGATGAGGAGATGAGCCGCGACGAGCGCGTGTTCGTCATGGGGGAGGACATTGCCCGGCAGGGCGGTATTTTCGGGCAGTTCCGAGGCCTTCCCGACAAGTTCGGGCTGGAGCGCGTTCGGGATACGCCCATCTCCGAGACGGCCATCATAGGTTCTGCGGTAGGCGCTGCCCTGGCCGGGATGCGCCCCGTAGCGGACATGCATTTCGCGGACTTTATCGGAGTGTGTATGGACGAGGTCTTTAACCAGATGGCCAAGGTGTATTACATGTTCGGTGCACAGAAATCCGTGCCGCTGGTGCTCCGGGCGCCCGATGGAATCATCAATCAAGCCGCAGCCCAGCACTCACAGACCGTTGAGGCGTGGTTTGCCCATATCCCGGGGCTCAAGGTGGTCATCCCCTCCAACCCCGCCGACGCCAAGGGGTTGCTGAAGGCCGCTATCCGTGACGAGAACCCCGTCATTTATTTTGAGCACAAAGGACTGTTCCCCATGAAAGGCGATGTGCCGGAGGGGGAACACCTTGTAGAGATAGGCAAGGCCCGTATCGATCGGGAGGGTACGGACCTGACGATCGTCTCCTACTCCATGATGATGCACCATGCGGCCAAAGCCGCGGATCGGCTGGCTGCCGAGGGCGTCAGTGTGGAGTTGATAGACCTGCGCTCGATCTCCCCGTGGGACAAGGAGACGGTCCTGAAGTCCGTAGCCAAGACAGGACGGCTTTGTGTCGCCCAGGAGGCCGTCAAACAGGGCGGCTTTGCAGCGGAGGTCGTGGCGACGATCTGCGAGGAGGGCCTGGAGTACTTGGACGCGCCGATCGCTCGCGTAGGGGCGCCTTTCTCCCCCGTGCCGTTCGCCCGTCCCCTGGAGCAGGCCTATAAAGTGAGTGCGGACACGATCTACGACGCTGTCCGGAAGATTCTATAGGAGCGTATCATGGCTACTGCAATCACGATGCCGAAGCTGGGACTCACCATGACCAGCGGCTCGGTCAAGGAATGGAAGAAGAAGGTCGGCGACACGGTAAAGAAGGGGGAGATCCTCTTTGTCGTTGCCACGGACAAGTTGACGGTGGACTCGGAGAGTCCGGCGGACGGCGTCCTGCTTGCGATTACCGTCAAGGAGGGAGTCGATGTCCCTGTCGGGGGAACGATCGGATACCTGGGGGCCGCAGGGGAGGCGGTCCCCGCGGAAGCTACGGGATCTCCCGCTGCCCCTGAATCTCCAAAGGCAGCGTCTGCCGCAGCGACTCCCCGTCCTGTCGGGGCGCCGGCTCCTGCTGCGCAGGCCCCCGCATCCGGTCCCGTCGCCGCGTCGCCGAAGGCCAAGAGGATGGCGCGGGAAAAGGGGATGGATCTCTCCGCCATACAGGGAACGGGCCCGCGTGGCTGGGTGGTTTCGCGGGATGTCCTGGATGCTGAGGAAAGGGGTACCGCCAAGGCTTCACCCGTCGCTTCGCGGATGGCGCGGGAAGCGGGATTGGATCTCGCTTCGCTTGGAGCCTCGGGACGCCTGATGAAGGCCGACGTGGCAGCGTCTATCGCTTCGATGGGCTTGGGCGAGAACGACCATGTCATTCCCGCCACGCAGATGCGCCGGATCATCGGGGAGCGGATGCTTGAGAGCGTTAACACCATCCCTGCGGTCAACTACTTCGTCGATGTCGATATGAGCGAGCTGGAGGCTCTGCGTAAGCGTTTGAATGATCGGATGAAGGGCGGCGTCAGAATCTCGGTCAACGACATCCTGATGAAGCTCTGTGCCAAGCTCCTGGCAGAAACCCCGATGGCCAATGCCTCGGTGCAGGTCGAGGAAGGGCGGATCACTGGATTTGTGCTGCACGGCTCGGTGAATATCGGACTGGCCATCGCGTTGCCGGGCGGACTGATTGTCCCCAACATCAAGGAGGTCCAGAACAAGGGGCTCAAAGAGATTGCAGAGACCCGCGTGGACTTGGTGGAACGGGCGCGCTGCGGCGCTCTGACCCCGGACGACACCATGGGCGGGACCTTCACCCTCTCCAATCTGGGAATGTCAGGGATCGACAACTTCACTCCGATTATCAACCCGCCGGAGGCCGCAATTCTCGGGGTCGGTTCGACCCGGAAGAAACCGGTGGTCGTGGAGGGGGAGGTCGTTGTCCGCCCCATTGCCTCCTTCTGCCTGAGCGCGGATCATCGTTTGCTCGACGGTGCCGATGCCGCGGCGCTGCTGGCGAGGCTGAAGGAGCTTATCGAGAATCCCGAGTTGTTCCTCCTGTAATTCCATTTCTAAATCACTCGTATACTTCGTTGTTTTTGCTCGCCTTGCTCGACGTGCCTCTTTGTACGCCTTCGCGTCGGCTCGCAAAAGCCGCCTCGTCTACGAATGATTTATCAATGGAATCAGGGTTTTCTGCTTCGGGGGCTATTGGGTCCTGCGGCGCCTATGGAGTCGTGGGGTGAAGCCCCGTTTTGAGGCGGCTTCTCTTTGAGATGAAAGGGTGTTTCCTTTGAAGAAGAGAGTCCTCGTCGTCGGGGGTGGCCCCGGCGGATATGTTGCCGCAATACGCGCGGCGCAGCTGGGTGCCTCGGTGACGGTTATCGAACGTGCACGGCCGGGCGGTACCTGCCTGAATGTGGGGTGTATACCCACAAAGGTTCTCCTTCACGCCGCCGAGCTCTATACCGCGATCCGGGAGGAGGGGCCGACGATCGGCATTTACGCCGATACTCCCCGCTTTGACTGGGGCGTGATCCTGAAGCGCAAGCAGGATGTCGTGGACTACATGGTTGAAGGCGTAGCCGGCCTCCTGAAGGCCAACGGAGTGACGTTGATCTCAGGGACCGCCCGTCTGGCAGGGCCTCGTGCCCTGGAGGTGGAGGGTCGTCGTCTCGAGGCGGACGCCATTATCGTTGCGTCGGGGTCCGAGCCATCGATGCCGCCCGTTCCGGGTTTGGATTTGCCCGGAATCCTTACGAGCGACGGGGCTCTGTCTCTGGAGTCCCTGCCTCGCAGTATCGCCATTGCGGGCGGAGGCGTCATCGGAGTTGAGTTCGCCTCCGTCTTCGCAGCGTTTGGCGTGGAGGTTACGATTGTGGAGATGTTGCCCCAGATCCTTCCGAACGTTGATGCGGAGATAGCTGGGATCCTGCGTAAGTCTCTCGAGGGGCGCGGAGTGTCCATTTATACGGGGGCACGCCTGGGGCGTGTCGCGCGTGATGGGAACGGTTATGTGTTGGAGGTCGATGCAGGCGGGGAGATGAAGCGCCTCTCAGCCGAGCGGGTGTTGGTCGCTACGGGCCGGCGTCCCGTGACGCGAGGCCTGGGCCTGGAGGAGATCGGCGTGGAGGTTCAACGCGGACGTGTGGTCACGAATGCACGGATGGAGACTTGCGTGCCGGGCGTCTATGCGGTGGGGGACTGCACCAGCCCAATCATGCTGGCGCATGTGGCCGAGCGCGAAGGCGAGGTTGCAGCGGAAAATATCCTGCTGGAGGACGGGCATAAGGTCCATATGGATTACAAGACTGTGCCCAGTGCTATCTATACGTCGCCGGCCGTAGCCTCGGTCGGATTGAGCGAGGAGGAAGCCAGGAAACGCGGCCACAAGGTTCAGGTTGGGCGTTTTCCCCTGGCGGGAAATGGCAAGAGCATCATTACGAACGATGCGGCTGGGATGGTCAAGATCGTCTCGGACGGGCGATATGACGAGGTGCTGGGCGTTCACATGGTTGGTGGCCCCGCGACGGACATGATTGCGGAAGGGGGCTTGGCGCTTCGCTTGGAGGCGACGCTCGAGGAGCTGATCTCCACCATTCATCCGCACCCAACTGTCTCGGAGGCCTTCCCTGAGGCGGCGATGGCCACATGGGGACAGGCCATTCATTTCCCGCCGGAGTAGAGGGAACCACGGCCGCAAGATGCTTCAGACTTGGACGTGAGTGTTGGGGTTGCTCGAAACCGGAAGAGAGGTAGTGGTTGGTTAGCGGGCACAAGGCAACTATGTGCCTAAACGTCATGGCTTATGTTCGAAGGAGGCTGGTTTTTATGAAAAAGGGATTGTTTGTTGTCGGTGTGTTTTTCCTCGCATTTCTGTGGAGCGCCCCCTTGTGGGCCGGCCCTATGACGGTAAGACTGGCCAACGTCGCTCCCGTAGGTGATCCTCGAGACATGGCCTGCGTCAAGTTCTCCGAATTGGTCAAGGAGAAAACTCAGGGCAACGTCGTCGTCGAGGTTTTTTCCGGAGGTACCTTGGGGGACTGGCGGGTGACGATCGAGGGGCTGAAGCCGGGGATCGTAAATGCGGTGATTGAGAGCATCGGGACACTGGAGCCATACACGAAGCTGGCTGGCATCGATCCGTTTCCCTATCTCTACCGTGATTTTGAGCATTTTAAGAAGGTGTGGTACAGCGAAACCGGCGATCAGCTCCTGGAAAAGATCGGCGACGCCGGAGGGTTCCGGTTGATTGGGCCCATGTACCGCGGCGCGCGTTACGTCACCAGCAAAAAGAAGTTCTCCAGTCTCGAAGAGCTTCGAGGGCTGAAAATCAGGGCCCCTCAGTTGAAGATGTACCTGAAGACCTGGGAACTTCTGGGCGCCGCGCCGACTCCGATGGCGGCGACGGAGATCTATACCGGGCTCCAGCAAGGCACGGTGGACGCTCAGGAAAATCCGTTGGATTTCTGCTACAGCTACGCGTTGTACGAGCTCTGTCCCTTCCTGATTGAGACACGCCATGTCCTGAGCAATGACGTCTTCATTTTCGACAAGGCCTATTTCGAGGCCCTGCCCGAGGAGGTACAGAGGGCTCTTATCGAGGCGGCCAATGAGGTGGCCCAATGGCGTACGGCCTACTCTGAAGAGCAGGAACAAGAATACATCCAGAAGTTCAGGGAAAAGAACGTCGAAGTGGTTGCCATCGATACTGCTCCGCTCCGGGAGCGGGTGTCGGAGATCGTCGAGTTGTTCCCAGACTTGAAGGACTTGGTCGAAGAGGTGAATGCCGTAAGGTAAGGGCAACGTGACTCGGATACGGGGCGGACGCCGCTTCTTGAGTTTTGGCTGATTTCAGCGGTGTTTGGGTTATCTCAGGAAGTTTGCGTCTGCCGCCCGTATTCATGAGTGAAAAAGGCAGGAGGTGTTCTCGTGCGCATCTTTACCGGAGTGCTTGATTTCCTTGAAAAGATCCTGAGGCTTGCGACATCGTGTCTTTTTGTCGTGATGGTCGCGTCCATAGCCTATCAAATTGTGTTGCGTTACATCTTTTCCAAGGCCAATGCCTGGTCGGAGGAACTGGCGCGTTATGCCTTCGTCTGGCTCGTCATGTTGGCGGCCTCTCTCGGCGCGCGACGCGGACGCCACATGTGCATCGATTTCATCGTGGAAAAGCTGCCTGTTCCCCTGAAAAACCTTGTTGCGATGACGACACGGTTGTTGGCCGTCTTCTTTTTTCTAGTCCTTGGCTGGAAAGGGAGCGAGCTTCTCTCTTTTACCATGAACCAGAATTCTACGGGGCTCGAAATTTCGATGGCCTTCATCTATCTGGCCATCCCTGTCGGCGCCTTTTTCATGATCCTTTTCTCCGTCGAGGATATCCTCCTTAGATTGGCGGGGGGATCCCTTCCCGCTGCTTCGAAGGAGGCGGTTTAATTATGCATGGTGTACTGATTGGCGCCATCCTGGTTCTGAGCCTTTTGGGCATGCCCATCGGTTATGCGCTCGGTTCGGCGACCCTTCTGGCCCTCCTGTATTCGGGGTCTTTCCCTTTGATTCTGATCCCCCAGCAGTTTTTTTCCGGGATCGATTCCTTCCCCATCATGGCCATCCCCTTCTTCATTTTGGCGGGCAACCTGATGACGGCCGGGGGGATCAACCAGAAATTGATTCGCTTCTGCAATGCCCTCATCGGCTGGGTATCGGGCAGCCTGGCGATGGTTACCGTTGTCGCTTCCATGTTCTTTGCGGCGATATCGGGCTCGGCCGTTGCTACGGTTGCAGCTATAGGCGGTATCACGATTCCTGCGATGAAGCGGGAGAACTATCCGCCAAGTTTCGCCGTGGCCGTGGCAGCCTCCTCGGGGGTCTGTGGTCCCGTCATCCCGCCCAGCATATGCCTCATCGTCTACGGAGCCGCGCTGTCGATGTCCATCGGCGACCTGTTTCTCGCGTCCGTCGTCCCAGGGCTTCTCCTGGGCGGAGTCCTTTGCCTTACGGCATATCTGATCTCAAAAAAACGCGACTTTCCAAGGCACGAAAGGGCTCCCAAAGGGACTGCCCTGAAGGCCGCCAAAGAAGGAATCTGGGCGCTTGTTATGCCCGTCATTATCTTGGGGGCCATTTTCTCCGGGATCGTCACCCCCACGGAGGCTTCGGTCCTGGCGGTCCTCTATGCTCTGGTGGTCGGGGTTGTTCTGCACCGCGATCTCAGGCTCTCGACGTTGCACCCCATCCTCTGCGAGTCGGCCATAGCAACTGCGACAATCCTTTTCATCCTAGCGGCATCCAAGGCTTCGAGCTGGGTTATCGTGACGTCACGTTTTCCGGAAGCCCTGTCCGCCGCAATCCTGGGCCTGACCCAAAATAAATATCTGATCCTTCTGCTGGTGAACCTCCTGCTTCTGATCGTCGGAATGCTTATGGAGGCCAACGCCGCTCTTGTCATCCTTATCCCGATCTTGGTTCCCCTGGTCACCAGGGTTGGGGTATCCCCTCTCCAATTTGGAGTGGTTATGTCCTTCAACCTTTGTCTGGGGCTGCTGACTCCCCCTGTTGGAGCGGCTCTCCTGTTGGGGAATGACATCGCGGGAGAGCGCATCGAACGCTCGCTGGTCGAGACCATCCCCTTCTTCGCCGCGGGGCTGGGCATCCTGATACTGATAACGTACGTTCCCGAATTTTCTCTGTGGCTCCCTCAATTTTTCAAATAATATCGAAACGGCAGACGCAAATTTTTCAGGGAGGTGGTCTTGATGACATTCGATTTCAAAGACAGAGTAGCTGTGATAACGGGAGGGAGCAGGGGGATCGGCGCTTCGGTTGCTTCGACGCTCGCTCTTGCGGGAGCTCGGGTCGCGATCCTTGATGTTTTGGAGGGGGAAGCCGAACGGACATGTGCTGCCATCGTCTCTCAGGGCGGCTCGGCAAAGGCATTCAAAACGGATATTACGAGTATGAGAGCGGTGAAAGAAGGAAGGGATGAGATCCTTGCCCTCTGGAAAAGGATCGATATCCTTGTCTGCTGTGCAGGCATCGTCCTCTCCAAGCCTTTTGCGGAATGTGACGAGGCAGATTGGGATCGTGTCATGAGCGTCAATGCGAAGGGGGTTTTTACTTGTTGTCAGACGATCCTGCCCGGAATGATGGAACGAAGGTATGGAAAGATCGTCAATGTTTCGTCCGTCGCGGCCAAGACGGGAGGGGGATTTTTCGGCAATCTGATATACGGTGCCTCGAAGGCCGCCGTCATTTCCTACTCGAAGGGGTTGGCGCGTGAGGCTGGCCCCTTTGGAGTGAATGTCAACGTTGTCTGTCCCTCGGCGACCGATACTCCCATGATTGCCGGGCTTACGGGAGACGATCGGCGACGAGTCGTGGATTCGATTTTGCTGAAACGGCTCGCTGACCCCAAAGAAATTGCGAATGCGATCGTTTTTTTAGTCTCCGATTATGCGAGTTTCATCACTTCGGAGGTGCTTAACGTCGACGGCGGCATCATGAAGGGGAATTGATAAACGGGAATGGTATAATTAAGGAGTCCCGCCCGGGAGAGGTCGGACGGGGTTGTTTCTTGGGCTGCCGAAGTGAGGCTGGAACCCCCACTTCGGACTTACGCCCTAACGTGAGGGATTACG
>ERZ773099.1882-NODE-1882-length-15052-cov-4.085817_pt1 | contig 15052 bp, 12 predicted proteins | sample MGYA00511120_ERZ773099 | MGnify/ENA primary metagenome ERZ773099 (study PRJEB29015, sample SAMEA2738012) | human oral metagenome | biome: human oral; feature: human-associated habitat; material: dental | place: China | collected 2104 ... | reverse complement strand
TTGTTCACCAGGGTATATGTACACATTGGTCGTATCGAATGCAACTACTAACACTGTCGGAGCCCCGTATCTGCAAGATGTTTCGATATCGAACTTGTCTAGTGCCTCCTTTGATTCGAGGACATATACATGCTGCTCCTGTAGGTTCTTGGCAGTTGGTGCAAGTCTTCCTGCCTCTAGTACAGCCTCGAGTTTCTCACGCTCTACCTTCTTGTCTGAGTATTTCTTGCAAGAGTATCTGTTTTTTACAACTTCCTTAAAATCCATAATGTCCTCCTATTTACCGATATAATATAGCTACTATAACCATTAATATGCCGCTACTGTAACCCTTACTATATAATTACTATAACCGTTACTATGCCGATACCATGCCGTTAGCTGCTAGTTACCTGCACTGAAGCTGATCATAAAGCTGCAACTTTGCTATCTCTTTTTCTTCATCGATAGTGCAATCTTCTTGCGCTTTTCATCTACCGATAGGACACGGACATTTACGATATTCCCTACCTTTACCACGTCGAGTGGGTGCTTTACAAATCTATCCGATAACTCAGATATATGTACGAGACCATCCTGATGAACACCAATATCTACAAATGCTCCGAAGTCAACGATGTTGCGAACTGTTCCCTTGAGCTCCATATCTGGTCTAAGGTCGCTTATCTCCAGCACATCGCTTCTTAGTAGCGGCGCCTCAGCCTCTTCTCTCGGATCTCTGCCAGGCTTTTCGATTTCACTCAAAATATCCTTGAGCGTATATTCTCCGATATTTGTCGCCTCTGCTAGCTGCTTCATCGATGGCTTATCCGACTTATTATCAGTGTGCTTGCTGCCGAACGTCTCCTGCAATTTGTTCTTGGAGATCAGACCATCTGAAATCCCCTTAGCCACACCAGTAATGATATCAGCAGGTTTGTATCCCATAATTTCCAAAATCTTACGTGCCGCATCATAGCTCTCCGGATGAACCGCTGTGCAGTCAAGTGGCTCCTTGCCATCTCTTATACGAAGGAATCCAGCACACTGCTCAAATGCCTTTGGTCCGAGCTTAGCAACCTTTAGAAGTTGCTTTCTGCTGTCAAATCTACCGTTATCCTCACGATACTTCACGATATTAGCTGCGATTGACTTACTAATTCCGGAAACATACTCGAGCAAAGAAGCAGATGCCGTATTTAAATCCACACCAACACTGTTAACGCAGTCTTCAACCACTGCTCCAAGGGCTTCTGCTAACCTCTTCTGATCCATGTCATGCTGATACTGACCAACTCCGATTGAGCGCGGATCGATTTTAACTAACTCAGCGAGTGGGTCCTGCAGCCTTCTCGCAATCGACGCGGAGCTACGTTCGCCTACATCGAGATCTGGATATTCTTCTGTCGCCAGCTTGCTAGCCGAATATACAGAAGCACCAGCCTCATTCACGATTACATACTGGAGCTTTTTCTTGGGATTTGCATATAGCCCTTGCTCGTATTCCTTAATAAATTCAGCGATAATCTGCTCCGACTCACGTGAAGCCGTGCCATTTCCAACGGAGATGATATCTATGTCATGCTTCTTGACGAGTTTAGCTATAACCTGCTTCGCTTCTTTAACCTTATTCTGCGGTGCAGTCGGATAGATAACCGTAGTGTCTAGAATTTTTCCAGTCGCATCTACCACGGCGAGTTTGCAACCTGTTCTAAATGCCGGGTCCCAGCCGAGAACTGTCTTACCGCCAATAGGTGGCTGCATGAGTAACTGTTCGAGGTTGCTGGCAAATATCTTTATCGCACCCTCCTGTGCTCCAAGAGTCAGCTCGTTTCTGATTTCAGTTTCGATAGATGGAGCAATTAACCTCTTGTACGCATCCGCAGCCGCTTCTTCGATATACTGCTGAGTCACCTTGTTAGCAGAGCTCTTGAGGTCTTTGAACAGCCTATCTTCTATCTTCTCCACTGGTGCCTCCAGTTTTACGCTGAGAACTTTCTCGTTCTCACCTCTGTTGATAGCAAGAATTCTGTGACCTGGAAGTCCAGAAACCTTCTCGGCAAACTCAAAGTAATTTTCATACACACTACGTTCTCCACTATCCTCGAGCTCTGCCTTAACTGCAGGCACTACTGATGTGACGAGCACGCCTTCCTTAGCAGTCAGTTCCCTGATCCAAGTTCTTATATCTGCATCATCGGAAATATCTCCCGCAATAATGTCCATCGCTAGCTTGATAGCTGTGTCAGCATCATTTACCTCGTGCTCTTCGCTTAGGTATTTGAGAGCTTCTTCAGGCACTGGAGCATCTACATCGCTTGACATGATATATGTAGCAAGCCCTTCCAACCCCTTCTCTCTAGCGATTATCGCACGAGTACGTCTCTTTGGCTTATACGGTCTATATATATCCTCGACAGCAACTACTGTCTCTGCCTGCTCGATTTTAGCAAGGAGTTCATCAGTGAGTTTTCCCTGCGACTCGATAGAAGCGATTACTGTCTGCTTTCTCTCCTCGAGCGAACGCAGGTACTTCAGCCTCTCATCGAAACTTCTCAGCACTTCATCGTCGAGAGCACCTGTGGCTTCCTTTCGATATCTCGCAATGAACGGGATTGTATTTCCCTCATCGATAAGCTTGGTTACAGCCTCGGTCTGCCAAGATTTTATTCCTAATTCCTGTGTTATCTTCTGTATAATATCCATATTAGTTCAGCATGCTGCTATCTAGTATCAGCATTATCTCCCCTTCATTATCATAAGCGCGGAAACGTACCTTTTGCCCTGCTTCGAGTCCAAAGCCTTGCTTCGGTGGATTGTGAAGCGTCCCGTAAAATTCATTATCGCCAAAATCTGTCGTTCTTACCCATACAACCTCCGGCAAAAATCCTTTCTTACCAACCGTCACACTTATGAAATCTGGAAGCTCAATATTGCGTCCGCCATCTAGCATCTCGAGCTCTCTGAGCATAGCCATCTTCTGATTCGAAGATTCAAAATTCTCACGTATATTCTCTGGAACGTCTACAAATACCGTTAAATCAGCATCTAGATTGTCTGCAAGCTCAAACTCATAGTCTCTAACATCGCTAAATCTAACCCTCGCGTACTTTTCGGAACTTCTCGGTCCTATCTCGAGCATTCCGTCATCTCTCCTCTTTGCCGAGGCAAGCAGGTTAAAGCTGGTTCCGACTAGGTCTTCGCAGAAACAGTATGCGAGCACCCCTGTAGCTCCATCTATTATCTCGAGCGTGTCGGATAAACCCTCAAGTGCATCAGGGCATTCGATATAGATAAACTTATGAAATATCTCTCTGAAAATAGCTTCATCAATGTACATGTTCAATCTCCGATTTCTAGTTATGTCATATTCTCTCTGGTTTAGTCGTGTATTCACTGCTTGTCAAACGGCATTTACCAGCCACTAATTATACCACGATATTGTTTTTTCTCACATAATCATCACATATAGACTCGCAAAAATGGTAAAGTGGAGTCAAGAAGAATTGTATGCAATTAATCAGGCGTTTTGCGTTCTGATTTTTGAGTAATATAAGGAGGATAAGAAAATGGCAGCAATTGAATTAACAGCAGAAAATTTCGAACAGGAAGTATTAAAGGCAGATAAGCCGGTTCTAGTTGATTTCTGGGCTTCATGGTGCGGACCATGCAAGATGCTTTCTCCAGTAATCGAGGAGATTGCTGAAGAAAGAAGCGACATCAAGGTTGGTAAGGTTAACATCGACGAGCACCCAGAGCTAGCTCAGAAGTATGGTGTTATGAGCATCCCAACAGTTCTTGTAATCAAGGACGGTGCAGAAGTAAACAAGTCCGTAGGAGCAGTTCCTAAAAAGGCTCTCTTAGATCTTATCGGCTAAGTGCGTTTATCGCGATAGATACACCATTTAATAATCCATTAAGCAGTAAGACCTCACTGAATCGATTCAGCGAGGTCTTTTCTTTCTCTTATATCATAATTTAAAAAGCTTCTTGCGTCGCTTGTTTATCCTCGAGCAGCACCGCTACTTCCTCTTCGTTAAGCTCATGCTTTGATAACTCCACATAAGTCTGTGTGAGCCTGATTGCGAATATCGTTCTGATGATAAAAACGGCAATATACGCTGCTGTCAGTAGGAAGAAGAATCCTTGTACCCCTCTAATTGCGCTGTAAAGTGCTACGAATGCATCGGTTCCTTCACCAGCTATCTTAAGGAAATACTTCTTGAAAATAAATACCACACCAGTGACGCCTATTACTTCCATAACCGTTGCTATGATCATCGCAATTCTGTATATGCGTTCAGTTATAGTCAGCCCCTGCGCTAGACCATGCCCCCCTAGAACATCTACTATTCGTCTTGTGCCAAAAATTGTGTTACGTATATAGATGATATTAAGCGTGTTACCGACAACATGCATTGCTAGTATCATGAACACCGCTATCCAAATCATAATGGTCACTGCAGAGGTGTTAATAGCATCAGCTCTAAATGCTAGTATAGTGAATCCACTGGCAGTAACTATAACTACAACTAACGCGATTATAGATATCACCAGAAACACGAGATACCCAATGTAGAAATTAAAAGCTTTTTTGTAGTAGGGGTTAAGTTTACGAAGCCCGTTTAATCCGATAATATGAAGTACGGTATTTGCTATGAAAATTAATATGAGCAAATCTGGAGCAATCTTGGTAGAGAACAACAGCAGCCCCTGCGATATCTCTGCCATTGCTGCAATCTCGAGCAGAGTTAATAGTCCAGTCATGCCATTTACTATAATGTAAGCAACTTCTAGCCAAATCGCGATATTGACATATTTAAGTCCATCAAAATTAAGTTCTGGGTTGCCCATAATGCCCTCCTTTCCTGATTTCTAATATCTTTCTCAACTAGCTTATAATATTATTTAAATATGCATTTTATGAATGTATTAATATTTATACTGTTAGTATTTAAATCCATTATATGGTCGAATAAGTTGAGGAAACAACAGATATATTGTAAAATAATAAATAATTAAGAATTGAAAGTAAGATTAGGAGGATTTATGGACGGTAAGCAATATCAAGAGGCATTCAATAACAACGTGCCTGATGGCTACGATGCTGATACATATATCATCGCATGTCCTGTATGTAATAAGGAGTTCCAATCATCACCTGGCGATGCAGTATGCCCAGAGTGCGGAGCTGAACTCAGCTTTACTATCGAGGACAAATAATAGGAGCTGGCGGAGCCAGCTTTAAGATTATCATCACAGCTAGTGAAAACCTCCCATGTCAGCACGCTGACGATAGGAGGTTTTTTCGTTGACTTTATATTTTTATTTTATAGTTACATAGATGCCGCGGTCTCCGCTAATCTCGACCTTGAGTGATTTAAAGTCACTTACAAATTCCTTTAGATACTTGTAACGCTTTCCACCCTTCATACTATAATATCTTACGTCGAAATTCTTGTACACACGGTTCAGTTCATTACCGATAAGCCCTAAATCTGTAGGCTTGCCCTTATCGTTGTTTTCCATGATAATCTGCTGAATCTTGGCTTCTATAGCCTTCTTACTAGGCGTATTAGCTGTATTTTCAGTAGTATCCTTACTACGCTCCTGTTTCCTTTGTTTCTTATATTCAGCCTCGAGAGCCTCTTCCGCTAGGCGCTCCTCCTCTGCCTGATTTGCGAGAAGGTCGATATATATGAACTTATCGTATGCATTTTCAAGGGCTTCCGTAGCCTTGTCCGACTCGCCCATACCCAGTACTAGGCAGCCTGACTCACTCAGCCTTCTAGCTAGTGATGTAAAATCGCTGTCCGAAGATACTATGCAAAAACCTTCAACATTGCTGCCATAGAGTATATCCATAGCATCTATAATAAGTGCTGAATCAGAAGCATTCTTTCCCCTGGTATTATTAACCTGCATCATCGGTTTGAGAGAGTGCTTTCTGATTTCCTGCTCCCATCTCGTTTTTACGATACGTTCCCAATTTCCGTAAATTCGTTTGTAGGAACAGATGCCGTACTTCTCAATCTCATCGATGATGTAACCGGCATACTGAGCTGAAATGTTTTCCGCATCTATAAGTAATGCAATTCTTACCTCATCTGTCATCTTAATTATCCTTGTATTTGTTAATTTCAGCAACTACAGCCTTTGAGATTCTCGCAAGTCTGCTCTCCGCTGTTGACTCTATACCGTAGAAACCAAAGTAAATTTTAAACTTTGGTTCAGTTCCAGATGGTCTAAAAGCAATCCAGTCAAGACCGTTCAATTCATATAGAATAACATTTGACTCAGGCATATAGTCGGTGTAGTTCTTTATATCTAGCACCCCTAGTTCAGTTCCTGGTTCACCGAGCTTTCCATTGAGAGCTCTCAAGTGTTTCATGAATCTATCTCCAATACCTGCCCCATCAATACTTACACTTAATTCCGCAGAGTATCCATATAACTTATATATCGACTCAAGTTGGTCGATTAAAGTTACACCATTTGCCTTTGACAGCGTCGCAATTTCAGCAATAGCGATTGCTGCCATCACGCCATCCTTATCACGAACCGCCTGATTGAGCATATATCCATTGCTCTCCTCGAAGGCGAATAGGAATCTCTCCGCACCCTCGTCGGAATGTTGTCTAATCTGATCAGCTATATTCTTGATACCTGTTAAAGTCTCGTATAACTTCACTCCATATCTAGCACAAATCGCTCTTGCAAGATGTGTCGAAACAATTGAAGTTACGGCATATCCGTTTTCAGGTAATCTGCCAAGCTTTTTAGACTCAGACAGTATGTATTCTAGGAGGATTGCCCCAATCTGATTTCCCGTTAGTTGCTTGTACTCACCCTCGTCGTAAACCGAAACTCCGAGTCTGTCAGAATCAGGATCCGTTACAATGATAATATCTGCAATCGACATCTCGGCGTACTTTTTAGCTAAATCATACGTGTCATCATACTCAGGATTAGGCACTCTGAGGCTTGGAAAATCACCATTTGGTCGTTCCTGTTCATTTACCGCATATACCTTTTCATATCCGAGTTCGCGAAGCGCTCTTCTTACAGGTTCACGACCTGATCCATTTAGCGGCGAATACACGATGCGGAGCGATGCCCTTGCTCTCCTGCTCACACTGCTGCTATTGAAATAGTCCATAATCATCGCATTGTAACTGTCGTCGATTTCTCTACCGAAATATTTGATGTCTCCAGCCTTAACGAGTTCTTCAAAGGATTCAGAATTCGCTAGTATCTCGATACCATCAACTGCCGCCCTAATATGTCTTTTAATCGCTTCAGTTTCTTCATCGATCATCTGTGCACCATCGGCTTTGTACGACTTAAAACCATTATATTCCTTAGGATTATGCGAAGCTGTAATCATAATTCCGCCATCTGCTGCAAAGTTTCTTATCGCGTATGAAAGCATTGGTACCGGGCGCAGTCTATCGGAGAAGAGTACTTGTGCCCCTGCCGCACAGCTTGCTACAGCGGCTGCCTCTGCAAACTCTCTAGAATTATTGCGTGAATCATATGAGATAATGATTTTCACATTCTTACCTTCATGCTGTTCCACAAGCATCTCGCCCATCGCATATGCGGCAGTTGCAACTGTGTAGGTGTTCATACGGGCAGATCCAGCCCCCATGGTCGCCCTCATTCCAGCCGTACCAAAATCGAGCTCCTCACCGAAGCAGCTCTCTATTTCGTCGGGACGAGATATCATGTTCATCAGATATTGTCGCATACTTGAGTCGATTCCCTTGGAGTTAATCCATTCCGTATAGCTCTTGATTGCCTTGCTTTCTTCCATATCAATTCTCTAATTCTAATTCAATACACAGCCTATAACTTTTCACAATAATAGTCTCAAGCATGCACGACAGCCTGCATTTCTAGGCCACGCACACGCTCGTAATAATTAATATTAATTTTATTCAACTGTTACGCTCTTTGCGAGGTTACGAGGTCTGTCGATTTCGCAGCCTTTTTCCTTTGCAACGTAATAAGCGTATATCTGTAGAGGAATTACGCTGAGAAGTGGTGAAACTTCATCCATGCATTCAGGGATGTAGAAAGTTTCATTTGAATGTTCCTCAATAGCAGTATTTCCTTCCTTAGCGATGGAGATTACGTGTGCGTTACGCGCTTTAACCTCCTGGATATTGGAAACCATCTTATCAAATAGCTTGGACTGTGTCGCAAGTGCTACGAGAATAGTCTTTGGCTCCATCAAAGCGATAGTTCCGTGCTTAAGTTCCCCAGCTGCGATTGCAAAGGAGTTTATGTATGAAATCTCCTTGAGCTTGAGCGAACCTTCGTAAGCAACGCTTGCGTCCATACCTCTTCCTATGAAGAATACCTGGTCTCTGTCATAAAGCTTCTTTGCCAGCTTCTCGATATCGCCTCTAAGCTTAAGCACTTCCTCAAGCTTGCTAGGAATAGCTGATAGCTCGCTGATTATTTCACTGTAGTAATCATCAGAGATAGTGCCTCTGAGGTCTCCTAGGTATAGAGCTAAGAGGTATAGTGATAGCAGCTGTGTTGTATACGCCTTTGTCGAAGCTACTGAAATCTCTGGACCTGCCCACGTGTAGAACACATCATTGGATTCACGAGAAACCGTGCTGCCTACTACATTAACGATAGATAACACTCTTGCACCCTTTCTCTTTGCCTCACGAAGAGCCTCGAGTGTATCCGCAGTCTCTCCAGACTGACTGATTGCGATGAAGAGAGTTTTCTCGTCTACGAAAGGATCTCTGTATCTAAATTCAGAAGCCACGTCGACTTCAACAGGCATCCTTACAAGCTTCTCGATAATATTTCTTCCAACTAGTCCAGCGTGGTATGCCGTTCCGCATGCAACAATGCAGATTTTGTTAAATTTAGCAAAGTCTTCCTTAGTGAGAGTCATATTGTAAAGAGAAACTCTACCATCCTCACCGAGATTACGTTCAAGAGTCTCCTTGATTGCTGTTGGCTGGTCAAAGATTTCCTTGAGCATGAAGTGCTCGTAGTTGCCCTTTTCAGCAACACTCTCATCCCAGCTGATGTGCATTGTCTCACGCTTGATTTCCTTACCTGACTCATCATATATTGTAACGCTATCTGGAGTCAGCACTACTGTGTCACCTGTCTCTAACAGATATACATCCTTCGTGTACTTGAGAAGTGCCGAAAAGTCAGAAGCTACGAAGTTACATCCATCTCCTTTTCCTACGATTAACGGAGCATTCTTTCTATATGCAACGAAAGTATCGGGCTGGTCTTCAGCAATTGCAGCGAGTGCAAAGGTTCCAGTCATCTCGTGAGTTACCTTATCCATAGTAGCCTTAAGGTCACCAAGCTCGTTGTAGTATTTGCCAAACAGAACCGCAGCAACTTCAGAGTCGGTATCACTCTTAAATGTAAATCCCTCTTTCTCTAGCTCAGTTCTAATTTCTACATAGTTTTCAACTGTTCCGTTGTGAACTAGTGCAATTCTATTATCGTTACTCATGTGCGGATGCGAATTAACATCAGATGGTGCGCCGTGAGTTGCCCATCTTGTATGTCCGATTCCCACGTGACCTCCGAGATTTTCATTTCCGATTAATTTCTCCAGATTAAAGATAGCTCCAACGTGCTTTCTCAGCTTAATTTTGCCATCATCAACAACAGCAACACCTGCTGAGTCATATCCTCTATATTCTAGTTTCTTAAGCCCCTCGATAATGATGCCCTGAGGAGCGTTATTACCTACATAACCTACGATTCCGCACATATTAATTCCTCCAAATGTATTATTTCAAACAGTACTGTCACGGCACACCGAGACTTGCTATAGCGATTCATAATTTAATTTCGGGTAGCTGCTCTTACGCTACTTTCCGAACTTTTCCGAAATAAGCCCTGCTATCTGTTCAGCGTATCCCTGAATCTCATCAATATCCTCACCTTCGAACATAACTCTGATAAGTGGTTCAGTGCCAGAAGGTCTGATCAAGACTCTGCCGGAGCCCTCCATCTTAGTTTCTATCTCACCGATAAATTTCTTAACCTCTTCATCCTCGAGGGCTGCTGTCTTAAAAGCATTATCCACTCTCGCATTTACTAATGCCTGTGGATAAATCTGAATTTCATCTCTGAGCTCACTGAGCTTCTTGCCCGAATCTAGATAGGCCTTCATAAACTGCAGGGATGATAGAACACCGTCTCCAGTAGTTGTGTAGTTCAAGAAAATCATGTGTCCTGACTGCTCTCCGCCGAGAATAGAGCCAGTCTCTCGCATCGACTCGAGCACATATCTATCTCCAACCTTAGTTACATCAACACCTATACCGCTCTCCTTTAGATATTTGTGGAGTCCGATATTGCTCATAACTGTAGCTGTGAGCTTATCAGTAGCTAGAAGGCCATGATCCTTGAGATACTTTCCGCAAATGCAGAGCACTCTATCTCCATCTATAATACGTCCCTGCTCGTCAACTACAATAAGCCTGTCCGCATCTCCGTCGTATGCAAATCCAACATCCGCACCAAGTTCTACAACCTTTTGCTGTAGGTTCTCAGGATGCGTGGAGCCGCATCCATCATTGATGTTGATTCCATCTGGCTTATCGCTGATTACTGTAACGTCTGCACCGAGGGACTCATACACGATATGTGCCGTCTCGAAAGATGCACCGTTTGCAGTATCAAGCACAACCTTGATACCCTCGAGTTTCTTATCTATTGTCGTAAGCAGGAAGTCTGTGTACTGCTTAATTGCACTTTCATCATCCTCACGACAAGTTCCGAGCTTTGCACCCACAAATTCGTCGGTGCTGATTTCCTTCTCGCCAAGAATAATTGCCTCAATCTCCTGTTCAACACTATCGTCAAGCTTATAGCCTTCACAATTGAACAGCTTGATTCCATTGTATTCAAATGGGTTGTGAGATGCTGAGATAACAACTCCCGCATCAGCTTTGTATTTCCTTACAAGGTGTGCAACCGCTGGCGTAGGAACAACACCGAGCTTTATTACGTCTCCACCAACCGAAAGAACTCCAGCTGTTAAAGCGTTTTCCAGCATATCACCAGAAATTCTCGTATCACGGCCGATTATCATAACAGGCTTCTTCTGGTTTTCTCCAAGCACAAATGCTGCCGCTCTACCGATATCAAAAGCGAGCGAAGCTGTGAGTTCTGTATTAGCAACTCCTCTTACACCATCCGTTCCAAACAATCTACCCATTAGTTTCTCCTTAATTCCATAATTAATTCTGCAAAATAACAAGTCTGCCATTGAAATTTATCTCATATCGTTTAGGCAAAACACCGTTAGCATAGCTCAATATAAACCGACATTACTGAATTGATATCGTTATCTGCGCATTCTGTAAAGAGGCGGTCATACCCGAGTTGTTAGTTAAGTACGCAGTAACCGTATGCTGACCTACACCTAAACCGCCAGCATCTATACTTATTACAAATGAACTAGCTGTGATACTTGTGAGTTTCTCTTGGTTACCCGTCACAACAACGTTAACTCCGCTATTAGCAGTTGCAGTGTGTCCACTTACAACATTGTTAATATTTATTGAGCTAGCAGGCACGCTAACCGTCTTGGATGAACTCGTGCTTACCTTTACTTTGAGTTTGATGTGTCTAGACTCGTTAGCGATGCTCACACCTTCTGGTAAGTCGTAATCGATATCAACATCCTTAGTCTCCGAAATATCGCTTATATCCATATCTTTGGAAGAAATTTCTGTCAAATCCTTGATGTCTTTACTTCGGCCCTTTACAACGATAGTATTTGGTACAGAATATGTACGAGAAACGCTTCCATCCTGTGTGTTTATAACCTTAACCTTAAGTTTAACAATCTTAATTTCTCCCTTATATGCTGTTACCGAAACCTTTCCAGGATCTGTAGTTAGGAAATCTATCTTGTGACCACTTCCGTCTACAGGAGTTGCCGCTACACTAAATTCCTTCGCCTTATCTGTAACCTTGTTAGCATCTAGTTCTAGCTTTACAGAATCTACGTTTTTTACCAAACTAGCAGCCCCCTGAACCTCAACTTCCTTATTAGAGTTTTTCTTAACTACAGGTTCACCTTCCTGACCGTCCTTGTACGTGGTATATGAACTAACTTTCTTTACTTCTAGATCCTCGACTGTAACTGAAATGCTGCTCTCGCTCTGTGATTTAACAGTTATTGCACCAGGTGCAGTAACTTGGACTGCCATAGTGTTCTCACCCTTGCCAGCATTTGCAGCATTAACTGTAGCAGCGACATCTGACTTCTTAAGCTCATTTATCGCAGAACGTCTACCTACAAGCGTTACTGAAACCTTATCTGTATCCATCTTACTAACAGCTAAATCATTTTTGGCGAGAGACCTCGAATTAACAACGGTTATCGGAATATTTGAATATGTCCTTGTTATTGTGGGGTTAATACTGTATACAACGTATAACCATGCGGCAAATGCTATCGCAATCGAAAGAGCCAAATTGATTTTGTTGATTTTCTTTTTGTTAGAGTCGTTATTTTGCATCGCGCTTTCCCCCCTTTCGGCGTACTAGCTTCGCAACCTTACCATACATTCCTCTATCAGACGGTAAGTACATGTTGAGGAGCATCTTCTCAATAGTCTTGAGGTCAACGAACCTGCGTATTTTGCCATCTTCAGCGATTGATACTACTCCAGTCTCCTCAGATACTATTATGATTAACGCGTCACAGACCTCGCTAAGACCGACACCTGCACGGTGCCTAGTTCCGAGATTTCTACCAATGTTCTTCTTCTCTGTTAAAGGGAATACACATGATGCAGCGTGAATTCTTGCTCCACGAATGATTACACCACCGTCGTGAAGTGGTGAGCCTTCGTAAAATAGATTTCCAAGAAGTCTAATTGAAATTTCCGCATCTACAACTACTCCCGTCTCAATGATATCATTAAGCATAGTATCACGCTCAATAGCTATAAGTGCTCCGGTTCTTGTAGCAGAAAAATCATCGATTGCATTCACCAATGCATCCACAGTTTCAATAGCCTTATTTTTGTCAATATTGCGGAATGAATTGGTGTTCATAAGATTCTTACGCCCCACCTGTTCAAGCGCTCTTCGAAGCTCTGGTTGGAACAGCACAACAACTGCAAAGAGCCCCATTGTGAAAAGACTCTTGAGCAGCCAGTTAAGTAGGTATAAGTTGAATATGTCCGATATAAAAAATGCAACTACAATTATTACTAGTCCTCGAATGAGCTGCATTGCTCTAGTTTCCCTGATAAAACCAATCATCTTATATACAATATATGACACGATTGCTATATCCAGGGCGTCTTCCGGTCTGAAATTAGATATAATACTTTGAATCGAGCTTAGCATATCGGCATCCCTTCCCTCTCATAATCGTCCATTTTCCATGGCATAAGTCATATTATTATACTATTTTAAGAGGGTTTTATCAATAAGAGTGAAGGTGTGGTTTCAATGTAAATTATAAGAATAAGAGGCTTATGCCCTGATGACATATGCCCCTTATATGCAAGTATATTCCTTAAACAAGCTCTTCGTTATCGTCGAATTTTAATCATGAATGTAACGCTTTTTTCATGACGCTCAAACTTATGCTCTATCCCATAGCTGAGCAATATGTTTCTAACTATATATAGTCCCAAACCACTACTATTCTCTTTTCCAAGATCAAAATTAACTTCAAACAACTTATCGCAGTCGAGTTGCTTGGCATTCTGATAGGAATTTTCAATATAAAACCATCCATCGTTGATACCAATATTAATACACCCGGCTTCATCCGAATATTTGATAGCATTGCTTAACACATTAGACAGCACAACCTTAAACGCAGTCCTACCTATGTAAATCTGTTCTTCTCCTAAGCAGTTATTAATCGTGATTTCTCGCTGATTAGCCATTACAGCATACTGTTTCAGGATCTCGCTCAAAGTTTCTTTTATATTAATCAACTCCTCTTCATCACTGAGATGCTCAAGGGAAGAAACTGACAATATTTGGACAATATTTTGAGAAAGGTTATCGACTATATCAATACAATTTCCGATATATTCGTCACGATTTTTATATTTGCCGATATTATATTTCATATTTTCAAGGATTATTTTGAGGCTGGCTAATGGAGTTTTTAGCTCATGGGAAGCACCTCTAAAGAAGTCGAATTTTAACCTTTCAAGCTTTATAATCTCTTCATTCTTAACCTCAAGATCATCTATCAGTTCAAGCAACGCTACGTACAAGTCATTAATTTGTGCCTTAAGTTGTCCTATCTCATCAGAGGATTCGATAGAAAAAAGAGCACTTCTGTCAAGCTCCATCATTCTAGTTGTAACATCTTTTATTTCTTGAACATTTCTTGTCAAAAGCCTTGCATATATAAGTGAAACTAGAGCTGATATTGCTAGTGATATTGCTAAGGATAAGGGAAGAAACTTGAGGATTAAACCCTTAGCCTCTTGCCTCATATCAGCAGTTGACACAAAATTCACTGATAGCTCACTACCATTAGCAAGCTTTACCTTCCGTGTCTCTATGAGCAGAGAATTATTCTCACTCGCCTTGTCAATGCTATTTTCGGCATTCTCACCAATTTTCACCTCTCTCGAGTCACTATTTGAATCGACATAAGCCTTAATTTCACTGCTTCTCGAATAGAAGGTCAAATACTGTTCTACAAACCTCTCATCCTTACCCTGCAAAGCCGTAGACACTTCATTAGCCTTGATATTTATCTTACTCTTTCTATTCTCAAGATATACTTTAGGGAACATAAGAAATACCATGATATGAACAACTATAATCAAAATCCCGAGTATGGTGAACGTTTGTACAAATAATTTGGGAAATATCTTTAGGTTTCTCATTTTCTCTCCAGTTTATATCCTACATTTCTAATAGTCACTATACAGTCGAGTTCAAGTTTCTTACGAAGCTCCTTGATATACACATCTATCACGCGATCAAATGGAGGCTCCTCTGTCGCTTTCCAGACATTATCTATTATCTGCTCTCTTGTCAGTGCTCGCCCTTCATTTTCAACCAAATATTT
>ERZ773099.1880-NODE-1880-length-15067-cov-13.488476_pt1 | contig 15067 bp, 11 predicted proteins | sample MGYA00511120_ERZ773099 | MGnify/ENA primary metagenome ERZ773099 (study PRJEB29015, sample SAMEA2738012) | human oral metagenome | biome: human oral; feature: human-associated habitat; material: dental | place: China | collected 2104 ... | reverse complement strand
AATTTGTTGAATGGTTAGATTTCTATCAACCAGGAATGTTAGCTATGGCAAATGCAGGACCTAATACTGGTGGTTCTCAATTCTTCTTTACATTCTCACCAGCAGATTGGTTAAATGGAATACATACAGTTTTTGGTGAAGTTAGATCAGAAGGAGATTTCCAAAAGATTAGAAAGTTAGAAATGGGAGATGTCGTTAAAGAAGTTAAAATTTCTGAGAATGGAGATTTTATTTTATCATTATTTAAAGAGCAAGTTGAGCAATGGAATAATATTCTTGACATAGAATACCCTAATCTTAAAAAAGTTCCTATAAAAGATCCTAATCCTCAAGATGTAGAAGCTTATAAAGAAGAATTAGAAAGACTTTATACTAAAAAAGAAAAAAATAATAGTGATTTTGAATATCCTATAACTAAATTCATTAGAAAAGTATTCAATAAAGCTGGTGGATATACTCCGAAAGCACCTGTAATTAGTAATTAATGATATTATAATAATATTATGTAGAGGTTGTTACAATTAATTTGTAGCAACTTTTTTTATTAATAGAAAAAAGGGGCTGTTGCAAATTAAATAGTTGAGTCCCAAAAGAAAAAATGACACTAGAAAACAATTTTTGTAATTTAGTGTCATTTTTAATTTAAAAAAGTATATTACATAAATTTTTTAGAAATTTTCCTCAAAATTTAATATAATATACTTATGATAAAAGCAATTAATAATAACAGATATTTTAAATTTTTTCAACCTAAACTTTTTTACATTAATCAAGATATTGATAATGATGACCCTGTTAGGCTGCTTAGCGCCATTCTGGAGGAAATGGATTTTTCTAATTTATTGCAAGTTTTTCCTAACAAAACTAAGGTACATCCTGTCAATATGTTTGCAGTAATCATTTATGCTTACTCACAAGGCAAATATTCTACAAGGGATATTGAATTTCTTTGTAAAGATAGTCAAAGAACCAAATTCTTACTGAATTCGGCTAATGCTCCTAATTATTCAACTATTTCGCGCTTTCTTTCAAAAGCTAATAATATCATCTATGAATTGTTTTGTCAATTTGTAGAAAAACTATTAAAATTAAGTGAAATCACCACAGAAACTATTTACATTGATGGAACTAAAATTGAAGCTTATGCTAATAAATATAGCTTTGTTTGGAAGAAATCTACTTTAAAATATAAAGAAAGACTTGAAGAAAATATCTTACAACTAATTGATGAATTTAATAAATATTTTAATAAAGAATTAGACAGTATTTTTGATATTCTTTCATTTTTAGAAGAACTTAAAATTCATAAAGTTTATGGTAGAGGCAAAAGAAAAAGTAAGGAACAACTATTTCTTGAAAAAGCACAATCCTATGCTGAAAGACTAAATAAATATACTAACTATTTAGAAATTTTAGGAGAAAGAAATAGCTTTTCAAAAACTGATAAAGAAGCAACTTTTATGAGAATGAAAGAAGATTACATGCGCAATGGTCAATTAAAACCAGGATATAATCTTCAAATTGGAGTAATTAGTGAATATATAGTTTCTTATGATATTTTTCATAATCCTTCTGATACAAAAACTTTAATTCCATTTCTTGAAAAAATAAAATCTCAAAATATTGAAGTTAAAAATGTTGTAGCAGATGCTGGCTATGAAAGTCTTTCTAATTATGAATATTTAAAAATTAATAATTATGTATCTTACATAAAACCAATATATTATGAAAAATCAAAAACTAGAAAATATAAGAAAGATTTAAATAGAGTGGAAAATTTAGAATATAATGAAGAAGAAAATAGATTATTTAGGAAAGATGGATTAGAACTAGAATTTTTGTATTATGGAAAAGATAAAAAAACAATATATTTTAGAAACCCAGAAACAGAAAAGAAAGTCAGATATAATTATAAATTCAGGAAATTATCAAAAGAATCAAAAGATAATATAGAAAGTGAATTTGGAAAGCAATTAAGAATGAATAGAAGTATTCAAGTAGAAGGAGCTTTTGCAGTATTAAAAGAAGATATGAAATTGCGCAAATTAAAAGTTAAAGGAAAAGAGAGCGCAAAGAGAGAAATAGGACTATTTTGTATAGCATATAATTTTAACAGATATCTTGCAAAATTAGCCAGAAAAAAGCAGGGAGTAATATTGCATCCATTAAAAATAGCTTAAAAAATGAAAAATAATGGGCTTGTATTAAGTTCGCCCAAAAGTTAAAATAAAACTTTAGATAAGATAGAATTCTAAAAAATTTCTATCTTTTTTTATTGGGAAAGAAAAAGGCTATTACAAATTAATGATAAAAATCATCAATTTGCAACAGCCCCTTATTTTTTTATAATTTAAAATGTTTTGTTTAATACACCTAAGCCAGCTAGTACAGTAGCTGTTATAAGTAGTTTTCTTGTAATTTTAGCTGAAAGAATTTTATTAAAATCCTCTCTATTATAGTTTCTATAAGTTTCCATATTTTTCACCTCTATTTCTAAGCTACTATATTTATACATATATTATATAGTAAAATATTTTGAAAGTCAAGGTATAATATAATAAAATACTTTATTTTTTCTTAAATTCTTCTTGGAAAGAATTTAAATCTAATCCTTTTAAGACTCTTTCAAGTAAAAGAGGCAATTTTTCAGGATTACAAGCAAAACATGGAATACCCATTGAAGAAATTTTTCCAGCCATTTGAGTATCATAATAAGGCTGACCATCACCTGAAATAGCAAGCAGACAAACAACTATTACTCCTGAATCTTTCATTTCTTGTAGATGTCTTAACATTCCACCACGATTTCCACCTTCCATAAGGTCAGAAATTAAGAAAAATATAGTTTTCTTAGGATTTTCAATATAGTTCATACAATAGGCGATAGATTTATTGATATCAGTACCACCACCTAATTGGAAACCATATAGTAAATCAACAGGATCATCAGATTTTTCTGTTAAATCCACAATATTTGTATCAAAAGCAACAATACGAGTCTTTAGTGCAGCCATACTTGCTAAGATACAAGCCATAACTGAAGAATATATAACAGATTCTCCCATAGAGCCACTTTGGTCTATATCCAAAATAACTGTGAATTTACTTGAAGGGCTTGTACTAGCTCTTTCAAAGAAATAGTAATGTTCAGGGATAATTTTCTTCAATTCTTTATTGTAATTTTTTATTCCCCTTTGGATAGTTCTCTTAAAGTCAAGTGCTGAGGCTGAAGGAATAGGAGAATGTTGTCTCTTATTAAGTGCAGCTCTAACAGCTCTTTTTATATCACTTTCCAATAATTTATTAATTTCCTCTACAATTTTTTTGATAAAGGCTCTCACACTTTCTTTGCTATGTTTAGGAATTTGATCCTTTAAAAGCATAATTGTAGATGCAAGACTTATATCAGGCTCAACTTGCTCCAATATTTCAGGTTCAAAAATTAATTGCTTTAAACCACATCTATCCATAGCATCAGTTTGAATAATCTTAACTAATTCTTTATCAAATAAATCTCTAACATCTCCAAGCCATTTACTTATTTGAGGGTTAGAAGGTCCTCTTCCAGCACCTAAGGCAGCCTCACCCATAAATTTTCCTGAGGGATTATAAATGGCATCTAAAGCTCTATCCATAAGCCAATCTTCTTCACTAAGAGAAGAAATAGCTTCAGAGTTCATAGAGGAGAAAGTATCTTGAGTATCTTTTCCTAATATTAATCTCCAACGTTTTATATCTTCTTTATAGTCCATCATTCCCCCTAAATATCATCAAAATCAAAGTCATCAAGGCTTGAAATTATTTCAACTTCCTCTTCTTTTAAATCTTTATTAATAGCTTCACTTACAGCAATTTTATTTAATCCCCATATTTCAGCCATATTTTCAGCTATATCATGTTTTTCATTAGAAGAAAAATCAGCAAAAGCTCTTCTTAAAAATACTAAGGCTCTTTTAAACTCATCTTCATCTAAGGCAGAGATATAGTCTTGAAGTTTTTCCCATAGTCCAAGTCTAGCAATTAAAGTATAGTGATTTTTCATTGCTAAACCTTCAAACCAACTTGCTCCTAAATCAGCAGGTATAGCCTTTGATAATCTTCTTTCAACTTCTAAACCAAGTTCATCATTGGAAATTTTTCCAGTTTCAAGTAAAATTGCCATAGCAAGTCCTGATATTTTAGTATTTAAATTGTCTCTTTTAGCAACTTCAGTAAGAAGTGCATACCATCTTTCTCTATCTAAAAAATCATGATTTTCAACTACATTATGTAAGGCTATTATAGATTCAGCAAGTTCAATAGCTGCATTAGCATCACAGAATGCCTCAGTAGGTAAGATTAAACAAGCTCTTAAAAATAGTTGCTCAAGTATTGGAATAAGTACATCTCTATCTAATTTTCTAATATCTCCATAACGTAACATTATAGAAAGAGTAGTTGAAGTTCTAGCAATTTCATTGATAGGAATATCATCAGTCATACAACTTTGTAAGGCTTGAAAAGCTTTTTCCAAACTCTTAGGTAAGCCACAATAGAAAGAATCTTTTACAACTTCTGCAATCATAGATATAGAATTTGAATTTTCTATTCTTTGATTTAATTCAAAAGCTGTTGCGAATTCTATAGTATCTCCTTTTAAAATTGCTTCTACTATTTCTATTTCTGCCTCAGGAGTCCATTGTAAAACCCAGTCTTCTGCCCAAGTTTTATTATCTTGTACCTTATCAAGAAAATTAACAAAAGAAATTTTTAGAACTCTTAATCTATGGAAAAAATAAGAACGTTCTAAGTCTAAGAAAGCAAGTTTCTCAGATTTTACTCTTATATTTTCTCTTAAATCTAATCTCAATTCTGTAGCAGTCAATGTTTGATATTTTTCAAGTTTTAATTCTTTTAATATAGAATAGAAATCAGATTGTATAGAAGTTCGTATAGAGTCTTGTGGTATTTTTCCAATCTTCTTACCAACTTCTGTATTTGCCATAGCTGAAACGATTTCTGAATGGCTACCCTGTGCCATACAAGTTATAGCTGCATCTTGCATGTCTTTAAGAGTAGGAATTTTACTATTATGTATATTAGCTAAAGAGAGTGCAAGTTGTACTGCTTCAATAATTTGTGCAGATGATATCATATTTCCACTTGTTCTTTGAAAGTCAGCTAATCTACTTAAATATCCATAAACTGCATAATATATATCTTCCTTATTTAAGCCTTGCCATAGAAGTTCATAATAGCCAGGAGCTTTATTTCCTGCTCCATAGTTAGAATAAGTTGATAACTTATAGTAAGAATAAGGCATTAAAGTCTTTTTTGTTTCTACTTTTTTTAATAGATTAAATTCTTCATCACTTAGAAAATTTCCTTTTTCTATCCCTTCTATATGGAAAGCTCCAACAACCATAGCTATTTCATTTATTTTAAAGCCTTCTTCACATAGTTCAGCAACTTGCTTACACATATAGGCTTCTCTTACAATATTTTCAGCATCTGATTTAGTATTTGCTAAAGTAAGTTCTCTTAAATTTGCTCCATAGTCTCTAGCTCCACTACGATAGGCCTGATGATCGGCTGCTTGCTCCATAACTCTTTCCCAGAAAACTTCACTATCACTATCTTCTGAAAACTCATCAATCTTTCTATGAATATAACTATTTAAACTTTCTTCAGAAGGATTTTCTACTTTATTCTGTATAGCCAAGAAAACAGATGAAGGCAGGTCACAAAATCTACATTCAACCTTATTTTCCTTTGCCCATAGAATAGCTTGATATTCAGGTGAAAATTCTGCAAAAGGATATATAATAGTCTGTATAGGTGCTTCCAAAGTATAGGCCATTATAGCAATGGGAGGAACAACTTCTTTAGCTGTGATTTTATTTATTAAATCAGTAAAGTCAGAAGGTGCTTCTATTAAAACAACTTTGGGTTGCACTTCATCTAGGTATTTTCTTACATAATATGCTCCTGCTGGTGAAAAATGCCTAACTCCAAAAATATGAGGTTTATTCTCATTTTGTTTTTTCATATTTTTCCCACCTTTATTTGCTAGTTTTATTAAGTTCTTTACATTCTTTGTAAAGGTTTAGCCATTCAGAACCTCTTTTTTTCATAATATTTTCTAAATATTCTGTCCAGATTTGTCCATCTTTACTATCTTCTTTAACAATAGCCCCTTGTAGACCAGCAGCTAAATCATAGTCAGATATTTCTCCATCTCCAAAACTTCCAGCTAAAGCCATGCTATTTGCAAGTAAAGAAATAGCTTCAGCTGTTGAAAGTACATTAGTAGTAGTTTTTATTTTTTGTTTTCCATCTAAAGTAAGACCTTGTCTAAGTTCTCTAAAGACTGTACAAACTTTTTCTATAACTTCATCTTCTGGTAATTTTGCATTTAAGTCTAGGTTGCTAGCAAGTTGCTCAACTCTTGTTCTAACTATGTCTATTTCAGCTTCAAGAGAGTTAGGACTTGGTAAAACTACAATATTAAAACGACGTTTTAAGGCAGCTGACATTTCATTAACTCCTTTATCTCTTGTGTTAGCAGTTGCAATTATAGAGAAACCTTTTTTAGCAGGAATTTCTAAATTAAGTTCAGGTACAGATAATCTTTTTTCTGATAATAAAGAGATTAAAGCATCTTGTACTTCTGAGGCGCAACGAGAAATTTCTTCCACTCTTGCAATAGCTCCATCTTCCATAGCTCTATATATAGGACTTGGAATTAAGGCTTCCTTTGTAGGTCCTTCGGCAATAAGCATTGCATAGTTCCAAGAATATCTTATTTGTTCTTCTGTTGTTCCTGCTGTACCTTGAATAACTCTTGTTGAATTTCCATTTATTGCAGCAGTCAAATGCTCAGATAACCAAGATTTTGCTGTTCCTGGTTCTCCAATTAAAAGTAAAGCTCTATCTGTTACTAAAGTTGAAATAGCTATTTCAACTAATCTTTTATTTCCAATATATTTTGGAACTATAGTCTTTTTACCAACTTTTCCACCACAAATATATGTTAATACCGACTTTGGAGACATCTTCCAACCAGTAGGTATAGGATTTTTTTCTACCTTGATTAAAGCATCTATTTCTTCTTGGAATAGTTGCTCTGCTGTCAGTCTTTGAACTTCTTCTTTTTTACTCATTTTATTATAACTCCTTTACTTTTACTTCATTTTTTTTATCTTTCTAATCTATCATCACTCATATATGAAAGTGTTTTAAAAGTCTTTTAGTTGAATCTAAAATATAATCTCAATATTATCTTGGCTATATTTTAAAGAATCTATTGAAATTTCTTTCATTTCTTTAGACCTATTTTCAATGCAATATTTGTAAAAATCATTTTTATCTTTTTTAGCAATACTGGAAATAATATCCAATCTAGCAAGCATTTCTTTTCTATACCAGGGGAAAATTCATCTTTTTGCAATGGAGCTATTTCCTTTCTTTGTTTTTTTAATTTTTTTGTTGCTAGATTAATAACCTTTGAATATTTATTAGAAAGACCTTTTATCATATAGCTTTTTAGACGAAAATCATTAAATATATCAGCATTATTGTTAATAGCATCTTGTATAACGAATAAATTTCCTTCAGTGAAAGCATAGACAAGAGGACTTAATTCACTATAATGAATTTCTTTATAGTAGTCTTTACTCTTAGTAATAGTTTTTATTTCTTGAGGCTCATTACCTGAATAAGTTGTAGCTTGAGTGCAAAGAACAGCATCAACTAAAGCAACTAAGTCTAAAAATAGATCGCATTTATCCTCATCATTTGTACTTATTAACTGATTTCCCATGTCATATATTTGTTTAAATACTTTAGCAATAGTACTGTATTCTTTAAGATGTTCAACAGCTCTTTTTAGACGGAAGTCATCTTTAGCTAAGTTAATTCCAACAACTGCTACATTTTCAAGTCTATTTTTTAATTCATATAAAGGTTCAAAATTCATCTTACCCTTCTCCTTAAAACCTTATAAGTCCTTTACTTTTACTCCACTATTTAATTTATCTAACCATACTTGACATAAAAATCTTGTTGTCTTTTGAAGAGTTTTATATTTTTCCAATAATTCTTCAATTTGAGCTTTTAAATCTTCTTCTGATATAGGAATTTTATTTATAAAGTCAGAAATAAAAGATATTCTATAAGATATCAAATATATATTTTTTCCTATATCCATCTTACCTACAAGAAAGTCCTTATAATTTGTCCATTCTAATTTATTTAAAAATTCTATATCAGCAAGATAAGGTGTACGAACAAGTGTTATATTATAGTAAAACTCACCAAACTTTTCTTTTAATCCCTTTATATTTGGATTGTATAAATATCTAAAATTTCCATGAGATGAAGCATAATAATCCCAATTTCCTGTTATCTCTGTGCTAGTACCTAAGATAATATCATACCATTTCTTATCAAAACCATCTAACTTTATTTGTATAGGATAACCAACGATAGTATCTGGCCATTCTAAAATATATTCCTTGTTTTCTTCATCATAATGTATACGTAAAATTACTTGGAATATATCTCTAAAGTCTTCTTGTACCTTACGTTCTTCTTTCTTTTTAGAGTAATTTCCTCTAATGAAAGTATTAAACAATTCTCTTATTTCTTCTCTTTCTTTTCCAGCACCAGCATATTTAGAGAAATTTTTATAAACAGTTTCAGCCTTATCTTTAATAAGTGAAATTAAGAATTCTTGTTGTAAAAATTCTCCTTTATACTCTTTTGATAGCTCTTTAATTGTGTCAATTACTTCTTTATCTAAGTCTTTTGCTATATAGAAATTTAAAATTCTTTTTATCTCATATTTATTGTAAGGGTATAGTTCTTTACAGAATAATAAACTTTTCTCATTTCTATTTTTTAAAACGAATGGAGATACTTTAAGAATATCATATTCAACAGTTCTTCTTTCTTCAGCTGTTTTTAATGTCTTATTTTTTGTTTCTGTTACATAATTTTCTATAAAGTCATTTATGTAATCCATTGCCCATTGTTGATCTGTTCCTCTTAAATATTCAAGATTATCCAAAGTTTTCTTTTTAAGGAATTTGCCCCATTCTTCAGCAGCTCTATTATCACTCATATATGAAAGTGCTTCAAAAGCCTTATTTTTAAGTTTACCTTTTTCTGTCTTAGTTAAATCTAAAAGATAATCAATATTGTTTTGATCAAAACTTAAATATCCTATTGCATCTTCTTTCACTTCTTTAGAACCATTTTCTATACAATATTTATAGAAGTCATTTTCTTCTTCTTTACAAAGAGAGGCAATAATTTCAAGTCTAGAAAGCATATTTCTTTTACCTTGAGGATCAAAACCATCTTTTAATATAGGAACTATATCTTTTCCTTGTTTTTTAAGCTCTTCTACCATTCTATCAGCAATTTCAGAGTATTTATCAGAAAGCCCATGTATCATACAAGCTTTTACTCTGAAATCTTTCATTATTTCAGGATTACTTTCAAGGGTATCCATTATAATATTTAATCTTCCTCCACCTTCTCTATTAAAGGCATAGACAAGAGGACTTAACTCACTATAGTGAAGCTCCTTGTAGAAATCTTTACTCTTAGTAATAGTATTTATTTCTTGAGGCTTATCACCTGAATAAGTTGTAGCTTGAGTACAAAGAACAGCATCAAGTAAGGCAAGTAAATCTAAGAATAAATCACATTTATCTTCATCATCTGTACTTATTAAGCTATTTCCCATATCATATATTTGTTTAAATACCTTGGCAGCAGTGCTATATTCTTTAAGATGTTCAACAGCTCTTTTTAGACGGAAGTCATCTTTAGCTAAGTTAATTCCAACAACTGCTACATTTTCAAGTCTATTTTTTAATTCATATAAAGGTTCAAAATTCATTTTCTACTCCTCCCTAAAATCCTAAACGAACAATTTTATCGTCTGTTATGATACTATGTGCTTCTGCATAGATAGTTCTGTCTTTTTGGAATAATTTTACAAACATAACTTGATTTTCTAAACATTCATTTGGTAAAAGCTCATAGAAAACTTTTGTTAATTCTTTAGAACCATTATTTCTAAGCTCTATCATCTTTTGATTTTTATCCACTAAAATGTATTTTTTACTTCCTTCTTCTTCTACAAACATAATCTTTTCAAACTCTAAAAGCAAAGCTACATGATTGTCTGTTAGAATATTCTTTAATTCATTTTTAGCAATCTTTGTCGCATCATCTATATTTTTAGCATAAGTTTTTATTTTCTTAAAAGAAGCTTTATCTTTTTCTTCAAAGTTTGCACTAGCCCATCTTATTCTTTTATTCAATCCACCTGGATAATAAGTTAAAGTAGGTACTGTAACTAGAGAAAAATTAGAGTCATCTTGCTTAATATATTTTAGGGCTGAAAGAGGTCTATAATTAGCTGTATATGATATTTCTCCACTTTCTATATCTATCCAATATCCATAGTCAGTATAGATTTTACTAGCTTCATCATAAGTAACTTCAAATGCTAATTGTAGAAGTTTTGCATTTTCTTTCTTTAAACCTAGGTCATTTAATTGCTCTAACTTCCATACTCCACCTAAATCTTCATATAGAGTATTGTCACTCATTTCAAGATTTAGCTCTTCTTTTAGATATTCTCTACCTTTTTTTTCTATTGCTCTCAATCTTTTCAAGCATTCTAAAGCTTGTTGATAGTGTACTGTATCTTGGTCTTCCTTATATTCTTGAATTTCTAAAATCAATTTTTGGAATAGAATCTGTGGACCAGGTAAATAGAAATCACCCAGTTGTTTAACAACATCTTTATACTCTTTTAAAGAGACAGTTCCTATTGTTGAAAGTCCCAATTTTAAAAGTTGAGTACTTATATTTTTTATCAAATCTAAACCTTCAATTTGTTTGTTAATTTTTTTTGTTCTAGCAGCTTTTGAAACTTTTGAAGGGGCTTTTTTCTCTTTTACAGTTCCTTCTGCACTTTCTTTTTCTTTTTTAGCCTTAGTTTTCTCTTTCTTTTCTCTTTTTGCTAAAATATCTTCAGGAATTTCACATTCTTCAAAAGTTTTTCCATCAGCTATTTCAAACAATAAAGCAAGTCCATGTTTACAAGGAAATTGTCTACTTGGACAAGTACATCTTATAACTGGATTTTCTTCATCTACAAAATCTGCTGAAACTATATAATTTGATTTTCCACTTCCTTTACATTCTCCCATATAGAAAGTATCATCAGATGAATGTGCCAGTTTTACAAAAGAACCACTACTACAAATCTTTTTTGCATTTGCTACTGCTGATGCATTTGGAGACATTGCAAGAATTTTTTCTTTATCTAATTTCAAAATAGAACCTCCTCAATTTTTGATTAGAATTATTATACTATAAGATCAATATAATATCAATAAAAAACTGCTACATCTCTGTAACAGTTTGTAAAATTTTTATTTTAAATTTTATTAAACTCTTCTATTCTAAATAATTTTTTATTTTGTGATAACTCAATAACTATATTTGATTTATCAACAAGATTTTCTGGTAATTTATCTTTTAAAATTGATATTATTAATTGAATATTATTTTTTTTAACAAAATCTGCTACTTTTAATAATTGATTATTGTGCATTAATTCTTTTTTATCATTTAATAAAAAATGAAGACAAGAAATTTTCTCACTATCTGCAAATAAAATATATGCTAAATCAAAGCATAATATTTCTCCTTGTTTTTTACCAGAACTCATATTTAAATTAAAAGAATTAAATTTATAAAAAGTTTGATTAGTTTTTTTATTAGTTTCTTCTGAAAATCCCAGTACATAACTTTCACCATATAATTCATTTGAAACAGTTGAGAAAAACTTATTAAATTTTTTAATTTGAGATTTTAAAAGCTCTTTAAATTCATCTGAAAATAAATAATTATCAATATTACTTAATTCATTTTTTAATCTATTAATATTCTCTTCAACTTCATTTAAATTTGAAATAGTACTTTCAAACTCTCCTTTTAACATATATTTCTCATTAAGTTTTGCAATTATTTTTTCTAATTCTTCAAATGAATCACTTTTAGCAATTTTTTTAGATACTACTTTTTCTTCTTCTAATAATTTATTAAGCTTTATATTTTCTAATCTTATTCTTTCATTTAGAGAAGGTAAATCTTCTGTTATAAACTTTAATTTTTCAACTATCATAGTATTATGATAATTAACTAAATCTTCAAAAGTTTTTTGAATACCTGAAATATTTAATTTTGCCTCATCATACAATGCTTTTAATTGTTTTAAATCTATATTAGTAGTACTATTTTCCATATTTTCTTTAGCTTCTTCTATTAAATCTTTACGAATACCTAATTTAACTACTTCTGAACTCAATTTATTTATTTTATATTTTATTTTATTTAATTCTTCTAAATCTTGTTCAAAATTTTCATTTATATCAAAAGTTTTTTTCTTTTTATCTAACTCTAAAATCTCATCATCTAAGATAGTTAATGCGATTTCATATGATTCCTTACTTTGATTTTTTTCTAATCTAGCCTTATAATTTTCTTCTTGTTTTAATTTTGTAGCTATTGCTTGTCTTCTAGCTCCACTATTAAAATTACATCCAAGCAAAAATAAATACAATGTTTCATATTCATAATTTGATGTATACTTACTTAATGTTTTTAAGGTATTATTAATATTTTCATCTTTATATCTAATATTATGAGAAATTATCTGCCTAAAACTTGGTTTTTCTGACTTTTGGTTTGGTATCAATAAAGACATCAATTTATTTTCAAAATCTTTTTCTAAAATTGGTTCTCCATTAATATTTCTAATAGCTCTACTGTTCTGTAAAAAATTTCTTTCAATAATAATTTGCTTAGATTTATCAACTGAATCTAAATCTTCTGTTAGAATAAGAGTTATTAGCACTTCTTGCTCAATTAAAAATTTTTTTACTTCTTCATACTCAGATTTTTTATCTTCAAAATCAGTATAAATTTCTGTAGCCTTTCCACCTAAACAAAAATCTACCAATTTTAAGACAGTTGTTTTTCCAACATTATTTCCTGTTAATTGTGTATTAATTGTAGGTGTATCATCTACAATTAAATTTAATCCTTTATGAAATTCTATATTTCTTAAAATTTTACTTGGAGTTGATATTATAAGTTTTTTTATAAACATAAATTCACCTCTCCATTTTTATCTATTTTTGCAACATTAAGTAAATATAACCAATCTAAACTTAATACAAATATTTGAAAGGACATATTATTAATTTTTTTTACTTTTTGATATAAATTCACCAATTTTTGCTTATTTTCTTTCTTTAACTCCTTTAAAACTACATATCCATTATAGTAAATACTAAGTTCAGGATGTATATTATCTGGTAATAGCATTATTTATTCTCCTCTGGATTCTCAAAAATTTTACACCTCATAAATGCATCAACAACTAATATATCAACACACATTTCTAATTCCTCAAAAGGAAGTTTTTTATAGTTAGCACTTTCTTCTATTATTTTCATAATATTTTCTACAACACCATAAAATATTTCTTCTGAATTTTTCTTTTCATTTTTTAATTTAACATATTGCTTTCTTATAATTTGTAGAATTGAGGTACTCTTATTTCTTCCTCCTCTATCAAATTCAGTATATTTTTGATTTAATTTAACACTAAAGATTTTATAGTCATCTATAAGCTCTCTAACTCCATTAAGATTATTATAATTAATTTTTTTTTCTATAACAAAAACAGTTGTATTTATCTTAGCACTTTTTAAATCTAAATCTTCTTTTGCTAATACATTAATAATCTCAGCTAAATTTGAATCAACTTTTACTGTACTAATTTCTTCACCAAGTTCTTTTTTTATAAATTCAAATAAAATTTTTTGTTTATCAATTTCTAAATTTAAAATATATCTTAATAAAGTTGTTGAATCTAAAATATCTTTTTGTGAATCAAATATCAAGTTATATGGATTTTCAAATTCTGTTATTCTTAATTTATTACTAACTTCTTTTGAAATAGATATAAATTTAAAATTATAGTCTTTATAAAACAAATAAATTCCTTTATTTAAAGAATTTTCTATTTTTTCCTTTGTACAAGTAGCTGAAACTTGTATAATAATTTTATTTTTAGTATCTACCAAATCTATACCTTCAGCATTTTGTTTAATGCAATTTAGATTAACTAAGTTATAGTCATACAATATATTAAATAACTCTGCAAAAAAAGTTTCTGAATGGATATTAAGATCTAAAAGATTTATTTTTCCTCTTTTTTCAATCCTATAAGCTAAAAAATTCAATTTTTCTTCTATATAGTTATAGTATCTTGTTCTATTCAATTTTATTTCCCCCATATAAAAAGATATATTTTATATTGTAGTTTAATTCAAGTACAAAAGCAAGATTTATTTTTTATAACAAGTACAAAAAGCCAAATACATTATCTGTACTTGGCTTTTAATCTCACATTACAATTTTTATTTTGTCTGTACCCATAAGTTCAACTAAATTTTCAAAAAATTCCTTATTAAATTTTACACCTATATTCATTGCTTGAAGTTTTCTTTCATCTTTATTTTTTATAGCAAATATAATTTGAGTTTTTCCTTTATTGATATTAATTAAATCTTTAAGTCTACTATATCTATAACTATCTTCTGGCTCTATTAAGATAAATAATTTTTTAGCTGGATATTCAAAAATCTTTTCCAAATCTATTAACTTATCTACAAGTAGTTTAGTTGTATTCTCTCCTCTATAACTATCTATTTGTATTTTTCCTTCAATATAGACAGTCTTCTTTTCCATGAATTCTGTTATAAATCTTTCATATACCCTAGGAAAAGCTATACAAGATAAAGTTCTATCATAACAAATAAGATTAAACATTGCCATTTGCTCTTCTTTTTTTGTTATAGTTTTCTTTAAGCTTGTGATAGTTCCAAAACTTTTTACAAATTGTTTTTCTTCTAAATCAAGTTCTGAAAGTTTTTTTATTGAAAATGCTGTAAGAATATCTTTATATTTATCTAAGGGATGTGAACTT
>ERZ773099.1876-NODE-1876-length-15112-cov-2.686259_pt1 | contig 15112 bp, 12 predicted proteins | sample MGYA00511120_ERZ773099 | MGnify/ENA primary metagenome ERZ773099 (study PRJEB29015, sample SAMEA2738012) | human oral metagenome | biome: human oral; feature: human-associated habitat; material: dental | place: China | collected 2104 ... | reverse complement strand
TCCACCTGCCTGTGGCGGCTGAGAATGCCTGCCATCTCGGCATCGTGCCTGCTACACCTCACCGTCCCGTGGTCATCCACATAATCGACCTCGGCGTAGCCTGCTCACAGGGTAATCTGGTGCTTCAAGCTAGCCGGAGGGAACCTCTACCACTTCACTCTACTCAAATTTCTTGCCAGCGATTAACTGTTCAGCCAACTCCAATGCATCCACAGGCCAAAAACATTCTGGGCGAGGACGATGAACACCGGGCTGTCCAGCCTTGGGGCGACAGTTCATGATCCGGTTAGTCCATTGGGCGGGGATAGCGTTTAAGCCGTAGACGGCACCTAAAAGTGCCCCGCAGATGGCTCCATTGGTATCAGTGTCTCCACCCCGCATAACGGTATCAGCAACGCCAGCTTCAAGAGTTTGGGCATGTAGCAGTTGCCAGAGGGCATTGTGAAGCGCTATTAACACCCAGCCCTGATGGCGGACGTAGTCAGCCGGAGGGTCTTCAGCAGCTCTATCAACGACAAGCATAAGCGCAGTGTCAACTGCCAAGTCAGCAGCCCACTGTTTCATACTCTGATAGAGGGTGCTGGCGGTACAGCCAGAAGCGACGGCATAAGCAATGGCCATGGCAAAAAGGCTATTCGCTTGTAGACACACCACGTTAGGATGGGTCAAGGCGGCGTCTTGCCCGGCCCATTCGCCCACTTTATCTAATGGGTAGTTGGCTCCCCAAATACCAAGTGGGCTAATCCGCATCATGGCGCCGTTAGCTTGGCTGTCTAGGTTAGGGCTACCTCGGAGAGCAGCGGAAATGGTCATACCGCAGTCAAAAGGAGCAGACTGAAGCCAGAATTGATAAGCCTGAAGCGCAGCATCGGGATCATAGACACCGTGTTTTGCCAACATCCGCGCCAGCAGTAAGGCCATTTCTGAGTCATCCGTCGGTTGACCAGCGATGGTATTCCAGGTTCCGCCATCGGCAAGATCCCGCAAACCAGTTGCAACGAATTCGCTCCGGCGACTGAAACTCGACCAAACTGCCAAGAGAGTCTCCAGCGATCTGACCAAGCAGGCAGCCTTGGGCACGGCTCAAAACTGCGGGGTCAACCGAAAATTCAGTCATTGTGATTCGCCTCTGAGAAGCTGTTCCTGCATATATTGATTTGCCTGTGACAGCCATTATCATCTTCGATTTTAACCAGCGATTCTCCCCAAGCCTAGCCTGATCCTATTGTCAGCCTTTCAGTAACCCTTCATCCTTGAGGTATTTTATAAACTCATTGTGTATTTGTTTGTCTCGTTCTCGAATGTCATGTTCAGTAAAATCTTCCATTTTAACAAGAATGCCATACTCAGCAATATCGCTTCCATGGTAGATTTTCTTGTTGGCATCAGTGTATCCGCAATAATATCTTTTTTTGTCTTTAAATTTATAGTCAGATGCCCGGATATTGATAGATCTTTCAAGAAGTATCTTGTTGCCTAGTTTTTCGAGGATATTCTGATCCGTGAGAATATTTTCCTTCTTGTAGCGTCCCTTTGCATAGATATGTTCAATATTAAAGCTCTCTCTTCCTGGTGCTGGAAGTTTCTGTTCTGGAGATTTGAAAGCATACCATGTTAGCATTGATCGAGTAACAGATCTATTGTTTGTGAACTTGTAATTTTCGAGTGCTGCACGGAAGTGTTCTTCATCAAATTTGAATTCCGCAAAAACGCATGGTTGTTTTTTGTAAACTTTAAGCATTTCAGAATAAATTGGGGTACGCAACGCATTTACACCAGGGTTTGTTAGTGCATAGGCAAAGATAAACGCCGTAATCTTCGAAAGGAATTTTTCAAATTCGGCATCATCCAAATTGCCATCGGTATCACGATAAGACAGAAAATAGACAGATGTGAAGTACTCCCACATCCCGTTCGGGGCAAATTTTAATATGAATAACCGTTTGAGCACATCTGAGGAAAAACGGTCGTCATCCTGTTGGGCAACGGATTTCCAGAAGCTCAAAAGCTCCTTCAAATCAGATATGGTGCGATCTTTCAGCAACCGGCGGTATTTATCTGTTTCGTAGAACTTGCGAAGGGCTTCAGTTGTCGTAGATTTGTTGCCTTCGGACGCTCTGATGAAGTACATATATTTTGTAAACAGTTCATCCATTGGAGTACCATTGATTGGATGGAAAATTTCTTCGGTACCTGAGGATAATTCTTTCCAAATCTCAATGAATGCAGTTTTTTTCCCTTGTTTCTCATAGAATTTGTAAAACTGTGCTTTAAAAATATCGGCATCAGCAAGCGGGAGGCCGCGGTCATTAAGTGTCGAGAAAATTCGTAATGCAGTATCCTGTGAATCTGCCTCGATGGGCAGGAGAATACAGTTATTGAGAATCCGCGCAGGCAGATACGGCAAATATGATGCGTATTCAGCGATGAATTTTTAAATCTTGTCTTCAAAAAATCGATAATTTTTTGCATATCTACTGCGTGCGTTATCCGGTAATCCAGCATGTAGGATAGTCAAAAATTCTTCTTTTTCATCATCAGTGGCTACTTCTGAGTCAATTTTCAATTTTTTCCTGTCTGCCACGTTGAACTCATTCGTCATCCAAATGCAGGCGGAGATATTTTCTCTCATCTTTTGAGATGCATTATCTTGCATCGCTCCAAATTTGTCATAAAAAGCGCGCAAAAGAAGCATCATTGTCGTCAGTCTTTGTTGACCATCAATGACTTCCGATTGGTTTTTGCAATTTCTATATGTGACAATGGATCCGAGAAAATATTCGTCATTTTGGTTGAATGCATCCATATCATTGTCAGGAAAAGCAAAAGTAAAAATGTCATCCCAGAGAGTTTGACACTCTTCTTCTCCCCATGCATATGGGCGTTGATAATCAGGAATTAAAAAATTTGCATTCTTGGCGGTCAAGAGTTCATTGATGCTTTTTTGATCAACATTCAACTTGCTCATGGCAATGCACCTTCATAAAATTTCATATGTTATCCGGACACCCTTGTCCGATTTCTGCCTTGCAGTGACAGCAGGGCATCGAGAATGGTCCAGGGGTTGGGCGGGCAGCCCGGCACAAAAAGATCTGCCGGAAAAAGGCTTTCCACTCCCGCGCGGCACAGGGGGCTTGACCGGAACAGGCCGCCGGAAATGGCGCACGCGCCAACAGCAATGACCACGCGCGGTTCGGGGGTGGCGGTGAGGGTGTCCACAAGCGCCTGCCGCATGTTTTCCGGAATCGGCCCGGTGATCAGCAAACCGTCGGCATGGCGCGGCGAGGCCACAAAATCTATACCGAAGCGCCCCAAGTCAAAAACCAGGGTGGTGAGGACATTGCAGTCGGCTTCGCAGGCATTGCATCCCCCCGCGCTGACCTGACGCAGCCTGAGGGACTTGCGGAAAAGAAAGAATTTTTCCGGCGCGGCCGGAGGCGGCGCGGGGGAAAGACCGGGCGTGATGATCAACCCTTCCCGCGTAAAGGACGCCATGCGGTGTTCCCCGGTGAACGTGATGGCCTTTTGCGGGCAGACCGCGTGGCAGGCGCCGCAAAAAGTGCACAGCCCCATATCCAGCGAAGGCGGGCCGCCCTGCGCTCCATCTGTGGGCACAAGAGCGCCCGTCGGGCATGCGGTAAGGCAGGCGCGGCAGGAGCCGCAGGTGACGCGCTCAATATGCGGGAGGCCCCGGTAGCGTGCCGGGAGAACCGGCATGCGGCGGGGGTAGTCCTGCGTCCGGTATTTCTGGCGCAGCCGTTCCTTGATGATGCGCAGCATGGCAATGCCTCACAGGTCGTGTCCGCAGTACGACAGATTGAAACTTTTGTTGCAGAGCGGAAAGTCCGAAATCTGGTTGTTTCGCAGGGCTACGGCAAGTCCCGGCCAGTTGCGGAAGGAAGGATCGACGATCTTGTATGCGGCCAGTCTTCCGTCCGGGCCTGTCACCGCCATATGGCAGATTTCTCCCCGCCAGCCCTCCACCTGCGCCACGGCAAGCGTGTCTGGCGGCAACGCACGGATATCTTCTGTCGCGGCAGGCTCTGCGGGCAGTCCGGCCAGGGCGGAAAGATCCGCTTCCAGCAAGCGCAGACTGTCTTCCATTTCGTGGCGGCGCACCAGGGTTCTGGCCATGACATCGCCGCTGCTTTCCGTGCGCGGCATACAGCCCTCGCAGGAAAGATCGGAAAGCGGGGCATGCTGGCGCGCGTCCAGGGGCAGGCCGCAGGCGCGCGCGGCCACGCCCACAACACCCAACTGCAGGGCGTATTCCTTGCTGAGTACGCCCACTCCGGTCAGGCGTTCGCAGGCGCTGGGGGAATGCAGCAGCACCTCGGCGGATCCCAGAGCATCGCGGCCCGCGCTGCGTGCCCTGGCCAGAAGATCCGCACATTGGGTGGGCGACAGATCGTGCCCTACGCCTCCGGGGCGCACGAGGCCGCGCCCGAAGCGGTTTCCGCACAGGGTGGCAGTCATGTTCAGAAAGTCGCCGCGGATGCGTCCGTTCCACGAGGCAGTAGGCAAAAATCCCGTATCGCCCGCAATGGCGCCAAGATCGCCCACATGGTTGGCAAGCCGTTCCAGTTCCAGCCCGATGCGGCGCACAAGCTGGGCGCGGTGCGGAATTTTTGTTTCTGTCAATCGTTCCAGTAAAACGCAGTGGGCCAGAGCGTGCCCCACAGAGGTATCGCCGGCAATGCATTCTGCCAGAGGCAGGGGGCCCTCCCCGGGACCGTGGACAAACATGTGTTCCATGCCCCGGTGCTGGTAGCCCAGAGCGATCTCCAGATGGAGAACATTTTCTCCGTAGCACTGAAAGCGAAAGTGCCCTGGCTCAATGACGCCGGCATGCACGGGGCCTACAGCCACTTCGTGCACATGCCCCCCCTCCACACGATAGAAAGGGTAGGGGGTGGGAGCGTTCGCGGTATCGCCGTGAGGTGTCACGGGGGCATCGGGAATGCGGCGCACACTTTTCAGCCAGGGGTGCCCTTGCGGTTCCAGCCCCCACTGTTCGTGGATTTCCCTTTCAAAATAATGGACCTGGGGACAGGAAGGGGTCATGGACGAAAAATTTTCCAGACACGGAGTGCGCACAGCCTGAAGGCGGCGTGAAGGATCGTGGCACAGCACGCAGCACAAGCCCACGCCCGATGCCTCCTGCAGGCCGAAAAGGCCCAGCAGCCGCCAGCCGTCGACAAGCGCCTGATGCAGATGTCCGCACAATTCCGTTGTGGACAAAACAGGCAACTCGTGCAGAGGGGCGCTGCGGCGGTAGTCAAACATCATGCGTGTCTCCTGAAAAAGTTCGGGCGCTCCGAATCACAATATGCCTTTTTGCCTGCCGGAGCTATCCGGCCTGCCTTCCGGTCAGTTCAGCGGCTCGCACAAGAAAATCCCACAACCAGTCGGGAATCCAGAGGCCGAGCAAAAGAACACCGACCCCCAGCACCAGCGAAGGCGCAACGCTCAGGAGAGGCTCATGGCGCGCCTGCGGCATGTGCGGGGGGCTGTCGCCCCGCGTCATGCGCAGCATGGTTACGGAAAGGCCGATGAAAATGATTGCCAGAGTCGTCAGATAGCCTGCGGCCAACCAGGGGCTGCCCGCATCCAGCATGCCCCGGAACACAAGCATTTCACTGACAAAAAGGCCGAACGGCGGCGATCCTGCCGCAGCCAGAAAGCCGGCTGTCCACAGGGCGCTGGTGACGGGCATGGTCCGGTGCATCCCGCGGATATCATAGCTGGAGTAGGTGTGGTAGCGGGCCAGAATATTGCCGGAGAGCAGAAAAAGCATGCACTTGGTCAGGGAGTGGCAGACAGCGTGGAGCAGCGCGCCGGAGGCAGCCAGGCCGCCCGTGCCGATGCCGAGAGCGATGATTCCCATGTGTTCCACGCTGGAATAGGCCAGCAGACGCTTGTAGTGTCCCTGCCCCACAATGAAAACAGCGGCGGTCACGATGGAGAGCATGCCGAAGAAAACCAGCATGCTTGCGGAAGTATCGCCAAGGTTCGCGGCCTGCATGATCTGGTGTCCGCGCAGAATGCCCAGCATGGCGCAGTTGAGCAGTGCGCCCGAAAGCAGGGCGGAAACCAGCGAAGGGGCCTGGCTGTGCGCATCGGGCAGCCAGTTGTGCAGGGGCGCGAGTCCCATTTTGGTTCCGTAGCCCACCAGCAGAAAGACAAAGGCAGCCTTGAGCCAGGTGGGTTCGGCGGCCAGAGCATGGCGCACAAACCAGCCCACCTGATCCATGCTTTCCTGCCCGGCGTCGGCAACGCCTGGCGCATGGTAGGCAATGTTCAGCAGGATATTGCCCAAAAGAGCCAGGGCGATGCCCACGGAACAGATGATGAGGTATTTCCAGGTGGCTTCCAGAGATTGCCGGTGACGGTGAAAATAGATAAGCGGGGCGGTGGAAAGAGTGGTCATTTCAATGCCCACCCACTGCGCTCCCATGTGGGGGGTGGTGGTCACCAGGCTCATGGCCGTAAGAAAGAAGCAGAGGCAGGCGGTGAAACGCCGTTCCGGCGCATTGGTAAAGCGGCCGTTGCTGTTGATATCGGTGCGTTCGGTCTGGGCAGCTTCGGCGCGCAGGTAGGAAAGGGCATAGAAAGAACTTGCCAGAAACAGCACACTGGACAGCAGCAGAAAAAGGGTTCCCAGGGCATCGGGTGCCAGAAGGCCGCCCCACTCGCTGGGCGTCTCCCCACGGCCCACGCGCACGGCAACCAGAGCGGCCAACCCCGTATGGGTCAGGGCCGTGAGCAGCAGGGCCGTGCGGCATGCCGCCGGGCGGCCTCCCGCGAGCATGAGGCAGCCGGAGCAGAAGGGCAGGAGCAAAAGAAGAGTCAGCATGGGCAAAAGTCCTGTGCAGCGCAGAGTATTGCGCTCCGCGTGTGCAGCATGCGCGTTTTGTCAGTCCCTGAGGTCATGAAAACGGATCACGTCGATGGATGCAAAAGAGTCTCTGATATGCCTGACTGCGATCATCATGACGAAAATCGCCACAAAAACATCCAGCAGCAGTGCCAGTTCAAACCATACGGTATTGCTGGTCATCAGCGGCGATCCGAGCAGAAAGATGCCGTTTTCCGCCACAAGATACCCGATAACCTGGCTGATGGCCGTAATGCGCCCCACGATCAGGATGAGCCCACAGAAAACTGTGGTCAGCCCTGTGATCAGAAGCAGCGGCGGGAACAGGCCCGGCGGCATGAGCAGCTTTGCATCAAACCATATGGAAAAGGTGAGCCCCACCATGCCTGCCAGTATTCCGGCGCCGAGCCTGCGGGACGGGCAGCCCTTCTGGCCGGAATCCAGTTTTTTTTGTGTGCGCCGGAGCATGCCCGGCAGCAGCAGCCCCTTGATGAGCAGCACTGCCCCCACCAGAAGAGCGTGCTGTTGCATGGCTGCAAGCAGTGCTGCCAGCAGGACTCCCTGCAGGGCGGTCATCCGGATAAGGCCTGCGCTGCGGGGCGCTCCCAGCAGCAGGAAGTTGCTCAGCATGAGAAGGAAAAGACAGGATTGGAGCAGCATGCCTTACCTCGGCTATCGCATCAGGGAGAGCAGCAGGGCCAGACCGGACATGGCCGCCGCGCCGCCCAGAAGAAGGGGGACGCGTTCCATGCGCAGGCGGGCCATGGCCGACTCCACAATGCCTGTCGCCACGGCCAGCAGCAGAACAAGGGCGAGGTGTGCCCCGACTTTTTGCCACGCGGGCAGATCCGGCATGACCAGACCCGCCACCAGAGCGGAAAAAAACCACAGTTTGAGCGCCGTTCCGTAGAGGATCAGCGCAAGTCCCGGCCCGGAATGATCCAGAACCATGACTTCATGGATCATGGTCAGTTCCAGGTGGGTGTTGGGGTCGTCAACGGGGATGCGGCAATTTTACACCAACAGCAGGAGAAAAAAGATCATCGGCAGCAGAAGAAGCTCGCCCCGGCCCGTCATCCAGGCTTCGGCGGTCTGCCCTGAGAGCAGTGTCGAGAGCGAAAAGGCGTTTTCAAAAGTGCCGTCGAGCGCCATGCTTGTGGCGGCAAGCACCATGATGCCCAGAAAAAGCGCCGGTTCCGCAAGGGCAGACAGGCTTGCTTCACGGCTGGCCCCCATACCCTCAAAGGGCGATCCCGTATCCAGCGCCGCCAGCACAATGGCAAAGCGCCCCACGCCCAGGAGGCAGGCCGCGAGCATGAAATCTCCGGCAAAGGCAAGGGGAGATGCCGTACCGCCCAGAGGCAGCAGGGCCAGGGCGCAGGCAGCCGCAGCCAGAGAGACGCACGGCCCTGTGGTAAAGACCCAGGTCGTGGTAGGTTTGCAGCAGCGGCCTGCCGCGCCGTCCGGCAAAGATTGCCTTGACGCGGTTGATGATGCCGGGCAGCAGAGGGGCCAGCAGAAGGGCCAGCGCCAGATGCGCGAGATACAATGCCGTTTCCCCGTTCATGTATGCAGGCCCCATACCAGCAGCCCCACGAGGGTCGCCAGAATATAGAGAATATAGATATGGATTTTGCCGTGCTGGATGATTTTGCAGGCATTGCAGATGTTTTCCACGCTTTCGAACAGCGGGGCAAACAGGCCGGTGCGCAGGCGGTCAGGTGCGGTCACGACCAGCAGACCCGGCTTGGGAAAAAGCTTTTCGTCCAGGCGCAACTGCGTTTTGAGGCCCATGACCGGAGCAAAGATCTTGGCCAGCGGTTCGGAAAAGGCGGCATCGGTATACTGAACACGGGGGGAGCTTTCCTGATAGCCGCAGCCCCACGTTGGCGCACGCTCGGGTGGCCGCTGCCGCAGCAGCCATGCGCGCAAACAGGTCAGACCCACCGTTAGCGTGAGCCCTGCCATTCCCACAATCACGACGGCACGCAGGCTGTCTTCAATGCGGGAGCGACTGGCAAGAATATCGGGCATCAGACCTTCCGGGAGGCGCAGAATGCCCTGCGCCATGTCTGCCGTCAGAGTGAAAAGCCAGGGAGCTCCCAGCGCGCCCACGATACATGCTCCCGCAGGGAGGGCGAGAGGCCAGAGAGCTTGCCATGACAGGGGGCGGGCATTGGCGGCAAAGCCTGTACGGGCTTCTCCCAGAAAGCTGATGCCGTACGCCTTGGCATAGAGCGCCGCCGCCAGACCGCTGACAAGGGCAAGACAGGCAAGGGAAAGAAGCAGGCTTGCCTGCCGTTCTATCCCGATGAGATCCGGGCCGTTCAGCAGGGCCAGAGCCAATACCAGCTCACCGGAAAAACCGTTGAACGGCGGCAGGCAGGCGATGGACGCCGCGCCCAGGGCAAAAGCGGCCCCCAGCAGCGGCAGGCGTTTTTGCAGCCCGCCCAGTTGCTCCATGCGCACTGTGCCGGCGGCGTGAAGAATTTTTCCGGCGCACAAAAAAAGCAGTCCTTTGAAGGCGGAGTGGTTGAGCATGTGCATCAGCATTCCGGCAAAGCCCAGAAGCGCGATCCAGGCATTGCCACAGGCCTGACCCACAAGCCCGGCCCCTGCGCCCATGAACATGAGCCCCATGTTTTCCACGCTGGAATAGGCCAGCAGACGCTTGAGATTGCTCTGTGCCATAGCCTTGAGAATGCCCATGAGGGCAGTGACAATCCCCAGTGCCACCAGAACCCATCCCCACCATTCGGGCGGCTGCCCGAAGGAGGTCAACAGTCCCAGGCAGCGCAAAAGGCCGTACAGACCGGCATTGATCATGGCGCCGGAAAGCAGGGCGGAAACATGGCTGGGCGCTGCGGGATGGGCCTCGGGCAGCCAGACGTGCAGGGGAGCAATGCCGGCTTTTGCGCCGAAACCCAGCAGGGCAAGCACAAAGAGCGTGGTGCTCACGCCGGGGTGGAGCAGCGCCTCCCGCAGGGCGGTTCCCTCGTGGGGAACGCCCAGAGAGGTAACACCAGAACTCTGCCACAGCAGCACAAAAAAGGCCATGAGCGCCACCGCCCCCAAGTGTGCGGCCACCAGATACACCCAGGAGGCATCGCGCGCTTTTCTGTCCCTGTCGTTGAAGGCAATGAGAAAAAACGGCGCAAGCGACATGAGCTCCCAGGAAAGCAGAAAAAAAATGGCATCGCGTGCCGTGATGACCAGTGTCAGGCCCAGCAGGAGCAGCAGAAAGAAAAACCAGTGCGCGCCCAGGCTGTGGCGCTGTGGATCTTCGTGGCGCAGGCTGTGCCAGCCGGAGAGCGTACAGGCCAGCCCCAGGCCGAAAACAGGCAGCAGAAAGAGGCGGCTCAAGGGGTCCAGCCCCAGGGTACATGCACCCACAGGCAAGCCCCAGGGGAGGCTCAGGAACGCTGTGTGCTCCCACGAGCCGGAAAGAGCCGCATACAGACCGGCAAGGCAGCCCAAAGCGCCGCCCGCGCATCCGGCAAGGTTGGCTGCGCGCGCAGCTTTTGCCGAGGGAGCGCGCACGGCTGTGAGGGCGGTGGCCGCCGCTGCTGCGGCAAAAAGGCAGAGGGTCAATGCAAGGGCGGTCATGATGTCGGAAGCTGCGCGCTGGCAAGCAGGGCGTCAAAATAGGCCACGGTCTTTTTCAGGCCTTCCGCCAGAGGGACTTTGGGCTCCCACCCCAGCTTTTCCCGTGCGAGGGCAATATCGGGGCGGCGCTGTTTGGGGTCATCGCCGGGCAGAGGCTTGTAGCTGATGACGGAGCGGCTCCCGGTCATGCTCACAACGGTTTCGGCGAGTTCCCTGATGGTAAATTCGTCCGGATTGCCCATGTTCATGGGGCCGGTAAAGTCTGCGGGCGAAGCCATGAGAAGGAGCATGCACGCCACAAGGTCGTCCACATAGCAGAAAGAGCGGGTCTGGCTGCCGTCGCCATAAATGGTGATGGGCTGGTTTGTCAGCGCCTGGACGATAAAGTTGGAAACCACACGTCCGTCGTTGGGGTGCATTTTGGGGCCGTAGGTATTGAAGATGCGCCCTACCTTGATGGGGAGGCCGCCTTGCCGCCGGTAGGCGAAAAAAAGAGCCTCGGCACAGCGTTTTCCCTCATCGTAACAGGAGCGTATCCCGTTGGGGTTCACATGCCCCCAATAATCTTCGGTCTGCGGATGCACTTCGGGGTCGCCGTATACCTCGCTGGTGGATGCCTGAAAGATGCGCGCCCCAAGGCGTTTGGCCAGGCCCAGCATGTTGATGGCCCCGTGCACGCAGGTCTTGATGGTCTGCACCGGATCGTGCTGGTAGTGGACGGGCGAGGCGGGGCAGGCCAGATTGTATATTTCGTCCACTTCCACATAGAGGGGAAAGGTCACGTCATGGCGGACAAGCTCAAAGCGCCGGTTGTCCATGAATTCTTCCACATTGGCGCGGGCGCTGGAAAAGAAATTGTCCACACAGAGTACCTCATGCCCCTGTTCGAGCAGCTTCCCGCACAGGTGCGAACCCAGAAAGCCGGAACCTCCGGTGACCATAACGCGCTTACGCAGATGCATTTTCCCTCCGCAAGGCTTGCAAGGAAAGACCGGACAACGAAAAAGCAGGCACTCGCGTTTCGCGCCGGGATGGTATATATTTTTCGGGCCGCTTGTGTTTTTTCACATCCTTGTGGCCCATTGGGGAGTATAGCCTGCCTGTGCGGGAATGGCAATGGAGCGGAAGGCTTTGCCGTTTCTGCTCCCCGGACTCCGGGCGGGGAAACCTCTTTTGCACGAAAAAATACCGGCAAAGGATGCGGCGGCATGCGGACGGAAAGAGCTTTGAGGTTGTGATGGCGGCAAAAAAAGTTTTTCGGGAAGACCCGCTGGACCATGCCCTGCCCCTGTGCGGTGTGGACAGCCATGCGCATCTTGACGGCGGGGAGTTTGACGGAGACCGCGCGGAGGTGCTGGCCAGAGCAAGGGCGGCGGGTGTTGCCCAAATAGGCAATGTTTTTCTTGGACCGGAGGATTTTGAAGCCCGGCGCGGTCTTTTTGATGCCCACCCCGAAGTGTTTTTTCTGCTGGGCATCCATCCCTGTCACGGGCAGACGTACACTCCGGCGCATCTGGCGGCCATGCGCGATGCCTTTGCCACAGAACCCCGCCTCCGCGCCGTGGGCGAGATCGGTCTTGATTTTTACTGGAAGGACTGCCCCAGGGAAGTCCAGTACGAGGTTCTGCGCGAGCAACTGGCCCTGGCGCGTGCCGTGGAGCGCCCTGTGGTCATCCACTGCCGTGAGGCGGAAGAGGAAACCCTCATGGTGCTGGAAGCGCAGGGTTTTGTGGGCTACCCGCTGCTCTGGCACTGTTTCGGCAAGGGGCCGGAACTGGCCCGGCGTATTGTGCGCAACGGCTGGCACATTTCTGTTCCGGGGCCTGTGACGTACAAGGCCAATGAGGCCCTGCGCGAGGCTGTGGCCCTTGTGCCCGCCGACCGCCTGCTGCTGGAAACAGATGCCCCCTATCTCGCACCCCTGCCGTGGCGCGGCAAACGCAATGAGCCGGCTTTGACGGTATTTACCGCGCGGGAGGTGGCTCTGGCCCGCAGGGAAGACGTGGAAAGCCTGTGGCGCGCCTGCGGGGACAATGCCCGGCGTTTTTTCGCTCTGGATCCGTGATCCCCGCGTTTTCCCTCTCCGGGCATTTTTTCTGTGGACAGGGCGCGCCGTGGGTAGGTACATTCGTCGCAGGAATCCGCCATTTTTTTTCGCCGTATCCCGCAGCCGCAAGGAGTCCGCATGTCAGAGATGCATACCCCGCTCAGTGCATGGCACATAGCGCATGGAGCCAAAATGGCTCCTTTTGCCGGTTGGCTCATGCCCATCCAGTATGAGGGAATTCTTGCCGAACACCACCATGTCCGCGCCCATGCAGGCCTTTTTGACATTTGCCATATGGGCGAGTTCCGCATTGAAGGGCCGGGCGCGGAGCAGGCTCTGGAAAAAGCCCTCAGCCACAACCTGCGCACCCTTGCGCCCGGCAAATGCCGCTACGGATTTTTTCTCAACGAAAACGGGGGGGTGCTGGATGACGGCATTGTGTACCGCCTTGGCCCCAACGCCTTCATGGCAGTGGTCAACGCCGCCTGCGCCGCCGGAGATTTTGCCGTTTTGCGCGAGCGTCTTCCCCACAATGTGGAGTTGACGGACATTTCCTCCAGTACCGGAAAAATCGACCTGCAGGGGCCGGATTCTCTGGAGGTGCTGGAAGGCGCTTTGGGCGAGGGTCTGCGCGATTTGGGCTACTTTTCTTTTCGTGAAACCCGGTGGCGGGATGTACCCCTTCTGGTGAGCCGCACGGGCTATACCGGCGAGTTGGGGTACGAACTGTATCTTCCGGCAGAAAAAACAGAGGCTTTCTGGGTTGCCCTGCTTGCCGATGCGCGGGTCAAGCCCGTGGGGCTGGGCGCGCGGGACACCCTGCGCCTGGAGGCGGGTCTCCCCCTGTACGGGCATGACCTTGACGCGGACCACAGCCCCGCGGAGGCTGGCATGGGCCGCATGCTGACCAGCGAGGCCGATTATGTGGGCAAGCTGGGGGCGCAACGGGTGGCCGAGGTGCTGGTGCCTCTGGTCATCGAGGGCCGCCGCTCCGCGCGGCACGGCGATGTTGTGGCCCTGCCGGACGGTGTTGCGGTGGGGTGCGTGACCAGCGGTTCCTTTGCGCCGTCGGTGGGCGCGGCCATTGCCTTTGCCTGGATCAAGGCCGCCCATGCCCATGAAGAAAATTTTCTTGTGCGCGCCTCCAGGACGGAGCTGCCCGCCCGAAAAACGGAAATTCCCTTTTACAGGCAAGGTTCGGCCCGCAAGAAACTCGCCTGACGGCGCACAGTGGGCAATCCCGTAACCCTATTTTTCAGGAGCAGCCATGACAACCAATCCTGCGGACATCCTGTACAGCAAAAGTCACGAATGGGTGCGCATTGAGAGTGATGAAGCCGTGGTGGGCATTACCCACTTTGCCCAGGAATCCCTTGGCGACATTACCTATGTGGAACTGCCCGCAGTCGGCGGCGAACTTGCGGAACATGCGGAATTCGGCTCCGTGGAATCTGTCAAGGCCGCCAGCGATCTGTACTCTCCGGTGGCGGGCAGCGTCTTGGCCGTCAACGGAGCCCTGGAAGATACGCCGGAATTGTGCAACAGCGATCCCTACGGCGAGGGCTGGCTTCTGCGCGTCAAACTGGCCCGCAAGCCCGAGGGGCTGATGGATGCGGCGGCGTACGAGGCTTTTTGCGCCACTGTCTGACAAAAGGGCGGACGGGCTGCTGCCAAAGCCAGCAGCCTTGGGCAGTGCGAACAGGCTGCGGCCTGGCCGCACCGCAAAACGATTGATTGCGGCAGCCGTTGGCGGGGCTCTCCGCCTGCGGGCAGCCCTGCTGGTCGACATCCGTGCGACCAAGGGCGGCAGAGCCGCCAGCTGTATTCCGCCTGAAGGTGAGGAGTCCCCATGCCATACATTCCCCACACGCCTGATGAATTGCGCGAGATGCTCTCTGTTCTGGGCATGAGCAGCCTGGATGAGCTTTTCGCGGACATTCCGCAAACCATGCGGCCCCAAAGTTTCCATCTGCCCGAAGGGCAGAGCGAGGCGGCTGTCTGCGGGTATTTTGAAAGTCTGGCCGCCAGAAACGATGTGAACCTCATTTCCTTTCTGGGCGCGGGCTACTACGCCCACGACATTCCCAAGGCTGTGGACGCCATCGCCGGACGCAGCGAATTTTATACGGCCTACACGCCCTATCAGGCCGAATGTTCGCAAGGCACGCTACAGGCGGTCTTTGAATTCCAGACGGCGGTTTGCCGCCTTCTGGAGATGGACTGCGCCAATGCCTCCGTTTATGACGGCGGCTCTGCCCTGTTTGAAGCTGCCATGATGGCCGTGCGCGCCACAAAAAGGCGCACCCTGGTGGTGGACGAAGCTGTGAACCCGTTCTGGCGGGTCATGCTGGCCACCTACGTGGCGGACCTGGATGTGGAAGTGAAAACCGTGCGCCAGAAAGACGGCGTGAGCAATGTGGCGGCCCTGATGGACGCCATTGACGGCTCCTGCGCGGCGGTTCTGGTGCAGAATCCCAATTTCTTCGGAGTCGTGGCCGACTATTCCTCCCTTTTTGCCAAAGCGCGGGAGAACAAGGTTTTCGGCGTCATTTCCGTCTATCCGGTCATGCAGTCCGTGCTCA
>ERZ773099.1872-NODE-1872-length-15133-cov-3.373989_pt1 | contig 15133 bp, 11 predicted proteins | sample MGYA00511120_ERZ773099 | MGnify/ENA primary metagenome ERZ773099 (study PRJEB29015, sample SAMEA2738012) | human oral metagenome | biome: human oral; feature: human-associated habitat; material: dental | place: China | collected 2104 ... | reverse complement strand
CAGTGTTGAAGAAGTCGCCGTGCCGGTTCTGGTAGTAGCCGGCGCAGGCAGCGGAAAAACGCGCACCATCGTGTACCGCCTGGCCTGGCTGGCCGAGCACGGAGTGGAGCCGGACGCCATCCTGCTCCTGACCTTTACCCGCAAGGCCGCGCAGGAAATGCTGCAACGCGCGGGGCAACTGCTTGACCACGGCTTGACCGGCGTGCGGGGGGGCACCTTTCACGCCTTTGCTTTCGGCGCGCTGCGCCGCTGGAAGCCCGCCTGGCTGGACGACAGACCCTTTACAGTCATGGACGCGGCCGACATCACCGCTGCGGTCAAGCACTGCAAGGATCGGCTCAGGCTGGGCAGGGGCGACCGCTCCTTCCCCAAAACCCAGAGTATCGTGGGGCTTTTGAGCAAGGCCCGCAACAAGGAAGTTTCTCTGGAGGACGTTCTGCGAAAGGAGGCCTTTCACCTGCTGCCCCATGCGACCGGCCTGCAAGAACTGGATGCGGCCTATGCGGACTACCGCCGGGAAAAGGGCCTGCTGGACTACGACGACCTGCTCTTTGAACTGGAAGACCTGCTGCGCGAAAACGCCCTGGCCGCCGAGGCCCTGCGGGGGCAGTTCCGGCACATTCTGGTGGACGAATATCAGGACACCAATCTGGTGCAGGCCCGCATTGTGCGCCTTCTGACCGGCCCGGAAGACCGGATGACGGGCAATGTCATGGCGGTGGGCGACGAGGCCCAGTCCATCTATGCCTTTCGCGGGGCCAATGTGCGCAATATTCTGGACTTTCCCAAGCTCTTCCCCGGGGCGCGCATTGTCCGGCTGGAAGAAAATTACCGCTCCACCAGACCTGTTCTGGACGTGGCCAACAGCCTGCTGGCCCATGCGGCCGAGTCCTTCCGCAAGACGTTGTTCACGCGCAAGGAGGGCGGCGAACCGGTGCGCCTCTTCACCCCCTTAAGCGACATGAGTCAGGCCGCCCTGGTGGTGCGCCGCATCAGAGAACTGTTGCAGTTTCATCTGCCGCACGAGATCGCGGTGCTCTTTCGCTCCGGCTTCCACTCCTACATGCTGGAAATGGCGCTGAACCAGGCCGGTATCGCCTTTCGCAAATACGGCGGCCTGCGCTATGCCGAGGCGGCCCACGTCAAGGATGTCATGGCCCTTGCGCGCCTGCTCCTCAATCCTCTGGATCTGCCCGCCTTTGCCCGCGTGGCGGCATCGCACAGCGGCATCGGCCCCAAGACTGTGGAAAAACTGTATCTCGTGGCCCGCAGCGGCGACCCCGCAGCCACGGAAAAAGCGTTTGCGAAATTTCCCGGATTTCTGGAAGACATGCGACTTGTGGAGCACCTGCGCGCGGCCTCTGCCACGCCCGCCGACATTCTGGCCGCCCTTCTGGAGCACTACCACCCCCGCCTTGAGAGCCTCTACCCCGAAGACTGGCCGCGCCGCCGCCAGGGGCTGGAAGAAATTGTCCAGATGGCTGCCAGCTATACGGATCTGGATCTCTTTGTGGCCGATCTGGCGCTTGACGCGCCGGAGGAGGAGCACGACGACCCGGCCGAAGACAAAATCACCCTGTCCACCGTACACTCGGCCAAGGGCCTGGAGTGGAACGCCGTACTGCTGATTGACCTGGTGGAAGACCGCTTTCCCTCGCGCCACGCTCTGGCCCATCCCGAAGACTTTGAAGAAGAACGCCGCCTCATGTATGTGGCCTGCACCCGCGCCCGCCGCAGCCTTGACCTCTACGCGCCGGTGGCGCTCTACAACCGGGCGGAGCGCGGCAGCCGCCACGTCGGGCAGAGCCCTTTTCTGCGGGAGCTTGCGCCGGGGCTGGTGGAGGAATGGCAGGAAGGCTTCGGCGGTGCGCTTTCCCGCCGCGCTCCGGCGGGCAGCCTTGCTTCCGCGCGGGCGGCAGGAGATGACGCGCCCGCGCATGCCGCCCTGCCTCCCTGGGCAAGTAGAAAGCGCGCCCTGCACGATGCCGTACCTCTCCCCACAGACGGCGAAGCACCCCCGCTCTTCTTCACATCCTCCCCCGCCGCTCCGGAAGACGCTCATTTCTGCCACTGCCGCCACCGCATCTTCGGACGCGGAAAAATTGTCCGGCATATCCCGCCCGACAAGGTGCAGGTCAACTTTCCCGGTTTCGGCCTCAAGGTCATTTTGAGCGAGTACCTGCAAATGGAGAATTGAGCATGAACGCGCGCGCCCTACCGGAAAAACGCCCTGCGGAATGGTCGGAAGACGGCATTCTGGCCTGCCTGTCCCGCCATTTTCCCCTGACCCACCCCTCCCTGCTGCTGGGGCGCGGCGACGACTGCGCCGTGCTCAAGGCGGGCCGCCCGCTGGCCGTCAGCACCGACCTGTTTCTGGAAGACACGCATTTTCGCGGCGCCTACTTCACGCCCGAAGACATGGGCTACAAGGCGCTGGCCGTCAACGTCAGCGACCTGGCCGGATGCGGAGCGCGGCCCCAGGGCTTCACGCTCTGCCTGGGCCTGCCCGCCTGGGCCGACATGGCGTGGCTGGACGCTTTTTTCGGCGGCATGGCCCAGCTGGCCGACAGCCGGAACATGGTTCTGGCGGGCGGGGATCTTTCGCGCTGCGACAAATTAACCGTCAGCGTCACCGTATGGGGCGAGCCTTCGGATCCGGGAGATTTTCTGGTTCGCGGCGGGAGCATGCCCGGCGACATCCTTTTTGTTACCGGCCCCCTGGGGCTGGCCCGTGTCGGCCTGAGCGTTCTCGAAAGCCACGGCCGCAAGGCTCTGGAATCCTGGCCCGCAGCCTGCGCCGCCCACCTGCGGCCCCGGCCGCATGTGGACGAAGGCCTTATGCTGGCCCGCGCGGGGTTCAATGCCCGGCCTCCGGCGCTGATGGATATTTCTGACGGGATCATGCGCGATCTGCCCCGCCTGCTGGGGCTTACCGGAGAATTGAGCGCCACCTGCCCGGAAAAGCGGTCCGGGCTGGGCGCACAGATTGTGCTGGCCCGGGGGCAGTTGCATCCGGAAGTCCTCCGCCATGCGGAGCAGAAAGGCAAAAATCCCGTCCATGAAGCTTTGCTGGGCGGTGAGGACTACTGCCTGCTCGGCTCCTGCGCCCCCGACATGCTCCCCCCCCTGCACGCGGCCATTCCCGGCCTGACCAGCATCGGCGTGGTGACGGACGGTGGCGGCATTGTCTGCAATCACGAGCCGCTGGACAGCCTTGCCTCCATGCGCGGTTTTGACCACTTTGAGCCCCATGCAGGGGAAAGCTGACATGCGCGCCCACATCGGCGTGGTCACCTGGAACCGCCTGGAACTGACGCGCCTTTGCCTGGAAAGCCTGCTGGAAAAAACGCCGCCGGAGTATACCCTCACCGTGGTGGACAACGGCAGCACCGACGGCACCCCCCTCCTGTTGCAGGCAATGGCCGCCCGGCATCCCCACATGCGGGTGCATCTGCTTGCCCGCAACATGGGTGTGGCCGTGGCCTCCAATCTGGCCTGGGACGATGCGGCGCAGGCGGATTTTTTTGTCAAGCTGGACAATGATGTGGAAATTCGCGATGCGCTCTGGCTTCAGCGGCTCATGGCAATGCTGGCGGCCAATCCCTGCCTGGGCATGGCCGGGTATGCCCTCTGCCCCTGGCATACGGGCAGTCCCCTGCCTCTGGCGGACGGCCTGGTGGCGCAGGAAACGCCCTGCTGCAACGGGGCCTGCGTCTGCATCCCGCGCGGCACGCACCGGGAACTGGGCTTCTGGAACGAGGCTTACGGCCGGTACGGCTATGAGGATCTGGAATACAGCTGGCGGGCGCGCAGGGCGGGATACAGGCTGGCCTACGCGCCCCACAGGGGGGCTGTTGTCCACCACGGCAGCGATCCCCGGCGTCTGGACATGGAGCAGGAAAAAATCAAGCTGACCAGCCGTACGGCGGAGCTTTCGGGCACCAAGGCGTACCTCCTGCACCTGCTGCTGTTTGAAAAAGGCGTCCTGCCCCTGAAAATGGGGCGCAAATACCTGCCCGTGCGCGGCGCAAAAGGCCTGTCGTTTGCTCTCAACCCCGCCCACAGGCCCGTGCAGAAGCTGCTGGCGCGCATGGCGAAAAGCATTGACGTCAATGACGCAGGCGAGCTTTCGCGCCTTGATCTGCGCGCCTGGCAGGGCGGGGAACCGCCGCAACACCCGGAAAGGAAGACTCTGTGACCGTCTCCATCAAAACACGCCCTGCCTCCCGACGGGGCAACCTCCTCTCCCCAACCGCGCTGCGGGCGATGGCTTCTGTCTGCCGGGACGCCTGGCAGCAGAGTCTGCTTTCGGGCTGCAACGGCAATGCCAGCTTTCGTCTGGAACACGCGCCCCACATGGTCTGCCTGACCCGCTCCGGCGCGGCCAAAGGGCGCCTTGCTCCCGAAGACTGCTGCGTGCTGGATGTTGCCAACGGCAGACTGCTGCACGGCAGCGGGCCGTCCAGCGAGGCAGGCATGCACCTGGCTGTTTACCGCGCCCGCCCGGACTGCGCGGCCATTTTGCACACCCACCCGCGCCGTATGCTGGCCCTCAGCCTGCGCCTCCACGGGCGGGAGGAAGATTTTTTGCGCCTGCCCCTTTATGAGGCCGAAGTCTGGCGGGCCAGACTGGCCTTTGCGCCAGCCCTGCCCCCCGGCAGCGAAGAACTTGCCCTGGCCGTGGCCGAAGCCGCCCGCGCGAAGGCCGCCGTATGGATGGCAGGGCACGGCCTGTGCGCCACAGGCACGAGCCTTGCCGCAGCACTCTGCCTGACCGAGGAACTGGAACACCTCGCGGCTGTCCAACTTCTGGCCCTTGGCGGGGAGCAGCCCCGGCAAATGCCTGTGCAGCCGTGAGGCGGCAGGCTCTCCGGAAAGGATTCTCTGGGCTTCCGCCCCTCTTTTTGGGGTAGACCCCCAGAAGGTCGGCAGGGACACGCAACCGGAAGTGGTATGTGCGTCCCCTCAAAAGCGGGGTGGGGGTCTTGAATGACAAAGCTCTTATTCCCCGTGTGTAGCACGTTTGTGTAGCAAACGGAGGAATAAGAGCTTTATTTGTAACCACTTATTTTGATTCTAAATGGTTGTATGCTTCTGGTGCCGAGGGACAGAATTGAACTGCCGACACGAGGATTTTCAGTCCTCTGCTCTACCAACTGAGCTACCTCGGCCCGTGCGGGATATGGTGATAGCCGCTTGGCGCGACTTTGGCAAGCATTTTTTGGCAAGGCAAAAAAACGTCGCTGTGCGCACAACGGCAGGCGCAGAGTATCGGGGCGCAAAAATATTTTGCAATGCACTGTAATCAATGTATAAATAAAAAAATGCTTGCAATATCGCAGGGCATTGCGTACACATGAATTTCTTGTCAATCCACCATGTACAAGGCGAAGGTTATGACCCGCAAAGACCGCACCGAAGGCATTTACAGCCGCCGCGAAGTGCTTGACGAAAGCGAGCGCCGCCAATACTGCCTCATCCAGTTGAAAGATCTGCTCTCCTATGCCTACCGCTATTCCGAAGATGTCAAAAAGCGTTTTGACCGCGCGCAGTTCAATGTGGAAAAATTCAAAACCATAGCGGACATCAAGCATATCCCCATTCTGAAGAAAAAAGAGCTTATCTTTTTGCAGTCCATGGGCCCGCGCCTCGGCGGGCTGCTGACCAAGGACATTGGCGAACTCAAGCGCATCTTTCTTTCCCCCGGCCCCATCTTTGACCCCGAAGACCGCGGCGAAGACTATTGGGGCTATACCGAAGCCTTCTATTCCGTGGGTTTCCGGCCCGGCGATGCCGTGCAGAATACCTTCAACTACCAGTTGACCCCCGCAGGGCTGATGTTTGAGGAGCCCCTGCGCAACCTGGGCTGCGCCGTCATCCCCGCCGGCCCCAGCGATGCCTCCACCCAACTGGACATCATGCAGAAGCTGCGTGTTTCCGGTTATGTGGGCACGCCGAGTTTTCTCATGCACCTGGCCCAGAAAGCCGAAGAAAAAGGCCTCAACCTGCGCAAGGATCTTTTTCTGGAGGTGGCTTTTGTCACCGGCGAACGCCTGTCCGAAAAAATGCGCTCCCAGATGGAAAAAAAGTACGATCTGGTCATGCGTCAGGGCTACGGCACAGCGGATGTCGGCTGTATCGGCTACGAATGCTTTCACAAAAACGGCCTGCACATTGCCAACCGCTGCTATGTGGAGATCTGCCATCCCGACACCGGCTTCCCCCTCAAGGACGGCGAAGTGGGCGAAATCGTTGTCACGGCCTTCAACAAAACCTATCCCCTGATCCGGCTGGCCACGGGCGATCTTTCCTATATTGACCGCTCGCCCTGCGCCTGCGGCCGCACCAGTCCCCGCCTGGGAAGTATTGTGGGCCGCGTGGACACCACCGCGCGCATCATGGGCATGTTTGTCTATCCGCATCAGGTGGAACAGGTCATGAGCCGCTTTGAAGAGATCAAACGCTGGCAGATCGAGGTCACCAATCCGGGCGGCATCGACGAGATGGTTCTCTTTGTGGAAACCAGCGGCTTCAAACGCGAGGAGGAACTGCTCCACCTCTTCCGCGAAAAAATCAAACTGCGCCCCGAACTGCGCGTGCTTGCCCCCGGCAGCCTGCCGCCCCAGATCCGTCCCATTGACGACAAGCGGCACTGGGATTAAATGCCTTATGGGCGAAAAATTTTTGCGACGCGGCGTCTGAGCCGTTGCCCCCAAATATTCCGGCAGGCTCCGTGCGCATCTGGTTTTTCCCACGTTGCGCACAAAATCCGGTTTTCCGGGGGCAGCGCAAAAACCAAAAGCGGCTGGCGGCAGAAAATGGCCTGACCTGCCGCGCACGGAGGTTCCATGAGTGCAAGCGACCTTGCCGTGGACAAGATTGTCCAGTGGCTGCGCCAGCGCCACGATCTGACCATGCAGACCGAGGCCCGCGCTCTGGACTGCCTTGAGGCGGGCGATGTTCCCGGCCACAACGCTGGTATGCGCCAAAAAGCCGAACTGCTGGCAAACATGGCCGAAGAGGCTCGCCCGCATCTGGAAGGACTGCCGGGCGAAGCGCGTTTTCAGTTCGCCGTGGCGCTGGAAAACTTCTCGGCCAGCGCGCGTACCGCCCTGCGCCTCAACTCGCTTTTTTACATGTCGGCCCTGCTCTATCCGGACGATCACAAAAAGGGCGATCCGGACAACCTCTCCCTGTGCATTGAGCGCATGGCGGAGCAGAAAACAGAATTTCGGGCTGGTTGACCACACCGCCCGGCCAACCCGCATGCAAGGAGTATCGCATGAAACGCGTCTTTTTTCTTCTTTTTCAGGCTCTGGCCGTTCTCTGCCTGACGGCGGGAGCAGCCTTGGCCCAGCCTGCCGAGGACGGCAAGGAGGACAGGTTTGCCCGCATGGATACCAACAAGGACGGCAAAGTCGTCTACGAGGAATTCAAGGCCGCCTTTCCCGATATGCGTGAAGAAGCCTTTACCGTCATTGACAAAAACAAAGACAAGGGCATTGACCGCGAAGAATGGAATGCCTTCATGAAAAATCATGCAGCGGACACAAAGGGAGCAGAAGGTACGGGCGGCTGCCCTGCTTCCTCCCACCCCCCTCTGGTGACGCCCCCTGATGGCAAGTAAACGCGCGGCAGGCCGCACGCAGGGCGGCCTGGGCACGAAAATCCGGCGGCAGCCGCGCGCTGCCGCCGGATTTTTTGCTCCCCCCCAAGCCCGTCCCAACGCCCAGCCCCTCTTTGTGCCCATGAGCGCGGAAGAAATGCGCGCACAGGGCTGGGAAGAGCTGGACGTGCTGCTGGTCACCGGCGATGCCTATGTGGACCACCCCTCTTTCGGCAGCGTCCTGCTGGCCCGCTGGCTTGTCCACCACGGCTACAGAACGGGCATTGTGGCCCAACCCCGCTGGGAAACTCCCGACGACCTTCTGGTCATGGGCAGGCCGCGCCTTTTTGTGGGGGTCAGCGCGGGCGCTCTGGACTCCATGCTCGCCCACTACACGGCTTTCAGGAAAAAACGCAACGACGATGCCTATACCCCCGGCGGCAGGGCCGGAGCGCGCCCCAACCGGGCCTGCCTGGTGTATGCCAATCTGGCACGGCGGGCCTTTCCGGGCCTGCCCGTCATTCTTGGGGGCATTGAGGCCAGCCTGCGCAGGGTCAGCCACTATGATTTCTGGACCGACTCCCTGCGCAAGCCCATTCTTGCGGACGCCAAGGCAGACCTGCTCATCTGGGGCATGGGAGAATACGCCATTCTGGAGTGTGTCCGGCGGCTGGAAAAAGGCGCAGATCTGCAGGGCATCGCAGGCACGGCCTGGCTGGACAGGCTGAACGCCCAAAACCGCCCCGCCGGGTTGCCGCCCCACATGGCCGACAGCCCGTGCCTTGCCCTGCCCGCCCACGAGGCCATTCTGGAAGATCCTTTCCTGCTCATGGAACTGACCCGAAGCCTGGAGCGTCAGGTACACCGGCAGGATGCCTGGGCCGTGCAGCCAGTGGAGGGCCGCGCCCTGGTTCTGGCAAAACCGGCTCCCCCCTGAGCAGCGCGGACATGGGATAGCCTCTATGGCCTGCCCTTCTGCCGCCGCCCCCACCCGAGCTACACAAAGCCCATCCCTGCCGCCAGCATGATGCGCACCAGCATCACCAGCCACAGGGGCTGCGGCGGAGGCTGCTCCTTCTGCTCCCTGGCCCTGCATCAGGGGCGACGCATCAGCTCCCGCTCGGCGTCCTCCATTCTGGAAGAAGTGCGCCTGCTGGCCCGGCAAAACCTGGACAGCGGCAAAGGCCCGGTGGCTGTTTCCGACATTGGCGGGCCTACCGCCAACATGTGGCAGGGCTTCTGCGCTCTGGACAGGGACAAAGAAGACGCTGCGCACCGCTGCCGCCGCGCCAGTTGCTGCCACCCTGCGGTCTGCAAATTTTTTCGCACTCCCCAGCACAACCATGTGGAACTGCTACGCGAGGCGGCAGCCCTGCCCCATGTGAAGCAGGTGCGTGTGGCCAGCGGCGTGCGGGCCGATCTGGCCCTGCGGGACCCTACGGCCCTGAACGCCTATACGGGCGAATTCACGGGAGGACAGCTCAAACTGGCCCCGGAGCATTGCGCGCCGCACATTCTGGAACTCATGCGCAAGCCCCGGCTGGAAGTTTTTGAAGCTTTTCTGGAAAATTTTGTGCGCCAGAGCCGGGCAGCGGGCCGCGAACAGTATGTGGTGCCGTATCTCATGAGCGCCTTTCCCGGCTGCACGGACGAAGACATGCGCACCCTCGCCCGCTGGCTGCGCCAGCGCCGCTGGAGGCCCCGCCAATGCCAGTGTTTCATCCCCACGCCGGGAACCATCGCCACCGCCATGTATTACAGCGGCCGCAACGAAGCGGGCGAGCCCATTCCCGTGGCGCGCACCGATGCGCAACGGTTGCGCCAGCACCATATTCTTTTTCCCGCTGACGCGGAGACGGGCGGCTCGCAACAAAAGCCGCTCCCACGGCGGCGGCCCTCCCCCACCGCCCGCAGGAGGAAACATGCCCAGCCCTGACCATCACTCTGACCATCGACTTGACCGCCTGGAAGAATTGGCCTTTTTTCAGGAAGAACGCCTGCACGCCCTGGATGCCGCCCTTACAGCCCAGCAGGCGCAACTGGACCGGCTGGAAAAAAGCATGGCCCAAACGGCAGACATTCTCCGCCAACTGCGCGAAAAACTGGCTGACCAGCCGGAAAACGCCGCTCCTCCGCATTTTCTGCCCCGGCACTGGTGAGTACCAAAGAACCATATGGCGGCATCGGATGTACACTGGCTGGCATTTCCCGCGCTTGGGATGCCCAAAATACCACCAAAAAACACCGCCCAAAGCACAACAGGCCCCGGCTGTACCGGGGCCTGTTGTGCTTGCTGCCCGGCCTTCAGGCCGGGCACAATTTTCTAGAAGCCGAAACCGTCGCTGTCGGCTCCGGAAGAGCCGAAGCCAAAATCATCGGGCACGGCATTCTCTTCCTGCGCGGGAGCCTCTTCGGCGGCACCGGCAACGCCGGCAGCGGCCGCGCCGCCCACCACCATGCCCTTGAGGCCGTCCTTGATGGCGTCCTTGATGGTCATCATCAGGTCATCGTGGCTGATGGCCACTTTGCCCTGATACTCCGCCACCTGTTTGCGCAGACCGCCCATATCGGTATTCATGGCCTTGATCTTGGCCTCCAGCTCGTCCACTTTTTTGGACAGGCTCTCGGCCCGGGCCTCGGCAGGCTCCAGAGCGCGCACGCGTTCTTCCAGCGCAGCGGCTGCGGCAGTCTGGGCGGCCATACTGCTGTAGCTGTCGGCCAGGGCTTTCAGGGTCTGGTCGCACAGGGCTTTGGTATAGCCGTCCATGGGCGCCAGGGAAACATTGTCCCCCAGCATGCTCCGGCCGGTATTCACAAAGGCGTCCCAAGCCTGCCCCTCAACCCAGTTCAGCTCCGTGAACTTGGGATACCAGCGGGCCAGCCAGGCAGCGGCAAAAGGCCCCACAGCCCTGGCGCAGCAGTCACAGGCAAGGGAACGCCCGGCCACAAAACCGGCGATTTCCTTGATGTCAATGCCCTCCTTGCCCACAACCAGGGCAAGCACGGACTCCACGGGAAAAACTTTGCGAGATGTATCGGACATGGCGGCCTCCTCCTCGGAGATCGTAGGTAGTTCAGAAACAGGGCCTTTCACCGCAAGGGTCAAGCCTCCGGCAGGCCGAAGGCTTGCCCGTCAGCTCCGGCCGTACATGCGGACATACAGCAGAGCCGCAGTGCGGTAGACAAAATGGCCCAGTTTGGACCAGGGCAGATAGGCAAACAGCATCCAGACGAAAACCAGGTGCAGATAGTACACCAGAAATGCGGGCACAATGGCATCCGCCAGGCGGAAGCCCTGGGAAAGCACCCCGGTCACGGCCACCAGCCAGATAATACCCAGCAGGTACCAGTCATACCAGTTGGAGCCCTGAAGCCTGGGGTTCAGACGCATGCGCCGCACCGTCAGGATAGCCAGGCCGACCAGCAGCATCAGCGCGCCCACGTTGGCCAGAATCTTCACCGGAAAGAGCAGGGGCATGGGCGTTTCGATCTTGATGAACGGAATAACCTTGCCGCCCCAGTGCCCCACGGCCACCACAGTGGTCACAACAGCCAGAATGGCGAAGCTGTAAACCAGCAGCAAATGCCCTGCCTTGCGGTTGGGCGTATCCTTGCCGGTGGGAGGCCCGGCCTCGCAGTCGTCAAACTTGCGGTGGGTGATGATCTCTTCCCAGAGCACATCCCAGAGGTGCCATATCCAGCACTTGGTCTTGCCGATGACAGCCAGCGTGCCCTCCGGCCGGAACATGGCCCACAGCTTCATGACGCCTCGGGCGAGAATGAAGACCGCGCCAAAGAAGGTCAGGATGAAAATGGGGTCAATGGTATAGTCGCCGTAAAAAATCTGGCCGAACACGATGCGGCCGTCGGCAGCCCGTGGAAACCACTGGCCGCCGTTGAATCCGGCCCGTATCCACCAGACCACAAGCCAGAGAAGCGCCGGAATGGCAAACAGCACCGGCAGTCCGGAGGGTTTGCTCATGAGCCTGCCCACCACCGTGGGGGCGGTCAGATCCTTGTAGATGACATTGCGGGCAGCGCCCATGAGATCCGCAGGCTTTGCCCCACGGGGGCAGAGGTCGGAGCAGTTGCCGCAGTTGTGGCAGAGCCACAGATCCACATCGCCGCGCAGCTTGTCCTTGAGGCCCCAGGAGGCCCAGACCATCTCCTTGCGCGGATAGGGGGCATTGGCCGGAGCCATGGGGCAGGCCACAGAGCAGGTGGCGCACTGGTAGCACTTCTTGAGGGACTCGCCCCCCGCCTCGTCCAGCGCCCTGACGAACTCCAGATCAGGTTTGATAGTACATTGTGCCATTGCTGCCTTCCTCCTACATGCCCTTGAACGGGTTGGGGCCCATGGCCATGATGCGATCCACAAAGGCGTCAATCATGCCGGGCACTTTGTCATATTCGTCAATGGCCACCTCGAACTGTTCCACCCGCTCTGCCTCCACGCCCAGGCGGTTGAGCGTTTCGGCAATATTTTCCTTGCGCCGCGAACAGATTTCAGAGCCTTTCACAAAGTGGCACTGATAATCATCGCCGTACTTGCAGCCCAGCATCATGACGCCGTCAAAGCCCTTGCTCATGGCATCAGACACCCAGATGGCATTGACCGAACCGAGGCAGCGCACAGGGATGATGCGGCAATAGGGATTCCAGGAGCGGTTGCGCTCCCCGGCCATGTCCAGCGCGGGATAGGCATCGTTTTCGCAGGCCAGAATGAGTACGCGCGGCCCGTCCTTCTTGAAGTCCTTGGGAACCTGGACTTCACGGATCATGGAGCCGATCTGGTCGATATTGTAGTTGGCAAAGGAAATAACGCGTTCCGGGCAGGCCCCGAAGCAGGTGCCGCACCTGCGGCAACGCGCGGGATTGGGCTTGGGAGTGCCTTTTTCGTCATCGTCCAGAGCGCCGAAGGGGCATTCCTCGGTGCAGCGTTTGCACTGGGTGCAGCGCACAAAGTTGAACACCGGGTACGAAAGGTCGCCGGAACGGGGGTGCACGGCCATGCCGCGGCTGGCCGCCTCAATGCACTGCACGGCCTTGAGCACCGCGCCGCGCGCATCTTCCTCGCAGGCGTCCATGGTCAGGGGCTGGCGTACGCAGCCTGCGGCATACACGCCGGTGCGCCGCGTTTCGTAGGGGAAGCAGATGTAGTTGGAATCGGCAAAACCGTCAAAAAGCTCCAGATCGGGAAAGTCCGGCCCCTGGCGGTAGTCGAAGTTCACTGTCACGTCCTTGGCCGTGGTGGGCACAAGGCCGGTGGGCAGCACCACAAGGTCCACCTCAAGGTCAAAATCCATGCCCAAAAGCGTGTTTTTGCATTCCACAACCATATGGCCGCCAGCCTCGCGCACAGCGGTCACATCGGCCTTGGTCATCATCACGCCCAGGCGATCCTGCATTTTCTTGTAGAAGCGTTCCAGAATACCGGGAACAGTCATATCCTTGTAAAGAATGAACGCCTGGCAGGCATCGTCGGTCTTTTCACAGACCGTATTGGCCAGGCGGAGCATGCCCACGCTGTTCACCGCATTGGAGTAGGCCAGATGGCGGATGCTTTCCAAGTTTTCCTTGACAAAGGCCTTTTCTTCGCCCTCTTCTCCGCTTCCGGCTGCCGGGGAGGCTGCCTCCGCGCTCTCCGCCGCCTCGGCGGCAGCCTTGCGCGCCGCGTCCTCGGCCAGGGTCGTGTCCAGCACAAAGGCGATGCGCCGCGCGCTCACCTGCCCGGCCACCAGCATCTTGCCAAAGGTGGCCGCGTCCACCACGGCGGGATTTTGCCCAAGGCCCATGGGCGCGAGAAACTTCTGGTCCAGAGGCGTCCAGCCCGTGGCCAGCACCACTGCGCCCACCGCACAGGTTTGCGGCCCGGAGGGCGTTGCCACCGTGGCCGTGAACTCGCCGGGCTGGCCCTCAAGCTTTTCCAGACGGCTGTTCAGGTGCACCGTGATGCGGCTGTCGCCCTCCACCTGGCTGATCCTGCCCGCCAGAGGGGACGGCTGCTTTTCTTCCCAAGGGGAAGCCAGAGGGGACGCCATGGGAATATTGTTGGCCGCGCCGCCCAACCTGTCGGATTTTTCCACCAGCACGACTTCATAGCCTGTGGCCGCAGCCTCGGCTGCCGCCGCAAGCCCCGTCCAGCCGCCGCCAAGAACCATGATGCGCGCAACCCCCGCCACAGCGGCGGAATCGGGCACCTGACTTTTTTGCAGCTTGACCACGCCCATATTGACATAGTCACGCGCCATACCAGTCAGAAGCTCCGGCGCACAGGACACGTCCACAGGGCTTTTGTCGGGATTTCTGTATGCCTGCACGCATTGTTCGCGCAGGTTCACATGCTCCACCTGAACCGGAAAACGGTACAGCCCCGCCTCGGCGCGAGGAGAGGAGCCGCAGAGCAGCACGCCGTCAAGGGCGCTGCCCTCGATGTCCGCCGTGATTTCGTCCACAGCCTCGGCCAGCACCGGAACCACCTTGACAACAGGCGTCAGGTCGCCCCACTTCTGGCTTACCTGCTGGGCCAGAGCCTCCGCGTCAAGCCCGCCGCCGATATTCTGCTGGTCAAAATAGACGCCAATTTTACCGGCCATGCCGCCTACCTCCCTTTCACCGTTTGCACCGCCTTCAGGGCGGCGGCTGTGCCGGACTGCGCGGACCGCATCACATCAAGGGGCATGCGCGCACACCCGGCGGCGAAAATGCCCGCCTCCTCGCCGCCTGCGACAAAACCGTCCTCGTCGAGGGGCAGGGGCAGGGGCGCGTCTTCACCGGCCAGCGAAGGTTGCATGCCTGTGGCCAGCACCACAAGGTCATAGTCCAGAGTCAGTTTTTCGCCGCGCACAGCGTCTTCTGCCGTAATGCGCACCGTGTCGCCGGGCGCCTGCACACAGTCGGCCACCTTGCCCTTGACAAAACAGACATTGGGCTGGGCCTTGACCTTTTCGAGCACCTTCACATAACGGCCGGGAGCCCGCAGGTCTATGTAATAGACGGTGATCCGCGTTTGGGGATTCTGCTCCGCCAGGTACAGGCACTGCTTGAGCGTGGCCATGCAGCAGATATACGAGCAGTAGTTCAGATGATTCTGGTCGCGCGAACCGGCACACTGCACAAAGGCCACCTGCTGCGGCATCCTGCCGTCGGAGGGGCGTACGATACGGCCGCCGGTGGGCCCGAAGGGCGAAGCCAGACGCTCGAGCTGCATGTTGGACACGCAATTTTTGACCGTTCCCGCGCCGAGATTGGTCAGGCGGGTCACGTCATAGGGCTTCCAGCCTGTGGCTACAACTACTGCCCCGATGCGCAGTTCCAACTCGCGCGGCTGCTCCGTCACGTCAAGAAATTTGTTGCCCGCTACCCTGGCCGTGTCGGCCTTGGAAAGACAGGAGAGGTCAAGGGTATAGCGGCTGGGGAAAGCAAAGGGCATATCCTTGTGGAGGGCCTTGCGCTTGGCAAGCCCAAGCTCAAACTCGCTCGCGCTCTCCCCCTCAAGGCTGGAGGCCAGCAGGCTGAAATCCACAT
>ERZ773099.1871-NODE-1871-length-15135-cov-5.006698_pt1 | contig 15135 bp, 16 predicted proteins | sample MGYA00511120_ERZ773099 | MGnify/ENA primary metagenome ERZ773099 (study PRJEB29015, sample SAMEA2738012) | human oral metagenome | biome: human oral; feature: human-associated habitat; material: dental | place: China | collected 2104 ... | reverse complement strand
CTCAAGATGTTTAGAACGGGATATCCTCTTCAGTTGCCTCAAATGAATCAGGCATTGAAGGCTCCATTGGTGAGCTAAAGCTATCGTTAAATGTGCTTGGCTCACTCTCAGATCTGCGACTAAATCCAGAATCGTTTCCGCTGTTACCACCGCCGAGGAACTCGACGTTGTTAGCGATTACGTCTGTTGTGTATACAGTCTGTCCTTCTCTGTTCTTGTAGCTTCCCGTCTGAATTCTACCGTTGATTGCAACCTGACGACCCTTACTTAGATATCTGTCACAGTTCTCAGCCTGCTTGCCGAAAACAGTGATTCTGATAAAATCAGCCTGTCTGTCACGACCCTGTGTACCAGGTCTATCAACTGCGATGCTAAAATGCGTAACAGCTGTCTGGTTGTTAGGTGTGTAAGTTAGCTCTGGGTCTCTGGTTAGTCTTCCAATCAGTACTACACTGTTCATCGCTTACCTCCTGACTTAGTTCTCGTCCTGGCAAACAATGATGTGTCTCATAACCACATCAGAAATCTTGAGTCTTCTGTCAAGTTCCTTAGGTAGCTCAGTGCTAGCCTTGAAAGGAACAACTACGTAGAATCCTTCTTTCTTCTTGTTGATCTGATAAGCAAGCTTCTTGTTGCCCCATACATCAGCTTCGCCAGCCTCACCATCTTCATTGATGATGTTCTTAACGTTCTCGATTGTGGAGTTCTTCACTTCCTCATCTAGAGTTGGGTCAAGAATGAACATTACTTCGTAATCTCTCATGTTTTCACCTCCTATGGCCTACGGCACCTCTCGGTGCAGGATTTGGCTTGCGTATTCAAGCCATACCGTTTAATTATACTGATTTATTGTAGAAATTCAAGGTTTCTACGATATTTCCTTGTACCTCTTCGAAAACCAGTTCGCCTCGCTGTGCTATTCCGGCATCCGAAGCACTATATATTGTAGCAGCGTTTGTGACTTCGTCCGCATCTATATATCATAAATTAATATTGCAATATCACTAAGGCAAATATTACGAATATTTAGTTGCTTCGAGCTATCTTCCTGTAGCCGCCAGTCTACCTATCTGAGTCGCAATATAACCTGCGCCATAACCGTTATCTATATTTACTACGGAAATTCCATTTGCACAGGAGTTAATCATAGTGATGAGTGCGGATAGTCCGTGGAAGTTTGCGCCATATCCAACAGATGTAGGTACTGCAATTACAGGGTTTCTAACAAGTCCGCCTATTACTGTCGGTAGTGCTCCCTCCATGCCTGCAACTGCAATAACTGCATCAGCACTGCGTATGATATCAACTTTTGACAGAAGCCTGTGGATGCCACTCACACCTATATCATAAACGCGAAGTACCTCAGCGCCAAAATATTCTGCAGTCTGCGCAGCCTCCTCTGCAACCGGTATGTCGGCAGTGCCTGCGCTGCAGACGGCAACAACACCACCAGCGCCAGTCCTCTTGTAGCCGCCAGCAGGCTCCACCTTCAAGATCCGCGAGACAGAATCATATACAGCTCCCGGAACAGCAGCTTGAACGAGCCCCGCCTGCTCCTGACTCGCCCGAGTCCCAAAGGCACAGCCTTCATTTGCCACCATCTTCTGATATATCGAAACGAGGTAATCATCTGGCTTGCCAGCGCAGAAGATAACCTCGGGAAATCCCGACCTCTGCTCACGCTGAGTATCTAGCTTTGCGAATCCCATCTCATCATAACTGTTGTTCTTTATCAGATTTTCTGCCTCATCTGTACCTAGCTCGCCAGCCTTATATTTGCCTAATATTTCTGTAATTTTCATCACTTTATCCTCTATATTTAACACCTACAGCACTTCATTCATGCTTCCGACTCTATATCCGAGCAAGTCCATAGTTACATATGTAAAGCCAATATCCTTGAGCTTAGCAGCGACTTCCTCTCCAAGCGATAGCAGGCTTGCAAGCTCATCTGGTGCAACTTCGATTCGAGCCAGATTTTCGCCATGCATACGGACACGCATCTGTACAAAACCATAATCATTTAGGAGACCCTCAGCCTTCTCAACCATTCCAAGCTTCTCACGAGTTATCGTCTCTCCGTAGGCAAATCTCGATGCTAGACATGCTGCCGAAGGCTTATTCCAAGTCCATAATCCATGCTCCTGCGATAGGTTTCTAATCTCCTGCTTAGTCATACCGGCTTCTCGTAGTGGACTCTTTACGTCCAGCTCCTTTAGAGCCTGAAGTCCTGGTCTATAGTCGCCTAGGTCATCCACGTTTGAGCCATCCGCAACATACTCTATTCCTAATTCGGCAGCCTTCTCCTTTAGCTGTGTAAATATGCCCGTCTTGCAGATGTAACATCTATCTGGCGGATTTTCTTTGAACCCTTCGATTTCTAACTCGTTAGTCTGCACCATTATCTGCCTAATCCCCTGTTCTTTGCAGAAGTCTACAGCTTCCCCAGTCTCCCTCTTTGGAAAAGAGCCAGACTGCGCAGTAACTGCAATCATCTTGTCACCGAGCACATCGTGTGCAACCTTTGCTAAATACGTAGAATCTACGCCTCCCGAGAAAGCAACGGCAAGGCTGCCGAGATTTTTTATATATTCTTTTAGCTTATCTTCTTTCTGTTTTTCTACTATAGAAACTCCCATATTATTCCCCTATTTCAATTTTCTCCCTAGCTATCCATGCTTACGATTCTATCGCACACATGCTCAACCATCGGTATGTCATGTGATATTAAAATCATCGTGAGCTGTCTTTCATCATGAATTTCTCTGAGCAGATGCACTATCTCAGAAGCTGTAGGTACGTCCAGTGATGAAAGCGGTTCATCAGCGATAATGAAATCAGGCTCTGTGATTAATGCCCTTGCAATTGCGGCTCTCTGCCGCTGTCCTCCAGATACATCGTAAGGATGTCTCTTCATGAGTTCCTCATCCAGATGCACCTGCTTCATCACGTCTCTCACCTTACTTAAGCGCTCTTCTCTGCTTCCTATTCTAGCTATCACGAGCGGCTCTGATATTATCTCTTCGATTGTCATGCGTGGGTTAAATGCCGATGCAGAATCCTGAAAAATCATCTGCGCCTTAACTTCTCCCTTTTTAGATTGTCCGTCCTCTCCCCAAATAATTTCGCCAGCAGTCGGTCTAGTGAGTCCCATTATGATCTTAGCCAATGTTGACTTGCCGCACCCTGATCTACCGACTAAGCCAAGTATCTCGCCTCTCTTTATCTCTAGCGAAAATCCGCTGAGAACTCTCTTATATCCGTACTTCTCCGTCCTATACGACATATCTAGGCCTTTGGCATGGAGTATTGATTGAGCTTCTTTTGATCTTCCCTTTTTCTTGTTCTCTGCTCCAATGCCGCCATGATAGTGGCTTCCTTCCTTCCCGTAACTAGAGTACCTTACGAGAGCCTGAGTATATTCATGCTTTGGATTTTCAAATACCTCATCAGCCGTGCCAGCTTCGACAATTTTACCATCTTTCATTACAGCAATCTTGGTTGCAAGGCCGCGAGCCAGTCCGAGGTCATGGGTTATGAATAATATCCCCTTGCCCTTCTCTATCGCTAACCTCTTTAGAACCGCTATTATCTGCTCTTGGTTCTTCGGATCGAGTGCTGTCGTCGGTTCATCCGCAATTATGAGCTTAGGATCACAAGCGAGCGCAACTGCTATCGCAACTCTCTGTCTCTGTCCTCCCGATAGCTGATGTGGGTAGCAAGAGAGATATTTATCAGCATCTGCTATACCCATATCTCTTAGAAGTTCGGCTGCGTGCATCTCGTAATCCAGCTTATGCCCATGAGGTGCCTCCTCTTCATGAAGCATCATTGGTGCGATAATCTGCTCTCCTATAGTCCTCACCGGATCGAGCGAACTTAGGGGGTCCTGAAATACTATCGAGGCCGCTTTTCCCCGCATTTGCTCGAGCTCTTTTTCGCCAATCTTGGTAATGTCTATGCCTGATAGTTTTATGCTTCCTGACAAATACCTCGCATGCTGTCTGTGGAGCATAAGAATCGAGAAACAGAGCGCTGTCTTTCCCGATCCGGACTCTCCTACGATTGCCATAATCTCTCCCGATTTGACCGTAAGTGAAACGCCCTGCACGGCATGAACTGCACCCTGTTCCCCATCGAAGCACATTCTGAAATCCTCGATATTAAGAAGTTCTGTATTGCTTCTATTTTCTGTCATATAGTTTTATTTCTCCAGCTTCCAGTCAGCCACATTCCAGAAGATTCCAACTCCGTGATGACCTAGCATAGTGTCTTTGGTAATTCCAGATATATCTTTCTTCACAGCATAGTCTGCATCAATATAAGCGATATATGAGTAAGGCATCTGCTGTGTCATATAAGAGAGGAACTGCGAATAGTATCTCTGTCTCTCTGCTTCGTTAGTAGTCGACCTGGCTTTTGCTAGCGCATCGTCTACCGATGGGTTTTTATATCCTGTGTAATTATCTCCAGCATCTGATGTGAACACCTTATATGTGTGATCGTCTGCGTCAAAAGGACTTCCCCATCCGATGATGGTCGCATCCTGCTTCTCCCAGTCGAGTTCTTTTCTTGCCTCGGCCTTTACCGAAACTCCGTGAGCCTTTAACTGCTCTGCACACATCTTAGCCATGTCCACACGTACCTGATCATCTGCCATTGCAGTAATTGTAAACTTTAGCTCTGTTCCGTTTTTCTCGTAAATGCCTTTCTTGTTCTTTGCCCATCCATTCTGCTGCAAGAGTTGTTCCATCTTATCTGGGTTGTAATCGAACTTCTCGATATTGCTGTTATTGAACTTGTTCTTCTGAATTGGCGAGTAAGCTACTTGTCCCTCACCAAGCAGTGCACTCTTGATAATTGCTTCTCTATCGATTCCATAGCTCAAAATATTTGCGAGTTCTGGGTATGTCATGAACAGCTTGCTTCCTGCGAAGTTGTACGCAATTGCACGGTAGTCTGCTGTATTCATGCGGTAGACGTCGAAGTCCTTGCTGTCCTTCTCTAGGCTCTTTGCCTGCTTAGGTTCGATCTGTGCCATATCGAGGTCGCCTGCCTTGAGCTGCAATAGTCTAGCATCGCTATCCTCAACAATCTTAAATACAATCTTCTTGATATGTGGCTTTCCTGCATAATAGCCATCGAATTTCTCAAGTGTAATACTCTGTCCTTCATCCCAATTTGTGAGCTTGTATGGACCTGCTCCAACTGGCTTCTGATTGAACTCAGCTGTTGCCAGCTTCTTGCCTTTAAGCAGGTGCTTAGGCAGGATTCCGATAGTCATGTAATCCGCAAATGCTACATTTTCCTTGCTCAGCTTGATTACGACAGTCTTCTTATCTGGACAAGTAATATTGGTGATATCCTGGTAATTAGACACTATCTCGGAGTTATTCTTCTTATCTAAAATAGCTTCAAGCGTGAACTTCACGTCTTCCGAAGTAAGTGTCTTTCCATCGTGGAACTTTAGACCATCACGAAGGTGGAATGTCCAAGTATGTGTTGCTGCGTCATACTCCCACTTCTCTGCAAGTGCAGGAACAAGCTTATTGTCCTTGTCATGTGCTGTTAGACCAGCAAATATAAGAGAGTTAATCTCTCCATGCTCATAGAGAGCTGGGTTGATGGCTGTGTAGTCATGGCTTCCATATACCAGTGTGTCTTCATCGTTCTGAACCTTCGAGCCACAAGCCGAAAGTGAAATTGTCATGATTAGAGCAACGGCCAGAGCCGCGAATTTTTTCATATGATTCATCATATATCTATGTCCTTTCCATTAAACTGATTTCTTAATTTATAAACCTAATTATGTGCATGAAATAGCTGTGTATATAAAGCTATATGTTGCTGTGTTTCGCTGTATTGCGACCCCTAATATATTCTCCAACCTCTGTTATCGATACTAGGACACTTATTAGCACGAGTCCTGGGATAATAATCATCCACCATTGTTCGGACAACAATGCGTCCTGCGATAGCGACATCAGGCTTCCCCATGATACTTCAGATATAGGAAGTCCTAACCCCATGAAGCTCAGCGTTGATTCCGCAATTATTGCAGAGCCTATATTGCTGACTGCCATAAACATGATAGATGAAAAGTAGTTGGGAAAAAGGTGTCTACGGAGAATATACCAGAAGCCTCCACCGTACATTTCCGCAGCTATTACGAACTCACTTTTCCTGAGCCTTATAACCTCGCTTCTGATTATCTTTGCCATGTGCATCCAGCTTGTAACACCGATTATTACCGATAATGAACAGTAGCTTGCTTCACCCCAGATGGCTTGTAATACGATTACGATGAGCAGGTTTGGTATGCTCATAAATAAGTCTGCACCCTTCATCAGAAGGTTATCCGCATGCTTATTTGTCATTCCACTAAGAGTCCCATACACTGCTGCGATAAATGTTCCAATTAGTGCACTCGCGATTCCTATGGTGAGGCTTGCCCTTCCGCCGTAGAGTATAAGCGTGAAAAGATCTCTCCCTAGATTGTCCGTGCCAAATATATGGGTAAACGAAGGTGCCATACCGATAGCATTTTCATTCATGTAGCTTGGCTTATACGGAGCGATTACTCCGGCAAGGAGGCTTAAACTTACAGCAGCTGTCAATATTGCTATTGCTACCTTTGGCTTACTGTTTTTATTCATAATAGCCCTCCCCGTGACGCATTCTCGGATCAACTCTCTCACCGATTATCTGCGCTAGGTGATTGCTTATAACCACCACACTTCCTGTGAGTAGTGTCGTCGCCATCAGCATGTTGTAATCCTTGTATAGGGCGCTTTCGAAGCTAAGCTTGCCAAGACCTGGATATCCGAATACCATCTCTACCACATACGTTCCACCAAGGAGATGCGGAACTGCGATAGCCATGATAGTCACCATTGGAGGCAGGATATTCTTCGAGCAGTACTTCTTAATTATGCTGGTGCGTGGCATTCCTTCTGCTTTAAGTAAGAGCACATAGTCCTTACGCATTTCCTCAAGAAGCAGATTTCGCACCATGTATGAGTAGTACCACAGATGCCCTATAACGATTACAAATACTGGTAGCACGATGTGCCACGCTCTATCCAAAATATTTCCTTCGGAACCGTAAGAATACGCCCCTCCAGTTGGCAGAATACGGAGATTTACCGCAAACACCAGAATACATATCAAGGACAGGAAGAACACTGGAATATTTCCCGATATTATGCCTGCCTTGCAAATAAACCCATCGAGTTTCGTACCTTCCCGCTCCGCTGAAGTTCTCCCGAGGCGAAAGGCCAAGGCGAAAGTCAATATATATGCTATAAGTCCTAATACTATAGTGTTACCAAGAACTCCTCCGATTACCGCAGAAACTGGTCTCTTGTACTTGTATGAGAGACCGAGATCTCCGTGAGCTAGATCCTTTAGCCATATACCGTATTGAACTGGAAGCGGTTTCTCTAAGCCTAGACTCTCGCGAGCAACAGCTTTTTGCGCCGCACTCATTCTATCTACGCTATCCCCATACCAAGAGCGTAATGGGTCACCAGGACACAGCCGCGAAAGTGCGAACACTATGATTGAGAGAAGCAGCAATATGAGCAGCATCTCGGCAATCCTGCCTAGTGCGTATTTAAATGTGCTTTTTCTCTCTATGATCATAAACTTGTGCTATATCTCCTAAAAATTTGTGCATAAAAAGACCGGGTGCGATTACTTCTGCAATCTATCCGGCCTTCTTGGCTTGGTTAATGTTATTTGTTGGTTATTTAATTTTCTTCGCCACCATATAGACTTACAATTCTATCGACTGCATCTTCGATGCATTCTTTTACAGGTAGCGCTTTTGTGCCTGCTATTATGGTATTGCAGTGCGCTGTTGGTACAAGCACCTTCGGTGCGGTGCTCGAACCTACGCTTTCCGCTATGATAGGGGAGATCTCTCCCAGCATCGCATTTGCAACAAGAATACCGATTGGTCCTGTGATAATCTGTGCCTGTGATGCGCAGTACCTTATAGCGTTTTCCCCCGTCGCAGCTCTCTTAGCCCCTGCTTTAATCATGGCATTCGTTGCCATGCTATTAGTCCCTGCAGCTACTATATCCGCTTCTGGAATTCTCTCCATAAGCTTTGTTACAAGTTGGCGTCCTATGCCGCCTCCTTGTGCATCAATTACTAGTATATTCATATCTTCGCCTTTCTTGGTCCGTAGAGCACTTCATGTGCTCTTTTGACGATTACGATTATAACATAGATTAATGCATCGTATACTGCGACGTGTTCAGTTCCCATAATAACGACTTTCGTCTGTATGGAATTATCTTTTATTTGGTTATTGTTTTGTGTTTTGCTTTTACTTAATCAATAACTGTAGCTTAGTATAAATCGGTATGCCTATTATCCACTTATCAGTGCTGTGGATATCATATTACGATGTAATAATTCGGCATACCTGCAATTTTTTAAGCTTATTTTGAACGGCCCGACACTTTGGGTTATACTGCATTATGCAGAAGTTTTTAGTACTTTAGTTCGAGACCATCAGCGATGTTGCAGATGAAGTCCTGAGCGTTTGTGATTATACCCTTTGAAGATAGGGATCCTCTGTCAGCTAGCTTATTTACTACAAACTCAGATGCGTCGCAAACGTAGAAGTATGTCTGACGAACTGTTCCATCCTCTAGTACACGGAAGCTTGGAGTCATGTTCCCTACAGCGATTGAGTGAAGCATTGTAGCCATTGTGATTACTGTTGTAGCCTGGCTAACGTGTGCTCTCATTGCATCCTGTGCATCGTAGCAATCTCCAAATACCTCTGGAAGAGGACCGTCATCACGGATTGATCCACCAAGTACGATTGGAACATCATTCTTGATAGCTGCTGTCATAACACCGTTGTCAAGATTTTCCTGCTCAACGAATGCCTTCATTGATCCAGCTGCTCTTACTCTGTTGATAAGGTCTAGGTGGTTGTAGTGACCGTTAGGAACATTCTCCTGTGTGTAGATGTTCTGTCCTAGAGCTGTCTGCATGTAAGCACCCTCTAGATCATGTGTTGCAAGAGCGTTTCCAGCTAGTACAGCGTGAGCATATCCATTCTCAATAAGTGCAGAAAGAGCTCTTCTAGCCTTGATATCGAATGAGAAAGCAGGTCCCATAACCCAAACGATCTTTCCGTTGTCTTTCTCGTGCTTTAGTAGCTCAACGATCTCATCGAAGTCCTTCGAAAAAGCAGTCTCTCTTGAACGGCCTGTACGGAATGCAAATGTATCAGCCTTTACGTCTGTATTCTCATTGAATCCGTCAGCGTGCATGTAGATACCCTCTTCGCAGCACTCTGTACGTCCACAAACTACAAGCTGACCCTTCTTAACTCTTCTTGCCTCTAGAGCTTGTACCTTTCCGCCATCGTAAACTGGAACTGTGTCCATTCTGCTCTCTGCACATAGTACCCACTCACCATTGATCTTGAAGTACTCAGGGAAAATGCTGAGTGCGTGGAAGTCAAATGGAACTACTCCGTCCTGTGGTGCTTCCTCAAGTCTGCAGTCTGGGGAATCGATAAATTTCTGCTCCGTGAAATCCGGATGTGTATATTTTCTTAGTTCGAATGCCATAATTAGTCTCCTTGTGCATCTGATTTTTGATAATAACTATTATTTTCATAGGTACAGTTTGCTGTTTTATGCAACCTGGTTTTCCTGTGCTTCTCTTTCCTTATCAGCCTTGCTCTTGAGGAAGTTTGGCTGAAGCTCAGCGATAAGAATCGCTGCGAACATTAGAACGAATCCGATAGCCTTGTTAACTGTCATTGTCTCGTTGAAGAATATCATTCCGAAAACAATTCCGAAGATGTTCTCAAAGCTGAGGATGATGGATACGCTTGTAGGTGACTCTGTCTTCTGTGAAATAGTCTGGAATAGGAAGCAAAGTCCTGAACAAACGATACCTAGGTAAAGTACTCCAAAGATTACTTCTCCGTTAATCTGTGCATTTCCGAGGTGCTCCTGTGTTAGAGTGAATCCCCATGCTAAGATTGCAGATACGATGAACTGAAGCATTGTGATGAGACCTGGATCCTTATCCTTACCCCACTTAGCAATAGCGATGATCTGAGCAGCCCAGAATAGAGAGCTGAGGATTGAAATGCTATCGCCGTAGCTGATGCTGAATGTTCCTGCAACGGATACGAAAATGATGCCGATTGCACACATTGTAGCAGCTATGATGTGGTACATCTTTGGCTTCTCTTTAAGGATTACCCATCCGATAAATGGTACGAATACGCAGTATGCGGATGATAGGAAGTGGCTCTTTCCAGGCATCTCGAGCATAACACCTATAGTCTGTGTGAAGTACGCACAGAATAGGCATACACCGATTAGAATACCAGCCTTGATATAATCCTTATTTAATAGTTTGAGCTGCTTGCGGTAAATAATAGCTAGAATGATACTTGCAATTGTAAAACGTAGAGCAAGAAGCATTCCTGCTGGGATAAAGTCTGTGGAGCCCTTGATGACTACCATTGAGCTTCCCCATGCAACCGCAATAAATAGTAGTAAAAGTTTACCTTTAATGCTACCTGACTTCTGCATAAGACAACTCCTTTCATGTCTTTACTTTAATAGAAATAATTTCGTTATTATCTTGTCAGTATGACTTCAAAAAAACTCACAGAACCTCATAAAGATTCCGTGAGTTTATTATAATATATCTTTTTGGTTGTATATCGTAATTTTATTGAGAAATTAATCCTCAACAAAATCACGATATACGGTGAGTCCGTCCATGAATTTCGGAATACTCACCCTACCTCCCGCAGGAGCGATTCCCTCTTGATAATTCACCTCCATCTTAATAGATAGGTGATCGAATACGTATTTCGCATATATCTGGGAGTCATCTTCCACCATATCGATCTTTGCAGCTGCAACATTTGTGAGTGCTTTCTTGAGAGCACGTCTTACACGCTGCTCAACATTCTTCTCACTATCTCCCAAAGATTCAGCTACATCGCTTAATATCTGCTTCGAGTAACCACTACCGTTTTTCTCAATACGCTCATATATCTTCCGAATATCGTTAGTGCCCTTTTCGCCGAGTATACCGAGTGAGCCAAGCATAACATCGAGCCAGTTTTGTTTCCTTTCAGCTGGCAACTCTCTCTTGTCCGTGGTCTTCGTATCCTCAGCATTCACTGCCATGAATGCACTCTGAATGTTATCTACGACTTTCTTGAGCTTAATCCTCTCTATTACATTCTGGCACACGCGCTCTATCTCGAGTACATTCACTGGCTTGCTCACGAAGAACTCCACACCTGCATCGTATGCTTGATTTACAAGAGATTTGTCAGATAGCTTAGAAATCATTATGAATGCTGCTTCCTGGTGGAACTTCTTTACCGCCTTGATAAAAGTAATTCCATCCATCTCCTTCATCATGAAGTCCACCATGATTATCTCCGGTCGTTCCTCCCGTATATCCTCAATCGCACACTCTACATCTGTGTTGTAGCCAACAACTGTACCGATTTTTCTATTTGTGATTATATGTTTCAGTGTTTTTACCACTGCTATATCGTCGTCTAGGATGTAAAAATCCATCTAGTTTCCTCCTCAAACTTGCCCGGCGGAATCTCAATTACGAATCTGGTACCGCCGTCTTCTTTATTCTTGACTCTTATTCTACCACCAAAGTCGTTCTCCACATAGTCTCGTACTAATGATAGTCCAAGACCTCGCTGAACAAATCCTGTGTCCATATTCATCTTAGTTGAATATCCCGGAAGGAAAATTGTCTCCATATCCGCTTCATTGATACCTGGCCCGTTATCTTCGACTTCTATGCGGTGACAAGGACCAAGGCTACTGTGTCGGCACCAAGCAACCATAACTCTAATCTCACCTTCAGAACCTTCAAAGGCCTCTAGCGCATTGACGGCAAGATTTCTAAGAACTGAGATTGTCTTGTAGCTCTCCTTAACTTGGAAATCAATGCGCTGCTCTATCTCGAACTTTACGTCCATGTGTTTTGTTGCTGCCGTCTTCGTGACATTGCTCTTCATGAACTGCAAGATTTCCGACATCAGAAGATCAGGTTCACCTTGAGCATTTCTGTTGAGATTATCTAGTGTATCTAGGATTTCCTGATAGCAGCCCTTGATTTCGTGTGTTCCTCTAGCGATTTCGAGAGCGCGTCTAGTGAAATCTTCGGAAATTCCAGCTTCCTTCATATCTGTGTGCAGAGCATATGCTTCCTTGAGGACGCGCTCTACATCTTCCTTGTTGTTGAGGATAAATCTCATCTCGTCAGAGATGGTAACGCTTTGGTCTACCATGAACTGAATCTTGCGATTATGTGCTCTTTCTGTCTGTAAACGTGTGTAATACTCCATACATGCTATTATAAGAAGTGCTATTCCCGTTCTAGCCATGGCAATAATCATCAGTGTGTTGAACATTTCCGTCGAGACGAAGTTCCCCTCCCTGATGAGCGATAGTACATAAACTTCTACTGTGTTACCCGCAAAATCCGCTATGAGAATCGACATGCAGAAGTAAGGTAGTGGTATTTTCTTCTCCTTATACGCCCTTACACACAACAACATTATAGTTCCGTATACGATAAAGAAGATTGCATCTGGGAAGCAATTTATCGCATTGTCTTTAATGCTTACACCTGCACTCATAGACGTTATAAAACGAAACGTCGGAGAAAATACTGCGGATATAAGCGAAATTTGCATGGCTGTGTATTTGTCAGAAAAGCAATATATGAATACATTAAGGACAATTACATCTATGGCAAATACAAATCCCGGCGCCACATTAGGCGCATCTATATTAATCTGTGCTGCAACTGATATGACGAGTGCAATCGCGAGCACATTCTTGAGTCGATCTAGATAGTGGTTCATTTCTGCTCCTTAAATATGTACTTATACCATAACAGTATATTATCTCGCCATGTTACTAGCAATAAAAAAATGCCTCGACCTCGCTAGAGCAATATCATTAAGATAAGAGGGTTTGGATGTATTGACATCTTAATCCTCTTTTTTAGTCTTGACTTGACAATTCAAGCTCTAAAAAATAGACAAATGCAAAGTGTTACTTATAATCCGTTGACTCATAAGTAACTTAATTCATAATGATAATGGAGGTGTTTATCATGATTACTGACGAAGTTGGAAAAAGAATAAGAGTTATTCGAACTGAAAAAGGATTAAGTCAAGAAAAACTTGCACTAAAGGCGGAGATTGATAGAACTTATTTAGCAGGTGTTGAGCTTGGTAAAAGGAATGCCTCGTTGCGAAGTTTGGAAAAAATAATTATAGCACTAGATGTTTCAGTGGGGGATTTTTTTAAAGGCATGTAATGTTGACTATAAGTAACATTTAAAGTATAGTAAAGGAGACTATTATGAGGTTGATGTTGCAAGATCCAACCTATTCCTCAAGTATGAGATTGGGAGAAGCGATACTCAATGCATTTTCAAAAGGCATTGATGGAGTAGGTACATTTGCGTTTGCTGAGGCGAATGGAATAGATTTGCTTTTTAGCGATGTTAATTTTAAGGAGTATATTTCAAAGTATAAATACCTATTAGTTATAGGTACGGATTCGATTACTGATCATAAGGCAATAGAACGATTGCGTGATTATAAAAAGATGTATAGTAACTTAACTGTCTATGGATATATTCACGATTCAAGAAAGTATTTGTTTCATCCTAAGCTAACTTGGTTTAAAACTTCGACAGGCGGAATTTCTCTTATTGGTTCAGGAAATTTAACTGAGAGAGGCTTATATCACAATATTGAAGCGTATGATTATAGTGATCTTAATGCAAAGGGTGTGTTGGAATTAGAACAACAGTGGAATGATTGGCTAGATTTTTCTATAAGTAGTAACTTTATTTTTGATATAAACGATCCAATCATAGATCATGCTATTAATCTAAGTGTAGCAAAAAAAGCAAAAGCTTTTTCAACTTCGATTAGAACTTCTGGCAGTGCGAAACCAACAGGCTCCTCTATAGATCCAAGCAGCACCTTATCTGACTTATACAAGAAACAGCCTAATGCAACATCAGTTCCTAGCATAAAGGCAAAAAATAAGGTAACTTCTACAAAACCTGCGAAATCGGCAACCGTTCTGGCAAAGCCAGTTCCTTCAGTGGTAAAAACAACTGCTACAACTACGATTGTATCACCAACATGGATACCCAATTCAACAGACAGGGTTCTTGTTGCTGAAGTTCCTAAGTCAGGAGCTAGATGGAAACAAGTGAATTTTGACAAAGATACTTTTCAAGATTATTTTGGAGCAACTGTAGGAGGTGCATCAGCGACTTACAGAATTCTTTTAAAAAATGTTGATGATATGGGCGTGTTAGGTAAGACTGAGGCAAGACCAAGTGTTTCTGTTGCGAGCCATAACTACCGATTTGAGATCAGCGCAGCAAGCGGATTGCCTTATCCATCTGGGGAAAAGAGACCGTTTTTGGTTTTTATAGAAGTGTCAACTAGATCGTTTATGTATGAATTGCTTATGCCAGGAGATACAAGATATTCTGAAATTGAAAACTATATCAGTAGTTGCAGAGCAAAAGGTTTTGTTGGACAGATTGCGAGAATTCAAACTAATGTAACAACATTAAAAAAAGACGCGCCTAGCTTAGGCGTGTGGAAAGTTTAAAATATATGAAACAAGAAATTAAAAGTTCACACTATTTAGGAAGTAAAGTTAGATTACTTGATACTATTAAGACATGCATTGATGAGATAAATGAGTCAAAGGGAACTGTATGTGATTTATTCTCGGGATCCGCAGTGGTGGCAGAGCATTTACTTAATTATTATGATGTTGTTGCTGTAGATATACAGCAATATTCAAAAATCTATTGTGATGCTCGTTTAAGCGGACCGTATGAAATCAACATAGACGAGGTCGTGAAACAAATAAAAGATTCACAGTACTTAAAGAAAAATATGTTTACTTTTGAAGCGTTGTTGAAATATGAAGATGACTGTTTGTCTAAATTGGGAGAGGGTATTCTAGAGCCTATCTATGAGATAATAGAAAAAAATCATATTCCGGTTTTGACAACAATGAATGCGGTAGATATGGTTCAGGATAAATACA
>ERZ773099.1870-NODE-1870-length-15137-cov-13.847434_pt1 | contig 15137 bp, 17 predicted proteins | sample MGYA00511120_ERZ773099 | MGnify/ENA primary metagenome ERZ773099 (study PRJEB29015, sample SAMEA2738012) | human oral metagenome | biome: human oral; feature: human-associated habitat; material: dental | place: China | collected 2104 ... | reverse complement strand
CTTTAATTTTAAGAAATATCTTACAGAAAGCCTACAACAGTGGGCTTTTTGCTTTGTCTTAAAAGGTTGATTTCTGGGTTTGTCATCATTTTTGTCATCACTTATAACGAACTCACAGCTTTCTCATAAAATGAGACGGCTGTTTTTGCTTTTTCTTTGGAGAGATGACTGTAAGTGTCCATAGTCATAGCTAATGTAGAATGACCTAGACGGTGTTGTAATTCTTTATATGGTATTCCAGAGTTTAACAAGAGACTAGCGTGTGTGTGTCTAAAACCGTGGAATCCGATATTAGGTACACCAGCATGTTTGAAACGTGTATTTAAACGAGTTGCTAGTGTCTTATTGTTTGGGTATTTATGAATAAAATCTGAGAAGACAACCGTTTCAGTCCGACCAAGTTTCCAGGCTTCTTGCCTTTGTCTTTTTTGATACACTTTTAAGACCTCTATAGTTTGTGGGTCAATATCAATTGTGCGATAACTTGCCTCAGACTTTGGGCTGTTAATCTCACCTAAATGATTTAGTGTCTTTGTAATATTCACAGTTGCATTATGTAGGTCAATGTCTGACCAGTGTAGAGCTAAGGCTTCGTTAATACGGCAACCAGTAGCAAGAAGAAACTTGTACAAAGTAATTTCATAGATATTTCTATATATTGCTAAGTTAGCCTCTTCCAAATAGCTGAGAAATTGCTTTAACTCTAAGTTATTAAAGTGTTTGACTTTGTTTCTACCCTTTTTTATTTTACGAGGAAGTATAACTTCACGAGCTGGATTTATATCAATAATCTGCATTGTCACAGCATATTGTAGTATACGTTTATTTAGCGCGTGAATTTTATCATAGTGTAGAAATGCGCCTTCTTCTCGTTTGTTAGCTCGTAGAGCTAGTTGATTAACAATGCACTGAATAATGGGAGTAGTTAACTTATCTAACTTATAAGAACCAAATAAAGGAATCACATGGTTAGATAGTAGTCGCTTTACTGAATCTTGCGTATTTGGTTTCACTGTGTGTTGATAGCTTTCCCACCATAGTTGAGCTACTTCTTCATAGCTTGTTAGTGGGATTATTTCCTTTTTAGTGAAGCCATTATTTTGGAATTCAGCCTTAGCTAATTGAGCTTTTTTCTTCAATCCAGTTTTTGTTCTAGCTGTCAGATTAGCTTGTATTCTTTTTCCAGTTGATAAATCGATACCAAGATATACCCTAGAACGATATACAGTGCTACCATTTTGTTTCTTTATTTCTGCTATTTTCATTTTTTAACCTTTCTAACATCAGTAGGCAAGCTGTAAAAGGTTATGAAAAATAGATATTATGATTTGTGTCTAGAACGAATACCTTCAATTAGTATTTGTAGAGCGGTTAAGTCTTCAGTTGTGAGCGCTTGACCATTAAGAGTTATTTTTACATTCTTTCTAAAGATATAATCAAGGTTGATTTTAATATTTTCCCCATTGATAATATCTTGGCTAATATCTTTGTATGTTTTTAACTTTGAGAATATGGATTCGCCATTTCTTAACTCAATTAAATCTTTTAAAAGTTGCTTTTCTTTATCGTTATGAACTGAATCCATGTTGATATTTTTGATTATATCATCAATATAAGAGCTAGCTAATGTTTGATATTTAATGTAGTATTCATCAAACTCTAATCCATCTTGTTCGCATTTTTCTTTTATAGAGAATGAAGCAATGCTTTCAGTAATTTCAAAGAGTTTAGTTAAACTGGGAATTTTTTTCTCATTTTCAATTTGTGAGATATAAGACTGTGATACTTTTAGGTCTTCAGCAAGGCTTTTAGTAGTTACATCGCCTTCTGTGCGGTATTTTTTAAGATATGCTCCTATCATTTTTAACCTCCGTTTAATAACTTTAGTAATATTTTAGCACAAAACTCTTGACATGTAAATAGAAAACTGATAAGATGCGAAATATAACCCAGGTTAAAACACCTGGGTAAAGGCGAGCTGTAAAAGTTAAGTGAAATAGTTATGCAAAAATAGAAAAGAAAGGAGGTATCTATGTTTAGTACACCACAAGGAATATTATCACGAGAAGCAGAAGTAGCACTATTGGGAAAGATTGAGTTTTTAATAAACGATTATCTATCACGCGCAATGCTTTCACCTCACAGTAATTCTTTTGGGTTGATACAACAGAAAGAGTTAATCAAAGAACTAGGTATTAGTTTAGTAACTCTGCATGAATGGGAGCGTTTGGGGTTAACCCGATACTGTCCACCAATAGAAGGAACTCGCAAAGTTTTCTATAAGAAATCAGATGTTATGAAGTTCCTTTCAATTACTAGAAGGGAGTAACTATATTGTATGAAAAAATAATAAATATAGTTGAAGCTTTCTATGATTACTTGAAACACATAGGAAGTTGTCGCCATGTTGAATCACAGATTCAATTGCTATCAATTATGCTGTATAGTGTAATTATGTTACTAACAGAAGGAGTTGATTATGACAATCATGTCTAAAAAACAGGAGACAGAGGATAAAGCTCTTGACATGCCTAAATTTAATCTCAATAACTCAGGGAAACCTGTCAGTTCACCTCAAAACGTAGTTCTTATCTTAGAAGCATTTGAATCTAAGATGACATTATTAGGTTACAATGAGTTCACAGGAGCAGTTGAAAAACTAGCTAAAACACCTTGGGGAACTGAAATAGGGGAATGGGATGGTGATGACACTTCTTTGCTATTGGTGTACATTGATAAACATTTTCAGTTTGCTCCTAAAAGGGAATTCATTGATAGTGCTGTATTAGAAGTGGCACGTAGACGGATATTTAATCCTGTAAAGGAACGAATTGAAAGTGTTGAGTGGGATGGAGTATCTCGTGTGAAATATTTCTTTCCGAAACTGTTAGGGTGTAGATATAGTATATACACACGTGAGGTATCTCAGATGTTTTTAACAGGTCTAATTGGACGTGTATATAAACCAGGTATCAAATTTGATAATGTACCTGTGTTGATTGGTCCACAAGGGATAGGAAAAAGTACAGTAGCTTCTAGATTATTGCCAAATGCTTTTTTTGATACCCCTCTTTCATTTGGAAAAACACAAGAGGATTATAGGATGCTTAAATATGCATGTATTGTTGAAATTCCAGAATTACAAGGACTAAAGCAGAATGATATAAATAGAATTAAGGGATTTCTTAGTGCTAAAGATGATATGTGTAGGGAACTGTACAAAACACATAAAAAACAACTAAGACATAATGTATTTATTGCAACTGGAAATTCTAAAGCATTTCTCAGGGATTTTGGAGTTGAAAGAAGATTCTATCCTTTGAACTGTGGAGAAGAGGTTGTGGATCAGCATCCAATGGATGTTTCTGATAATTACTTCTTGCAGGTTCTTGCTGAAGCTAAAATACTATTCGACCAAAATGGAATTATGTTTCCAAGTAGAACGACTTCAGAAAAATTGGAAGAGATACAATTTGATTTCAAAGAAGAAGATGTGGAAAGGGAGTTAATAAATGAGTTCTTGGATGAGTTTCCTGCACCTGATGATTGGAAGCGCTATAACTTATCTGAAAGAAAGAAATACTATAATATCTGGAAAGGGTATGAGAAAGAAACAAGAGAGTATTGGAAGGCAACTGGGGAAAACTTAGTTACTGTTACTTACACAAGTGAACTAGCTTACATACTGTTTGGTGAAAAAACAGGTAGCAGACGAAATAGCAAATATGCTTCAAAAATTCGTGATGTACTGGACCATCGTGAAGATTTTATAGCTGTGCAGAATAAGCGACCTTGTAGCACATGTAGTCCAACACGTGTTTATGTACGTAGAGAAACTACAGAATAACTACAGGCAAAAGTGGTAATAACACTAGTTATTTACTCCTTTTGTAGTATTGTAGTATTATTCTTGTAAAAATAGTTAGAACCATATAATAAGGGTAAGTAGAGAAATTTCTTACTACATTACTACAAAGTGTGAACGACTAGCCCGCCATGAGCGAAGGTATGGGAGTAAAACACTTTGTTAAGTACCAAATACGCCTAATTTATTCCATGGTCTAATTGACAGCAAGAAACAAGGCACTCTCGTACAAATTAACTGTCCATCTGAAAAACTAAAGCCTTTCGTCTGAGACGTTCTTAGTATACTCTGTGCCTACTTACTATCAATTTGCTTTCACGGCATAAAGGCGTATGCTTTGAGATGAGATAGAGAATGATAATAGCGATTTCAAAAGGTTTTCTATTATATGATTTTCTATTTTTGGAGTGTTTACTTACTTAGATTCCCGATTTGTAGTGTATTATTGTACTACTTTTCTCTTTGTGTTTGAGAGTAGAAATGCGCGTGATAATGGGATTTCTAAGGGTCGATTAAAAAATAGAATAGTAATGGAAGTATGTGAATTTCGCTATTCAGCGATTACCTCTCTATCCTCAAAATATGTTAGTATTATGAAATTGTCTGAGAAGGATCCATGTGATATAAAGACTATACGAAATCCCTGCAATGAGTAATTGCAGGGATTTTTATCTATTAGAGTAGAATTTATAAGTAGAGGCAATTTTGGTTTAATCTATTTTGTAAAATACCTGTTCGGAACTATTTGGAGGCGTTTGTCCAGCTATAATTCTATTTTTGCTTAAATCAGAATCAACCCACTTTATAGTAATACCAATTGGATAAATATCTATTCCATGTCCTGTAGATCCTGTACTGACATCAAATCCTATAATTCCTTCGTTTGAAATCCCTGCTTTACGTATCTGTCCTCCTTTTACTAAACCATTCTTATTAAACACTATTTCATGTCCTAAATCATTCCTCCAAGTACCAGCTATACTAGAGTAGTCTCCATTCAGAATGGCTTGTGTGTCAATTTCTGGTGTTGTACTATCTATCTGTTGTGCTTCTGTGGGAGTCGTGATGAGTGTGGCATTAGTAACAACCCAATATTGAAATTTCTCAGAGTCTTCAATAATTTTTACTGTGAAAGTAACTAGTTGTCCTTCCTCCCATCCATCGGTTAGTTTTTTATTAATATGAATTTCTATACCCGCAACTAAAGCATTGGATGCCTTGACTTTTATGTTATAGTATTTATTTAAGTAACTAAAATGGCCGTAGTAATCTGCCCAATCATTTTGATGGAACAATTCAGCAGTAAAGCGATAGAGTTGACCAGTCTTTAATCTACCATCATTCTCCATTTCTCGAAGTTCTTCGGCTGTCGTATCTATGATATTACCTTCATTTGAGCTAGAGCTTGTAGTAGATGTGCTGGAAGAAGAGCTGGATGATGCAGAGGAACTAGAAGTAGTAGAGGAGCTGGATGATGCAGAGGAACTAGAAGTAGTAGAGGAGCTTTGTTGTGAAGATTGATTATCTACTGTTTCTATATTCCTATCTGGATGTCTAAAGAACAAAAATGTAGCTCCTATAATGGTAAGAATTAGAAATGTAATTGAGGTTATAAGAATCCAAAGATTGTTGTTCTGTGGTAGAGGACAAACTACTACGTGATTCTGATTCTGGTAAACTTCAACAATATCATTTACTTTAGGGTGAAAAGTTAGCTCATTGATAGGAACATTTAGAGTCTCATTTGTGTGGAGTCGAATGATAACATGTGTATCTGAAATGTGAATAATTTGGTTATGTGTTTTCTTTTTCATGTAGTATTAGTTTTCGTACATATAGGCAACCATATAGGGTAATGTTTTTGTGGCTTTGAAGACCGTTTCATAACTTTGTCTTCCTTTTACTAGTCCGTACAATGTTATATGGTCATCTTCGGCAATAACTCTATTGTTGTATTCGGCGGGAATAGAAACTAAGATGATTTTATCATAGTCATCATTTATAGCTACCCGAAGTGTATAGGCTTTCCCATATTCCATAGCTTGTAAAACTTTACCATATACGCTTACTTTAGTATCTACGGCTATCTCATCATGATTCCACTTATTATAGTCTACTTCACCATAATTTGCTTTATCATTGTCTACAGTAATCTTAGGTTTTGATGAAGAAGATGAGGAACTAGAATTACTTTCCTTAGATGAAGAAGATGAGGAACTGGAGCTACTTTCCTTAGATGAAGAAGACGAGGAACTAGAGCTACTTTCCTTTGAAGACGATGAAATTTTTGTAGAGGTAGAACTTGAAGTAGTCTGTCTGTTTGAAATCTGTTCCTTAACGCTTATAAAACTATATACAATAATCACAAGCAGTAGTGCGAGTATTGATACTATGGCTATTGTTTTCTTAGACTTTGTATTTTTATCTACGCTAGCACCTGTGTTACCATTATCAACTTTCCTAACAATACCTTCATAAACTTCTACTTTGTCACCTAATTTAGGTTCAAAGTCACAAGCCTCTATATTGATTTCCATTAAACTTCCATCTTTGTATCCTATGTAAACTGTGTCTTCAGTTATTTTAATTATTTTTCCTATGTTCATTAGTGTTCTCCTACTTTAATATTCCAGAAAATTTAACTTCATCAGGTGCCATGATATAACGATTCACAGCGACTTCTTCATCACTGAGAGTGTAATAGAATCTAGGGCTATTTACTCCGTGGGATTTGGCAATTTTATATAAAGATTTGTTTAATGCACTGATAATTGCTCTAAGTTCTTTGTTTGAATACGAAGCATTATTTTCTGTGAGAATGATTCTGATGCCAGGTGTTACAGATGTTTTTTCCATTTCAAGCATATGTGCTCCTGATTGTGTATTTACTTTATCTACACTTTCTTGAATTGCATTATAGAAAGCATCTAAATCTACTTTTCTATTTTCTTCATTAGATTTTTTCTCTGCTTCCTCTTTCAATTTTTTCTGTTTTTCTCCTTCTTCTTGTTCTTGCCGTTCTTGTCGCTCTTTTTCTTCTTTAATCTTTTCGATTTGTTTATTAAGTTTCAATTCCACTTCGTTTACACGGTTAGACAAACTACTAATTTTGTACTCGTTATCATTTTTGTATGTGTCTTCTAGGTGTTTAATTTCCTTTTTAACAGATGACAATTCACTATCATCAGAAACAAGCTTCAAAGCTTCCTCTATCGTTAGATTTTGTTTTATATTTGTTGTGTTATTTTCTAGTGCTTCAACTAGCTTAGTAACACGTTCCGTATCTTTAACATATTGTTGATTAGCATTGCTTACTGCTATATAAACAAATAATAAAAATAATAAAGTAAATATCAGTAAAAAGCCTACAATATAGTTAGTAATTTTTTCTTGGTTCATTATCTATTCCTTCCTTATAAATGTTTCAATCACTTCAACACTAGCTTGACTTGCTTTCGGTAATATGTCATATACTGTACCATTTGTGAAGTAAGTGAGATTGGGGATTGTTTTGAATCCTACAGTTGTTTTGAAGTTATTCCAACTTGTCTTATCTATATTCTCACTATCCAAGTAATACACAGTTGTCTCAGTTTTATCTACTGCTTCCGCAAGCTTTGGAACAAATTCTTGACAGTATGGACAACTTTCTCTCCCTATGTATAGGTAAAAGCTTTCTTGATGTTGTATTTTCTGTTCTACAGCCTCTAAACTTATCTTTTGTAGTCTGTTTACAGCTATCTGGTAGTCTGTTTGAGGCAGAGTGATTAAGTATGCTATGAATGTGACAATGATAATAAGTAGTAGTGACAGTAGAATAAGAACTTTTTTACTATTCATCACATCCGTATCCGTTTTTATCTCTATCTAACCATGGACCGTATTGTGGGTCACTAGCAGGTATGTTTACACGTCCTGCTTTGCGTGCTTCCATACAGTTTTTGAACGGTCTTAAATTTGATTGTGTAGGAGTAGTTGTAGTGTGAGATGATGCTTGTTCTTGCTTTTTTTCTTGTGAAGATGCTTTCCTTTCCTCTTCTTTTGATTTGGAGGCTTCAATACTTGCTTTTTCCTCTTCTTGTGCTTTTTCTGTTTTTCTCACTTCACTGATTACTAATGAGCCTTTACCGATTGAACCATATTTTCCTGTAGATACTTGTATAGACCATAAGTTCATTCATCTTCACAGCTAGTGATTCAGGTGTACGGATAAGGAGCTTCTTACCTGTTATGTTGTACTCACGGTATTCATCTTTTTCTTCAATCCCAATTACCTCAGCTTCCACTTCGTAGAGTTTATCTGTGTTAGAGAGAGTGTGTGCTATCTCTCTCAGTGCTTTAGCCCGCAGTATAATTTTTATTTGTGGGGTATTTAGATAAGCGTCTACAGCTATATGTCCAGTTGGAGACCATTTCTCTATAGTAGAGCTAGTTTCACTACTGGATGATGGAGTAGTGGAATATGAATTAGACTGTTTAACCTGAGAAGATTGTTTGATAGAATCACTAGTCTTAGTTTTAACTTGTGAGTCTTTAGTGTTACTGCTAGTTAATAGTGTGAAGAAGAAAAAGAGGATAAACAGTAGTACAATGCTACCTGTAATCTTTTGTTCTTTACTCAATTCCTTGAGTTTTTTAGCATATATATGACCTCCTGCACTTTAACTTTATTTAATGAAATAAAGGAAATGTTTCCTAATAGTTATAATTATATCACATAAACTTTAACAATAGAATATATTTCTGTTTAATATTAAACTATAGAGAATGTAAACCTGATTGTTTAACCTATAAGATAGATAGTAGATTTAACATAGAGGGTGAAGGAATGGATGATATATTAGAAAATATAAGTAATCAGATACGAGATTTACGAGTTTTAAAGAAGATTACACAGCAAGAACTAGCAGAAAGAACAAATCTAAGCGTTCCTTATATCAGTCAAATAGAGAATAGTCATAGAAATATCTCTTTGGAAACTTTTATTAAGATTGTAGATGCTTTAGAAATTCCATTAAGTGATTTTTTCTTACCCTATTCTGTGAAACAAGATACAGAGATGATGGAACTTTTACTGAAAATTCAGAGACATCCACAGCATAAGATGATTGTTCGTAAGGTGATGGAAATACTTGAATTAAGCCAAGATAGTTAGTGTAAAATAAAAAGCACCTAAACGGTACTTCCTGCTTGCCTACTGAACTCATCACCATGAAATTTGTACTCCTTTTTGTCCACCTTGGAGTAAAGTTTAATCTATTTTATTTAATATGTAGATTATAAAAACGCTACAGAATCAACATTTATAAAGCATACCAAAGTGTAATTTATACTAAATCTATTCTACAACAAAATGCTTTAATTTTAAGAAATATCTTACAGAAAGCCTACAACAGTGGGCTTTTTGCTTTGTCTTAAAAGGTTGATTTCTGGGTTTGCTTAGTGTTTGAATGAACATTCTCACTTGCCGAGAATATTTTTAGCACTAGTATAAAGAAAACGGTGCTTTTAGGCAACTTTTCTGCCCTCGTTTTTTGCTTTTGTGCTAAAATAGATTTATAAACTTAAGATAAGGAATGTTTACGAAGTCGGGTAATATATTATTGAAAGGATGCCTTTATTTCTGGGGAGGCTTGATTTAGCTATTTTTTCTCTCTTGGCTTTGTTTTCCCTTTTCTTTGCTGCCTGTGTTTTGATTGGCTATATCAGTCGCTCTTAAAAGGAGAGATTATGATAGAGATAGCGAGCGATTACAGGTAAATAATTGATTTTATCGTACAAGGGAGAGGATTGGATATGGAGATAGATAAATTTATTTATTTAGCTATTTTGTTAGTGGTGGGAGTCTTTGTTTTCAGAAAGATGTTTAATCCGCCTAGAGGACCGCAGTATCAATTGAAAACGATCCTTTTTGTGATGGGAGCAAAGGAAATAACGAACACGACAGAGCTTGGCAGACACATCTTTACATCAATGGGCAAAAGGAAATGGATTCTGCCTTGGGAATTTGATGTATGGGAGCAGGTTGATCTGTTTGAAAATGGGATTGTCCTAAAAAGGCGTAAGAAAGAAAAGCATATATTTTTTCATGAAGTATATGCCATCGAACCTCTACTGATTCATTCCTTATTTATAAAAGGGAAATATTTTGGATACGTATTCGAGTGCAAAGATAAGAGCAATCTCACCTTAAATAGCCGAGATCTATGTGATTTGGATATCTTTATCAATGAACTCTGCTCACTATTCCCGTCAGAAAAAGGGGAGGCAGTTGTCATGGATGTTGACTAAAAAATAGGAATTTGACAATTGCAACAAATATTCTTTGAAGATGGTAAATAAAAGAGGCAAGAAAGTAATGACTCGCACCCAAATCACTAGATTTTCTGTCTAACTTTTAGGGTGCAGGTCAAATTCAGCTATTTTGCTAAAATTAAAAGAAAAAAGCCTTTGAAATGCTGATTTCATAGGCTTTTATCTATTTCAATTATTTAACCTCTGTAAAGGTTGTTAATGTTATTTTAGCACTCTTCAAACGCCGTCATATCAACGTTTATAGATTGTCCTTTAGAAAATGTAGTCATTTTGCTATACCGTCAATTTTGCAATTTCTTTGAGATAAATTTCAACTGTTTCTGCCTTCTTTTTCGGTGCCAATTCAGCATAAGTGTCCATTGTCGTTTTAATCGACTTATGTCCCATTCTTATCTGAAGTTCTTTCCAGTTCGCACCAACATTCAGCATCAAAGAAGCATGTGTATGACGAAAAAGGTGGAAACCATAGTTTGGTAGTTCCAACTCAGTCAAGCGCTTTTTAAGTGTTACACGTTCATTTCTGTCATACATATAGCTTCCGTATGTAGTTGGAAAAATAAGTGAAGATTTTGGTAGACTATGTTTTTCAAAATAAGTGATCATCTCCTCATGAAATTCCTTGAGATTTGCCATTATTGAAGGCGGAACAGCAATTTTACGATTTCCGGAATCTGTTTTAGGAGTTTGTTTACAAACCATTTCACCTTTGAACCCTAGGTTCTTATCTGCACTTTTCTACATCAGAGTTTTGTTGACAAGAATTTCATTGGTTTCAAAATCAAGGTCAGTTTATGAATTAAAAACGAGATTTGCTTCACTAAAGAAAGATTAGGTGAAGTAAAAGTGGGGTTTACTTCACTAAAGAAAGATTAGGCGAAGTAAAAGTGGGGTTTACTTCACTAAAGAAAGATTAGGTGAAGTAAAAACGGGATTTACTTCACTAAAGAAAGATTAGGTGAAGTAAAATTAGGATGGAGTTCGATGTAAAATTATTGAACTATCCTTAGAAGTTGTGGACAGAAGTAAGTGCGATTTCTTTGAGCAGAATCTGTTGAAAGAAATTCTTCATCAATTAATTTGTTCAATAATGTATATACAGTACGCTCAGAGATGTTAAGGTGTTCACTGACTTGTTTTGCTTTAAAAATTGGAGAAGAAAAAATAAAATCAAGAAGTTGAATACCAGAGACAGAATTCAATTTTGGTATTATTTCTTCTTTCATCTTATTATAAAGATTTAAAATATCTTGTGCTTTTTTTGTGCTTTCTTCTGCTGAAAAAATAACCCCTTCTAAATAATATTTAAACCAATCTTTCCAGTTATTGTCCTTAGAGATATTCGATAGGTGAGATATATATAGTGACCTATCGCTTTCAAAGTATGAACTCATGTAAAATGTAGGATAAGATAGTAACTCTTGATAGTAAAGAAACAATGGAATTAATAATCGTCCAATTCGACCATTACCATCTTCAAATGGATGAATCATTTCAAATTGAGCATGTACAATAGCTGATTGAACTAATAAGTCTAAATCATCATGATGCATATATTGCTCTAAGTTGGACATATATTCCATAGTTTGTTCTGCGGGAACAGGTGTATAAGAGATAGTTGTTCTACTTCCAATATAATTTTGATTTCTTTTGAAATTCCCTGGATTCTTACTATTGCCTCTAACGTTATCCAATAGAATTTTATGCATTTCCTTAATTATTCTATTGGATAATGGTAATCCTTTAGATTTATTGTTATTAATTGTAGTAATATTTTCAAGAGCGTAAAAAAGAGCTTTTCGATAATTAATAATTTCATGTAGCTCATCACGTTCAATATCTACTTTATTACCTGCTTCGTAATTTAATAGGTCCTCTAGAGTTGCATGAGTTCCTTCGAGCTTTGATGAAAGGACAGCTTCTTGGCTGAGCAGTGGTGAAATTAGTAACATTGGGTTAATAATAGATGCTAAAAATCCCTCATAGGTTCCAATAGCAATACCTGCTTTAGAAACTAATTTAATGATTTGTGGGTCTGTGTATATTGAAGTATAGTCAAATGGAAGTTTCTCTGGTAAATATGGTTTAGGGATGTTTTCAAATGTATTATTCATGTTTGCTCTAATCCTATTCAAATTTTTAATGTTTTTATTTTCTGAAAGTAAATATAATGAGTAACTAAAAACCTTGATTTTATTGTATTCCTACGGTATTTTATGAACAAGTATATGAAAATTACGCAAATATTTTATAGCACCTAAGATTTATTAAAAAAGCATGTAAGATAATTAAGTCTAAGTAGATAAACTTAATTTTGTACTATTTTGGTGAGACTTTAAAACACTGTACATGAATGTTTGCTTTATTTCATTGTAACATAATGATAAGAAAAAATATGTGTTGGAGTGAACATGGAAAAAAGAGGAACCTCATAATGAAGCTCCTTTTGCTTTTGATTGTCCTAATCTGCATTCCTATTTCAAATAAAAGTAGTGAAAAAGGTAGTGATTCGGATGATTTTTATTGTAATGTAGTGAAATTGGAAATTTCAAGAATCGCTTAAAATCAAGGTTTCTCACGTCTATTGACGTGTACTGAAACCCTTACTTAACTTCTGTAAACACAACGTGTTTGCGAAGTTTTGGTGAGTATTTCTTCAATTGAAGACGGTCTGGAGTGTTACGTTTGTTTTTAGAAGTAAGGTACAAGCGTTCACCAGATTCTTTGTGTTCAAGTGTGATATTTACGCGCATGGTAGCTCCCTTCTATTATTCTGCTGCAGCAGCTTTGGCAATCTTACGGCCCTTGTAGTATCCTTTAAGGGATACACGGTGAGAGCGTGAGTAATCACCAGTAGTTTCGTCAAAAGTTACAGTTGGAGCTGTCACTTTGTAGTGAGTGCGGCGTTTGTTTTTCTTCGCTTTTGAAGTGCGACGTGCAGGTACTGCCATTTTCTTTATTCTCCTTTTAATATAAGTTCGATTCAATCTCTTTGATTTTCATCAACTGTAATAGTATATCAAAAAAATTTTGTAAAGTAAAGTTACTTGACAGATTTTCTTTTACTTTTTGGAAAATAGCAGAGCATGCTAGCTTTTTAGAGAAAATATACCGAAACAGTCCTCAAAATCTGTTACTTGTGGTAAAATAATTATATTATATGAATGAAGAGGAAAGCTATGAAATTACAAAAACCGAAAGGGACTCAGGATATTCTCCCTCAAGAGTCTGTCAAATGGCAATATGTAGAAGAATTTGCTCGCAAAACATTTAAAAAATATCATTACGCAGAAATTCGCACCCCACTATTTGAGCATTATGAAGTGATTAGTCGTTCTGTTGGAGACACGACTGACATTGTAACCAAAGAAATGTATGATTTTTATGACAAAGGCGACCGTCATATCACATTACGCCCAGAAGGAACAGCACCAGTTGTACGTTCTTATGTGGAAAATAAGCTCTTTGCACCAGAAGTCCAAAAGCCGGTGAAACTTTATTATATGGGCTCTATGTTTCGTTATGAGCGTCCTCAGGCTGGACGTTTGCGTGAGTTTCATCAGATTGGTGTAGAGTGTTTTGGATCCAACAATCCTGCGACTGATGTGGAGACAATCGCCATGGCAGCTCAATTTTTCAATGAAATTGGTATTCAAGGTGTAACGTTGCAGTTGAATAGTTTGGGGAATGCAGAGAGTCGCGCCGCTTACCGTCAAGCATTGATTGATTATTTGACGCCGCTGAAAGACAGTCTTTCTAAAGATAGCCAGCGTCGTCTGGAAGAAAATCCTCTCCGTGTGCTAGACAGTAAGGAAAAAGAAGATAAACTCGCTGTTGAAAATGCACCCTCTATCCTGGATTATCTAGATGAAGAAAGCCAAACTCATTTTCAAGCTGTGCGTTCGATGTTGGAATCACTAAAAATTCCTTATGTTATCAATACCAACATGGTTCGCGGATTGGATTATTACAATCATACGATTTTTGAATTTACTGCAGATGTGGCGGGCAATGAATTGACAATCTGTGCAGGCGGCCGCTATGATAGCCTCGTTGCTTATTTTGGCGGACCAGAAACGGCTGGTTTTGGCTTTGGAATGGGCGTGGAGCGCCTGCTTCTTGTTCTTGAAAAGCAGGGTGTAGTCTTGCCGCTAGAGGATAGTTTGGACGTTTATGTTGCAGTTTTGGGAGACGGTGCTAATAACAAAGCTTTGGAAATTGCACAAGCACTTCGCAAGCAAGGATTTACAGCTGAACGTGATTATTTAAACCGTAAGTTGAAAGCGCAATTCAAGTCAGCAGATACTTTTTCTGCTAAAGTGTTGATAACTCTTGGCGAAAGTGAAATTGAAAGTAACCAAGTTACCGTCAAAAACAATCACACTCGTGAAGAATTAACGGTTGATTTAAATCAGATCCAAGAAGATTTTCAAACAATTTTTGAACAACTGGGGTTTTAATTTAAAAAGGGAGAAGGCCAGTCAAATGGCTTTTTTTCTCATAACATAGTAGAACGTTGAAGTAGAAGTGGAGAGAACAATGAAAAAAATAATCATTCCGTCTGTAATTCAGTTTCTAATTGTTTTTTTGATTATAGGAGGAATTGCCTATTTTGTAAGAGGGGATTTCTTTTTTCGGTTTTTAGCACCGATTTTTGGCTTAGCTGAAGTGATGACACTAAGCAAAGTTGACTTGCCGACAGATGGGAAACCGACCAAGCCGACATCCGCTAGAATCTTCAATTCCAGTTGCAACTCACGTTCCTGACCTGGTTCTCCATTCTCAGAGATTTCAGGTGCAGGATTTTTTGGCGTGGCAAAACGGATATTTCCACGACCACCTCGACCCCCATGAGCCACGACAAATTCTTGACCATGCTCAATCAAGTCTGTAATCACTTTTCCTGTCTCAGCATCACGTACAGTCGTTCCTTGTGGTACGCGAACACGAAGATCTTCTG
>ERZ773099.1869-NODE-1869-length-15143-cov-9.972760_pt1 | contig 15143 bp, 15 predicted proteins | sample MGYA00511120_ERZ773099 | MGnify/ENA primary metagenome ERZ773099 (study PRJEB29015, sample SAMEA2738012) | human oral metagenome | biome: human oral; feature: human-associated habitat; material: dental | place: China | collected 2104 ... | reverse complement strand
TTAACGGGCTATCTTAATAATCATAACCGTGTGATGTGGCCACGCATCCAGCAGGCACTGGGTGAGGATATATTGACCTATAATCAGCGGTTAAAGACGATTGCTAACATTGAGCTTAAAGATATAAAAAATCATCATAAGCGTACGCACACTTTGAAGAACATGCGGTTTGTGGTGGCTGGAAAGTTGACAGGACGAAAATCTGCCATTAAAGAACATTTGGAGGGGTGGCAATTGGAGACTGGTGAGAGGTTTGCGATTCCGCACGATGAGCCTCGTAGGGCAAATCCGGTTCTGATTCGACGTAAAGAAGCGACAAACCTGACATTTGGCTGGTCAATGGTCGTGCCGCGTGAATTAACAGATGAAGAGGCTGACGCTATGAGTGCCTTAAATCATATACTTACTGGCACGATGAGTTCAAGAATTTTTGGTTCGGCGCGTAAAAAAGGCTTAGCTTACAGTATATTTAGTGATACTTCAGTCGGTTTTTATGATTCGGCTTGGGATTTTGGTGGGCAAGTAAATATTGATACGGCCGAAAAGCTATTTGATATCATCGTCAGAGAATTAAAGCGAGTTTTATCTGGCTCTATCTCTGCTGAAGATTTAGAAAGTGTTAAATCATACTCGCTGGGTCGTTATCAGATGGGCGCTCAGACGGTTGGTCAGATTAGTAATTTTTATGTAGGCCGGTATTTTGCCGATGATTTTGTTAGAGATTATGACGGGGTGCCAGCTTCGATTTTGGCAGTCACTTCGGAACAGATGATTGAGACGGCTCGTCAATTCTTTGCAGCAAATACATGGACCCTGGCAGCAGTCAGTTCAGAAGAAAAAGAGTTGCTGACGAAGCTACACGATAAGCTGAGTAAGCTTTTCTAAAGATATTATATAGATTGACCGTGATATAATTATGTTATGAAAATTGTCATCGCTGGCTATGGGGTCGAAGGTCAATCTAATCTGCGTTATTTCCAGAAAAAGTTTCCGAGTGCCAGTTTTTTGGTGGCTGACGAGCGAGATTCTGTCGATAATCTGCCAGATGGCGTTTCTTTTCAAACGGGGTTTGCTGGTTTGGGCAACGCGGATTTAATCATAAGATCTCCCAGTCTTTCGCCAGAAAAAATAAAAACCAGCGGTCAAATTTGGTCGGCGACGAATGAGTTTTTTGCAGAATGTCCAGCCACGATTATCGGCGTAACTGGGACGAAAGGTAAGGGAACAACGTGCAGCCTGGTCGCTAGTATTTTGCGGGCGGCTGGAAAAACGGTACATCTGGTGGGGAATATCGGCGTGCCAGCATTGGATATTCTGCCCGAGATTAAGAAAAATGACATCATCGTTTATGAGCTGTCGAGTTTTCAGTTGTGGGATCTGGAAAAGTCGCCGCATGTGGCTGTGGTGCTGATGATTGAACCAGATCATTTGAATGTTCATGCTGACTTTGATGACTATTTGTTGGCGAAGTCGAATATCGCCAGATTCCAGACTGCAGATGACTATCTAATTTATAACTCTAAAAATGAGTTTAGTTCATCAATTGCCAGCGTTAGTTTGGCACAGAAAAAAGGATATCCGTTCACTCTTTCGGGTGATATAATTTCGGCAATTCGCCTGCCAGGAAAACATAATATCGATAATGCCTGTGCCGCAATCTTGGCAGCATGTGCGATCATTCCTGATATTTCTGATAATGACATAAAAGCTGGGCTGAGCAATTTTACGGGTTTGCCGCACCGTTTAAAGTTTGTCGCTGAAAAAAATGGCGTGAAGTATTATGACGATAGCATCTCGACTACGCCTGGTAGTGCCGTTGCTGCGTTAAGAGCCTTCGCTGGGCCAAAGGTTTTGATTTTGGGCGGATCTGATAAGGGGGCGGATTATAGAGAATTGGCGAGTGAAATTGCGGCTCAGCAAATGCGAGCGGTGATTATTAACGGTGAAAATGCCAATGAAATCGCCAAGGCTTTAAATGAGGAAAAGGTTTCTTGCCGAGTTGTACGCTTAAAAATGGCAATGATGCCAGAGGTGGTTGAGACAGCAAAAAACCAAGCCCAGCCTGGCGACGTGGTGATTCTCAGCCCAGCCGCCGCCAGTTTTGACATGTTTAAGAGCTATAATGACCGCGGTGAGCAGTTCGTGGCGGCAGTAGAAAAGCTTTAACTTTGGTAAACTTCTGGTTTTAACACGCCAATGTACGGCAAGTTTCGGTATTGCTGACGAAAATCCAGACCGTAGCCGACGACAAACTCATTTGGCGTATCAATGCCGACGTAATCTGCCTGTGCCTCAACTTCACGCCGCTCAGGCTTGTCTAATAATGAGCATATTTTTACCGAGGCCGCATTCTTGACGGCGAACAATTTCCTTAACGCCTGGGCGGTTCGACCACTGTCAATGATGTCTTCAACTATCAGCACGTGCCGATCAGTAACGTCAGTGTCCAAATCCTTAATAATCTTCACCGTGCCAGAAGATTCCGTGTCGTCGCCGTAACTGGAAACTGCCATAAAATCAATTTCCATGTAGCAATCCATCGCTCGTATCAGGTCAATCATAAACGGTGCCGCACCGCGTAAAATGCCCACAACGACTGGGTTTTTATCCTGGTAATCCTCGGTTAATTTTTGCCCAAGTTTTTGAACGGCTGTTTTAATGTCTTCGCTGGTGAATAAAATCTTTTCAATGTCGTTATCCATTCTCATATTCTAGCAGAGAAGCCGCTTCTGAAAAATGGTACAATAGAATATATGCAACCGCTAAAAAAGAAAATTGGAGAGCTGGAAAAGGAAATTGAGCAGGCTAAGGAGGCACTGAAGTTCTCTGAGTTGGAGCAGAAATTGACGGAGTTGGATGAGCAACTTAACCAGCCAGAGATTTGGAATAACCCTGATCATGCTCAAGAACTGACCAAACAGGCCGCTAATCTTCGCCAGACGGTTGAGCCGTGGCAGACGTTGACGGTGCAGGTGGGCGATATGGTTGAATTGATGGAGCTTGGCGATGATGATTTGTTGCCAGAGTTTCAGGCACAAGTGGCGGCAATCGAAAAGGCTTTTGAAACTCATAAAACGGATTTGTTGTTTTCTGGAGAGTATGATAATCGCTCGGCAATTGTGCGGATTTCGGCTGGCGTGGGCGGTTTGGATGCCCAGGACTTTGCAGCGATGCTAGAGCGAATGTACTTACGCTGGGCAGAAAAGTCGGGTATGAAAACCGACACGCTGGAGCGATCGACCAATGATGATGCTGGAATTAAAACCGTTGTTTTGGAGATTTCTGGGCCGTTTGCTTACGGAAAAATGCGTTCAGAGAACGGCGTGCATCGATTGGTGCGGTTGAGTCCGTTTAATGCTGATAATTTGCGTCAGACTAGTTTCGCGCTGGTGGAAGTGCTGCCAAAGATCGATACGCCAGATGAAATTGCGATTGACCCGAATGATCTGAGGATTGATGTGTACCGCTCTGGAGGCAAGGGCGGCCAGGGTGTGAATACGACCGACTCGGCAGTACGGGTGACACATATTCCCACTGGCATTACCGTGGCGATTCAAAATGAGCGTTCGCAGATTCAAAATAAAGAGACGGCACTGAAGATTTTGCGCTCCAAATTGCTAGCGATGAAGTTGGAACATCACGCTGAGGCTTTGTCTGATCTGAGGGCGGGCGAGTCGGCCAACTGGGGTAGCCAGATCAGAAATTATGTTTTGCATCCGTATACATTAGTCAAAGATACTCGCACTAAGCATGAAAACCGCAATGTCCAGGGAGTACTGGACGGTGACATTGATGAATTTATCACGGCGTATTTAGAGCAGAACGCTAATTCTAAAAATATTTAGCTTATGGTATAATACTATTGATGATTCTGTTAGATAGGGTTACGAAGAATTATGGTAAAAGTAATAAGCCGGCACTGAATCGAGCTAGCATTCATGTTGGTGCTGGCGAATTTGTGATTATTGTTGGCACGTCGGGTGCTGGTAAATCAACACTATTGAAGCTTTTGACCAGGGAAGAAAAGCCGAGCTCTGGAAAAATTGTGGTTGGCGGTATTGATTATGATAATTTGAAGGATAAGCATATTCCGTTGTTGCGACGTAAAATTGGCGTGGTGTTTCAGGATTTTAAGCTGCTTCCGAATCGGACAGTGTTTGAGAATGTGGCGTTTGCCCTAGAGATTGCGGGCATGACTAATCGAGAGATTAAATCAACCGTACCGAAGGTGATTGAGCTGGTCGGTCTTAAGGGTAAGGAAAAACAATTTCCCCATCAGCTTTCTGGCGGAGAGCGTCAGCGTGTGGCAATTGCCAGGGCGGTGGTGCGGCAACCGAAGATTCTAATTGCCGATGAGCCGACTGGAAATTTGGACCCAAAGCACAGCTGGGATATCGTGCGCTTGCTGGAAAAAATTAATAAATATGGTACGACTGTTATTTTGACGACTCACAACGTGGAGATTGTTAACAAATTGAAGCGGCGCGTTATTACAATTGATCATGGTAAAATCACCTCTGATCAGGCGAGGGGGAGTTACAAGCAATAATGAAATCATCTAAATCCAGTAAAAGTAAGGATAATATTCGTATACGTCAACGCCGACGGGGCTGGTTGACTTTTGTGCGGATGTGTCGGTATGGTATTAATAACTTTAGTCGTAATGCCTGGCTAACTATTGCCGCCACTGCGGTGATGAGTGTGACGCTAATAATTGTATTTATGACTTTGTCGGCACGACAGATTCTGGTTGATACCGTCTCAAATGTCTCTAAACGTGCTGATATGTCAATTTATCTCAAGGGAGATACACCAGAGAAGGTGATTAAAGATATAAAATCTCGTGTTGAAAGATTAGATAACGTAGATGGTGTAAAATATGTATCCGCCGCGGAGGCTAGAGAAAAGCAGGCTGAGCAAAATAAGGATGACCCAGATACATTAGAGGCGATTCGCGAATCTAGCAACGAAATGTCGGCGACGCTTCGTGTTTCTGTTAAAGAGTTGAATAATCAACAGTCATTAAATAATTTTGTTAAAACCGACGATTTGTATAAAAGATATAAAGATCCTCGTAGGGAGCCGTCATTCTCAGGTGAGCGTCAGCAGGCAATTAAGACAGTTGGTAATTGGGTACGGCTGGCTAGCATCGGCGGTTCGATTGCTACAGTCGTGTTTGTGGTGATATCTTCGCTGGTGGTCTTCAATACTATCCGCATGGCGATCTTCAACCGCAAAGATGAGATTGAAATGATGAAGTTAATTGGTGCTGAACGCAGCTTTATTAGGGGTCCGTTTATCGTTGAGGCAATAATGTATGGGTTCATTGCAGCAATTATCGCCACAGTTGCTGGCTATAGTTTACTGTTTTTTGCTCACGATCCAATGACGAAGTACGGTATTCCAGTTGATAATCTTTTAGGGCATTTAACAGTTTATGGAGGGTTGGTTTTCTTAGGTATGATTTTGGTTGGCGCGACAATTGGCGTAGTCTCGTCTTGGGTGGCAACACGTAAATATCTTAAACTATAAAATATCCTTGACAGCCGGATTACGCTTATGCTAATATAGATGCATGAAACTACGGTCCACCACACCAGTTTCGGTATCACTAGTCAGCAGAGCGTCTCTGGTGGCGATGTCTGTATTGCTCGCTGGGTCGGGCGTTTTTGGCTTGGCGTCGCACGTATTGGCGCGTGATTATAATGCCGAAATTCAAGCAAAGCAAAAGGAAGCAGACAGTTATAACTCTGAGGCTTCACGCCTGGGTCAGATGGCTGACAGTCTGCAGTCAGAATTAGATAAGATTAATGGTCAGATTGCGGCTATTCAGGCGCAAATTGCTGATAGTCAGACAAAGATTAATAATCTAAATGACCAGATAAAAAAGAACGAAGCGTCTATAAAACAAAATCGGAAGGCTATGGGTCGGATTTTAGCAGACCTATATGTTGACGATCAGATTTCTCCGTTGGAGATGCTAGCCAGCTCAAAGAATATTAGTGATTATATTGATAAGCAGGAGCAGCGAAGTTCGTTAAAATCTTCTCTTAACGATAAAATTAAAGAGATTAAATCTTTGCAGAAAAAGCTGGAAGAAAATAAGAAATCTGTCGAGAATACGTTACGCGATCAAGAATTACAACGCAACGCTATGGCTTCTAAGCAATCCGAGAAAGCAAAGCTTATCGCTGATACAAAGAATGACCAAAATAACTATGCGGCACTGGCTCAGAAGCGCAATTCCGAGGTAGCGAAGCTGCGAGAAGAGCAGGTCGCGGCTAACCGACGGTCTCTTAGTAGAAGCGGCGTATCAATCCCGGGTGGTATTCTAGGCGGTGGCGGCTACCCAGGTGCTTGGGCGAACGCTCCATTGGATGCGTACGTTGACCCGTGGGGTCTGTACACCCGTGAGTGTGTGAGCTATGTGGCTTGGAAGATTCACAGCACTGGTCGGTATGTGCCTCACTTTGGTGGTGCGGGTAATGCTAATCAGTGGCCATCAACAGCAGCCCGTCATGGTATCTCCAACGGCTCGACGCCAAAAGTAGGTTCGGCAGCTGTGTTCATGGAGGGGGAATACGGTCATGTCATGTATGTCGAATCTGTCAATGGTGATGGTACAATTACTGTTAGCGACTATAATTGGAAGTGGGACGGCCTGTATCGATATTATACGCGTTCGGCTTCAGGATTGACTTACGTCTACTTCTAAAATCTTATATATCCATAAAACGCTCGTGCTAGGCGGGCGTTTTGTAGTATAATAAAAGAAGTATATGGTTACGGGAGAAAATAAACAGCGCCTGGGTTGGTTTTTAACGCTCATGATTGTAGCGACTATCAGTTTTGTTGCTGGGACGCGCTTTGATCAATTTTCTGCTTCAGTAGCGCCATTGTTTGGCGTTAGAACGTCGAGGGAAAAGATTGATTTATCAAGCGTTCAGGAGACGTATCGGCAGCTACTCGCAAATTATGACGGTAAACTAGACACCGAGAAGCTTATCCATGGCGCCAGTCGAGGACTAGTGGCGGCAGCTGGAGACCAACATACTGCATATATGGATCCAGATGAGGCAAATGAGTTTCAAAAATCGCTCAGCGGTGCTATCGGCGGTGGTATCGGTGCGGAAATTGGTTCAAGGAATGGTAGGCCGACTATCGTAAGACCTCTTGAGGGCAGTCCAGCTCAAAAGTCTGGTATTAAGGCGGGTGAAGTTATTGTTAAAGTTAATGATGAAAACGTTTCTGACTGGGATGTTGATAAGGTTGTTAGTAAAATTCGTGGTGAAGTTGGTACCTCTGTAAAACTAACTTTGTTAAACAATGGTCAGACTCGTGAAGTGTCGGTTGTGCGCCAAAACATAACTTCGCCTGCTGTCGAATCAAAAATTGATGGGGAAATTGGCATATTGAAGGTGAGTCGGTTTGGTGATGATACAGCAAGCTTGGCTAGAAAATATGCTTCTGAATTTGTTGAAAAAGGCGTTAAGAAGGTTGTTCTAGACCTGCGTAATAATCCGGGTGGTACAGTTAGTGCGGCACAAGGACTGTTGGGTCTTTGGCTAGATAAGCAAGTGGCGATGACTGAGCGGCGCGGTTCTGAAATTGTTAAGACTATTAATACAACTGGTTCGCCAATTCTGGGTAATATGAAGACTGTGGTACTAATTAATGGCGGAAGTGCTAGCGCTAGTGAGATTGTCGCTGGGGCGCTCCGTGATTATGATAAAGCAAAGTTGGTCGGACAAAAGAGCTACGGTAAAGGTAGTGTTCAGATAGTAATAGGGCTGCCTGGCGGATCACAGATGAAAGTTACGGAAGCTCGTTGGTACACGCCAAAGGGTAGTAACATAGATAAGACAGGTATAGAGCCTGATGTGAAGGTTGATTTATCGGCGGATGACATTAATAATAATCGTGATCCACAGATGGATAAGGCAAAATCGCTATAGAGCTTGTGTTTTTATGAGATACGACATAAAATGGAGGTAGGATGAACGAGCAGAAAAAGAAGATTTTACTAGTTGAGGATGATATTGCACTATCTGCGGTGTATAGGTCTCGATTAGAAATTGAAGGTTTTGATGTTAGGGAGGCAAATAACGGCGAGGACGCGCTGTCTGCAACTGTAGAATATCGTCCGGACTTAATTTTATTGGATGTGATGATGCCAAAGATTAGCGGATTTGACGTTCTGGATATCCTACGTAATACTCCAGAAACCGCCAATGTAAGGATAATTATGCTAACGGCACTTAGTCAGCCGAAGGATAAGGAGCGGGCCGAGAGTTTGGGGGTTGATGATTATTTGGTGAAATCTCAGGTTGTTATTGGTGACGTGGTAGCGCGCGTAAAGCACCATTTAGGTGTTAAATAGAAATTATTTCAGTAAAAAAAGCAAGTCAACCTCTGTTGGGGGGTTGACTTTTTGTTAGTTTTTTGATATAAAATAAACATATATGGAAAACTTAAAACCAACACAAAGCCGCGAACAAGAACAACGAAAAACGCTGGAAGATTATGTAGTTAAGACTTTTCCTGCTGATACTGATCCAGATAATGCAAGGTATCCACTAACTATTATTCGCAGTGGTCAAGACGGAGAGGACGTTAGGCCAGATGAAGGTTGGAATCCTATTCGTATGTTGGTCGTGTGTGACACTGATTCCGAGAAGGGTATTGGTCCGATTAAGTTGTTTATGGAAGTATATAAACTGGTTAAAGTTAATGGAGAGTATACTACTGAAACTGAGATTGTGCCATTGGAGAACATTCAGGGTCTAGGAGCAGATGAAGGCTATATTGAGTATCTTTATGGAAAAACTCCTGAAGAAATGATTGAAGAAGGAGAAAGGGCTGCTAAGCAGATTAGTAATAGTTCGGTCGTGGAAGAGGATAGTCCTGATTTTGAGAGGCCGAAAGTCAGTCTTAAGATAGGAAGCACGGCCGTTAAGGCTGCTGGAGTTAGAGAGCCAGTAGAGACGAATAAGGTAGACACCAACGAGCCAGTTAGAGAGCCAGTGGAGACGGATAAGACTGGCGCCGGTTCATCAACCTTGGTGATGACTGAAGAGGTTATGGCGTCGATTGGGGCGATCAAAGTCAATGACCCAGGAAGCTTGGCGGCAACTGAGATAGTTAGAGAAGAGCCAGTGGAGACGTATAGGGCAAGCGCTGATTTAGTAGATTTGCCAGCAGCTAAATCGGTTGAAAACCCAGTGGTTGAAAAGTCGATGGAGATGAATGAAGTCAATACAGACATATTACCTGAGAGCTTTAAGGCTGTGATTAATGATTTTGAAAAATATGCCGAAGGGAATAATGGTGAATTTCTTACTAAGGTAGATAAAAATCTAAGACTCAATCTTGACCAGCTCCAGTTGCAAATTCAGAGTAACCCTGAAGCGATAAAGGAACTCGCAACTGAAGAGCTCATACGACGCGCGTCATCGATGATTATGTATCTTGAGACTTCTAGGGCTGAATCTGCGAATAAATTTAAGAATAACATAAATGACATCCTGGAAGACTTAAAAAAGAAGATTAAAAATGATGACGAGCGTAGGCGTCTGGTTAAGATAACTGAGCATGTAGGTCAGATGGGTAAGGATAATAAAGTTCTGGGTAGAGTAACTAATGGATTGTTGGATAAATTAATAAAAATAAGAAGTTATATTGCGGAGTCACAGAGAAGTAGTTGGGGAATAGACCACTATAAAAGTAACATAACTCAGGTGATTGGTGAAATTATTAATGATTTGTCGATAGTTAGTGAGCGTCGTCAGAATATCGTAGGCGGTATTGAGGGGATTAAGAGTGAGGGGTATTATCAAAAGAGGTGATTGATATTAAAATAACTCCGCACAAACGGAGTTATTTTAAGCAAAATTTTTACCGATTAAAGAACAACAACTTGTGTTCGGCGTTCTGTTTTACCGGTAAACTTGGTTTTCTTAACCTGCTTAAAACCAACCACACCGTCTTTTGCAGCGTGAATGGTAAAATTGCGGCTAATGTATGTGCCGTCACCAGCGATCTTTGTAGCGCCAGTTTGGCGGACTAAGACCTGTCCAGCAGTAACTTTTTGGCCACCAAATCGCTTCACGCCAAGACGTTGACCAGCATTGTTGTGGATGTTCTTGCTAGAGCCGCCAGCTTTAACCTTTGACATTCTTTACTCCTTACAGTTTTCTAAAAACAATCTGTTCTAGTTTATCGAAAATAAAGCCAGTTGTCAAGCGGTTTTAGCCATGTCTATGGGCTTTAATACTATAATTTCTCTGGCAACTACCTGATCTGGACGATAATACAGGAGATTTTTATCGGTAATTGGCTGATATCCAAGTTTGCTTAGGTTTTTTATCAGAGGTAAATGTGTAAATTGTCCATGTTGATTTTGCCAGGCGGGAACGGCCATACACAGTGTCGATTCTGGGCGAATTTGATCATGTATGTTCTTCAAAAAATCACTAATAATATGATTACAATTTCCAACCACCTCTTTAAGCTTTGCGGGACTGGGTGGGGCGGAGAAGGGTTGACCCAGGTATGTTTCGCAAACAATATGGGTAATTTGTTGTTTTTGCTCAGGGGTTAGTTTGACAGAGGTGGCGTCAGCTTGAAAAACCTGCCAGGCGGTGTTTGTGGAAAAAGTTTTTTCCAGCCAGCGCATGTTTTCTGACGTGTAATCGACCATTTTATCGCTGAGGTCGCTCCCGTAGGCGTTGATGCTGAGCAGAGTGGCTTCTTGGAGAACAGTTCCCGTACCGCAAAACGGATCCCAAAGGTAGCTTCCGGATTGAGCGCCGGATAAATTGATCATAATTTGCGCTAGCTTAGGCGGGAGCATTCCGACAAAGGCATCACGCTTTGGGCGCTCGCGATCGCGCTGTGTGTATGAATTGATATTTTGAGTGCCACGGCTTTCGGCTATCAAAAAATCTCCATTTATAGCTCTGACTATGATAATCTCAATCTTCGTTTCAAACCTGCCAAGTTTATTATTATGAGAGGTGGCTGTGGAGAGGGCGGCGGTTTTATTGGGAATTAGACGTAGGCTAACACCAGATTTTTTTAGGGAATTTTTCAAAATAATTCCGATTTTTTGAATATTTCGGGAATCTACTTTATTGCCATAAAAGCTAATTCCAAAAGTTATTTTTTTCTGGCTATGTGAAAGATTTTTTGTGTACTTTTCAACGATGACTTTAGACGCCTGAAGTAGGGTGTGATGGTCGGATTTTTGTGATTTTACGCGGCTTACGACGTGACCACATTTGATTGTTCCGCCCAGGTTATCAATAGAAAAGTTATCGGAGTCGATTGTAGCAGCTTGACTAGAGATTTTTTTAACTCTTTCAGCACCATAAACCGCCTCTAACTCGGCGATAGATATTTCTGGTTGTCGGCCAAGGATAGCGATGAACATATCGTAATTATACCATTTATCGTGGTATAATGAAGGTTATGCTACCTAAGGTCTTGCAATTATTTAAGTCGCCGCGAACTATTATGAGCGTTTTGACGTTGGCGGTTTTAGCTATTGTTATTTTCCTGTCACGACATGAGCTAGTAAAGGCGTGGGGGCTATTTTTAAACGCAGATTTATGGCTGTTATTCTTACTATTGCCATTTCAAATTATTGTATATTTTGCTGGTGGCGAAATGATCTTCTCTTATCTTAGGGATAAGAATCTGATTCACCATATTTCCAGATTAGAACAGACAAGGATTGCCCTAGAATTGAACTTGGTTAACCATATTTTTCCGTCGGGGGGCGTTAGCGGAATTTCATATACAACATGGCGGATGCATAAGCTGGGGGTGAGTTCGGCGCGCTCGACATTTGCCCAGGTGATTCGTTATGTGACAGGATTTTTATCTCTCTTGATTCTATTGGTGATTGCCGTGCTGGCTCTGGCTATTGATGGTAAAGTCAATAGATATATTGTAGCGGCGAGCTTTTTGTTGATTATAATGGTACTGGCGCTGACTTTTGGATTGATATTTATCTTTTCATCCAAGCGACGTATGCAGACAACGGCCGCAGGTGTCTCGAAGTTTATTAATATACTAGTAAAATATGTGACTTTCGGTAAAAAACGACGGATTATGAATGCTCAGAAGGTGGAGGATTTCTTTGTTGACATGCAAGATGATTTTCAGGATTTGGCCAATCATCCAAAGCTGCTAAAGAAACCTATGATTTGGGGGATTGTCTATACAGCCTTTGACGTGGCAATGTTTACAGTAGCGTTTATGTCTTTGGGGGTTTTTGTTAATCCAGCAATCTTAATGGTGGGCTATGGAGTTGCGGGGTTAGCGGCGCTTTTTGTATTTACGCCCGGTGGTACGGGGGTTTACGAGACAATCATGATCATATTCTTAAGCATGGCAGGCACGCCACCGGACTTAGCAATTGCTGGAATTATTTTAACGAGGGCAATTTTACTAACCGGCACTATTGTCTTTGGCTATATTTTTTACCAGCACGCATTGATTAAATATGGCAAGCCAAATGACTCCCAGGTTTAGCGTTAGTAATTTCCTGGCGGTCGTTAATCAGACTTTTTATGTGGCTTTTGCTGGCGCAGTTGAGGTGGAGGGCGAGGTTGCTGGCTTTAAGTCGTACCCGCCAAAATATGCCTTTTTTACTCTGAAGGATGAGGAAGGATCGGTTAATTGTTTTGTAGGATTTAGCAATTTGCGGACACCAATAGAGGATGGTATGAAAGTGGTGGTCCGGGCGGCACCAAGCCTGAGGGACGACGGTAAGTTTAATTTGCAAGTTCAGAAAGTTTTTCCACTAGGCGAGGGTAATCTAAAACGGAGTTTCGACATTCTGAAGCAGAAATTGGCTACCGAAGGGCTATTTGACGTTAATCGTAAACGGCCGTTACCGCGTTATCCACATCGGGTGGCTGTTATTTCTAGTACAAAGGCGGCAGGTTACGCGGACTTTATGAAAATCTCTCGAGATCGTTGGGGCGGTGTGAAATTTATTGTCGCTAATGTTAATGTTCAGGGTGACGGCGCGGCAGATCAGATTATACGGGCAATTTCATATTTCAATCAAATGGCAGAACCACCAGAGGTAATTGCTTTAATTCGTGGTGGCGGTAGTGCTGAAGATTTGGCTAGTTTTAATGACGAACAGCTGGTTAGAGCGGTGGCAGGTAGTCGCGTGCCCATAATAACCGGCATTGGGCATGAGGTTGATGAGAGTCTATGCGATCTGGCGGCGGATGTGCGAGCTGCAACACCTAGTAATGCCGCTCAGCTGCTATTTTCAGATAAACATGAATTAGTCAGACATCTACATTTTCGATTAGTTGGCGTAAAAGATGAAATTAAGAGAGCTATTGACGAGCAGATACTTAGAGCAACAATGTTGCAAAAAGACGCGCTTGAGCAGTGGTCAAATCAGGTCAGGGACGCTATAAATGCAACATTGTCGCAACAAAAGATTATTGCTGAATATGATCCAGAAATGGCGTTACAGAGGGGCTACGCTATGATTAGCGGTGATTTACAGGTTGGTAGTATTGTTAAGATTACAACAAAGGATATAATTATGAAAGCGAGGATTGAAGATAGTGAACGACGAAATGACAATTGAGCAGATGATGACAGAGTTAAACGAGCGAATCGCGTGGTTTCAGAGCGATGATTTTAATTTGGATGAAGCTAAGCGGAAGTTTATCGAGGCGCGAGAGCTGTCAAAGAAAATTACATCTACGTTAGAAGATATGCGACATGATATTGAAGTGCTTGGGGAAGATTTTAGCGTAGAATAGAGTGCTTTACATCACTTAAAGCATAAGCTATACTCTAAAATATGATGAAAAGAAATGAAAAAGAGCGTGGCTCAGTTAATGGCTGGATGGTCGGCACAATCGGCTGTTTGATATTATTTTTAATTGCTGGCTCACTGGCAATTTGGGCGTACATGCAATATTCCCATGAAAAAAGTAATGTTGATAGTAAAGTGGCGATTGAGGTTGCCAAGGGTAAGAGCGAGCAGGCTGAATCAGACCAGAAAAAATTTTCAGAAGAAGCGAAGAATCCGCGGATTGAGTTTGTTGGTCCTAGCGAATATGGACGCGTATCATTTATGTATCCAAAAACTTGGAGTGTCTATATAGAAAATGACGGTAGTAATAGGGGTGATTATAAGGCATATCTTAATCCAGTAGCCGTTCCGTCAGCTTCTAATAAAGCGAGTCGATTTGCCTTAAGGTTAGAGATTATAAATAAAAACCTAGATACGGTGCTTAATGACTATCAGTCTCGCCTGAAGAAGGGTGAATTGACCTCAAGTAGCACTGAGTTTAATGGAATCTCCGCTACGCGCATTGATGGTACGTTCGAGAAGGAGCTGCGTGGATCTGTCGTGTTGATGAAGGTTCGCGACAAGACTATCCGCTTCTCAACTGACGCAGACACATTCAAGCCAGATTTCCAGACGATATTAGGCACTGTAAAAATTGCTGAATAGAAAAACCAGCTCAAGTTTTGCTATACTAAAAATGTATGGCAGGTAAAGAGTGGAGTGATGCTGATTTTGAAGGGTTGCCGAGTGTCTTGGTGGCGGCACATGAGCTAAAAACGCCGCTGTCTTTAATACGGCAATTGACGTTAATGCTCGGCGATGATTTGACGAGTGAAGTTGATAAAAAACAGATCAAGCAGCGTATCATCCAGACGTCCGAGCAGGCATTGCAGTTAACAGTCGACTTAGCAAATTCGGCAAATTTGACACCGTCATTATTTCCGCTGGAACCAGTTAATCCGTTGGCAATATGTCAGCAAATGGCCGCGGAAACGCGATTTAATGCAGTGCTTTATGGGCGGAAAATTAGCTGGCCTAGGAGCGGGCGAAATAGCCGATTGATACTGGCAAATCGGACGTTATTAGGGCGGATTTTGGCAAATTTTTTAAACAACGCTCTGAAATATACCGAGGACGACTCAGAGATAAAAGTGTCAGTTAAGGCTGTTGGTGGCGCGGTGAGGTTAAGTGTGCGTGATTTTGGGCCGATGATGAGTTTGAAGGAATATCGGCGGCTGCTTGATGAGATGGATGCGCGAAAAACGGTGCGGACGCGGCCGGAAAGCAGCGGCTTGGGGATTTATGTGGC
>ERZ773099.1868-NODE-1868-length-15149-cov-13.423148_pt1 | contig 15149 bp, 14 predicted proteins | sample MGYA00511120_ERZ773099 | MGnify/ENA primary metagenome ERZ773099 (study PRJEB29015, sample SAMEA2738012) | human oral metagenome | biome: human oral; feature: human-associated habitat; material: dental | place: China | collected 2104 ... | reverse complement strand
GCGCTTCCCTGACACGGAAGAGGTCACTGGTTCGATCCCAGTATCGCCCACCACCAGAGTCGCGTCTGCGAGCGACCGGCAGAGGACGATGAGCGGCTCGCTCGCCCCAACGGCGGCGGCCGTGTCGGCGGGCGTCTTATGACGCAAGATCGCCTGCCCCTGCAAGCACGATGTCGGTACGGATGAAGATCCTCGGGTCTTGGGGACGTCGATAGGGCCGCCGGGGCGGCTCGGTAGGGCAGGCGGGCGGCTCCGGAGACGACGCGCGGCATGAGCAACAAGGCGTGCGCGGCGAAGTCCGGGATGGCCGCGAGGAGCCTGCGAACCTGAGATCCGAAAGGGGCGGGGCTGTCCGGAGCGGGTGCCGCTGCGCGGTACGGGAACGCAGAGAAGGCGTGCGCAACGGTCGTAGCGCAGCGGACATACTGCAACCGCACATGCGCGGCGAATCATGTGCAACAATTGCTGAACATTGAGTCTTGCGCAGGATTCTCGCGCTGTCTAGGGTCTCCCTATGGTCCGCAAAGTCGCCGGCCCCGCCGTGATGAGAGCCGTCGCCCACCCGCTTCGCCTGGCGATCCTCACCGAGATGTGGGACGCCAACAGGCCGCTGCGGGCGGCCGACCTCGCTGAGATCCTCGGTGAGCCCGCCAACTCCATCAGCTACCACGTCCGCAGGCTGCGGGACGCCGGGTACGTTCTGGACGCCGAGGGGCCCGAGGGCGGCACGGCGCGCGACCACTGGTACACCTCGCCCCGGCGCGGGATCACGGACTCCGGCGAGGCGACCGACGCCGATGACCTGAATGACGCCTTCGGCTCCGTGCTGCGGACTCGCTTCAGCCAGGTGGCCGAGCACGTCATCCGTGCGCAGGCGGCGGAGGAGGGGCCGCTGGTCCACATCGACGGCATGATCTGGATGCCGAAGGACTTGGCCCGCACCTATGCCCGGCGTCTGGCGGACCTGGCCACCGAGATGCGGCGAGCGGCCGACGCCGCCCGCGACAGCGCCGAGCCCGGCACTCCGTTCACCCGATACACCTTCGCCACCGACCTCGTCCCCGAGACCCGCCAGGGGGCGCGCCTGGAGCTGCCGGTCGAGCAGACGCCTGAGCGCGAGGGCCGGGAGGGCGACCCGGGCGCGCCCTGAGCCCGGCCCCGCGCCAGGTGCGCCCGCCACCGTCCCGACTCGCGGCGCGCCCGCCGTCAGCCCAGCAGGCCCAGACGCGCGAGGGCCTTCGCCAGGCCGTCGTCCTCGACGTCGTCGGTCACTAGGTCCGCGACATCCTTGACCGCCTGCGAGGCGTTGCCCATGGCCACGCCCACGCCGCAGTGGCCGAGCATGTCGATGTCGACCATCGCGTCGCCGAGGGCCACCGTGTCGGCGAGCTCCGCGCCGATGCGGGCGAGCAGGAGATCGATCGCGCGAGACTTCGCGATCCCCCTAACGCCCATGTCGCCGAAGAGCGCGGCGTGCCCCCGTCCGCCCCACGATCCGTGCGCGAGCGCGGGGAAGGCCGCACGCGCCGCATCCAGGTCCGCGGGGCCCGAGAGCACATAGCTGATCTTGTTGACGTCGTCGCGGGCCAGGTCGGCGGTCTCCACGAGCCCGTGCAGGACCTCATCGACGCTCACCGCCCCGGCGCCGGCCCGGCCCTTGCCCGCGACATAGGTGCGCACAGCCGGCAGGGCGGCCTGACGGAACCCGGGGGAGGCGTACAGGCCGGAGTTGGCCTCGAGGTAGAAGGGCAGACCGCGCCGGGTCAGCCAGTCGACGACGGTCGCGACATCCATGAGCCCCATGCGCCGGTGGGCCACCACCTCGCCGTCGGACTCGATGTAGGAGCCGTTGGCGCCGATCATCCCGTCGAAGCCGATCTCGTCGAACCATGCGGGCATCTCGGCCTTGGAGCGGCCGGTGGCGGGGTATACGCGGTGACCGGCGGCGCGCGCCCGCCGCACCGCGCTGGCGGCGGAGTCGGGCAGGGCACCGGTGTAGGTGACCAGGGTGCCGTCGACGTCGATCAGGACGACCCGCCGGCGATCCGGCGCGGCGGCGAAGGGAAGCTGAGAGCCTGCGCGCACGGGACGTCTCCTTGGTCTCGGTCTCTCAGCGCTCGGGGAACCAGGACTCGAGAACGGCGAGTACACCCGCCTCGGTGTTTGCGGGTGCGCGGTGGTGCGCGGCCGCTGCGGCCTGTGGCGAGGCGTTGCCCATGGCCACGCCCACCCCCACGTGCCGCAGCATCTCCGCATCGTTGGCCGAGTCGCCGAAGGCGGCCGCCTTGTCGCGGCGCAGCCCCCAGTGGTCGAGCAGAAGATCGAGCCCGGAGGCCTTGTGACGGCCCGCGACGATCAGGTCGACCGACTCGTTCCCCGAGGTCACCGCCCTCACCGCTGCGCCCAGCGCCTCGCCCAGACGGGCGGGCAGATCCGGGTCGATCCCCCGCAGGTCCACGATCGCGAGTGTGGACACCCGGTGGACGGCGATGCTCGCACGGTCGGGTACGAACCGGAAGCGCGTGTGGTAGCGCACCAGCAGCTGCCTCAGCCCCGGGTCCTGGTCCTCGGGCAGGACGGCCCCCTCCGGCCCGGAACCGAGAACGCCGATGCCCGGGTAGTCCTCCAGGACGGACAGGGCCGCTGTGAGCGCCTCCGCGGACATGGAGGACTCCAGGAGCCGCTGATGCCCGGCAGCGTCAATGGCGGTGACAATGCGCCGTTGTCCGAGACGATGCCGTCGGGCCGCAGGGCCACCCCGCCCTCGAAGTACCCGGCGACCTGGTGCTCCTGGTTGCCGGAGGCCACCACGAAGCGCACGCCCTGCTCGCGCATGCGGGCCCGCAGCGGGGCGAAGCGGGCGCGGTCGTAGGTTCCGGGCAGGCCGGGGCCGAGGAAGGTGCCGTCCATGTCAACGGCCACCAGGCGCAGGCCTGGGGGGCGGACGCCGGTTGCGGGCGGAGGGGCGGCATGAGTGGCGCTGCTCATAACCGGCAACCTACCGGCGGGCGGGCGTCCGCAACAGGGCTCTGATCCGACTCCTCTAGTCTGCCTGTATGGCCGACCCCTCGACATACCGCCCCGCGCCCGGCGAGGTCCCCACCGCGTCCGGCGTCTACCGGTTCCTCGACGGCGAGGGCCGCGTCATCTACGTCGGCAAGGCCAAGAACCTGCGCTCCCGCCTGGCCAGCTACTTCCAGGACCTGGCCGCCCTGCACCCGCGCACCCGGAGAATGGTCACCACGGCCTGCGCGGTGGAGTGGACGGTCGTGGGCACCGAGGTGGAGTCCCTGGCCCTGGAGTACTCCTGGATCAAGGAGTTCAACCCGCGCTTCAACGTCATGTACAAGGACGACAAGTCCTACCCGTACCTGGCCGTCACCATGTCCGAGACCTACCCGCGCGCCCAGGTGGTCCGCGGCGCCCGCAGGCCCGGAACCCGCTACTTCGGCCCCTTCGTGCAGGTGTGGTCCATCCGCGAGACCCTCGACCAGCTTCTGCGCGTCTTCCCCGTCCGCTCCTGCTCGCCAGGGGTGTTCAAGCGCGCCCGCGCCTCGGGCCGCCCCTGCCTGCTGGGCTACATCGACAAGTGCTCCGCGCCCTGCGTGGACCGCATCAGCGAGCCGGACCACCGAGAGCTCGCCGAGGACTTCTGCTCCTTCATGGCCGGGCGCACCGGCCCCTACCTGCGCGAGCTCGAGGACCGCATGCGCCTGGCCGCCAGGAACCTGGAGTTCGAGAAGGCCGCCCGCCTGCGCGACGACGCCGAGGCCCTCAGGAAGGTCATCGAGCGCAACGCCGTCGTCCTGCCCGACGCCACCGACGCCGATGTCTTCGCCCTGGCCCGCGACGAGCTCACCGCCGCCGTGCAGGTCTTCCACGTGCGCGGCGGACGCGTGCGCGGCCAGCGCGGCTGGGTCATCGACCTGGCCGAGGACGCCGCCGACGCCGAGCTCGTCGAGCGCCTGCTCCAGCAGGTCTACGGCGACCTGCTCGACCCCTCCGGGGCGGGCGCGCCCGAGCATTCGGGCCCCACGACCTCGCTCGGGGTGGGGGACCGCGCCCCCGCCGCGCCGCTGACGCGCGCCGGACCCCGGGACGCCCGGACACGGCGCTCCGGCTCTTCCGGTGCCGCTGCGGCCACCAGTGTCGACGACGTCGCCCACACCGCCACCACCGCCGTCCCCCGGGAGGTCCTCGTTCCCGCCATGCCCGCACACGCCGGCGTCATGCGCGAATGGTTGGCCGGCCTGCGCGGCGCGAGGGTCGACCTGCGCGTGCCGGCCCGCGGCGACAAGGCGGCCCTCATGGGCACCGTGCGCAAGAACGCCGAGGAGGCGCTGCGCCTTCACAAGACCCGCCGCGCCGGCGACCTCACCCAGCGCTCCGCCGCCCTGGAGGAGCTCGCCGAGGCCCTCGACCTGCCCGAGGCGCCGCTGCGCATCGAGTGCTACGACATCTCCCACACCCAGGGCAGCCACCAGGTCGGCTCCATGGTCGTCTTCGAGGACGGCGCACCCCGGAAAGCCGACTACCGGCGCTTCATCATCCGCGGCCAGGGCGGCGACGGAACGGCCGACGACACCGCCGCCATGGGCGAGGTCCTCACCCGCCGCTTCAAGCGACTGCTGGCCGAGCAGGGCGTCGGGCCCGGAGATGCGGACATCGAGTCCGCCGGAGAGCTCGTCGGGGCCGACGGCGACGGCGTCCCCATAGCCTCGGGGCCCATCGACCCCGAGACCGGTCGCGCCAGACGCTTCTCCTACGCTCCCAGTCTCGTCGTCGTCGACGGCGGCCTGCCGCAGGTGGGCGCCGCCCGCGCCGTCCTCGACGAGCTCGGCATCGACGTGCCCCTGGTGGGGCTGGCCAAGCGCCTGGAGGAGGTGTGGGTGCCGGGCGACGAGTTCCCCGTCGTGCTGCCGCGCACTTCACCCGCCCTCTACCTGCTGCAGTATCTGCGCGATGAGTCGCACCGCTTCGCCATCACCCACCACCGCAAGAGGCGCTCGGCGGGCATGACCCGCTCCACGCTCGACGACGTGCCCGGGCTGGGCCCTGCGCGACAGGCCGCCCTGCTCAAGGAGTTCGGCTCCATCAAGCGGATCCGCACCGCCAGTGCGGACGAGATCTCCTCGGTCAGAGGCATCGGTCCGGCCTTGGCGGCTACGATCCTTGAGCACCTCACGCCGGCCCGGGCCCCTGCGGAGCGCACCGGCCGGCACGACCGGAAGGAACTCGCATGAAGCTCTCCGCACGCAACCAGCTGCCCGGCACCGTCGTCGCGATCAAGAAGGGCGCCGTCAACGGCATCGTCACCATCGAGGTCGCCCCAGGGGTCATCATCACCTCCTCCATCACCAATGCCGCCATCGAGGAGCTCGGCCTGGTCGAGGGCGCCAAGGCCGTCGCGGTCATCAAGGCCTCCTCGGTCATGGTGGGCGCGGAGGACTGAGAGGACTGACCCGCCTCGCGCTGCAGCCGGCTGCCTCCGGAGCCTTGAGAGAGAAGTGACCCGTGGCACAATCAAGCCATGGTGATCCTACGGGTCTTCAACAACAACGTCGTACTGGCCCGCGATGAGATCGGGCGCGAGGCGATCCTCACCGGCCGCGGTCTTGGCTTCCAGCGCAGGGCGGGCCAGGAGGTGGACACCTCTCTCATCGCCCGCCGCTACATCCCGGCGGACAACGCCGAGTCCGTCGCCGAGGTGATCGCGGGGATCCCGCTGGAGCGCCTGGCGCTCATCGAGCGCATCTTCCGGCGCGCGGCCCGAGAGCTCGGCACAGGCGTGCCCTCCTCAACCATTGTCGCGGTCGTCGACCATGTCAACCAGGCCATGGAGCGGGTCCGTCAGGGGCTGGTCATGGACTACCCCCTGCGCGCCGAGGCGGCCCACCTGCACCCCGAGGAGCTGCGTCTGGCCGAGGCCATGGTCGAGGAGCTGAACGCGGCCCAGGAGGTGCAGCTGCCCGCGGGGGAGGCGATCGCGCTGGCCCTCCACCTGTTCACCGCCGCCGTCGGGGCGCACTCCGCCCAGGAGGCCACCCGGCAGTCGCGGCTCATCGCCCAGGTCATGGAACTGCTCTCCGGGACCTACGGCGACTCCTTCGACGCCGGATCCGTCGACGCGGCCCGCTTCGCCGTCCACCTGCGCTACTTCCTGGTGCGCGCCAGGACCGCCGTGCAGATTCAGGACAGCACCGCCTCGCTCGTGACGCGGGCTCTGCGTGCGGGCAATCCCGATGCCTACAGGGTCGCCCTGCGCATCCGGGACCTTCTGGAGCTCCGTCTGGGGACCGGAGTCACCGACGATGAGACGGCCTATCTCGCCCTGCACGTCGCCAGGCTGGCCTCCGCCGCATCCGCCTCCACCGGACATCCTCCCGGCACCGCGTAGTGTGACGCACGGCATGGGGGAGGCGTCTTGTTGGAGAACTCGACGCTTCCTATCATTAAGTTTGGTTCCGTAAAAGGGGCCAGCAGGATTGTGACCCGCCGGGGCAAGACCTGAGACGCTTTTCGCGCGCTAGGCGCGAGAAGGAGTCTCAGGTCTTTTTTGTTCCCCGCGGGTCCCGGATCAAGGAGGATCGACATGGCGAATATTGACTATGCGGCGCTGGCGCCGCGCCTGCTGGAGCAGGTAGGGGGTGAGGCCAATATCTCTGCGATGTCGCACTGCGCCACCCGCATGCGCTTCGTCCTCAAGGACGAGTCCAGGGCCGCGACCGAGAGCATCAAGGAGCTCGAGGGCGTCGTCACCGTGGTCCAGGCGGGCGGCCAGTACCAGGTCGTCATCGGCAACGACGTGCCCATCCTCTACGAGGGACTGATGAAGCTTGTCCCCGGCCTGGGCGCAGAATCAGGGGAGAGCGGGTCCGGGAAGAATCGCAATCCCCTCGATGCATTCATTGCGCTCGTCTCCGCGATCTTCTCCCCGATGCTGTGGACGCTGGCGGGCACGGGACTTTTCAAGGCGTTTCTCGCCATGTTCGTCACGTTCGGGTGGATCAGCGATGCGTCTGACACCTACACAGTGCTCTATGCCGCCTCAGACGCATTCATGAACTTTCTTCCGCTGGTCCTCGCAGTGACGGCGGCTCGCCACTTCAAGACCAACCAGTTCACCTCCATGGCGATCGCGGGCGCCCTCGTCTACCCCTCCATCATCGCTATGAATGACGGGGCGTCGCACACCTTTATCGGTATCCCGCTCGTCATCATGAGCTATACGTCGTCGGTGCTCCCGATTATTGTCGCAGTGTGGGTCCAGGGCTACGTGGAGCGCTTGTGCAATAACTACATCCCCAGTTCCTTCCGCAATTTCATGACGCCGTGGATCACAGTCCTCGTCATGGTTCCGCTCACCCTGCTCACGATCGGTCCGGTGACCACGGTCATCGCCAACGGCATCGCCTCCGGAGTCAAGTGGCTCTTCGTCGTGGCTCCCGTTGTCGGCGGGCTCGTCATCGGCGGGTTCTGGCAGGTATTCGTCATGTTCGGCCTGCACTGGGGGCTTGTACCAATCATGACCCAGGAGATCACATCCAACGGCTACTCCCTGATCTACGGTCCGATCGAGGCCGCCGTCATGGCCCAGGCCGCCTCGACCCTCGCCGTCATGGTCCGCACCAGGGACAAGAAGACGAAGGAGCTCGCCGGACCGGCATCTCTGTCCGGACTCCTCGCCGGCGTGACCGAGCCTGCGATCTACGGTATCAACCTGCCGCGTAAGCTCCCCTTCTACTTCGGCATTGTCGGTGGTGCCATCGGCGGCGCCCTGGGGGCCATTGCCGGGGGTCGCGTCGAGCAGGCCGGTGTCTTCCCGTCCCTCATCGGAGTGCCCGCCTACCTCGGGACCCCCAACTTCGTCCTGTGGCTCATCGGCGTCATCCTCGCCGCCGTAATCGCTTTCACCCTCACCTTCCTCTTCGGGGTCAAAGACGACGATGCGGCCGGAGAACCGGATAGCCCATCCGCGCTGACGGCCGCCGAGGACACCGCCGGCGCCGAGCCCACCACCGCTGCGCTCGCACCGGTGGCGGGCACCGCCACGCCGTTGGAGAAGGTCGCCGACCCTGTGTTCTCCTCCGGGGCGCTCGGCAGCGGTGTCGGCATCCTCCCCACCGAGGGGCGCGTCGTGGCCCCGGTGGCGGGCACCGTCATCACCGCCATGGACTCCGGCCATGCCTACGGCATCAAGACCGACGACGGCGTCGAGGTCCTCATCCACATCGGGCTCGACACCGTCAACCTCAAGGGCGAGGGCTTCAGCCCCAAGGTGAGCACGGGGCAGCGGGTGGACCGCGGGGATCCCCTGGTGGATGTGGACCTGGCCGCGGTGCGGGAGGCCGGATACGATCCCACGACCATCCTCGTGGTCACGAACACCGCCTCCCTGGCCGCCGTCGTCCCCGTCGTCGACGGCGAGGTCACCACCAGCACCACAGTGATCGAGATCGACCACTGATGGCGCGGGCGCATCCGGACCGAGCCGCGCAGCCGCAGCACCCTACAGAACCGCACGGAACCGCACAGAAGGAATACACGATTATGACCGCCACCTCCATGACTTCGCCCCCTGCCTTCCCCGACGGCTTCCTGTGGGGCGGGGCCACCGCCGCCAACCAGATCGAGGGCGCCTACGACGAGGGCGGCAAGGGCCTGAGCGTCCAGGACGTCATGCCCCACGGCATCATGACCCCGCCCACCGCCGCCCCCACCCCGGACAACCTCAAGCTCAAGGCCATCGACTTCTACCACCGCTACGCCCAGGACATCGCCCTATTCGCGGAGATGGGCTTCAAGGTCTTCCGCTTCTCCATCGCCTGGAGCCGCATCTTCCCCCGCGGCGACGAGACCGAGCCCAACGAGGAGGGCCTGGCCTTCTACGACCGCGTCCTCGACGAGCTCGAGCGCCACGGCATCACCCCGCTGATCACCATCAGCCACTACGAGACCCCGCTGCACCTGGCCCGCACCTACAACGGCTGGACCGACCGGCGCCTCATCGGCTTCTACGAGCGCTACGCCCGCACCCTGTTCGAGCGCTACGGCGAGCGCGTCAAGTACTGGCTCACCTTCAACGAGATCAACTCCGTCCTGCACGAGCCCTTCCTGTCCGGCGCCATCGCCACCCCCAAGGAGGAGCTCGACGAGCAGGACCTCTACCGGGCCATCCACCACGAGCTCGTCGCCTCCGCCGCCGCCACGAAGATCGCCCACGAGATCGACCCCGACATCAAGGTCGGCTGCATGATCCTGGCCGTGCCCGTCTACCCCCTCACCCCCGACCCGCGCGACGTATGGGCCGCCAAGCAGGCCGAGCGCGCCAACTACGCCTTCGGCGACATCCACGTGCGCGGCGCCTACCCCGGCTACCTGCTGCGCACCCTGCGCGACAAGGGCATCGAGCTGGACATCACCGACGCCGACCGCGCCCTGCTGCGCGAGCACACCGTCGACTTCGTCTCCTTCTCCTACTACATGTCCGTGTGCGAGACCGCCACCCGGAAGGCCGAGGCCGGCGAGGGCAACCTCATGGGCGGGGTCCCCAACCCCACCCTCAAGGCCTCCGAATGGGGCTGGCAGATCGACCCGGCGGGCCTGCGCACCGTCCTGAACGACTACTGGGACCGCTGGGGCAAGCCCCTGTTCATCGTCGAGAACGGCCTGGGCGCCAAGGACGTCCTGGTCGACGGCCCCGACGGGCCCACGGTCGAGGACGACTACCGCATCGCCTACATGAACGACCACCTGATCCAGGTCGGCGAGGCCATCGCCGACGGCGTGCAGGTCCTGGGCTACACCTCCTGGGGCTGCATCGACCTGGTGTCGGCCTCCACCGCCCAGATGTCCAAGCGCTACGGCTTCATCTACGTCGACCGCGACGATGACGGCGACGGCACCCTGACCCGCTACCGCAAGAAGTCCTTCGACTGGTACCGCGACGTCATCGCCTCCAACGGGACCGCGCTCGTGCCTCCGGCGCAGGAATGACGTCCGGTGCTCCGGTGCTCCGGGCGGTCCGACTCAGGCACTGGGACGGATCGCCCGGGCAGCGGCCCGCGCCCGGTCGCCGGCGACCAGGACGTCGTCGGCGCAGGCCACGACGACGCCCAAGCGCCGCCCGGGGTGGGCATCGGGCTTGCCGAACAGCCGCAGGTCCACACCGTCGTGCATGAGCGCTTCGTCAATGCCCGCGAAGCTCACGCCCTCTCCGGGCGCGGACTCGCCGATCGCCTTGATGGTCACCGACGCACCGGGGGACCGTAGCGAGGTATCCACCGGCAGGCCCAGCAGGGCGCGGGCGTGCAGCTCGAACTCGCTCAGGCGCTGGCTCGCCAGCGTCACCAGGCCGGTGTCGTGGGGGCGTGGGGAGACCTCGGAGAAGAGGACCTCCTCCCCGCAGATGAACAACTCGATGCCAAACAGACCCCAGCCGCCCAGTGCGGTGGTGACGGATCGGGCCACCTGCTGGGCCAGTTCCAGGGCCACCGGATTCAGGAACTGCGGCTGCCATGACTCCACGTAGTCGCCGTCGACCTGACGGTGTCCGATCGGCTCGCAGAAGCTCGTCACCGTCTCCCCGGTACGCGGATGGCGCCACCGCACCGTGAGCAGAGTGATCTCAGTCTCGAAACGGACGAATCCCTCGACGATAACCCGGCCCCGGTCCACACGCCCGTCGGCGGCCGCATATCGCCATGCCGCCTCCAGATCCTCCGGACCGCGCACCACCGATTGGCCGTGGCCGGACGACGACATGACGGGCTTGACCACGCACGGAAAGCCCACCTGCTGGGCGCCCGCAGCCAGTTCCTCCGGGCTGGAGGCGAAGGCATAGGGGCTGGTCGGCAGACCCAGCTCCTCGGCCGCCAGACGGCGGATCCCCTCACGGTTCATCGTCAGCTGCGCCGCACGGGCCGTGGGCACCACCCGTACCTCACCGGCCTGCTCCAGGGCAACGAGCGCATCAGTGGCCAGCGCCTCGATCTCGGGGACTACGATGGCCGCGCCGCTGGAGCGGATGGCCGCGGTCAGCGCTTCGGGATCGCTCATGTCCACCGTCAGCGCGTTGTGCGCCACCTGCTGGGCCGGAGCCCCGTCGTAGCGGTCGATGGCCGTGACCTCGACGCCCAGGCGGCTCAGTGCGATCGCCACCTCCTTGCCGATCTCACCGGCTCCCAGCAGCGCCACCTTCGTCGCACTGCTAGTCCAGGGCGTGCCCAGGACCGGAACGTCGGGACCGGGCACGGGTACCTGCTGGAACCTACTGGAGAAGGAGCTCATGGGGCCTCCTGACCTCTGGGCGCCGTGAACCGGCGATGAATGAGTACGGACAACGGTGAAACGCTACCGGTAATCCGGCGTCGGCGGCGGGCGAACCCACCTGGACATGCGATGCTTGAGCCATGCATGACGAGCGCCGCCCCCAGCCCTCCTCCGGCAAGCGCAAGCGGCTCCAGGACACGGTTCCCATCGAGATTCCGGCCCTTGATGAGGCGACCCCTCCGGTTCCGCCCGCCGAGCGGCCCGAGATGATCATTGTCACGGGAATGTCCGGAGCCGGGCGCTCGCGCGCCGCCAACGCCCTGGAGGACCTCGACTGGTACGTGGTGGACAATCTGCCGCCCCAGCTCCTGCCCTCGCTGTCCGGCATGATGACGACGGTCGGCGCAGGTGTTCACCGGCTGGCCGCGGTGGTCGATGTGCGCAGCCGCGAGTTCTTCTCCCACTTCATGGACTACCTGCGCAAGATCCGAGATAACGGCACCGACGTGCGACTCATCTTCCTGGACGCCTCCGACGCTGTCCTGGTTCGGCGCTTCGAGTCCTCTCGGCGGCCCCACCCCCTGCAGGGCAACGGTTCCGTCCTCGACGGTATCGAGCACGAGCGCACTCTCCTCGGGGGTTTGCGGGGTGTCGCCGACATCGTCATCGACACCTCCAACTACTCCGTCCACGACTTGGCCCGCCGGGTGCGCGAGCTCGTGGCCCACGAGTCGGATCTGGCGCTGCGCATCAATGTCATGTCCTTCGGATTCAAGTACGGCATCCCGCTGGACGCGGACCACGTCCTGGACGTGCGATTCATCCCCAATCCCTACTGGGTCTCAGAGCTGCGCCACCTCACCGGCCGTGATGCGCCGGTGGCCGACTACGTTTTCGCCCAGAAGGGCGCGGCCGCCTTCGTCGACGGATACGCGGACCTGCTCATCCCTGCGCTTCCGCAGTATGTTGACGAGCTCAAGCCTCACGTTACCCTGGCAGTGGGCTGCACCGGAGGCAAGCACCGCTCCGTGGCCTCGGCGGAGAGGCTCGGGGGCAGGCTGCGCAGAGCGGGCTTTGAAGTTGTCGTCCAGCACCGCGACCTTGGACGGGAGTAGACAGTGGGAACGACGATCGACGTGGCGGGCTGGCCCCGTCGCGGTGAGGAGGGGCCCGCCGTCGTCGCCCTGGGAGGAGGCCACGGTCTGTCAGCCACGCTCCGGGCTCTGAAACACATCAGCCACCGGCTCACCGCCGTCGTGACCGTCGCCGACGACGGAGGCTCCTCGGGGCGTCTGCGCCGGGAGTTCGACTGCCTGCCACCGGGGGACCTCCGGATGGCGCTGGCATCCTTGTGTGATGACTCCGAGTGGGGCCTGACCTGGCGCGATGTGCTCCAGCACCGTTTCGAGGGGCAGGGCGAGCTCGACAACCACGCTCTGGGTAACCTTCTCATCCTGGCCCTGTGGCAGCTGCTCGGGGACGACGTCGCCGGGCTCGACTGGGTGGGACGCCTGCTGACGATTCACGGGCGGGTTGTGCCCATGTCCTCCTCGCCTCTGGTCATCGAGGCGGATATCGTCTCGGGGACGACCAGCCGTAGAGTCAGCGGACAGGTGGCGGTGGCCTCGGCCCGCGGACGCCTGGAGAACGTGGGGATCGTTCCCGAGGACGCCGACGCCCATCCTGAGGCGCTTCGCGCCATCGACGAGGCGGACTGGGTGGTACTGGGGCCGGGCTCGTGGTACACCTCCGTGCTTCCGCATCTCATTCTCCCCTCCATGCATCGGGCGCTGGTACGCACCTCCGCCCGCAAGGTCGTGGTCCTCAACCTCTCAGCCCAGCTGGGCGAGACCGATGGCATGACCAGTGCCGACCACTTGCGGGTCCTGAGCCAGTACGCGCCCGATCTGCGTCTGGACGTGGTATTGGCCGATCCCTCGACCGTCGAGGACGTCGCCGATCTCGAATCGGTGGCCTCGGCGATGGGGGCCACCGTCGTTCTGCGGCAAGTACGCACGGGCGAGACCCTGTGCCACCACGACCCGCTGCGACTGGCGGCCGCCTTCAGAGACGCTTTCGAAGGGGCTCTGGGGGACGTCGAGGACAACACGCGGACATGACGGAGTCAGCCGTGCGGCCGGGGTACTGCGCCGACCAGTCGATAAGGACCACAACGAATCGTGACAATGGACTCACCGAGGAATCTTGCCGCTCGTCATCGTTCATAATTCTCCGCGGCCCCGCTCAGCTGGCCGCAGGGTGCCACTGCTAAGAATTTTCCTAGATGCGCCTCCTGGTGCTGCACCACATTGCTGTTCGGTCTCACCTGCTCGGGTGGTCGCCCGGTCCGTGTCCTTTCCAGCGACACACCGACGACACCTGAATGAGGTCCGCAGTATCGACGGCTCTGTCCGTTTCCCATCCGCACCGACCACGACCCCAGATCACGAGGAGCCCGACCATGTCGCTGACGGTCACCGTCAAGGATGAGCTCGCGCTCGTCGCCACCGAGAACGCCGCCCAACGACGGGCGGAGATCTCCGCGATGCTGCGCTTCGCCGGAGGGCTGCACATCGTCTCCGGGCGCATTGTGGTGGAGGCCGAGCTCGATCACGGAGGAGCCGTGCGCCGACTGCACCAGCACCTCAAGGAGCTCTACGGGATGGAACCCGAGGTCATGGTGGTCCAGGGCGGCTCTCTGCACCGGGGATCGCGCTACGTGCTGCGCGTGACCCAGCGGGGCAAGGACCTCGCCCGACTCTCCGGCCTGGTCGACGACCGTGGCCGACCGGTGCGCGGCATGCCGGTCGCCGTCGTCCAGGGCGGGCGGAACGCTGCCGCAGCTGCTTGGCGGGGGGCCTTCCTCGCCCGCGGTTCCCTGACAGAGCCGGGTCGGTCCTCCTCCCTGGAGGTCACCTGCCCCGGCTCTGAGGCCGCGCTGGCCCTGGTGGGAGCCGCGCGGCGCTTCGACATCTCCGCCAAGGCCCGTGAGGTGCGCGGTGCCGACCGCGTCGTCGTGCGCGACGGCGAGGCCATCGGCGTCCTCCTGGAGCGGATGGGGGCGCCCGAGGCCTTCAAGGTCTGGGCCGAGCGCCGCTCCCGACGCGAGTCGCGGGGCACGGCCAACCGCCTGGCCAACTTCGACGACGCGAACCTGCGTCGCTCGGCCCGAGCCGCCGTGGCCTCCGGCGCCCGGGTCGAGCGCGCCTTCGAGATCCTGGGAGACGACGTCCCCGCCCACCTGTTTCAGGCGGGCCGCCTGCGTATCGCCCACAAGCAGGCCTCCCTGGAGGAGCTCGGTCAGCTTTCCGATCCCCAGCTGACCAAGGACGCCGTCGCCGGACGCATCCGCCGGCTCCTGGCCATGGCGGACAAGCAGGCCCACGAGCTGGGGATCCCCGACACCGAGTCGGTTCTCACCCAGGAGATGCTCGAGCCCTGAATCCTGCTGGGACCTCGGTCCTGGCTCAGGGGGCGAACGATGGTCATAGACCTCGAGGAGACCGGCTCCATTGCCATCGTGTTCGCCCGTGGCGTGGTCGGCGGCTCCCAGCGGCTGCCCAGTGTGGCTAAACTCGGTCGTGCCGGAGCTGACACAACAGTGACGAGGTCGACCGAGGGCAACCGAGGACAACATCGGATCTGGGCAGAGACGTTCCGGGGCACACGCTGTGTGTGAGAAGAGCCCAGCAACCGTGCGCCGAATACCGGCGCACTAGGAGGACACAAAGTGACCACCCGCGTTGGTATTAACGGCTTCGGCCGGATCGGCCGCAACTTCTTCCGCGCCGCCCTCGAGCAGGGCGCCGACATCGAGGTTGTCGCCGTCAACGACCTGACGGACAACAAGACCCTGGCCCACCTGCTCAAGTACGACT
>ERZ773099.1866-NODE-1866-length-15156-cov-3.052513_pt1 | contig 15156 bp, 15 predicted proteins | sample MGYA00511120_ERZ773099 | MGnify/ENA primary metagenome ERZ773099 (study PRJEB29015, sample SAMEA2738012) | human oral metagenome | biome: human oral; feature: human-associated habitat; material: dental | place: China | collected 2104 ... | reverse complement strand
CGTGCGTGCCTGACGGCATCCCTGCCGACAAGACGTCTGCCTGCGCTTGCGGCAAGGTATCAGAAAAAGAAAAATAATTTTACGGGTATTGGCGTGTCCAGTCAATGCTGGTCAATCGCGCGCCTTCAGGCTATGCTAGTCAGGTTGTACACACATTTCTGGTGCGGGAGAGGGGAATGAAGACAAAGTTTATTTTTGTGACGGGTGGTGTGCTGTCCTCATTGGGCAAGGGGCTGGCTGCGGCTTCTCTGGGCGCGCTTTTGCAGGCGCGGGGGCTTTCGGTGACCATCCAGAAGCTTGACCCCTATATGAATGTGGACCCCGGCACCATGAACCCCTTTCAGCACGGTGAAGTTTTCGTCACGGATGACGGGGCGGAAACAGATCTGGATCTCGGGCATTACGAACGGTATCTCAATGTTCCCATGACGCGGAAAAACAATACCACTTCAGGGGCCATCTACAACCACGTTATTGCGAAGGAGCGGCGTGGCGACTACCTGGGGGCTACCGTACAGGTTATCCCGCATATCACGGATGAAATAAAGCGGGTCGTCCTCTCGCTGGCCGAGGGGGACAATGCGGCGGATGTGGCGATCATTGAAATCGGAGGAACCGTCGGCGACATTGAGGGACTGCCTTTTCTTGAGGCCATCCGGCAGTTGCGCTCCGAACTCGGGCGCGACAACTGCCTGAGCATTCACCTCACGCTGGTTCCCTATCTGCGGTCTGCCGGTGAGCACAAAACCAAGCCTACCCAGCACAGCGTCAAGGAGCTTCTCTCCATCGGCATTCAGCCGGATATCATCCTGTGCCGGTGTGAGCAGAGCATTTCTGAAGAGTTGCGGCGCAAAATCGCCCTTTTCTGCAATGTGGATCATGACGCTGTTTTCTCCTCCGTGGATGTCAGCAATATTTATGAAGTCCCCCTGAAGCTGTACGCAGAGGGCTTTGACCAGAAAGTCGCCATCATGCTTCGCCTGCCGGCGCGCAACGCCCTTTTGGAAAACTGGGAAAAGCTGGTCCACACCTGCGCGACGCCGGAAAAAAAGATCACCATCGCCATCGTGGGCAAGTACGTCAATCTCAAGGAAGCTTACAAAAGCCTGCACGAGGCCCTTGTGCACGGAGGCATCGCCAACCGTGTGGAGGTTGACCTGCGCTACGTCAATTCGGAAATGATCGACGAAAGCAATGCCGCAGAAAATTTTTGCGGTTGTCACGGCATTCTTGTGCCCGGCGGCTTCGGATACCGCGGAGTGGAAGGCAAGATTACCGCCATCCGCTATGCCCGCGAAAACCATGTGCCTTTTTTTGGCATCTGCCTGGGGATGCAGTGTGCTGTCATTGAGTTTGCGCGCCACATGGCGAACTTTGCGGACAGCAATTCGGAAGAGTTCGATCCCGCGTCGCAGCACAAGGTCATTTACCTGATGAAAGAGTGGTTTGATCTGCGCACCAATCACCTTGAGAAGCGTGACGGAGGCAGCAACAAGGGGGGGACAATGCGCCTGGGAGCGTATCCTTGCAAGATTCTTCCGGAAACAAGGGCTTTTGCCGCGTATGGTGAAAGCCTTGTGGAGGAGCGCCACCGCCACCGTTATGAGTTCAACAACGCGTTCAAGGAAGCTCTTGCGGAAAAAGGCATGGTTTTCAGCGGAGTATCGCCGGACGATGCCCTTGTGGAAATTGTCGAGATACCGGAGCATCCGTGGTTTCTCGGCTGTCAGTTCCACCCGGAATTCAAGTCGCGCCCCATGAAGGCCCATCCGCTTTTTCGTGAATTTATCGCGGCCGCCAGGCGGCATGCGGAAAACCCGTAGCTCTTGGCAAAAACGGATTGCCCGGCGGGCTATTGCAAAAAATCATGGCTATGGCACAATACTTGAAATAGCCTGAAACAGGTTGAAGTACAGATTTTTTGGGCGACAGAAAAATATGGCTCTGGAACTACGACAACAACTGAAACTCGCTCAGCAGCTGGTGATGACGCCGCAGCTGCAGCAGGCCATCAAGCTGCTTCAGTTGTCCCGTCTGGAGCTGATTGATACCGTGCAGCAGGAACTGCTGGACAATCCTTTTCTGGAAGAGGCTTCCGGCGAGGAGTCTGCTCCGGACATGGCAGAGGACCGCCACGAAGGAAGCTCCGAAGATGTGTATGACAAAGAGGCCTCCGCCAACGCCGACTGGGAAGACTATCTGGGGGACTTTGCCAGCACGCCGCGCCTCGCGCAGTCGCGTGAAGTGGAATCGCTGGAAGACATCCTGCCGCTGGAGGCCCGCCATGCGGCCAAGCCCACGCTGGAAGGGCACCTGCTGTGGCAACTGCACCTTTCGCGCCTTACGGAAAAGCAGAAAGGCATCGGGGAAATCATCATCGGCAATTTGTCTTCCCCCGGCTATCTGCATGCCAGCCTTGAAGAACTTGCCGAAATGGCCCACGCCACGGTTGACGAAACAAAAACCGTTCTGGAAAACGTCCAGCTTTTTGACCCGGTGGGGGTAGCCGCCCGGGACGCGCGTGAGTGTTTGCTTATTCAGATCAAACAGTTGCGCTATGACCGGGATCCCATCTTGCTGGAGCTTGTGACCTCCCATCTGGAAGATCTTGAGGCAAAGCGGTACAAGCCCCTGTTGCGCAAATTTCGTCTGGATCTGGCGGAACTCAAGGAGTATCTGGACATTATCCAGAGCCTTGACCCTTTTCCGGGGGCCAGTTTTGGAGGGGGAGAGCCCACCTATGTCAGCCCGGATGTGTTTGTTTACAAGGTGGGCAAGGAGTTTGTCATCGTCCTCAACGAGGACGGCTTGCCCAGGTTGCAGTTGTCCGAGCTTGCCCAGATGGAGCTTGGAGGCTCGGAGAAGGAAAAAGAATACTGAGCGGAAAAAAATCGCCACGCCCAATGGTTTCTCAAAAGCTTGTATCAGCGCCAGCGCACGCTCTACAAGGTGATGGAAAGTATTGTCCGCCACCAGCAGGCTTTTTTTGAAAACGGCGTCACACAGCTTGCACCCCTGATATTGAAAGATATTGCCGACGATATCAGTATGCACGAATCCACGGTGAGCCGTATTACCAGCAACAAGTATGTGGCCACACCCTACGGCGTGTTTGATTTGAAGTTTTTCTTCAACAGTGCGCTGGAGCTTGACGACGGCACCCAGGTCGGCTCCGAGAGCGTCAAGGCTCTGCTCAAAAAGTTCATTGCCGAGGAAGACCCCAAAAATCCCTTGAGCGACGAACGCATTGGCGAAATGCTCAAGGATCACTTGAAGGTAAACATTGCCAGGCGTACTGTGGCCAAATACCGTACCGCACTTGACATTCCCGCCTCATCCAAGCGCCGGGAGCTGTTGTAGGCTCCCCGGCAGGAGCCTGTGACTTCAGGAGGAAGCTATGAACATTTCTTTTTCTTTCAAAAATTTTGAAGCGTCCGATCACCTGAAAAAATATGCTCGTCGGCGTATGGAAAAGCTGGGGCGCTTTTTCGGGAAGTCAGCCGGGCTTGATGTGGATGTTGTGCTTGCTGTGGACAAATTCCGGCATCGGTGTGAAGTGACTGTCAGCGGAGAGGGGCTGCACCTGAATGCCTCGGAGCAGACGTCGGACATGTATGCGGCCATTGACCTTGTGACAGACAAGGTTGAAGCCCAGATCAAGCGGCAGGTCTCCCGTCTCAAGTCACACCGCAAGCAGGCGCGCAACGCCGATGTGGATATTTATACCTATCATCTTGAGGCGGAGGCAGAAGCTCCCTACACTCTGGAAGGAACGGACAGGCTGGCCACAAAGCCTTTGTTTCTTGATGAGGCCCTCATGCAGCTGGACTCCATCGGCGGTGAGTTTTTTGTTTTCTTCAATGCAGAAAACAACCGCATCAATGTTGTGTACCGCACACGCAAGGGGGGATATGCATTGATCGACCCCGTTCTGTGATGCTGTCCCCATTGCGTCCTGAAGGGGCATGACGGTTTTTCGAGCCTTCTTGCAACACCATGCAGGACTCTACGAGGAGTGACATGACCACAAGCGATCTTCCCCAAAGCCCGCAGCCCCCTGAAAACGCAGGAGAGCTTCAGGTATGTATTGTCACCGGTCTGTCAGGAGCGGGAAAAAGCACGGCGCTGAAAGTTTTTGAAGACATGGGGCATTTTGTGGTGGACGGGTTGCCCGCCAGCCTGGCTGCGGACATGGTGGGCATCATGTCGCGCCCGTCCATGGGCCATTTCAAGGGCATTGCTTTGGGGATGGACTTGCGCCAGAGCAGTTTTCTGGATGAAATCAATGCCGCGTTGAACAGTCTGGCCGCACAGCGCATACGCCCCATGCTGCTTTTTCTTGAAGCGGAGAAGCAGGAACTTTTTCGGCGTTATGCGACAACGCGCAGGCCGCACCCGCTGGAAAGGGAAGGTATGGGCCTGGACGCCGCTCTGTTGGCGGAGCGGAGCAGGCTGCGCCCGCTGCGCGAAATGGCAGATCTGGTCATAGATACCTCGCGCTTCTCCATCCATGACCTGCGCCGCGCCATACAAAAGCGATGGACTGGCGGCAAAGGTCATCTGCGCGCCATGCGTGTGCATGTCATTTCTTTCGGCTTCAAATACGGTGTCCCCCGGGAAGCCGATATGGTTTTTGACCTCCGGTTTCTGAAAAATCCCTATTTTGTCGAATCGCTGCGGCCTTTGAGCGGCAAAGACAAGCCTGTGGCCGAATATGTGCTTTCTTCTGCCGGGGCCGGGGAGTTTCGCAACAGGCTCATTGATCTTCTGCTCTTTCTCTTGCCGCTCATGGAGGCTGAGGGGCGGTACCGGATCACCATTGCTCTGGGATGCACCGGAGGGAGGCACAGGTCTGTGGCTGTGGCCGAGGAGCTTTTGCAGGCCCTGCGGCAGGCCGACTATCCCACAGCTCTTGAGCACCGCCATCTGGAGCTTGGGTGACGACGGCACAGAAGGCAGCCAAGGGATTTTCCAAAGAAAGCTTTCTGGATTTCGGCAGAGAGACGAAAAGAAACAAAAACGGCGGGTTGACGACTGTGTAGCCCATGCCTGCTGCGACAGCCCCAGAGGAGCATTATGACAGACGGAAATGCGGATATGTCGCGCGTTGGCGTAATTGTTGTTTCCCATGCGGACTATGGCTCTGCCATGCTGCGGACTGCGGAATTCATTCTTGGGCCGCAGAGTGATTGCAGTTCCGTCAGTGTTGATGTGGCCCATGAAGTTTCGGAAACCGTGCGGCGGCTTACCGATGCGGCGCAACGCCTCGACAAGGGGGGGGGGGTTCTGATCCTTACGGACATGTTTGGCGGAACTCCTACCAATTTGGCTTTGGCGCTGCTGGCGACCCACAAGGTGGAAGTGGTTACGGGGGTCAATCTGCCCATGCTTCTCAAGGTGTTCACCTCGCGCGACAAGGAAATAGGCGAACTGGCGCAGTTGGCAGGAGAGGCCGGAGCCAAGGGGATTGTGGTTGCGAGCAGCATGCTGCACAACAAAACTCGTGACAAAAGCGGCGGATAGCGTATGTGGTTTCGCGTGGACAACCGTCTGATCCACGGACAGATTATCGAAGCCTGGCTGCCGTATACCGGGGCCAGACATCTGATAGTGGCCAATGACGCTCTGGCCAGGGACAGCCTGCGGCAGAGGATTGTTGAACTGGCTGTTCCCCAGAGAGTGGTGACCCATTTTATTGTTGTCAGCGATCTTCCGGCTACATTGAACGCCTGTGGGGACGAGAGTTTTGTTCTCTTTGCCAACTGTCAGGATGCGCGGCGCGCCTGCTGTGCAGGAATTGGCATGGAAGTGCTGAACATGGGAAACCTTCACTATTCTCCGGAAAAAATCCGCTTGTCGCCGCACATTGCCCTTTCTCCCCAGGACAGGGAAGACCTGTTGTTCATACAGAGCAATTTTGTGCAACTGGATTTTCGTAGCATACCGACAGAAAAGGTGCGTTCCTGCCATGAACACCTGCTATGAAATATTGCTGACGGGGGGAGTCGGCGCTTTTTTTTTGTCCTCTCCGGCATGGTGCGCTTTTGCAGCATAGGAGTGCTGGATCGCCCCCTGTGTCTTGCCTTGATTGCGGGCTACGCCACATCCGACTGGTTTTTGGCACTCTCGCTTGGCCTTGTGTTTGAACTTTTCTGGCTGGATGGCGTGGAGTTGGGAAGCGTTGTCCCTCCGCACGGCAGCCTGGGCTTTCTGCTGGCTTTTCCGCTGTGCCGCCTGTTTGCCCTGGAGCATGCGGAACAGGTCTTGATCCCGCTCTTTTTGTCGCTGGCGGGCACATATGCCGCAGCATATCATGAAAAGCGCCGTCGCTTCCGGTTGGATCAACTGGACGTGCGGCTTGCGGCATGGTGCGCAAACCCGGCGCACGGCTCTTCTCCGGGCCGTCTTGTTGGGGCGGCTCTGGGGCGTATGGCGGCCTGCCATGCCATTTTGTATCTGCTGTGCTTTTTTGTGATCTGCGGCGTGCTCCAGGTTTTGGGGACGCGGTGGGATTTTTCCGGCATGCCGCACATATCGTGGTGGATGATTTTTCTTGCAGCTTTTCCGGGAGCTTTTTTGTCGCTGCGTACCCGGCGGGCCTATTGCATGCTTGTCGGTGTAGTGGGGGCAGGCTTCTTCTGGGCAGCAAAAATTTTCTGATCATGATGCTTTACTTTGGAAATAACAAAACATAGGGTGATGCCACTGCGCTCGTAGCTCAGTTGGATAGAGCGACAGCCTCCTAAGCTGTAGGCCACAGGTTCGATTCCTGTCGGGCGTGCCAATTTTTACGGTGGCTGTAGCTCAGTTGGTAGAGCCCTGGATTGTGATTCCAGTTGTCGTGGGTTCGAGCCCCATCAGCCACCCCATTTTCTTGTCCCGGTTGTATCCTCCCTCGCCTCAGGCCTCCCGTTCCGGGTTGCGCCGTCCTGTAGCAGGTTCTCTGCTGCATTTTCCTTCCCCCATTTCCCTCCGTTGCAGTTTCATAACCGGCCTTCAGGCCTGGTGCGGCGCTGCCTGCGTTGGCGTCTTCAGGAACCGCCTGCACGACAAATCATGCGTGTCTGTCCCTGATGTGCCATGCCTGGCCGTTGCCTGAATCGCAAAACCTGCTTGACGGCAGGGCCGTATCTTCGTCCGACTGCCGGAATAAAAAGAAAAGTTTTGTCTGTTTGTTGGTCTATTGGCAACTTTGAGAAAACAAAATCCTTTTGTTGACACATGAGTATACGCAGGCAATATGCGTTTACCCGTCGGAGGAGAACAGACATTGTGCAGAACATGTGCCCAGCTGAAGGCTGATTCTTCCGTTCTAGAATGAATGCAGATGACCGAATGGGCTGCCGGTTCTGCCCGTCCAGTCCAGGGCGAGGATGGGCTTGGCATGTCCTGTCCGGGTTCTGCGTGTCCGGCTGTCGTGAGTTTCTGCGTGCGCCATGGCTGTGCGTTCGCAATGGCTGACCATGTGTAAAGGTGACCACGGCGGTCCCTTGCAGATTGCGGCGCCTCACGCAGAGCGCGTAGGCCAACGTGAGTGCAGTGGCCCATGCAGATCCGTCCCGTGGTCTCAGGTGCCGGGCGCGTGAGCGCGACACCGGGAGTCAGCCACCGCCAGCAACGTTCGGCACCCAGCCGGGCGCGCAGGTTCCGCAAGGGCATTGCATCGTGGTCCCGGATGATGTTCCCGTCGTGTGCCGCATTTGCTGAACACAATGCACGGCGATTCTCATTCGGATTCCGCAGTGCCCGGATGTCGTGGTGATTGAAACCGGTGCTGACGCCCGCAGGAGGTGCATTACCCGGTTTTACCGGTTATCCGGTTCTGTCCGGAGTCAGCCACAAGGGGCCCCGGAGATGAACGGGCCCATGACACGCCCTGAAGCCTGAACACATTCATTTGAAAGGTCATGCCGACCAGGAGCATTTGACGATGAGCGTCCCGTTCCATTTCGAGCAGGTACAGACCGCTGGTGGTGTGAGAGCCCCCGGGCTCTTCTACAGTGAGACATTGCCCAAGAACCCCTCCCTGCGGGCGCGCAACCGGCAGCAGGTCATCCGCGTGCATGATGCACTCTGCAACCGGCATGACGCCAGCGTGCTCGACACCGACTTTGCCCCGGGCTTCATCGACCATTCCCCCTTCATGTCGGGGGGCCTGCAGGGCGTTCGTGAAATGCTGGAACTGCTCCCCGACCTGCACCATGAGGTCGTGCGGGTGCTCGCCGACGGCGATCTGGTGGCCATCCATGGCCGCTACACCGGTCTGGGCAGCACGCCGCTCGTGGGCTTCGACATCTATCGCCTCAGCGGCGGCCGCATCGTCGAACACTGGGCCGCCCTGGCGGCCGAAGCCGCCCCCAATGCCAGCGGTCGCACCCAGCTCGATGGCCCGACCGCGCCGGGCCGTGGCGACGCCGAAGCCAATCGTGCCTTCGTGGTCCGTCATGTGGTGGGGACCCTGTTCAACGCCAACTACAGCGGCTTTCGCTTCAGCACCGACGGCACCCGCCTGCTGCAGCACAGCCCCGAAATGGCCGACGGCGTCGACGCCGCCATCGACTGGCACGACGCCCTGCGTACACGTGGACAGGCGCCCGACTATCAGCACATCCACCGTACCGTTGCCGAAGGCCAGTTCGTCCTGACCCACAGCGAAGCCCGTCTGGGCGGCGTCCGTCATGCCTGCGTCGAACTCTGGCGCATCGAAAACGGCCTGCTCGCCGAAATGTGGGATCTCATCGTCCCCATGCCCGAAGACGAATACGCGGTTCACCAGAACGGGGTGTTCTAGACCTGGACTCGGTGCACCTTCCCGGCATACGGCCGGGGCCTGTGCGGGGATGAATGAGTTCAGAACGCGCTCTGAAGGCACAAGCCATTCACGACATTCCCCGTCGAAGCCGCGATGCACGCTTCTGGGAAGCGGTGTGGGGAGCGGGAGCATCCTGCGGCGATTTCGCGGAAGCCGTAAAAACTTTTCGACGGGCGGGCGTCAGCCCGGTTGTCGAAAAGTTTTATAGGCCTGACGGTTTGTTGACCACGACGCAGGTCGTGGGCGACAAAACGGCAGTGAGCGCATGAGCCGCAGGAGGTTCCCGCTCCCCGCGCCGCCCCGCCTGGAGACGTCCTCCATGGAGCACGAGCCTGCCATCAAATCCGTCCTTCATGAAGTACGAACCTGCATCAGAGCCGTCCTCCATTAACCACGGAACCGGTATCGAGGGGGTTTCCCAAAAAACGGCCTTTCCAAAAAAACGGCCCCCGCAGGCGCCGTTCCTTCCAGCCAGTAAGGATACAGAATCAGGCCGCCTTCTCCCCCCGTTTCCACCCCGGATCCGGCAACACCACCATCTGCTCCGTCAGCCCCGCATTCTTCACCACCACCATCGGCTTGCCGCTTTCAGGGCACACATGCTGCGCCGCGCTCACCCGGAACACCTTCGCCAGCATCTCCGCCGTCAGCACCTCCTGCGGTGAGCCTTCACCCATCAGCGCGCCATCCTTCATGATGATCAGATGGTCGCAGTACCGCGCCGCCTGGTTCAGGTCGTGCAGTACCGCCACCACCGTGGCGCCGCGGTCGCGCTGCGCGGCCATCATCTCCATCAGCGCCACCTGGTGATTCAGGTCCAGATAGGTCGTCGGTTCGTCCAGCAGCAGATAGGGCGTTTCCTGTGCCAGCGTCATCGCCAGAAAGGCGCGCTGCTGCTGGCCGCCCGAGAGCTGGTCCACCCGCTTGTCCGCGATGATGTCCGTGTGCGTGGCCGCCATCACCTGCTCGACGATCTGCTCGTCCTCCTTGCCCAGGCTGCCCCACAGGTTCAGGTACGGGCTGCGCCCATAGCCTACCAGCGTGCGCACCGTGATGCCCTCCGGCACCAGCTGGTGCTGCGGCAACAGTGACAGCCTGCGGGAAAAGGCCCGGGGGCTCATCTGGTAGATGGGCTTGCCGTCGATGGTTGCCTCGCCGGCCATCGGTGGCAGCAGGCGCGACAGCGTCTTCAGCAGGGTGGACTTGCACGAGCCGTTGGGGCCGATCAGCGCCGTGATCTTGCCTTCCGGAATGGTGGTGGTCAGGTCGTGGATGGCTTCCTTGCCGCCATAGCCCGCCTTCAGGTTTTTCACGCTCAATGCCATGGTCACAGGCTCCGACGCAGCAGGTAGAAGAAATACGGGGCGCCGATCAGCGCCGTGAAGATGCCGGCCGGCAGTTCCAGCGGTGGCCGGATGGTGCGTACCGCAATGTCGCTGATCTGCAGGATCAGGGCGCCGGTCAGAATGGAGGCCGGCAGCAGCACCCGGTGCCGTCCGCCCACCAGCTTGCGCGCCAGATGGGGCGCCACCAGGCCCAGAAATGCGATGGGTCCGGAAATGGCCACCGCCACGGCGGCGAGCATCACGGCCAGCCCCAGCAGCAGGATACGGTTGCGGCCCACGTTCACGCCCAGTGTGGAGGCCTTGGCCTCGCCCAGCGTCAGCAGGTCGAACGATTTGGAAAACAGCAGGGCCACCGGCAGCAGCAGCACCAGCAGCGGGGCGCCCACCTCCACAAAGGACCAGGTCCGGCCCCACAGGCTGCCCGTCAGCCACACCATCGCGGTGTTCACTTCCAGCGGATGGGTCAGCATCAGGTAGTCGGTGATGGCCGCGTAGAAGGCCGACAGCGCCACCCCGATCAGCGCCGTCTGCAGCGGTCCGGCATGACGGCCGGCCACCAGCAGCAGCACCAGAAAGGCCACGGCCGCCCCCACGCACGCCGCCAGCGGCAGCATCCACACCGAGGTGCCCGGCAGGGCCATCAGCGTCAGCACCGCAGCCAGGCTGGCACCGTGGTTGATGCTCAGGATGTCGGGCGAGGCCAGCGGGTTGTGGATGATGCCCTGGATGATCGTGCCCGACAGCGCCAGTGCCGCGCCCACCAGCACCGCCAGGATGGCCCGCGGCAGGCGGTACTGCCAGATGTCGAAGTCATGCTGCACCAGCCCCTGCCAGACGGCGGCCGGGGTCTTGAAGGTGGAGCCGAACATCAGCGCCCCCAGGAAGCACAGCGCCATCAGCACGGCCAGTACCGTCAGATATCGTCCCGGATGGTTCATGCGTCACTCCGCTGTTTGGCAATCAACACAAAGCAGGGCGCACCCAGAATGGCCAGCACGGCCCCGGCCGGCAGCTCGGCCGGATGGGCCAGCGCCCGCGCCAGCAGGTCGGCCGCCACGAAGAGCAGGGCGCCCAGCAGCGCTGCCATCGGCACCGTGCGGCGCAGGTCGTAGCCAATCCAGTAACGGGCCAGATGCGGAATCAGCAGGCCGATGAAGGCAATGGGGCCGGTGGTGGCCACGCTGGCCCCCACCCAGATCAGCACCACCACGTTCAGCCAGAAGCGCAGCGAACGCACCGACAGCCCCAGCGACTGGGCGGCTTCGTCGGACAGGTTGAGGATGTTGAGCTTGGGCACCAGCCACACCAGCGGGACGATGGGCAGCGCCACCAGCGGCCAGTAGTCCTTCACCTGCTTCCAGCTCATGTTGCCCACGCCGCCGGCCAGCCAGTTCATCACGCCATAGGCCTGGTTCTCGTCCAGAATCAGCGAGGCCTTGCCCAGCGCCGCGCAGAAGGCGCTCACGGCGATCCCCGAGAGGATCAGCCGGCTCTTCTGCAGCCGGCCATCGCGGTAGCTGATCCACATCACCAGTGCCCACGAGGCAGCGCCTCCCAGGGCGGCGGCCGTGGACTGGGTGAAGGCGCCCGAGCCGGTCATGAACACTCCCACCAGAATCACGCCCAGCCCGGCGCCGGCGTTGATCGACAGCAGCGAGGGCGAAGCCAGCGGGTTGCGGGTCATGGTCTGCAACAGCAGGCCGCTGACGGCCAGCACGCTGCCACAGAGCATGGCCACGATGATGCGGGGCAGGCGGGTCTCCACCACCAGCATCTGCGGAATGCTCAGGCTGGTGCTGTTGGGCGATTTCAGCGCCACCAGGACATCACCCGGCGTGATGTGCAGCGCCCCGGGCGAGAACATGAAGGCCGAGGCAAAGCCCAGCGCTGCCAGCAGCAGCACCGGTACCAGCCACCTCAGCCAGGCTGGGAGGAGGGACATGGTGATCCTTGGAGGAAGGGAAGCAGGCGCAGGTCCGCGGACCGGACCGGCAGTCCGGCGCGTTTTGCCGGCTGCCTGTCCGGGTGCGGCCCCGACCCGGGTGGCCGGGGCGCCCCCGTCATGGGAGAAACGTGATCAGTGCCTTTTCACGGATCAGTGTTTTTCCACCGCCGCCTTGACCTGATCTGCCATCAGGCTGGCTGCCGTGATGCCACGCGAACGGGCCCACAGCTGCGGGTCCACCGACACGAGCTGGTTCTGGCGGGCCACCGTCAGGGCCTTCCAGAGCGACTCCTGTTCCCATTTGCGCACCACGCTTTCCTGCCGGTAGTGGGCGATGAACATCCAGTCGGGGTTCATGGCCAGCACGTGTTCCAGGTCGATGTCGTAGATGTCCTTGCCACCGGTGTTGTCCGGCACCTTGAAGCCCAGCTCCGTCAGCAGGCCACCGGCGAAGGTGCTGCCGGTGTGCACATCCAGCGTGTTCTCGCGCGAGGCGCCGAACATGGCGGTCTGGCCCGGCTTGATCTCACCGGCGATGCCCTTGATCTTTTGCTGCAGTTCGGTGATTTTTGCCTTCATTTCGGTGGATTTGCCCACTACATCGCCGATGATCTGGTCCTGGTTCAGGATGTCGGTGAAGCCGCCGTAGCGCGAATCCAGCAGCAGCACCGGGGCAATCTTGCGCAGCTGGTCATAGGCAGCCTTGTGGCGCGAGGTGTCGGCGATGATCAGGTCCGGTTTCAGTCCGGCAATCGTTTCCATGTTCGGCTGCGAGCGCGTGCCCACCGATTTCCACGGCTGGATCAGCTTGCGCACCGGCTCGATCACGCGCGAGACCTGGTTGTCATCGGCCACGCCCACCGGCGAGATGCCCACGTTGGCCAGGGCATCCACGAACGAGAACTCCAGCGCCACGATGCGGGTGGGGGCCTTGTCGAGCGTCAGTTCGCCGTGGTCGTCCTTCACGGTCACGGCGTGGGCGGCAGAGGCCAGGCCCAGGGAGGAGAGGGTCAGGGCCGTCATGCCGGCCAGCAGGGTGCGTCGGGTCAGGGACATGGGAGACTCCGGGAAACGGTGGGGGGAGCAGAGGGGCCTCGCAGAACGCGGGCAGGCAGGCATCGTCCGCACGTATGTGTGGCGCGGCCAGATCCGGCGAGGACAGACTGGCTGTTACGGCATCATTCGCGCGTGTGTGCAGCGCGACGAATTGTTACTCAAACTCCAGATGACGTGCAACAGAAACATCAATGCGACGCAGGTCAAATCCATCCGTGACAGGGAGTATCCTTTCAGTAAGTCCCCTTCTGGAGAAAATCATGGCATTCATCCACTTCCTGGCCCTGCTGGCCGTGTTTCAGTACCTGCTCTTCGTTGCCCGTACCGGTCAGGCGCGCGACCGCTATCACATCAAGGCGCCCGCCGTCACCGGCGACGAGAACTTCGAGCGGGTCTATCGCGTGCAGATGAATACGCTGGAGCAGCTGGTCGTCTTCCTGCCGGCGCTGCTCATCGCTGGGCACTACTTTGCGGGCACCTGGGTGTCCCTGCTGGGCATCGTCTATCTGGTGGGCCGCTTCGTCTACGCCCGGGCGTACGTGAAGGATCCCAAAACCCGCGCGGCGGGCTTCATGATGACCATCGGCGCCAACATCCTGCTGCTGCTCACGGCATTCTGCGCCATCATCTTCTGACCGGCACCGCCCCTCAGCCGCCGCAGGTGCAGCCACGGCCCCCGCATCCGCCGGTGCGTCCGACAGCTTCGTTACCGTCACCCGTGACGCTTCCGTCTGCGCCGCGCCCGGCGCCAGCAGCGTGCCCGGCGACTGACGGCGGCAGGCGCTCACCCGGCGCGGCTTCCGGCAGCAGGTCCAGCTTCAGCATCAGCCGCTGGTCGGCATCCTCCGACGGATTCTCCGTGGTCAGCAGCTTGTCTCCGTAGAAAATCGAATTGGCGCCGGCCATGAAGCACAGTGCCTGCGTGCTCTCCGGCATGTCCTGCCGGCCAGCCGACAGGCGCACATGACTGCCCGGCATGGTGATGCGCGCCACCGCAATCGTGCGCACGAACTCCGTCCAGTCCAGCTCGTGGGCATCGGCCAGTGGCGTGCCCTCCAGCCGCACCAGCTGGTTGATGGGTACCGATTCCGGCTGTGGCTCCAGATTGGCCAGGCTGGCAATCAGCCCGGCCCGCTGCTTGCGGGTCTCGTCCATGCCGATGATGCCGCCGCAGCACACCTTCAGCCCGGCCTGTCGCACCTTGCCCAGGGTATTGAGCCGGTCATCGAACCGGCGGGTATGAATCAGCTCGCCGTAATAGCCTGGATCGGTGTCCAGGTTGTGGTTGTAGTAGTCGAGGCCGGCTTCCTTCAGGTCCTCGGCCATGCCTTCTTCCAGCAGGCCAAAGGTGCCACAGGTCTCCAGTCCCAGCGCCTTCACCGCCCGGATGATCGCCTGCAGCTTTTCGATGTCGCGCGGCTTCGGGCCACGCCATGCTCCGCCCATGCAGAAGCGGCTGGCACCCCGTGCCTTGGCAATGCGTGCCTTCTCCAGCACGCTCTCCACGTCCATCAGCTTCTGGGCTGGCACCGCATTGGGATGATGGATGGACTGCGGGCAGTATGCGCAGTCCTCGGGGCAGCCCCCGGTCTTCACCGACAGCAGGGTCGAGAGCTGGATGTGCTGCGCATCGAAGTGCTGCCGGTGCACGGTGGCCGCACGATAGACCAGGTCCATGAACGGCGTCTCGAACAGGGCTTCCACCGCGCAGACCGTCCAGTAGGCAGCGGTGGTGTGTGGCGTGGGGCGGCGCAGCTGGACTGCGGTCATCGTATCGGTCATGCATGTGTCTCCTGGTTGTGGCCCGTCGCATCCGGTGGGTACAGTGTATCCGGTGCGTCCGGTCAGTCTCGGTCGTCCCGGCAGTTCTGGCAGTTCTGGCAGTTCCAGCGGTTCCAGCGGTTCCAGCGGTTCCAGCGGTTCCAGCGGTTCCAGCGGTTCCGACCCTGTCAGGGGCACGGAAACCGGCGGGGCAGGGGCGGCGCGGCCACTGCACC
>ERZ773099.1863-NODE-1863-length-15181-cov-11.556525_pt1 | contig 15181 bp, 16 predicted proteins | sample MGYA00511120_ERZ773099 | MGnify/ENA primary metagenome ERZ773099 (study PRJEB29015, sample SAMEA2738012) | human oral metagenome | biome: human oral; feature: human-associated habitat; material: dental | place: China | collected 2104 ... | reverse complement strand
ATTTTTATCCCTTGAGACGTACGATTTTCAAGATGCCACTACCGATTTGGGTGTGGGAAGTTTGAGTCACAACATTATCCTGTGTACAGAATACTACAAACGATGTCTGATTTATACCCCCTCTGTGTCCAGTTTTAGTTTACCACTTCAAAATATAAGAAGGGGATTGTTGTGATAAACTAAAGTTGTAACAGGAATGTCTAAAGAAAAACCATCTAGTGAAAGGAGATACGATTCTTGTCACAACAACATTATGAACCAGAATTCAAGCAACAGATTGTCCGTCTTCATATCGAAGAGGGACGCACATATCGAAGCCTGACAGCAGAGTATGGAGTCTCAAAAGCAAGCATCTGCAAATGGTGCAAAGAATTCAGCGAAGAATGCCAGAAAAATGCCTCAAAAAAACCAACCGCCCAGAATGATCTGGAGCTCATGAAGGAGAATCACCGCTTGCGCGAAGAACTTGCAGAAGCGAAAAAAGAAAATCTTTTCCTAAAAAAAGCGGCGGCATTCTTCGCAAAGGGAATCGACTAGAGGCCTATCGGTTCATAGACGAATATCGGGATCTGTTTGGTGTTCGGTGGCTGTTGCGACGTTTGGAAATTTATCCAAATGCTTATTATAACTACCGAAAGCACAGACGGGCAAAAGAAGTTGCCCGAAAACAAGATATCCTGCATCAAATTCAAACCATATATCATGAAACCAACGGCGTTGCCGGATATCGCAGGATGCGGATTTATTTGGCACGCAATGGCATCGAACTTTCTGCCCTCACGGTTCATAAGTATATGAATATGGAACTGGGACTGCGCTCCATTGTACGGCGAAAAGCCCCGAGATATCAAGGCGGTACGCAGCATAAGAAATTTGAGAATCTGCTCAAGCAAGATTTTACAGCACCACAAATCAATCAAAAATGGGCAACAGATTTCACCTATTTATTTCTCCATGGAGGCGATGTCCGATATAACTGTACGATTATTGATCTGCATGACCGCAGCGTTGTCGCAAGTCTGACGGATCGGCGTATGACGAGTGACTTGGCAATCCGAACGCTTGGCAAAGCACTCAGCAGTCAACGAAAGAGAATCAAAGGTCTGATCCTTCATAGCGATCAAGGCAGCCCGTACACATCGAAGGCGTTCACCGACTTTTGCGAGGAACATGACCTGACGCAAAGCATGAGCAAGGCGGGATACCCGTATGATAACGCCCCTATGGAGCGCTATTTCAATACGCTGAAGAACGAAGAAATTTATCTTCACGAGTATCAAGATGAGGAGTCTCTCTACCGCGCTGTGGAACATTTTGCTTATACCACCTACAACCATGTACGACCGCATTCTTATAACGGATATCGTACACCATTCGAAGCAAGATATTCGACGTAAGTTGATTGGACACTCGTGTTACAAAAACGCTTGACCACAACACCCCGAAGGTGTGATATACTTTGTCTTGTTACAGCGTGGGTAGATTTCTTCGGAGACTACTTGCTTCGCCGCTCATCGTGTTGGCGCACGGCGGGCGGCTTTTTAGTTACTTGTGACCAATGGGCTGTTTTCTGTAATAGGAGTGCAGCGCTTACTCTGGATCACAAGAGGATGGGGGCGTTAAAGGATTATGCTTCCATAGCGTCTCTAAGCCGTCAATATGCTCAAAAAGGTCAGCCTTAATATCTGCCCCCATAGGGTCTAGGATGAAATCAATCCCTTCGCGTCTTGCGAGCTTCGCGGCGGGAACGAAATCACTATCTCCAGAGATAAGAATAATCTGATCAACCTGATGCTTATAAGCGAGAGACGCAATATCAATACCGATTTTCATGTCTACACCTTTTTGTAGCGCGTGAAACTCAAAATCGTTTACTGTCAGGCTATCCAATGATCGTTTGTTGTTCAGCAAATCACGGGTTACTGATGGACTTAGATTATAGTTTGGTTTTTCGGCAAGTACCCCGAGGCGAAGTGCGTATTTTCGTCTGCGTTTCAGCTCGTCCATGAACGCCTGTGTCCATGTGCTGGTCCCTGATTTTTCCAGATCAACATTCTGTTTCAGCAGCGGATGATAAACGCTACGCCTAGTTGGCAAACAGTCATAATAAAAAATTCGATATAAACACCGAGGAATGGATCCGTCTTTCTTTTTTATGTGCGCCATGCAGTAAGCCGTTAATTCCTTTGCACGTTCCTCTGAAGTTTTAATGCCCCATTGATGCCGGGCTCGTTTTCTATAGAACCCACCGTCAACGAGAATGGCTGTTCTGATTACCATATTATCACTCCTAAAATAAAAGAGGCTCGTGGATTCCGCTTCCCCCGTATCATAGAAGAGCGTACTACCAAGAGCCTGTTTAGCAAACCTTTTATACTCAGCAGTATACATCTTTTATGTGAGAATGTCAATCTGCAATTAAGTAGAGTTATTGCTTTTAATCAAGAATGAATCAGTCGAATGTTGCACATCACACATCACAGATATTTCAATGTCGCGAATTCCTCTGGCACGCCTGCTGATCGGGCGAGATCCCACCCCATCAAACTTATAACGAATATCGTACGCCATTCGAAGCGAGATATTCGACATAAGTTGATTGGATACTCGTGTTACAAAAACGCTTGACCACAACAAACTGCAGCCTTCCTACCCGAGATAAACTGCACAATTTTTTGTGCAAACGAAGCGGATTCCGTGTATAATAAAGAAACGAATCAAGGAGAAATAACCTTGCAAAAAGGAGTCAGAAGCGTGAGGATTGTTCGCTATGCGATCTTGTTCTGCGTGCTCGTCGCCCTCTTTACGGGTGCGATGCTCTATTACAGCAGCACGCACCGCGATGAGACGCAGTCGGCGCTCGCCCTCCTCGAAGAGGAAACGCTTTCGCCTGAAGAAAGAGAGCAGGAAGCGGCGCAGCGCGAAGCACGCGAGGCAGAACGTCTTGCCGAAGAGGCGCGAAGAAAAGAGCGTGAGGCTCGCATCGAAAAGCTCAAGGAGGGCATGGAACGCACAGACTCGGGAGCCTATACATGGTACAGCTATCCCGAGGAAAAGAAGCTCGCAGGAGGTCTCTACGTCCAGCCGCTCCTCGGGCACAGTCGGGACTCGACGTTTCGCTGCAACATCCTTTACTACTATTCAATGCACGAAAGCAGCATGCGCGGCTGGATCTTCGGCGACCACTTCGCCATCGAGGCAGACGGCGAGCGACGCACTTGGGAAATCGCGGAAAAGAAGCGCCGCGACCATCTCGACAAGGATGTCGAGTTTCTGACGGAACGCTCCCAGATCGCTTTGGGCGAAGAGGGAGCTTTTATCCTTCGCCGCGCGTCAAATGCCCGCGCGGCGCGTTTCATCTACTGGTCGACGGCGGAGGGAAAATCCATCAGCCATACGCTGACGAGCGAGGAGAAGCGACGCCTCAGAAACATGATCGCCCTGTACGATTTATGGCAAGAACCTTAATCTTTATGGTATACTATAGACAGATATATATGAGTATCTTTGGAAGACTCCATCCATCCGGTCTTTTTGGGGAGGAATGCAGCATGAAGGACATCCGAAAGGTTCTGACGATCGCAGGCTCAGATCCGAGCGGCGGCGCAGGCATACAGGCGGACATCAAGACCATCACGGCGCACAAGATGTACGCGATGAACATCTCGACGGCGCTCACCGTGCAGAATACGACGGGAATCCGCGATACCTTCGTCATTCCTCCGGACTTCATCGCGGAGCAGCTTGACGCTATCTACGATGACATCCGTCCCGACGCCGTCAAAATCGGCATGGTGGCAAACGACGCGATCGTGCACACGATTGCCGAGAAACTGCGGGAAAAGGACGCGAAAAACATCGTGCTCGATCCCGTCATCGCCTCGACGAGCGGCTGCGATCTGATCACGAGCGACACGCTCTTCGCGATGGTCGACGAGCTTCTGCCGCTCGTCGACATCGTCACGCCGAATTTGCCCGAGGCTGCAGCCATCACGGGCGTCGCCATCACCGACGAAGATTCCATGCTCAAGGCCGCCAAAGTCCTGACCGAGAGGTTTCCGATCGCCGTGCTCATCAAGGGCGGCCACCTCGTAGAGAGCGCCGACGACCTGCTCTATGCGGACGGCAAGGCGCGCTGGTACAAGCAGACGCGCATCGACAACGAGAATACGCATGGCACGGGCTGTGCACTCTCGACGGCAATCGCCTGCGGCCTTGCAGCGGGAAAGCCGCTGACCATCGCCGTTGAGGACGCTAAGGCATACATCACGGGCGCCATCCGCGCGGGACTCAATATCGGCAAGGGACGCGGTCCTTTGCTTCACATGTGGGAATATATGTAAGGAAGCGCTGAATCTTTTCATTCTTCCGAAAGGAGATATTTATGGCAGAGCCAAGGGTCGGGCACATCCATTTTCTCAATATCCTGCCGCTCACCTGGAGCTTCGCGCACGGCGGAAACCGAGGACTGCATCTCGTGCCGGGCGTGCCGGCGGAGCTGAACCGCGAACTTCTGGCGGGCAGGCTCGATGTGAGCGGCATATCATCCATCATCTACGCACAGGGCGACGAAAGCCTTGTAATCCTGCCCGACATCTGCGTGCGCACGGATAAGGCGGTCACGAGCATCCTCCTCGTGACGAAAAAACCCCTTGAGGAAATCAGGGACGACCGCATCATCCTCACGGCGAAATCGGCGACGAGCCACTGCCTCTTGAAGATCATCCTCAAGGAAGGATACGACGCAAGCCCCAACTACTATGTGCGCCACATCGTGCCGCAGAATCCCGTGCCTGACGACGCGTCAGGCTCGCTCTTCATCGGCGACGACGCGCTCTGGCTCTACCACCACCGCCGCGAGGATCTCCACTACTACGATCTCGGCGCCGAGTGGCACAAACTCACGGGACTCGGCATGGTCTATTCTCTTTGGACAGCGAACCGCACCTTCGCGAGGGAATCGCCCGAAAAGCTGCAGCTCGTCTACGAGCGTCTTGTCCGAGGCATGGCGGAAGGAGTCGCGAACAAGTACGCGACGATCGAATCCGTGCGTGAAGAAAAGGACTTCACCTTCCAGCAGCTTGAAGAATACCTGCAGGTCATCCACTGGGATTTGAAGGACGAGCATCTCGAAGGTCTGGAGCTGTTCTATCGGAAGGCGCATGAATTGAACCTCATCAACCATGTGCCAAAGCTCTGCTTCGCCGATGTGAAGAGAATTTAGGAAAATCATATAAGAAAAAAGGCTGTGCATAAGTCGATGGCTTCGACTTATGCACAGCCTTTTCCTTTTCTGTAGATTACATCACTTCGGCTTGTTGACGATTTCATCGATCTTCCAGACCGATCCATGCCTGGTGAGAACAGCCCTGCCGTTGAAATAGCGAGTGCCGCCGGGGTTGTCGACTGCACGCAGCGTATAGGTCAAAGTGACACGATCCTGCGTGGCGCTTTGCACCTCGACGTTGAGCGGCGTGCTGCTGACCGTCGTATTGAAGCCCGGCGCCCAGCCCTCATAGGTCATTTGCGACTGCATCTCAGAACCCAACGCATTGTAGGCGGCGCGCAGATTGCGATTCGTGATATTGCGATGAAAGGTCTCGAACGTCCGCACGGCATCCTGCGAACCGGAGGACGCGGGATTCGGAGCGGCCGGAGTCTGTGCCTTCGTCTTGGCGGAAGAAGAATCGGACAGGGCGCCCTTCTTCGCCTTGGACAATGCCTGATCGTTCGCGGAAGAGCCGAGTGCATCCTGCAGTTGATTGATGGAAGACTTGGCGGCCGTTGCAGATATAATGTCCTGCTCCTTCAGCGCAGGCAGATTCGTGACGGAATAGAGAGAAAATCCGCCAATGCCCAGAAGCGCGAGAAGAGCGACGAGTCCCAATCCGAAGATGCTGAATTGAAGAGGCGATCCCTTGCGGCAGAGAAAGCCGCCGATCAAGCCGCCCAAGAAAACAAGGATGAGTACAACGGCAATGCCGATCGTGATGTAGATATGCGTCATATTCCAGATGTGAAACGTCGCCTGTATGGACTTGTCGCCGCCATTCATCAAGGCAGAAGCGAGATCCCAGACCAAGGTCGTGCCGCCATCCGTTACCTTGTCCGCATTGTGACTCTCAGGTGTATAGGGAAGAGACAGGGAAACGTCGGCACGCACGGAAGAGAGCATCGCCTGCATCATGGCGCGCTCATCCTGATCCATATTTGCCTGCGTGTCCTTCTTTCCTTCAAAGAGCACATCGACCGCATAGGTGTCGTAGAGCCAGCCCTTCTTTTGCTGCACGCCTTTCGCCTTGCCCTCGACGGTCTTGAACATATTGCCGTCGGCCTTCGCCATCTCGTCGATCGTCTTATAATGCGTCGTTTCCTCGATCCCGGACATATTGCCGTCCTGAACGTCCTTGAGCGAAGCGTTCGGATGATTTTTCTTTGCCGATTCACGCGCTTCTTGGATCTGCTCTGCAAGAAGAGGCACGCCGACCATCGTGTTTTTTATATCCACGCTGCCATCCTTGTGGATGGCGGTATCGCTGCTGATGCGAAAGCAGCCGCTCGCCGTAGTGCAAACGAAGATGAGAAGCAGGATGAAGAGACTCTGTCGTTTGAACATGGTACGCCTCCTACTTTGCGCTGAAGAACGCTCGTTTATTGAGCGAATTTGAATTGCTCCAAATGCGCAGGTTTCACGCCTTCCTGCTTTACTTCTTCCCGAAAGTAACGGGATGCTTCCCTTAGATTTTCATCTCTACGGATAATGTTCTTCAAGGCATCCAACGAAGCTACAGATTCCAGATATTCGGTATCGCTAAATTCATCCAATGCGTCCTTATCCAATTTGCGCTCAATGCGGATATAATGAACCGGCAAGTCGAATGTTGCTTTAGGCTCCATGTCATCTTTGTTTGATTGCGTTCTACTCCATGCTTCTTCTCGCTCAATCGTAAGATTTTTCGCTGACACTTTTTGTATGATGTAATTGCCAAATGCAACTTCAACACTATCATCATTCGCTAGTTGTAGCTGCTCTATAACTTTTCGGGAATCATCATCCTCGACAATTTTTAAAATTCCCGCCAAAATACTGCCAGCCTCCGCCTCGTCCATACTTTCTGCATCATAGCAAAGTAGAAGGGACACCCCTTGCGCATAAGAATTCTGCACAATACTCAACTGGAAGCCATTTTCCATACGCCACAGCCACTGATGATGTTCCTTGATCTTTGTAAACTGATGTGCAGGGCCATCAAGATTCTTATTGATATTCTCTATGATCACATCTGGTTGCTCAAAGCCAGCCAATAAATCCTTTTTATCGAACATGCAGCCAGTGATGCCAAGCATCAATAAAAAAAATATCAGCAAAACCATCCATTTTTTCATGACATCCTCCGTTTGCATCTCAGCGATAAAATTCAACATCAGCACTCATCATAAAATCCCCACCCGCAAGACGAATCGCCACAGCTTTTTTCTGCGTCGTAACAGTTTTTATGATTTTCCCGGTTTCATCCATATAAGTCAGTTTTATAAATCCCTCTGGTACGATTTCAGCAACCACTTGCCCTTTATACGGGATGGAAGCCCATTGATGACGCTCCATCATATCCAGATTCATCTCTTCTTTTGTTGCATACAATACCTTTAGCTTATCATAGAAAACTGCCGACCAAAAATCTTTTACATCAGAGTTGCTGTACGCCTCAAGGACTATGCCGCCTTTTTCCGTTTCATGAATCGGCTGCAAGACATCTATACCCATATATCCAACAGCCTCTCCCAATACCGCTTTGCTCGGGGATATATTCTTAATGATGATTTTCGACGCATATGTGGCGGGCTTCCTTAAGTTATACTCCAAGCCTGACGGCACGCTTGCAGTCGCATAAAGTATGCCCATAGGCTTCTGTGGATCGAATCCCAAAAAAGCTTTCGTCTGAACCATAAGCGCCATATATGCGGGTGACTGAATCGAAGGTGGATCATCCGTTGTACCAGACTGATCAGAAACCTCTAGCGCATTCATCGTAACATTGCCATAGGGAGCCTTCTTGTCATCATGAGAAACAGAACGAGCATCCGATGAAATATTATAAAGGAAGAGCAGGATTATGACCGCGACGAGTGCCGTTATTTTGGGATTCTGTCTCATTTTTTCTACAATTTGTATCCCGTTCATATTTCCACTCCATTCTAAAAAAATATGTTATTTTTGCAATTCATAAATTCTAATGTATTATATTATATCCGTTAACAAAAATCAATATGTCATACACAGTACAGTATAAGGGAGACAGCACGATGTTTGACGATTTCATCACCAGACGCGGCAGGTGAGCAGCCCATGCCACGTCATATAGTGACTACACATATGTCCTGAACGTTCCTACATCACAATGCGCAAAGTCAGTACAGGATGTGCAAAACCTTCGCTCGGCAACCCGCCTTCAAGGACATGAAAATCGGTGAATTTGATCTCCTGGATCACTCCATTCACCTTCGAAAAAGGAAGTGTAACCCACAGTGTTTGATTCGTGAGGCGAAATGCATTCACAGGAGGTGTAAGATCATATTGCGGAAGGGCACGGGAGCGCACCTCGCCTGCATCCGTGATTGCAGATATGACAGGAGGATTTACCCAACCCATGCTGTAATCTGTCATACCATTGTTTTTAAAACTGAGAAAAACCACCTGTTCGCCTGTAAAGAGCTTGCCGATATTGCCGTATATGGATACATTTTTCATTTCTCCTGAAATGACTTCGACGGATTTGATCGGTATCACCTCAACAATGCCGCAAATCAACTGCTTCCATACACCATTTTCATTTCGCAAAACAATAGTACCGGATTGATGGTTCCTACTTTTTTGCCCGTCACGCGAGGTGTAAACACTGCTTCCAGTGACCTCAGCTGCCATAAGAGAGCCGCGAGTTCGAATATTTGACACGGTAATATTCTCATATCTAAGGTCATCCGGATCATTGTTCCTCATTTGAGAAATTACTGTCTTGCCATCGACATCCGGTGTAGTCATAAGTGTTATGATGGATTCATCCATGGCAATGACTTCTTCCATCGGAACTTTCTTATCGGCTGCCTTTTTAAGGAAGTTCTGAAAGATTTCTTCAGGATTCTCTTCTTTTGAAGCGTTCAATCTTGTCGATGTGCCGTCCTTCGCATCGCTGCCACAGCCGCTCGCTCCAGCAAGTACGGCAGCCATAAGGAAAAGCGCGGTCATCATGGAAAGCCATTTCTTCATATGAATCATCCTTCCCTTATACGTGATCTATGCAGATTTATTACTGCTCTTCTTGCGCCATACAAAATAGCCGGCAGCCATGCAAATGATGACGATAGGGCACAGAATGCCGTAAAGCGCCGCATAGCCGAAGCGGGCGGCGACGAGTCCCAAGGTCGCGGCAGCAAGGCCGACGCTGATGTCGAGCGCCCAGAAGTAGGTCGCCGTCGCAAGTCCTGCACGCGCGGGCGCGACGCTCGCGACGGCGAGCGTCTGCAAGGCGGGGCTTGCAGAGCCGAAGCCCGCGCCTAGAATCGCGGCGGAAGCGAGAAAGGCCGCAGACGACTCGGCTGCGGCAAAGCACAGGAAACCGAGGAAGAAGAGGAGAAGTCCCGGATAAACCGTATAGTCGGCGCCGCGCTGATCGAAGATGCGGCCGATGAAGGGGCGCGTCACGACGATGATGAGCGCGAATATGGCAAAGAAGGCGCTGACGTCCTCTTCCATGCCGAGCGTGCGCGCATAGAGCGGGATGAAGGTCAGGACGCCGCCGTAAGCGAAGAACATGAGTCCGCCAATGAGAGCCGCAGGAAGCGCCTGCCGCTCGACGAGGGAGAATCCCCGGCCTTTTTTCTCTTTTGGCACAACGATCTCATCGGGAAGCTTCCTGCGGTTTGCGAGCCAGAGCGTGAAAATGGCGCTCGCCGCAAGGAAGACGAAGAGTGCCATCATGCCGAAGGAGCGTATGATGAGGAGGCCTGTAAGAGGTCCGACGACCATCGCGAGATTCGTCGAGAGCGCGAAGTAGCCGATGCCCGTTCCCTTCTTCGCCGCGGGCAGGACGAGCGCCGCCAAGGTGGCCGCCGCCGTCGTGCCGAGCGCAAATTCGATGCCCTGCAGAAGGCGCAGCGTGTAGATCGCTTCTTCCGTATGCGCGAAGCAGAAGGCGAGCATGATGGCGAAGAAGGCGAGCGTCGCGCCAAGGAGCAGTCTGCCCTTGTGCAGGCTGTCGATGAGCCGGCCGGCAAACGGGCGCGAGGAGACGGCGCCGATCTGGAAGAAGGTCATGGCAAGCCCCGCTTCCAGCTCGCCGCCCTTCATCTCGTTCATGATGTAGATGGGCAGTCCGACGATGAGGATGTACTGTGCCATGAGGTGAAAAAAATTCGTGGCGCTCATGCCGATGAATTCCGCCGTCCAGAGCGTTTCCACATTCCTTGCTTTTTCTTCGTTCAATGTCTTGCCTTCTTTATTATTTCAAGATGTTTAGAAAACACGAATACACCCAGCACCGCCGTCTGCCCAATGCACTTTTTCTTACAAATAGCTCCGCGCGAGCACCATGAGCACGCCGGGGACGCCAAAGATTCCTGCAGCGAGCGACGTGAAGATGTTGATCGTCACATGAAAGCCCAGAAGCTTGACGATGGAGAGCAGCACCGCACCGATAACGCTGTTTACGATGAATTTATTCAAAAGGCGCAAGGGCAAGGCGAGGAGCTTCGCCGCAATAGAAAGAAGCAGAATGCCGACGGCGAGCGACGCGATGATTTCGAGCATATTAGATTTCCTTTCTGTTTTCGAGCGCCTTGGCGAGCGTGACTTCGTCAGCGTATTCGAGATCGCCGCCGATGGGCAGGCCGTGCGCGATGCGCGTGACCTTGAGTCCTGCGGGCTTCAAAAGCCGCGCGAGGTACATCGCCGTGGCCTCGCCCTCGACCGTGGGATTCGTCGCCATGATGATCTCCTGCACCTCAGCGCCCGCCTCTCCTTCCAGCCGATGCAGAAGCTCCTTCACGCGAAGGTTCTCAGGGCCTACGCCCGAGAGCGGCGAAAGCGAGCCGTGCAGCACATGGTAAAGACCCTTGTAGTCCTTCATGCGCTCGACGGCGGCGACGTCCTGCGGCTGCTCGACGACGCAGATCTTCGAGCGGTCGCGCTTTTCCGACGCGCAGATCGCACAAGGATCCTGGTCTGAGAGGTTGCAGCAGACGCTGCAAAAGCCGATCTTCTCCCGCGCTTCGACGATCGCCTCAGCGAGCGCCCGCGCCTTCGCTGCATCCATGTCGAGGACATGATAAGCAAGACGCACTGCCGTCTTGGAGCCAATGCCCGGCAGTGCGCGAAAGTGTTCGATGAGTTTTGCCAGCGGTGCGATGTACTGCATCTCAGAACATGCCCGGAGGAAGGCCGAGGCCGCCCGTGAGCTTGCCCATCTCGCCCGCCATCATGTCGTCGACCTTCTTGACCGACTCGTTGAAGGCGGCCGAGAGGAGATCCTGCAGCATCTCGACATCCTCGGGATCGACGGCGGCGGGATCGATATGAAGCGACTGCACTTCCTTCTCGCCGTTCATGACGATCTTGACGGCGCCGCCGCCCGCCGACACCTCGACGGTCTTCTTCTTCAGCTCCTCCTGCATCTTCTTCATGTCATTTTGAAGCTTCTGCACCTTCTTCATCATGCCCTGCATATTGCCCATGTTTCCCATTCCACCAAACATTGCGCTTCTCCTTTCAAACGCAGGCGTGGCCTGCATTTTGTCATTTTCTACGATTATAGCCGCAAAGCGGCCCTTCGGTCAACTGTTTTCCTCGGACGGCGGCGCATCGCCATCATCCAGAGGCAAGATTTCAAGCAAACTGCAACCGTTCAAGGCCAAGCAATGATCGAAACTCTTCATACATGGACGAGGTCGCATAATGCGACAGTGCTAACGCCTCTTCCGTTTTTCTTAAATCATCAAGACTCAAATCATTGACAATCTTATCAAAATCAATGCGTTCAAGAACTTTTTTTGTATAAGGTCGCTTAGCGTCCAAAAAGGCTATGCCGGTCAGGAAGTCTTGAACCTTGCTTGAGTTAAGCAGGAGCATTGCGATATAAGCCGTATCATAACGGTCAAAGCAAATAAAATAACTTGTATCATCCGTCATAACAGGCTTGCCGTCTTCGGAGTACAGAAGTGTAAAAAGTGGTTTCTTATAAAAACCACTGACGCCAACCTTATATTTTTCATACGAATACGCGCCCACGCCAAACATGGAAAATGGCGGCGCACCACGATAAATCGAGCTTTTCCTGCTCTCAAACAGCGCCGTATGCGCGGTCAGATATTGCCATGTTTTGGGCACTTCCTTTTTAAGGTGCTCCGTTCCTTCCCTGACTTTTTTTTGTGTTACAATGACGAACTTTGAAAAATCGTGAATGACAGGCTTCTTGAACATACTGCTTTTCATCAAGGGGAAAACAATATCGTTTTCTATATCCATCGTTTCCCCTTGCCCATTTTGCAGTTTTCCATTCCTCAGTGTCAATTCCATGATCTTTGAGCAATCGTGCTTTACTCCTTGCCGCCATTCAAAGCAGCATTGACCGTCAAAATCTTCTCTTCTTTCGCCCAAGTCGCGACAGAATTGCCCATTTGAATATTTAAACTGCGCTTTGACTGTTTCGGGGTATTCAAAATCATAAATTTTATAAGCGTCTAATGATGCGCCTTGATCAGAAAGCTGAATCACTAAAAGACAAGCGTTTACATTTATGCCGAACACCTTTGAAGCATCAAATTCAAGAACATCGTATTTATTGAATGAAATATAGCTTCTTTTCAATTCCTTAAATATATTTCTTGCAACTGACGTTTTGCAAAGCATGGCAATGACAGCATTTGTATCTCTGTATTCGTTGACCAACTGCAAGATGATATATTCGCAAATATCAAAATTTCCGGCTCCCGTTATTGCCTCTATGCCTTTCAAGCCCTTGAAGTTTGCTTTTACAGGCAGATTATCAGAGGCGAGAACAGAAAGCGTACTGTTCGTCACCCATGGAGGATTTCCCAAGACGAGCACTTGACGTTTATCTTTTATCAATGACTTGGAGGAAAAAGAAAAAAAATCTGAATGAATGATTTTTACCTTTTCTTCACTTATGAAATTCCTGCATATCCGACAGTATTCCGCATTGATTTCGATGCCGTAATATTCGTTTGCCTCAAACAACAAACTGCTCTTAAGAAAGCCCCCTATTCCGCAAGTCGGCTCAACGACTGCTGACGGTTTTATTCGACAGCAATCGTGCAGATAACGACAAACTTTTTCAGCAAAATCTATGGGAGTTTGATAATCCCCGTATTCACGCTTACCATGCATGATTGAATACCCCTTGAACGCTATTGTCCAATGTGATTGCCCTCTTATACTGCAAGCGCCATTGCATCGCATTGCTGATTGTCAGATAACCTTGTTTCGGAGGAGCAACCAAAATTTCATCAGCCAGTTTTTGATAAACAATTTCATCTCCTGGGAGTTCCTTGTCTGCTAAAAATCCGATGATGTCCTCTCTGTTCGCACCATCCGACACCATTTCACGCAAACGCTTTGTCGTTGTGAAATCAGCCGTTCTTTCCTTTTCGATAAAAGTGCAGTATTTGAAAAGAAGCGTGCAGGCATCTTCCTCATCCTGCTTGTCATAAACAAAAACCAATAAGTTATAGCCTAAGCCAAAAATTTTCTGACGTGCATTCTGAAAGGGGCAACTGGACTGCGGCTGTGCAACCGACGTGACTTTTATATCCGTTTGAACCGTTGCTCCAGGCAGATCGATGCCTTTTGCACTGTTGCCAATTTCTACAGTATAACGCTTTTGGAGGAATTTTTGGAACTTATGTTCAACGTATGTCCCGACAGCTTTGCCATCCGTAACTCCGATAAGTTCGATATGATTTTCTTCACTTGCCGTTTCACAGAAAATCTTTGCACTTTTCATAAGTTCCTCTATGGTCAATATCTTTTTCACAATAAACCTCCTTCAGCCTATTTTAGAGAGATCGAAATGTACGAATCATCCAGATTTCATCCAATCTCAAAGCACATCCTCGTCACTCGGCGGCGGCGCATCATCATCACTGGGCGGCGGTACGTCATCGAGTGTCGGCGCATCATCGGGCAACGAAATGTCATCAAGCACCGGCGCATCATCGAGCGTCGGCGCGTCCTTTTTTTCTGCCGTCTCGGCCACGGACTGAGCGACTGCCTTGCCGCTCGCGGCAAGGGCGGCGATGCGCTGCTCTTCGGGCAGGTCGACGAGATGTCCGCCGAGGAGCGAAACGGCATTTTGCAGGCGGCTTCGCTCTTCGGGCGAAAGCTCGCTCTCGTCGATCTCGAGCGGCTTTAGCGAAGGTGTGTGCGGCCCGATCTCGTCGAGGGCTGCCAAAGGCGGCTTTTTTTTCGGCGCAGGAGGCGGCGCGGCTTTCGGCGCGTCCTGCGCCTCGCACGAGAGGGAAAGCGGCTCGCCCGCGATCTCGGCGAGCAATTCCTCGATGATCTTTCGATAGTCGTCGCGCATCGTGCGCCGCGCGAGCAGGGGGCTGGCGAAATGAAGGCGAAACGTGCCCGCGCCGCTTGCCGAGAAAGAGGCGCCCTTGAGGCAAGCGAGCACGGAGATGCGCTGCTTCTCCTGCAGACGGGAGAGAAGCTCGGCGTAGATCTTCTCTCCTTCGGGATTTGGCGCGGCGGATGCAGCGCTCACGGGTGCGGCAGGGGCGTGAAGCGGCGCAGAAGACGAAGCTGGCGTACCGGCAGAAGCTGCCTTCGCCGGTCGGCTTGCCGCCCGCTGCCTCGCAGCAGGGGCAGCGGAGGATGAGATGGGCGACAGCGATGTTTTTTGTGCCGCCAAGGCCGCCTTGAGGGCGGCAAGCTCCGCCTCAAGGCGGGCGATGCGCGCCGCTTCGGCGGGAGCGGGGGAGGATTGTGCGGCTGCCGCACTTTTCGCGCCATCTTCCATGCTCGCGCTGCAGAGCGAGAGCAGCGCGACCTCAAGCGTGATGCGCGGCTGCGGCGTCCAGCGAAGTTCCGCCATCGCCTCGTGCAGACGCGCTATCATCGCCATGATCTGCGCCTGCGTGAAAAGCGCCTTCTGCTCTTCGAGCGCAG
>ERZ773099.1860-NODE-1860-length-15186-cov-3.347102_pt1 | contig 15186 bp, 12 predicted proteins | sample MGYA00511120_ERZ773099 | MGnify/ENA primary metagenome ERZ773099 (study PRJEB29015, sample SAMEA2738012) | human oral metagenome | biome: human oral; feature: human-associated habitat; material: dental | place: China | collected 2104 ... | reverse complement strand
TAGAAACCTTGGCTGGCGAATAGACTATTTTTTTGTAAGTAAAAGTTTGAAAAGTAAAATTAAATATATTAAAATTTTAAATGATATCTATGGATCTGATCATTTGCCATTAGAAATAAATATAAATTTATAAGGAGGATTATATAATGAGTAGCGATATTGAGATAGAAATAAAGATTAAGTTAACAAAAGAAAGATTTAATGAGATGAAAAAATATTTTGAAGATAATGGAAAATTTATAAAGAATGTTGAACAAAAAGATAAATATTTTACTACTAAATTTGAAGATTTTACAAAAGAAAAATATCCATATAAATGGCTAAGTATTCGAGAACGTGGAGATAAAAAAATATTGAATTACAAACATTTTTATCCAGAAAAAGAAGAGGTTCATACTTATTGTGAGGAATATGAAGTAAACATAGATAACACAGACAAATTAAATAAAATATTCCAAGAATTAAATATCTATTCTTTTGCTTTAATACATAAATTCAGAAGCGTATATATGTATAAGAATGATAAATATGAAGTTTCATTAGATGAAGTAGAGAATCTCGGATATTTCATAGAAATCGAAGTAAAGAAGATTGAAAATAGTTATGAAGAAGAACGAAAATTATTAGATTTAGAAGCTAAAAATATTAATTTAAATTTAGATGATATTGATCAAAGAGGGTATCCTTTCCATTTCATAAAGAATTAATATTAATTCTTTATGAAATATGTATTTATAAATTTTCGTGCTGGAAAAGAAATAAAATCATCAATATATGCTAGTTGAATTTGAATTTTTGGTAAGTTTATGTTACTAGGAACCTCAAATAAACTTTTTGTTTTGAGTTCTTGCTTTAAAAGTCCTTTTGAAAGCCAAGCAATTCCAAATTTTTCCTTTACAAATTGAATTGCCATTTCAGTTAAATAGGATTCGATAATAGGAGAAATATTAATATTACGAGAAGATAATATTCTGTCAAGTATTAAGCGATTCGAAGTGTTTTTATTCGGTAAAATAAAATCAAATTTGTTATAATTTTCTTCTGTAATAATTTCATTCACTTTTGAACTTGAAACAAAGCATGTCTCAAGTTTTTGTAGATTAATAATTGAAATTTTGCTGTTGTTTTTTATGGGAAAGCTATCTATAATAAAATCTAAAGAATTATCTTCTAACATTTTGGGTTCACTTCAATATTAATTAGTTTTATTAAGCGAACTTTGAAAAAAATAAAATAGTTGAAGCAATTAATATTAAAGGATTATAAAAAAGATAAAAAAATTGCCTACATTTTGTTGACACATACATTAACATATAATAAAAAGGGCAGATATTTAATATTTGTCCTTTTTATTATATAATATATGTGATAATAATGAAAAAATGAAAGAAGAAATAAATAGATATGCTTAATCAAATAAATTATAATAAGGAAAAACCACCAATATTATATAGAGGTGTTAAAATAAGGTATGAATTATTAAAAAATTATGAATTTATAGGTAAAGAGATGAAACCACCATATCCACCACAATTTGATGAACAAGGAAGAAAAGTAGTAGGAGATGGAAATGAATATGGTATTTATATGACAGATTATGATATTGTTGCTAGAAATGCTTATGCAGCAGTCAGTATTAATGATGGAACACCATTAAATAACACCGTTATGTTTGGATATGATAGAAGCAGAACGATGTTACCATCTGTTGGAATAGTATATAAAATTAATACTAATGGATTGGATGTACATATTCCAAGGATTACATCATATTTAAAGGGTCATTATAATAATGGAATGGGAGGAGATGAATGGATTGCAGAAAGTGTTCCAGCAGAAAATTATAGTATAGACACGGTAGAATTAGGTGAAGATACATTACATAAATCAGAAATATTAGATGCTACCAATATTGAATTAATGAAAATACAATTGTTGAGAAAATTAGAACAAAGAAAAGAAAGATTAGAATTATTTGAAAAGAAAATCGAAGAAATGCCAAGCTATGAAAGATATAGACTAGATTCTTCTAAAATTGAAACATTAAAATCTATATATAAATTAAATGGAATAATGGATGTTAATATTGATTCTTTTGAACCACAAACAACATCAGATTATTTAAAATATTTAATGGCTCTTACATACTCAAAAAATAAAGAAAATATTGATTTTAATAGTCTAGCTTATATACAAACATTGAACAGCAAATTAAAAACGGAAACAAGTATATCAGATGTTATTGAAATGATAAATAAGGATATAGAAAGTAATGAAGAAAAAAGAGAAAGTTTTATAAAAAGAAAAGAAGAAAGTGGTGAGAAATACACAACAGCGGGATTTGATAGAAAGAATACAATGTATTCAGAATTACTTAAACAATTAGATTCAAAAATCAATTTAAAGGGAAAAGTAGGAGAGATAAAAACTATAAATACACAAAAATTAGGAAAAGAAACTCTAGATGAAATGCAAGATATAAATTTAATTGATGAAACTCAAAGATACATGGAGGCGGAACAAAAAGAATTAGAAAAAATAAAAGAAAAACAAGAAATTCAGGAGGATAAAGATGTTTAGAGAAGAATATGCTAATGTCTATACTAAAGTTTTGACAATATTAAAGCATATTTCTGATGAATAAAATATTTACAAAAGAGCTAAAGTAATAATAGGAATATTATTTAGAGATTATTAGCCTACAGCAGGATAAAAAGAAAAAAATATAAAAAACAAAGAAATAATAGATTAATTTATTAAAACGTTTTAACAACATATAAATGAAAAATCACATATAATATTTTACACACGCAAACACGTGTAAAATATACAAATCTCAAAGTTGACATATCAATATAAAAGTGTTAATATTTTATTGTAATAAATCAATTAGTTATTCGCGTTTTATTACCATAGCACTAATATGTGGGGTTAATAATGATAAGAACCTAGGAATCTCATCATGAATGACAAAATGACCGCAGTAAACTTTGTGGTATATTTTTGCTGTTCATGAAAGGAGGTTCTTTTTTGTACCACAATAAATTAGAAAGGTGATATTATATGAATAAAGAAAATGAATTAAATTATTATGAAAAAATAAAAGAATGGAACTTTGATAAATTTCAAATTGAATCAAAAACTTTAACTAATTGGAATTTGTTTAAATTAATTAAAAAATATTCTACTAAAGATTCGAAAATATTAGATTTGGGAACTGGAGGAGGAGAAAAACTATTAAAATATTTTCCTAAAGTAACTGAAATTTTAGGAACTGATTTTTCAAAAGAGATGATAGAAACAGCTAATAAGAACTTGTTGAAAAGTCGTAGAAAAAACATATCATTTAGAATTATGGATAATTTAAAGATGGACGTTCCAAATGAATATTTTGATATAGTAGTGGCTAGAAATACTGTAATAAATCCAAAACAAATATTCAAATGTTTAAAAAAAGGTGGATATTTATTTATACATGGCGTAGATCAACATGATTGTTATTCCCTAAAATTATTATTTGGTAAGGGTCAGGGTTTCAATGATTTAAAACCAATAAGTATTATTGATTATGAAAAAGTTTTAGAAGCTGGTTTTAAAGATGTTGAATTAGTTCCAATACATACTATAGAATTTTTTAAGAATAAATTATTATTAAAACAGTTTTTACTAAAAGTTCCAATAATTGATAATTTTAGTGAGGAAAGTGGTTTTGTAAAAGATTATTTGTCTAATGAAATAGAAAATAAAAAATTAGATAAATATATTGAAGAAAATTCTTATAATGGTAAAATAAAATTAACAAGAAGATATTATGGAATAATCGCTAAAAAATAAAATAATTAAATAATAGAGATGTTAGAAAAAATAAATTATTATTATAATATAGAAATTAAAGGTAATACGAATGTGAAAAATTATTTTAAAAATGATGAATATTGGAAAAAACGAATCAATGAAAAATTAGAAATGGATATGTGGATTGATGAATATATCGAATATTTCAATAATAAAGGAAAATGCTTAGAATTAGGATGTGGTATTGGGCAATATTCTAAAAGATTAATGGAATATGGATATGAAGTAACATCGACAGATATATCAGAAACTGCTTTAAGAGAAGTGAAAAAATTTAATAAAAATACAAAAATAGTAGATATGACTGAACGACTACCATTTGAATCAGAAACTTTTGATTTGGTATTTGCAAGCTTATCAATACATTATTTTGATGATAAAACAACCAAAAAATTAGTATCAGAAATAAAAAGAGTCTTAAAGAATGATGGATTATTCATTGGTTCAGTAAATGGGACAGAAGCACTAAAAGTTATCAATGAAACAGCAGTTAAGTTAGAGAACAATTTTTATTTAAATGAAGATAGATATATTAGACTATTTGATAAAGAAGAAATAAAAAAATATTTATCCATATTTCAAGTCCAACTAATAGATAAGAGAGAAACAATAAGATTTAGCCACAAGAAAAATTATTATGTTTTCATAGCAAAAAACAGCCAAAGAAAGAAGAATTATAATGATAAACTTATTTAATATATTAAAAAGAAATAAATCAGCTAAAATTAATGAAGAAAAACTATATAAAAAATTCGGAGATTGCAGAAAAATTCAAAACAATATAAATCTATTAATAATAACAGACACTCACGGACTTTTAGTCCATAGTACTAGTTTAATAGATAAAATCAGAAATGCTAGAAACTATGATTTATGCTGTGTTTTAGGAGATGTAACATACAGTGATTATGACATTATTCTACAATATATTCCAAAAGAAAAACTAGTAGGAATCTTAGGAAATCATGATGAATTTGAAATTTTAAAACATTATGGAATAAATGATTTAAATGGAAAAATAGTGACAATAAATGGAATTAGAATAGGCGGAATACAAGGATGCTATAAGTATAAAAATGCAAATTTTCCATCATTTACACATGAAGAAAGTGTTCAATTTTTAAATCAAATGGAGCCAGTAGATATTCTTTTATCACATACAGGCCCATTAACAGCAGAAAGTTCAAACGATATTGTACACAGTGGATTGCAAGGAATAACGGAGTATCTATATAAAATTAAAGTTCCATATAATATACATGGACATGATCATAGTACTTATAATTTTAAATTAAAAAATGGAACACAAGTATTAGGAACATATTTAATAGAAGAGATAACCATAGGTAAGAAAGATCAAAATGATATTGTATAGAAAATAGGAGTAATCATATGAAAGAATTAGAAGAAAAAATTGTTAACTTTGCAAAAGAAAGAGATTGGCTACAATTTAATACACCTGAGAATTTAGCAAAGTCAATTTCAATAGAGGCAGGAGAATTATTAGAATGTTTTCAATGGAACATCGATTATAATAAAGATGAATTAAAATATGAAATTGCAGATGTAATGAATTATTGTATATTATTGTGCCATCAAATAGATGTTGATCCAAAAGAAATTATACTAAAAAAACTGGAAATATCATCAAAAAAGTATCCGATAGAAAAATCTAAAGGAATTAGTACAAAATATAATAAGTTATAAAATCAACACAATTAAATATTAAGAAATAATATAAATGTATGATATAGAAGAATTAAGAAATCAAATAAAGGATTATTGCGGCACAGCAATTCAGAAATATCCAGCAGCAATGGAAGAATTTATTTTACTAGAACAAATGACAGACAACGAAATAACAAAAAAAGCAAAAGAACTAAATATAATCTAATAAATCAAAACAGATACAATTAACAGTTGTATCTGTTTTTGCAATCTTTACACAAAATTTATATAAATCAAGAGCGAATATGATATAATATTAAAAGAATGAGAGGAAATATGAATAAAGAAGAAATATTATCAGAAATAGCATTTTGGGAATTTTTAAACGAAAATGAAAAAAACGACATAATTCAACATTCCGACATTAAGGAATATAAAAAAGGAAGTTTAATCTATAATAATTTAAATGAATGCTTAGGAATGACAAAAGTAATTATCGGTAAAATACGCGTGTATATAATGTCAAATGAAGGTAGAGAAATAAACTTATTTGAAGTAAAAGACAGAGAATGTTGCGTAATGTCAGCCTCATGCATCATAAACAAAAACAATTTTAAAACCAACATTATTGCAGAACAAGACAGTACAATCATTGTAATCAGCAATAGAATATTAAAATCAATTGTTGAAAATAATATTCATGTAAGATGCTATATTTACGAAATAATGAATAATAGAATGTCAGAAATACTTATATTAATGCAAAACATGCTATTTAATGATCTAAGTAAAAGATTATCCGAATATTTAATTAAAATATATAAAAAAAACAATAATATAGAAGTTACAATAACTCAAGAAGAAATATCTAAAAATATTGGAGCATCAAGAGAAGGAGTGTCAAGAATCTTGAAAAAATTAGAAAAAGAAAACTTAATATCAATTTTAAGAAAAAAATTAATATTAAAAGATATAAATAGCTTGAAAGCAGAAGATACTGCACAAATGGAGTTTATTTCGACAGCTAGCCACGAAATGCGCACACCAGTAGCGGCAATAGAAGGCTATTTAGGTTTAGCATTAAACCCTAGCACCGCAACGATCGATGATCGAGCGAAAAAATATCTAGAAGAAGCACATCAAGCCAGCCAACATTTAGGACAATTATTTAAAGATTTACTAGATGTAACAAAGGCAGACGGAGGTAACGAGAAGATACGTTTGCAGCCGATCGAACTGAATGGGTTTCTACTAAAAATGATAGATTTTTATTTACCGATGTTTGAAAAGAAGAAAATCGCCCTGAATTATGATTATTTAAAATCTTATCGAAACAAAATTAATCAGATTTTTTATGTGATGGCTGACACTAATTTTTTGCAGGAAATTTTTACAAATTTGGTGGAAAATGCCTTAAAATACACAGCTGAAGGTGGCATAGTCACGATCACCTTAAGTGGGAACGAGAACGAAATGGCGATTTTTAGCATCATAGACACCGGAATAGGGATCCCGGCGGACGATCTTGGTAGGATTTTTCAGAAATTTTACAGAGTAGATAGCTCGCAAACTAGAGAAGTAGGCGGAACTGGTCTGGGGCTATATTTAGTAAAAAAACGAACGGAAGCGATGAATGGCACAATCAAAGTAGAGAGCGTACTGGGAAAGGGTTCAAAATTCTCAGTTTTTTTGCCTAGGCTGAGCATAACTGAATATAACAGACAAAAATTAATCTGGGAAAACACCTATGGCGCAGAAAAAATGTGAGTTAGTTAGATTTTTTATAATGTTTATGTTAAAATTAGGAAAAGGGAGAAAAATATGGCAAAAATTTTGTTAGTTGAGGATGACCGAAATTTACGAGAAATTTACGGGATCCGTCTAGCGGCAGAAGGTTACCAGATATCCTCAGCTGGCGATGGCGAAGAGGCACTAGCAATGGCGATGAAGGAGCGTCCGGACTTGATTTTGTCAGATGTGATGATGCCAAAAATTTCCGGATTTGACATGCTGGATATTCTCAGAGCAACACCAGAAACACAAAACATTAAGGTAATCATGATGACAGCACTATCTGCCGAAGATCAGCGTGCCAGAGGTGAAAAATTAGGGGCGGACAAATTCTTAGTAAAATCTCAAGTGGGGATAGAAGACGTGGTAAGCGCTGTAAAGGAAGTGCTTACTGGACAAAAAAATACAGAAGAGACGATGGCACCAGTAGAAACACTAGCGGCGAGTGCGACAAATGCAGCGCAAATGAATGTACAGCAAGGGTCATTAAGTGTGGGGATGACGACAAATATGCCGCAAGTTCAGATTTCAGAACAAAATGAATCACAAGTGAATGCACAGGAAGCAGCTCAAGATACACAACATGAGGTGCAAACGCAACAGCATGCGTCGCAAGAGACACAAACTTCACAGGAAATACAACCATCGACGGAGGTAGTGCAAATAGGAATAATACAGACGGAACCACAAACCGTGCTGACAGCGCAGATCACAGCACAACTGCCTAAAACTAACGTGATTGGAGCAAAGACCGGCTTGATTAAAGCAGTAGAACAACTGATAAAATTGGAGCAAGCTGAACTGAAAAAAAGAACAGAAGCGGTGGCAGAACTAGATAAAATCACTACAATCAATACAAAAACGCAGACTAAACCAGCGATCGTATCAGAAGTCATAACGAAAGAAGAAGAGAAGCCTGCTAATCGAATGCCGCAGGTGGTGCCGGGGCCGGAAGTAGTAGCTGAGACGCCAAATACAACAGCTGAAGCACCAGTACTAAAAAATGACTTCGGCGGAAAATTAGAATTGCCAGAAGATAGCGGCGAGGAGCTGACCGGAGTATTTGTTGAGCCAGAACAGAAGGAAGAAACTGTCTCTGATGCAGAGAAAGCGATTGCGGGAGCAAAAGATAGTGGCAATGTAAATATGGACAGTACTTATGATGATACAGAGATGGATGATAACGGCGAAGAAAATGCCGAAAAAAAAGCAGTTAATGTATTTGCTTACAATGACGAGCAGGAAGCAAATGTCTGGGTAACAAAGAAAAAATTAGGTAACACACCAGAAGAAGAGGCTAGATTAAGAGCCATACTGGACGCAGCGCTGGAAGAACTGCCGGATGCCAAAAACGAGAAAAAGATCATAGCGAGCAGCAGTGAGAAAACCAGCCAAAAAAGCACCGAACAGCCAGCTGATACAGCTACGAATAAGATCCAGGAACCTGAGACTAAAGTAGTGACGACGCAAGCAGCAGCAGAATCTGGTGCAATAGCAACCAATCAGCCGACAACAGAACAGCCAACAGACAAGCAAGCAGAGAGCGTGCCAGTGGCGACAGAAAAACCAGCAGCTATGTCGATCACAAATACGGCGGCGGCGAACACAGCAAAAACACCAATGACAGCTAAAGTAATTGACGTAGTAAAGCGCTAATGAGTGAAAAATCAGTAAAAACCGGCAAAAGTGCAAACGGGGCGAGCAAATTGGATGGAGATATCGAAGTGCGTAAGCTAAACGATGCAAATAAAGAGACAAAAATCCGCTTAAATAAGTTCCTGGCAGAGAGAATGGGTTGGTCTAGGCGAGAAGCAGACGAGCTTATAAGGGCTGGCAAGGTGAAGATTGGAGAGAAGAAAGCAAAAATTGGAGAAAGAATTGACAAAAATAATGAAGTGTGGTATAATGGGAAAATAATACCATTTAAGGTGCAGTTCCTATATTTGGCGATGAATAAGCCAGCCGGCTATGTCTGTTCTAGAAGTAGTCAGGGTGGAGCACCGACAGTCTACAAGCTTCTGCCAGAAAAATACAAAAATTTAAAAACCGTGGGACGGCTAGATATGGAATCTTGCGGGTTGATATTATTGACCAATGATGGAGATTTTGCCTACAAGATGACACACCCAGGCTTTGCTAAACAAAAAGTTTATATAGTAGAACTGGCAGATACACTACCTCCTATTCATCAGCAGATGATCACAGATTTTGGCATAAATTTGAAGGATGGCAAAAGTAAAATGATGCTAGAAAAAATGGATGACGAAAGAAGAAAATGGCGAGTAATGATCAGTGAAGGTAGAAACCGGCAAATCCGGAGAACATTTGGAGCGCTGGGGCACACGGTAGTTTTTTTACAGAGAATACAATTTGGGCATTACGGACTAGGAGGACTGATGGAAGGTGAATTTGAGGAAGTCGAACAATAAAATTCCGAAGTAAGGATTTACGGAATTAATTTTGAAGAAGGCGAAAAAACCTAGACATGAAGGAATTATCTTTAGGAGTGTTTGATAAGGTGTCAATGCCGACCCGTATCAAGCCAATAGCAGTGATAAAATTATGATTAAGTCGGACTTTAGTGTGATTTTTAACATCAGGGATATCATCAATAGTAAGAAGATGAATTACAGGGCGACGAGAAAAGGCGAGATCCTTATACCAATTAGTAGTAGCTAAAATATCCTGAAGTTGCAATAAGCTGGCGCCACCGCCACAGAGTAAAATACGAGAAGGCAGGGCTTCAACCGAAAAATCCGAGAGTCCCAGCTGAACACCAGAAAGCCAGACTTCAAGGTTTTTCATGATAGCCTCTATGGCGTTCTGTTTCAAAACAGCAGGAAGCGCTAAACGACTGGGTATGATTTTAAGTTTTTCAGCAGCGTCATAATCTAGCCCAGTAGATTCACAAATTTGGTTAGTAAAACTGCGACCACCAATTCCAAACATTTTAGTTCCCTCTACGCCACCGTCTTCGACAACAGCGATATCAGTGGTACCACCGCCGATATCAATTACGACAGCAGTCATGTCACTATCTAAATCGCTACCCATACATGCCCTGCAAGCAGCAAAAGGCTCTACAGCTACAGCAACCAAATCCAAGCTCAGTTCTGCACAAACACTTTCTATAGCAGAAATATGTACAAGTGGAGCAAAGGCGGTATAAAACTGTAAGTTTACCTCCGTACCCTTGAAACCGATAGGGTTACTGATTTTATAGCCATCAATTTCTAATGAAACGATAGCGGAATTGATCAGACGAATTTCTACCGCTGGGTTATCCGTGTCTTCAGAAAGCTGTTGTTTAGCATTTGTGCGAGCGTGATCTTCAGCTTTTTTAATAATGCGATTCATCTCCGACTCTGTAATAGGGCGGTCACCGTTTTTACGACGATAACGGATGCGTGAGGTATCACCTTTGACTAACTCACCAGCGATGCCGACAATAACCTTTTTAGCGGTGAGACCGGCCCGAGCTTCGGCGTTCTGTAAGGCACGTTCGCAAGATTTGACAACGCTAAGGATGTCGGAAATAGCACCATTTACCATATTTCCCTGTTTCTGGCGAGCAGCACCAACACCGATGATCTCAATATTATGATTTAAACCGGCTTTGGCAATTACGGCTTTAACAAATTCCGAGCCGATATCAAGCGCTAGGAGCGGGTGATCTGATTTTTCTACTAGGGGTTTGTTTTTAGAAATAAATCTCATGCTTATTACATTATAACATATAGAATTGATTATTTCATCTCTTAAAATTTATGTACAGGGCTCTGTGTCTCAAGGAGTAAAACTTTAGTATTTTCCGGTTATTATAGCTTTCTTTGCTTGATATTTTTGTATAAACAGTGGAGAATAAGGTTATGATTGACAAAAATGGTAAAGTGTGCTATAATGGAAGGTTAGGGTATATATAATGGGCTGCGAGTAGTTAGCGGGCGAGACAACGAATGGGATACGCATAAAGCATGAGATTATAGTCATGTGGCTGAACACCTATAGCATTGTCTGCGAGATTGTATGCTTTACTCCAGCTATGAATCGTAGAAGACCACCAAGAGCCTGCAGTGCCAATTCCATTAAAGTGTCCGTCGTACGAATAAAATCCTACCTTAATAAAAGATTGTGGTGCCGTATTCAGAATATTCGAGCCCTTCAAAATACTGCTATCATTGTACCAAGTTGCAGTACCCTTATATTCATTTACTAAATTCCAGAATTCGCTACTACTTGAATTACTGCCACTTGTTGGTAATCTCCAGCCCTTAGGACAGATAGAATGTGGTGCATTTTGCCCATTAGTGCCTATGCCATTCTCGCTACCAGCGACTGCCGCAGAAAAAGTGTAATATACGCCGTATTCTTTATAGTTCGAAGCAAGATAAATAGAACGTTTAGCGTAATAGTCGCTCATACCCCAATTTTCTCCGCCACTAGCGCTACCTATTTCGGTGTCATATGTAGGTGTCCAGTTGGCGGCAATATCGGTATTGTCTGGAGTGAGCGTCCGGTTAGTGGCAAGTTTGAGTCTTAGGTTTTGGGTCATCCAGCATTTGCCGTCTTTGAGCTTGGCTATCGTGTAAAGTTCGTCATCTCTGGAGTCGATGAGGGTTTTTGTTTCGTGAGTGGTCATTTTGTTACACATTTCGATGGTAAAATCCTGCATAGCTGTTGGCTTCGGAATGTCTTGGATACAGCGGACAGTATAGCCATTGCGCCTATCTGATGGATCTCTTGGGGTGACGCCATTGTTGTTGGCACACATATAGTAGACCCTGTCAGATTGTTTAACTGTACTGGACCAGATATAGGCGTTGACATTAGGCTCAACAATAGCAGCAGAATTGCGTGACCTGAGGCCGGATTTGATGAGGTTTGGTGCGGAGTCAAATAGATTATTATTGCCGTTGCCGAAGGCTGCATTGTTAATCCATGTGGTGGTGCCTTTGTAGAGTTCTGCTATTCTATAAAAATCGTTTTTATTGGGGTTTTTGATTGTATTAGCCTTAGGTAGTCTCCAGCCTTTGGGACAGATAGAGCTTGTCGCACTTTGATCATCTGTGGTAACGCTTGCTCCGGAACCAGCGGTGGCAGCATTGTGGGTATAGTAGGTGCCGTATTGTGGATTATTGCTATCTGTATAGGAACGCACGATGTCTTGGCTAGCCTCGTTGCCAGAGCCGTCTTGGTCCCAACGGCCGGTGAGGGTGGTTTCGGTGTTTTTGGTTGGAGTCCAGTTGGCGGAGACGTTGGAATCTTGTGGGGTAAGGGTTTTATTGGTGTCGAGTTTGAGGCGGAGATTTTGCGTCATCCAGCATTTGCCGTCTTTGAGTTTAGCTACGGTGTAGTAGTTATTATCACGTTCATCTTTGAGGTTCATGATTTCATGGTCTTTGAGGTTAGTACACATTTTCGGAGTGAAGGTCTGCATGGTGGGCTTAGGCTCTTTGGTGTCTTGGACACAGCGGATTGAGAAGCCATATCTACGATCGCCATTATCTTTAGGATGGATAGCATCAGTGCCAACGTTCAATTTATAAGCTTTATCTGCTTCGAATAGTGTGGAAGACCAGTAGTGCCCAAAAGTATTGAGATGGGAGACCTCTGGCGAACTTAAGGATCTAGTACCAGAAAGTAGATAGTTTGGAGTCCCAGTGACCATGGAATGGGTGCCGTTTAGCCAATCGCCCCAATCATCTGAACCGGTCCAAGTGGTGGTTCCTTTATAATGTTTTGCCATTTGATAGAACTCATTGTTAGAGGAATCTGCTATATTAGTGGTTTTTGGTAATTTCCAGCCTTTAGGACAGATGGAATTAGGGGCATCTTGACCATTAGCGGTGATACCTGCACTGGAACCGGCGGTGGCGGCGTTGTTAGTGTAATATGCGCCGTTATTAGGGATGGTTGGGTTTATGTAGGAGCGAACGGTGTTTTGTCCTTCTGGGTCTTGGTCCCAACGGCCGGTGAGGGTGGTTTCAGTGCTCCTGGTTGGGGTCCAGTTCTGCGAGACGTTAGAGTCTTGTGGGGTTAGGGGTTTAGTGGTGTCTAGTTTATACCTTAAGTTCTGGGTCATCCAGCATTTTCCATCTTTGAGCTTAGCTACGGTGTATTTTTCTTTGTCTCTGGAGTCTGTGAGGGTTTTAACTTCATGTTCGGACATTTTATTACACATTTCTTTGGTGAAGTCCTGCATGGAAACTTCGGGTTCTTTTTGGATACAGCGGACATTATAGCCATGATGACGACTGTTGTAATTCCGAGGGCGGACGGAGCTGGAATCGAAACTCAGGTAGCGAGCACTGGAACTACCGCCCACTGTAGACGACCGCCAATAACCGCCGCTACCAATATCATAGAAGGAACCATCGTAGCCGTAGAAGCCCGAGTAGGGGAACGAAGTTGGCGCTTGGGATAGGTTGTGGGTGCCGCTAAAGTAACCATTACTGTTCCATGTAGCAGAGCCTTTGTAGTGTTGTGCCATGTGATAGAATTCGCTGTCTGTGGGAGTAGTTTTGGCGCTAGGTAGACGCCAGCCTTTGGGGCAGATGGAATTAGGGGCATCTTGGCCATCTGATTTTAGATTGTTGGAGGATTTAGCAGTAGCGGCAGAGTGGGTGTAATAGACACCGTGGTCATTATAGGTGGGGGTGCGGTAGATAGAGCGGACGGTTTTGTAGCTGTCTGGGTCGTTTCTCCAAATTGCGCCGGAGCCGTAGCCGTCGCTTCCGCCAGTGCCGTCGCTGACTTCGGTGCTGCGGTCTGGGGTCCAGTTGGAGTTTACGTCTGAATCGGCAGGAGTGAGGGATTTAGTGGTGTCTAGTTTATACCTTAGGTTTTGGGTCATCCAGCATCTGCCGTCTTTGAGTTTGGCTACGGTATATTTTTCACCGTCACGAGCGTCTTTCAGCGTCCTTACTTCGTGTTCAGACATATTGGTACACATTTCATGAGTAAAGTCTTGCATATTTATAGGTTCTGGTTCGTCCTTTATGCATCTAATCGTATAACCCATAATTTTTTCCGATCGCTCGCCAACGTTAACTTCTTTATCCCCTTTGATTGACATAGCGAAAGCATATCTTGACCCCGCTAATGTACTAGACCAATAATATCCATACGACCCTGACCCACCGATACCAGAAGAATTTCCTGCACGAGAGCCATGAAGCGCAAATTTCTGCGGTTCATGACGCAACGCTATGTTATTGCCAGAATACATAACATTATATTTCCATGTGGCATCGCCCTTATATTCTGTAGCTAAAACATAAAATTCATTTTTACTAGAATTTACAACACTGTTAGACTTAGGTAGCCTCCAGCCCTTTGGACAGATGGAGCTTTCAGCGTTTTGGTCCATAGCGCTAATGTTATTGCCAGATTCAGCCGTTGCGGCATTATATGAATAATGTACTCTGCAATCTCCTCCCCAGCAGTAATAGGCCGAATACGGGGCATCTTTTCCTTCAGGTTCGTACATCCATATATTACTAATTATTTCATCAGTACTTCGTATTGGGGTCCAGTTCGATTTTACGTTGGTGTCATCCGGTGTCAGTGTGATATTTTTATTTAATTTGAATCTTAAGTTTTCAGTCATCCAACATTTGCCGTCTTTTAATTTTGCCATGGTATAGAATTCGTAATCTCTTAAGTCCACCATAATTTCTTCTTGCTCAGGTGTCAAATTGCGACAATCCGTATGTGAATAGTCTTGCATTGATTTTGCGTATATGTATTCAATCGATTGCTGTTTGGTGAGGTTGATACCGTATTTGTCTATTTTAAGATTAATATCATATTTGATACCCTGTTTGGTGGCGGGATTAGTTGGAGCTTTGCAGGTGAGGGTAAGGAATTTGT